>WNFI01131280.1_pt2 | contig 10238 bp, 9 predicted proteins | sample 5400471 | NCBI WGS metagenome assembly WNFI01 (sample SAMN13153348, study PRJNA577476) | soil metagenome | isolation source: 100 cm saprolite on Douglas fir-dominated hillslope | place: USA:California | collected 2013-09-17 | reverse complement strand
GCGGCTGGACTGGAGAAGAGAGTAAACGTTGAGTTCGCCGGTGTGCTGAAGTCGACGTGGAAGTGGAAGACCCTATAGGCGCCGGTGCTGGGAAATTCCACAAACGATGCCGGGGCGCCAGCCGGTGGAAGAATCGAGCCGTCGAGGTCACTGGGAAGGTAGACGTCCTCGTTGGATCCGCCTGTGATTCCAGTGGTGATGAAAGTAGCCGGAAGGCCGGCGAGCATCTTCGCTCGATCGAACGCAAACGGTTGCGGACCGAGGAACGCCGTGCCCGACGAGTTGAATACGTTCATGCTCATGTAGTAAGCATCGGGCCACACACTCAGATGGGGATAGTCGAAAAAGTTGGAACCCAGATGAAAGTCATAGCGGTTAAAGCTGCCGGTGGCATCGCTCGTGGTTGACACTGCAATGCATTCGTCGGTTGGGACGCTGACGCCTGCGAACTGGGTAATGACCCAGCGGTTGGCGATTTGGTCGTACAGCACGACGGGGTCGCCACTGCCATTGGTTTGGCAAACGCCGCCAAAGCCACTCCAGAGCGTAGTGATGCCGGAAGGGCCTAACAACGACGCGCCTGTAGTCTTGTTAAAAACCTGAAAGCCTTCGTTAACTATTTGGACGTACTGCGTCGCGCCCACTTCGCCATTCGTGTCGGGCGGTGCGCAGTTGCACGCGACACCTGGGAAGGCTACGCCGTCAAAGTTGAGGAGCGGGCTGGGCATATTGGGCGCGAACATACTCAACAGAAGGCTGAATTCCTGGACGGCCGTGTCAGGGCTGTCTATATGTTTGAGTGAGGCGGGCACCTTAGGATTTTCGTTAGCCTCGCGCTCGACCTTTTTGCCTACTTTCTCAGGCTTGATATCGCGCAGCGGCGGTGACGTGTCGTTGTGAACCGAGGCGCCTACGACGACGTTGTTCTTTTGACCCTGACTAGAGCTGCTTGTGAGCACAGGTAATGACAGGCTCTTCTTGGCGGGCAACTCTGTGGATCGCTTGGCCCAAATAATTTGGGGAAGCACTATTACCGTGGTGGCGAGCAACAAAGCTGCCGCGATTACTATCATCCATCGTTGTGGCGTCTTCATTTCTTATTCTCCAAATTCGGTTGAGTATCGGTTAAACGCTCCAGCGCAAAAGTTAGAATGCCGACAAACTTCTCGTGGAAGATCCCTGTTCGAACATCAATTTAGAAGTTTCGCGAAACTTGGAAGGGGCGCCAAGTCTAGTAGTGGGCGGCGGGGAGTATAGCACCGCTAATATTTTTGGCAAGCAAATTCTTTATCAACGCCGTCGTTCCACTAGACGCCGAACCATTTGCGGCACCAAGAGCATGGTCTGAAACACAGATCCGGAGGCAAATCTGCGGACAAAACCGTGAAATAGTTGGCCAGCCTCGTGCCATGGGCGCAGTCATATCCGATTGTGGCGCCAAAAAAAGGGGTGAGCATCCATAAAGATACCACCCCTGTTACTGCACGACGAAGAGTCGCCCTCACCGTGTAAATTTAAATATTCCGATTGAAATTTTCGTCGACCAACCTGTCGCTTTTACTGACAACCGGGAAATTTAAACGAAGCGATTCGCGTGCTCCAGTTAAAGGAGCCGCTGCTCTTTAAGTACTCGGTCGTATACCAGAAGGTGCAGTCATCGACGGGGTCAATGCTGATGCTGCTGTAATCACCCCACCGGTTAAGCCCTCCTGTCTGCGAACCACCGCCGTTCTGTATGATGTTTTCAGTCTGCATCTGGTCCAAAGGGTCCGTCGGTACGCGGCCCGTATAACGAATCGAGGGTAAAATGCTGCTGCTCGAAGCACTGTAGCCGAGCGCCATATCGCCAACCTTGTCCATTGCAATACTCCCCATCCAGCGATGGATACCATCGACAGTCGAGAGGGTCCCTTGCTGAAACACCGTAGGAGTTCCGTTTGGGGAGCGCAGTTCATACCAACGGACGGACGTGATCCTATTTTTTTTGTTCGTCCCGACCGCTACGGAATGATTGACTACCAGCGATTCAACGCCGCCGCGATTGCGATAAGCCAGGCGATACATCAACCGGTCACCGAGGGAATCAAGGTTCTGCGTCGTACCAGGCTGCGGAATGCAGGCCCCGCCGCCCCTACACGGTACAGTGAAGGCCGCGACCGGGATATTGGTCGGCCCCGTGAAAGTCGAGTTGGCTGGTGTCGCAAAATCCACGTGGAATTTCCATAGGTTGAGCGAGTTTGTACCAAAGTTTAGGAAGAAGTTTGGTGAGCCCGCCGGCGGAGCTGTTGATCCGTCCAGATCTGATGGCAACAGACCACCGAAGCTGGTGCTCAGTTGAAAACATACCTGCGTCGCGGCTGCGCCGCTGCGCATCGCCGCGCCATCGTAAGCGCACGCTTTCGAGCCCGCGAAGGTGGTTCCGTTAGTGAAGATGTTGAACGAAATGTAGTAGGCATCAGGCCAGACACCAACCTTGGGGTAGTCGGGAAATTGGTTCCCGTAGTTGAACGAATACCGATTGTAAGTCCCGGTGGCATCAGAGGTGGTAGAAACTGCGACGCATTGCAAGTAGGGAGTAGTGGTGACAGAGAATTGCGTCAAGATCCAGCGATTGTTCGCCTTGTCATACTGCACAATCGGATCGCCGTCGTTGTTCGTTTCGCAGCCGCCGCCAAAGCCGACCCACACCGTGTTTCCAGCCTTCGGAAAACCGGGGGCGATGGCCCCAGTGCTTTTATTAAAAACTGCATAAGATTCGTTGACCCATTGGACGACCTGGGTCGCCCCCACCGAAGCGTTGGTGTCGGGCGGCGCGGCGTTGGGTACGAAACCATAATCGCCGTCACCCACGCCGGCAAAATTCAGTCCTGATGTTGTGCCAACAAGTGGTCCGACGTTTCCTTGCACAGCCGGGTCCGGCTGATTTTGGCTCGCCACTGTAGGTAACAAATGCCGTTTTTCGACCTTCTTCCCCGCGCTTCGGACGGCGCTGGGAATGTCTCGCAAAGGCGGCGAGACGTCGTGATGAATCGATCGTTGTATTTCTGGCTGACTGGATTGTTCCTGTGACTGGCTCCGACCATCCACAAGTACGGGCAAGAGCGCGGCAGCGCACAGCGCGATCGTAATGAGTAACGCAAAAACTTTCTTCATATTTCCCTCTGGTTGATTTTTCTCGCTTAAATTCTAGATGAGCCCTTGCCGGTAACCGTTGATCGTGCAAGGGTGCGGCCAATAGTACTCTTAGAGGGAACAGCAAGACAAGATGGAACTCCAAAGGCGAACGGTCATTAATTCGGAAGAGTTCGTATCACTTCTAAATTATCGCCGCTCCCGCCATCGCCGAATCATTTGCGGCAATAAAAGCATGGTTTGAAAGACCGATCCGGAGGCAAATCTCCGGGCAAAACCGCGAAATAGTTGGCCAGCCTCCGGCGAATAATTGAACCACCACAGATCGGGAATGAACCCAAAGTGATTGACGTGAATGTGCCGCGTGCCAACCAATTCGAGTAACCCGGCCCGGCCATGTGTGCGGCCAAGACCGCTTTGCTTTAGACCACCCCATGGTGTTTGAGCGATGCCATGCGTGTAGAGCACTTCGTTAACCATGATGGTGCCGGCATCGATGCGTTCCGCCAGGCGCTTGCCGCGCGCGATACTCCCGGACCAGACACTGGCGGTCAGCCCGTAACCTGAATCGTTGGCCAACCGCACCGCTTCGTCATCGGTCTTGAAGGTCATGATAGGCAGAATCGGGCCGAAGGTTTCCTCGCGCATCACATCCATGTCGTGGTTTACATTGATGAGGACTGTCGGTTCAAAGAACGCCCCCGATGAACCCGGCATTCGTCGGCCGCCTGTCAGCGCCGTCGCGCCCTTATCGATCGCTTCGTCGACGTGCCTTTCCACCAGACGCAGTTGATGTTCGCTGGTCATCGATCCTACGTCGGTATTCTTGTCCGTACCGATGCTCTGCCGCAGACGTTTTGCTTCCCGCACCGCTTCGCCAACAAACTGCTCAGCGATGCTTTCATGAACATAACAACGCTCGACTGAGGAACATGACTGACCCGAGTTTGCGAACGCGCCCCAAACTGCACCGCGCGCGGCGTTTTGAATGTTCGCATCGTCCAAAACGATCATCGGATCTTTGCCGCCGAGCTCCAGCACGACCGGCGTCAGATATTTCGCGGCTGCTTCAGCAACGCGCTTACCAGTGGCAACACTGCCGGTGAACATAATCTTGTCCACGCCTGAGGCGACGAGGGCAGCTCCTGTCGAGCCGTCTCCGGTGACTACCTGCAAAGCTCCGTCACCCATCCCGGCACGATCGAACACTTCCCTGATCTTCAAACCAGTCAAAGGCGTCAACTCGCTCGGTTTCAGCACGACTGCATTGCCGGCCATTAGCGCCATTACTACTTCATCGAGGGGCGTGGCCCAGGGAAAGTTCCACGGCGAGATGATACCTACCACTCCCAAAGGTTTGTAAATTTCGTACGACGATCGACCCATCAAAGCGTACTGACCAACGCTGATTCGCCGCGGACTGAGCAGGCTTGCAGTCTTCCGTGCGAAGTACTGCATCAGGTCGAGCGTCGGGGCCAGTTCCATTGCGATCGCTTCTGAGACAGGCTTGCCGGTTTCACGCGAGATCAGCAGGGCAATCTCTTCCAGCTCTTTAAGGATTATCCGGCGGGCTTTCATGACCAGGCGGCCACGTTCGCGAATAGACCGCGAGGCCCAGGCCGGTTGCTCTTCCCTGGCCCGACCGACAGCGCGCGCAACTTCTTCGGGTATCGTCAAGGGCGCCCGGCCGATTTCTCCGCCGGTGGCGGGATCGCGCACAATTATTTCTGGTCGTTCCGATTTAGCTGGAATGCTCTGGGCCATCGCCGATGATTATCGCGCAGAAGCGGGACTAAAGGAAGATCAAGATCACTCTGCGAAACCTTCGCGGAGTTTTGCCAGGAGGCGCGATGAAGTCAGTACCACCCGCGGTAGCGGCTGGGTCGGCAACCAATCTTGGAAAAACTCTTGACCGTAGCGAACCAATCGTCCCAATTTGGCGGGCTACGATCACCCACCCGTTACCGCGGGTGGTACTGACTTCTCGCTCTCAGCTACAATACGACTCCCAAATTGGAAAGCCATCGATATCGTTATCGTCAGAACTCTGATTTCTTTTACCTGACCGGGTTTGAAGAGCCGGATGCGATTGCCGTGATCGCTCCTTCACGAGAGAAGAAGTTCACGTTATTTGTGCGACCCCGTGATCCAGAACGCGAAATTTGGGACGGTTATCGCGCCGGCGTTGATGGCGCCGTGCGCGATTACAGCGCCGACGAGGCGTTTCCAGTCAGCGAGTTTGACGAAAAACTCCCAGAACTACTGGATGGGCCGGCAGTCCTCTACTACGCCTTCGGGCACAGCACCCCAGAGATGGACCAGAAAATTATTCGCCAGTTGACGCTGATGCGCGAGACGAATCGCAAGCCGGTGGAACCGCCGCGAACGATTATCGACCCTACTTCGATCATTCATGAGATGCGCGTGCTCAAGAGTAACGAAGAGGTTGAGATCATGCAGACGGCCGCCGACATCGCTGCCGACGCGCACGTCGAGGCCATGAAGGCCGTGCGTCCGGGCATGAAAGAGTACGAAGTCGAGGCGCTGATCGAATCGATCTTTCGTCGTCACGGCGCGGCCGGCCCGTCGTACACTTCGATAATTGGCTCCGGCGCGAACGCCACCGTGCTCCATTACATTGTGAACATGGACACGTTGCGTGATGGCGATCTTCTTCTGGTCGATGCGGGCGCGGAATACAAGGGCTACGCTTCAGACATCACGCGCACCTTTCCTATCAATGGGCATTTCACCCAAGCGCAGCGCGACATTTACGATCTCGTGCTGGAAACACAAATGTCCTGCATCGACATGGTGCGCCCGGGAGTAAGGCTTGAAGACCTGAAGACTCACTCAGTTGAAATGCTCACCGAAGGAATGGTGAGACTTGGTCTGCTCAAAGGCGATCGGAAAAAGTTGATCGAAGAGAAGAAGTTCATGCAGTTCTACATGCATAATCTTGGCCACTTCCTCGGGATCGATGTTCACGATGCCGGCCGCTATTACTTCAATGGCGAATCAAGGCCCGCGGAACCCGGCATGGTAATGACGATCGAGCCGGGACTCTACATCTCTCCGGATAAAAAGAACATTCCCGAAGGCTTCAACAAGAACATTCCCGAAAAATACCTTGGCATCGGCGTGCGTATTGAAGATGACGTGCTGGTGACAGAGAACGGGGCGCGCGTACTTACGCACAAAGTCCCGAAGGACCCGGGAGAAATTGAGACACTTATGGCGAAGTAATCTTACGTTATGAACTCGAGGGGTTTTGTCTGATCGATGAGTTTGTGCTCTTGCGCCAGCCCGAAATAAAGCTCCAACCCTCGTTTCATCTCTTCATCCATCTGGAACGCAATGTTTCGAGTCAGGTAATCCTTTATCTCTTCCGCCGATAGCGAAAGCCGCGTTCGATATTCCGCCGCGATATTGTCTAGATGGGCCAATCCTTCGTCTCGGGCGGAGGTAAAATCGATCGCGCGCGCTGCGTCAGCGTTGGCCCCGCGCGCCATCCACATCGCGAACACAAAACCCAAACCCGTGTAGTCGTGCCACAGCGTTGCCAGGTCAAAAACGCGAAATTGATCGCGAGAAATCTTCATTGCCGGATCGCCGATGATCAAGGCAGCATCCGCCCGCGCGAGCATGGACTTGAGATTGGGCGGTGATGTTTCCCATTCCGGCTCGAAGCCCAGGAATTCACGAAAAATGATCTTAACAAGCACGATCGATGTACGTGACGAGTCGTCGAGCGCCAAGCGCTTAACCTTCTTTAGGTTGTTCGTTGAGATCCGTAAACAAAACTCCAGATTAAAGGCGCGGTGTTCAGATAGCTCGACGCCGCGATTCGCGGTTGCCGATTAGTAGAAGGGTTGACCATTTGGTGTGAACGAATCCTAGCGCAGTGTAGCGCAAGCTGTCAGCTTGCGCGCGAACCAGCTACTTGCCACGCGTGATGATCTGCCCGCTCCCTTTGCCGGTTGGCTGTTTCCGTTTATATTGTCACCGCGCCTTAAAAACACTATGCCGATTTACGATGTCACAGTTCCGATCCGGGCCGGGATGCCGACCTACGAAGGCGACCCCAGCGTCGACATCGAGTCCTGGTCCGCGCTGGCGAAAGGAAACTCGGCGAATGTTTCCTTTCTGCACTTCGGGGCACACACCGGAACGCACGTGGACGCGCCGGCGCACTTTATTGAGGGCGCGCGCAAGATCGATTCCTTGTCACTTGAAGTTTTGATTGGCCCGGCGCGAGTAATACGAGTGCCGGACGAGGTCAACGAGATCGATTCGAACTTTCTTGCCGGGTGTAATCTGAACAACGCTGAACGCGTCTTATTTCACACACGCAATTCAGGTTTCTGGAATGAAGGATTCCGCAAAGACTTCACACACCTCTTACCTGAGGCCGCGGAAAAGCTGGCCGAACTCGGTTTGGCACTGGTAGGCACTGATTATCTTTCAATTGAAAAGTTTCATTCCGGTCATCATCGCACGCATTTAACTTTGCTTTCGCGGAACGTCGTTATCGTCGAAGGACTGAACCTCAGTGACGTGCCTGAGGGCGATTATGAATTGATCTGCCTGCCGCTGCGGATTGCCGACGGCGCCGGTGATGGTGCACCGGCCAGAGTGGTACTGCGGACCTTATAGGACGTATGCGACTTATTGGACTTGTTGGTCATTGAAATGAAGGAAGCAGCAAAGCCAGATCGTTTGTATCGCGAACGCGTCTACAAGATTGTGCGGCAAATTCCGCGGGGGCGGGTAATGACCTACGGTCAGATCGCATACATCCTTGGGAAAGGCTATACGCCGCGGACAGTCGGCTTTGTTATGCACGGCGCCGACGAAAGCAATACGCCGTGGCAGCGCGTGATCAATTCGCAGGGACGCTGTTCGACCGGCCGCATTGTTTTGCCGTCAGACATGCAGCAGCGACTACTGGAACGCGAGGGCGTGAAATTTGACGCGAAGGGACGCTGCGACCTGGAAGCTTTTCTCTGGCATCCCGATCAGGAAAAGGTCGTAAAGGCCAAAGCCGCTAAAGCTCACACGGTTCTGTATCGACGTTAGTTTCGCGTTTAGGCTGCCGCCTGAAGGCTAATCTCTAAACCTAAATCGGAAACCGAAGGAACGAAAAGATGAACAATGATCCCCTTTCCCAACGCGCACCTTACCAGGTCAGTCCGCCGCGCTATTCGGTCTCACATCAAATGGCGACGACGGCTTTCGAGTTGCCGAACTTTCGCGTCATGCAGACTCTGGGCGTGGTCCGCGGTATTGTGGTGAGGTCGCGCAACGTGTTTGCGACACTCGGCGCGACGTTCCAACAATTGGCTGGCGGGAACATCACGATCTGGACAAAGATGTGCGAAGAAACCCGATCTGACGCGTTCGAGATCATGATCCAACACGCTTCGGAAATCGGCGCCAATGCAATCATCGGCATGCGCTATGACACAACTGAGATCTCAACCGGAGTTACAGAAGTCCTCGCCTACGGCACGGCCGTGATCGTCGAGCCGACTGACACTGGTTACCGCGGATGAACGAAGACAAATTGGACGAAGTTCGTTGGGACCGAATCCGCGAGGCCTTTGCGTCAGTTCCGTATGCAAAACTTATCGGCCTCGAGCTGGGCGAGATGAAACCCGGCGAGGCCAATCTTCATCTCGACATTCGCGACGAGCTGAAGCAGAACCAGGGTGTAGTTCACGGTGGCGCCGTCGCGTCCCTGATCGATACGGCCGCCGCCTTTGCAGTGGTCACGCGGCTTGAACTCGGCGAACGCGTAACCACGACCGACCTGACCATTCATTACCTGCGGCCGATTACGTCAGGCCGCCTCACAGCCACTGCGCGCATCGTTCGGGGCGGGCGTCGCCTGTTCGTCCTTGAGGTCCAAGTCACGAACGATCACGAGGTGCTGGTGGCAACGGCGGTCGCAGGTTACATTAAGCTCCAAACCAGCCAGAAACCTCAGTAAATTAGCGGAAAACTTCTATAGACAACGCTTGCCGCAAAATGCCAAAATAGCTTTGGCTCGTTTCTCAGGCGAGTTCTCATCTCATATCGGTTCCGGTTTTTCCTATGCATTCACTCTACGACGTTCTGCTGACTCAACATGCTCGCCAGCTGACGCCGGTTCGCTGCGCCGTTTCGACTATCGTTCAACTTCATCGTTACTTTGAAGACGTCGTGCTCGAAAACAATTTGGGCGCGCTGGTAATTGAATCGTTGCCGCTGGCGGCGAAACGTCCGGCGCGAGAAAAGGCGCGCGTGCGCGAGCTGGCCCGCGGAGGACGTCGTGCCTTCTTCTTTGTCCGTCAGGCTGATGCCCTCAGCGAATTGGTTACCGGAGTGGGAGCGAACTCGGTGTTAGCTCCGGCAATCCTGCAACAGGCTGAGCCCAACCAGGTCGACGAGCATTTCGTGGTCATTGCCGACGCGCGATTTTCCGCCCTGCTGGCCACCGTACGCGGCCGAGCCAACGATGCAGCGGGCGGCGATGAAGTTATCTGGACGTTCGAACCGGACATCGTGTACTCAGCGCTCGAATATTTGATGGCCCGCATCGGAGCCGAACATCCATATCATGCGGTGGCCTTTGGGTCGGCCGTACGCACTTCAATGCCCAAAGCCACTTCGCTGCAACTTACGTTGAGCGTAACTACGAAGCTGGCGCACTTACTTCAGGAGCAAGCCGGGCGCGAGATCGCAGTCAACCGAATTGCCACGGCAATCCGCGAGTCGCTGGAGCTGGGTGTAATCCTGCAAAAGACGGTGGATGAGGTCGGCACCGCACTAAATGTCGCGAGCTGCGCTTTGCGCGTCGATGGTCAAACCTCAGAACAGGCTTTGACTTACTTCTATTTTGCTCCCAACACCGAAGTCACCACGCCCAAAGAAAAGATAGTCAGCGATCTGGGTGCTCACTGTGCGCGCTTTGCCGAACATCCGGACGTAATCACCCAAAATGGCGGCGACGATCCAGAGTCGAGCGTTGAAACATTGCCGCTGGCCGTGGTGCCGTTAATCTTTCACGAACGTTTGATAGGTGCACTACAGGTAATCTCCGACGACCCAGCGCGCGTGTGGCA
>WNFI01123211.1_pt2 | contig 10238 bp, 10 predicted proteins | sample 5400471 | NCBI WGS metagenome assembly WNFI01 (sample SAMN13153348, study PRJNA577476) | soil metagenome | isolation source: 100 cm saprolite on Douglas fir-dominated hillslope | place: USA:California | collected 2013-09-17 | reverse complement strand
GCGCGACGCTTCAGTACGTTCGCGACCGCGTCGTGGACGTGTACGGCCCAGCGGCGTGGGAGGAGGCAGGGGAACTGTGGACGCAACGTGATGCCGAGATGGCGAGGCTGGGCGCGCTTCTCCTAGTCTTCGCGCCGCATCGGCTCCCGGACGGTCAGGACTCGGAATGGTTGCATGACGTCACGGGGAAGAGCCGTGAGCGCTTCGGCCTTGCACTCGGGACACGCTACGCTCGCTGTTGCTGGCGAGTCGTGCGGTCCCCTCCGACCCGCGACGACGAAGCGCGCCTTGCATTGACGGCACCAAAGGTAGCCGAACGAGCCGGGCAGCCGTCGCCGGTCTTCTCGGCTCGTCCCGTTGCCGCTGGCCACGACCCGAGCGTATCAGCAACCACCTCGGCCTAGAATCTGACCGACGAATAAATGGGTAGGAGTCTACGCATTGACCGTGATGGCCATGCGGCGTATCAAGGGGCCGATGCCAAGACGCAATCAGCTCAGCGACAGGCCAATCCGACCCTCGACTCCCTCGACGACGAAACGGGGATGGCGACGCTTGTGCCTCAAGGCGCTGGTCCGCTTCAAACCTGATCCCACTCGAAGCTTCGCGGTAGCACGGTCGCGCGCGGCGCGCGCTCGACAAAACGATGCTCAGGTCGAGCTTGTTTCGGCAGGGGCCAAGGCCCTTGCGACCTTCCTGAGGAGCTTTTCCGGTGTGAAGGGCTTGGCAACGTAATCGAGGGCACCATGGCGGAACGCTTGCAACCTTTCCGTAAACGCCAGATGGCCCGTGATGAAAATCACCGGGCAAGAGCTCGTGGCCGGGTCGCCGCGGAGAGCGTCCATCACGCCATACCCATCCATGTGCGGCATCGAAATATCCACGAGTACGAGAGCCGGCTTCTCGCGCCGAACGAGCTCGACCGCCGCGCGCGAGTCCGAGGTCGCGATCGGGTTATATCCGGCGGCCGCGAGGATTGTGTGCAGGAGCGCGCACATTTGGACCTCATCATCCACGATGACGATGGTGGTCCCGGGTCTCTTGGACTCCAATAAGACTGCATCCATTCTGGGCCCCCTCCGGTAGCGGTTTCCCAAGCGTCTCGCCCGGATGAGCCCCGATTCTATCCACGAAAGCCTTCGCTGTGCCGGCATAGGTGTCTCTCATGATCCAAATACGTATTTGTACGGATATCGCGTTCTGGCCTGTCAGTGGTACCCTCTTGCCCGCCAACTGGACTGCGAGCTCATGTAAAGCTGGATCCAATAGGGGTGCTCCTTGTCGCTTGTACCGCACGCGGACGGTACGCCACGGCTCCTCCTCGTGGGCCCTTGGGATCCAGATTGTGGCGAATACACGTTTCTCGCCCCTCCCCTCGGCGTCTGGCGCTTGGCCGGGGCACTCGAGCATGCCGGGTTTCCGACGACGGTCTTCGATCCGAATTGCGTCGCCGGCACACCCGAGGCTGGACTCGAGAAGCTTCTAGGCGAGGGCCGCTTCGACGTATTGGGCTTCTCGACGACCGGGATGACCCTGCGATTCGACCTGGCGTTGGCTCACCTCGCTCGTCGTGTCCTTCCGCGATCACTCCTAGTGGCTGGGGGCATGGAAGCGACATTCCGTCCCGACACCCTTCTGGACCTTGGCCCGTTCGACATCATCGTGTTGGGCGAGGGTGAACGGCCGCTTCTCGAACTGGCCGCGCGATTACGGACGGGCGCTTCGCTCGACGCGATTCCCGGAACGGCTCAGCGCGGTCGCGAAGGGACGCTCGCGCGTTCCCCGCAGCCGGCGCTCACGGCCACGGAGCTGCGAGACGCCGTGTTTCGAACTCCCTACGAGAAGATGCCGTTCCGCCGCTACTGGGAACGCCTGGAGAAGGCCTATTCAGCGGGAGCTCTGCCCCACAAGGCCCACCGGGAAGCGCAGCTTGCGGAGATTCGTTCCGTCCGCCTCATCACGCTCAACTACTGCCCTCTGGGCTGCACGTTTTGCTCCTCGACGAACTTCCTGAACGCGGCTCAAGACGGCACCGCCCGGATTGCCCGACTCGATGCGGACGATTGCCTCACCATGTTGCGCCGCATCGTGTCCGCCTGTCCTGACGTCCGGACCGTCATCTTCCAGGACGACATCTTCGTCTTCACTTCTGATCAACGGCTCGTGCCCCTGTGCGAAGGCATCCTCGCGGCAAAGAGGTCGGGCGACCTCCCTCCTGGACTGCAGTTCATCAGCACGAATCGAATCGACGCGATGACCGAACCACGGCTCAATCTGATGCGCCGCGCCGGCTTTCGATGGGTCCTGGCGGGATGCGAGGTGGGCGTGTATCCGTACGTCATACCGTTCTCCGGTTCAGCCATGGCGGCGGATCCCGGTCTGCGCTCTTCGACTGTGTACGCGACGCGCTCTGTCGCGGGCACCCCGGTTCGGTGGGAGCAGGGGACCAAAATCCTGCCCCAGGATCGGGAAGCGCGCGAGGCGATACTGGCGATCGAGCAGGCGTGGCACGAAATGCTGCCCGTCGTGGCCACCGCGGGCGTCCATCTTCCCTCGCGCGTGCGCTCTCTCCTGTGGACGGCCTGCGCCATTCCCGAGCTCGAGAGACGCGGGTTCGCGATGCCTCCGCTGAAAGACGTGGTTCGGGCCCTCCTTCGCTGGCTTCCGAGCCCGAACGCCGCCCAGGAGGCCGCACTCATCCAGTCGCTCGTCAAGCCCAGGGAGTTCAAGCTCCCTGCGTGACTCCTTCACCTACGCGGACTACGGAGCGCTCATCGAGGCGCTTACGCGGACTCACATCCCCGTCCGCTTCGCGGATGTGCGCAAGGGCGAGCCGCCCAGCCCCTTCGTGCTCCTGAGGCACGACGTCGACTATTCCCCCCGCGCGGCTCTCCGAATGGCGACCCTCGAGGCGGAGGCGGGATGGCATTCCACCTACTTCCTCCTTCCCAACGGTCCGTACTACAACCTTCTCGACCCGCACCATGCCGGCCTCCCACGCCGTCTGGCCGACCTCGGCCACGAGGTGGGACTCCACTACGACGTGCGTCTCCTCCACTCGTTTCCGCGGCGTCAGTGGGACGAGCTTCTGGACGCCCAGGCTTGGCTGCTCGAAACGCTGAGCGGACAGCCCGTCACCTCGATCGCGATGCACCAGCCAGGGCTGAACGGGGAGGACCCGTTCGCCGACCGTACCGATCGCGTGAACGCCTATCACCCGAGGTTCGTGCAGGACACGACCTACATCTCCGACTCCTGCCGCGCATGGCGAGACGCGGCCTGGCAGATCCTGTCCGAGGGCCCCCTGCCCGCCCGCCTCCAGCTGTGCCTGCATCCCGTGAACTGGGGGGAGAACGATCGCAGCCGGGCCGAGATCTTCGCCGCCGTCCGTCGCGATCTCGTCGAGTCCATCGACCGGGGCCACGCGGACCTCCTGGAGAAGATTGCGGTCCATAGCGGGGTCAGAGAGCACGAAGCGCGTTCGAGACGGGTCGAGGAGGCACAGAGTGACCGCGCAGGATGACCTCTGGGAGGTCATCCGAAGCCTGTGGCAGGCACCAGACGATCCGTCCCTTGCCCGCTTGCTTCCGCGCGACGCGGCGACCCTGGCCGGCTTCCTATCCTCACTCAAGGCGTGCGTCGCCGACACTCCGCGCGTCACGTTGGGTTTCGTCGATCCCGGCGCCATCGTGCGCGGTGAGATCCTCTTCATGGGGGCCGGCAGCGTGATCGAGGCCGGCGCCGTGATCCACGAATCTTGCCGCCTCGTGCTCGGCCCCGGCAGCCGCATCCGTGCCGGGGCGATCCTGCGTGAAGAGGTGGTGGTTGGTCCCAACTGCATGATCGGGGCGCATTGCGAGGTGGCGCGGACGGTGGTCCTGGGGCCAAACAGCTTCCTTGGTCACTACGTGTATGCCGGAGACACCATCGTCGGCCGGGACGTCAACGTCTCCGGAAACGTCTTCATGGCCAACACGAAGACGACGAAGGGGCAATCCGTCGCCATGAAGTTCCGGGGCAATCTCATCGATTCGGGACGGACGCATTTCGGCGCTCTCATCGGGGACGGCGTACGGTTCGGGGCCTCGACGCTCCTGTGCCCGGGTTCCGTGATCCTGCCTGGGTTGAGCCTCCCGCCCGGCGTGGTGCTCTACGGGACGATCGACTCCAGACGCCGCGACGCCCTCATGCGGCGCTTCTTTTCCACCTGGGATCTCGATGAATGATGTCTGGCTGGCCCTCTACGCGCTGGCCAGCACACTCGTCCTCACGGACACGCTGGACCTCTTCGTTCGGCTCTTCTTTCGCCGCGTGCGGGTGCATTCGGCCCGGGTTTCCGTGCCGCTCGACATCGGGCACTTCACACCGTATCAGATGCGGCTTCACCTCCGGCCCTTCGCGATCCTCGTCTCGGTTCACAACCTGTCGGCTCGGGCCGAAGACTTCGTCGCCCGCTTGGGGCGATTTCGTGACCGGCTGTGGGTCATCGACGACGCTTCGACTGATGACACCCTGGAGCACCTCGCCCGGCTGGGCGTCCGTTACGTCCGAGGCGCTCCCAATCGGAAGAAACCGGGCGCGATCCGGCAGCTGCTGGCCAGCCTGCCGCCGGAGATCGCGACGATCGTCGTCGTCGACCCCGACGTGCAGATGGATGGTGAGATGGGCGGCGCGGACGTGTCGAGCCTGGAAATGGTCCTGTTCGAGTTCCAGCGCAGCGGCATGGCCGCCGTGTGCCCTCGTATCCTGGTCCGCCCCGACGGATGGTGGGCGGATTTCCAGTACGTGGAGTACTCCATTGCATTGGAGATCGGCCGCAAGGGGCTGGGCGACCATGCGATCACGGCCGGCGCTTCGATCTATCGGCGCGATGCCCTGGAGAGAGCGCTCGCGCTCCATTCGCTCTCCATCTATGCGGAGGATCTGAGCAACGCCCTCATCCTCCTGAGCACCGAGGAGAGGATCTACTACGACGGACGCCTCGTGGTCAGCACCGACGGCAAGCGGTCGCTTCGCGGGCTGTTCTCGCAGCGCGTGGGCTGGGCCTTCGGGCTGATCCAGATCTACCTCCGAGACTTCCGCCGGATCCTCCGGGCGGCGGCCGCCCAACCGTTCTTCATCTATCACTTCATCATTTACACGGGGCTCATGGGTCTCGCCTTCCATCCCCTGCGTGTGGCCGCCCTGGGCCTCCTGGGCGTGAGCCTGGCCAACGGCGTCGACAACCTCTTGGGCCTCTCCTGGATTCCCGACAACCACTGGACGAACCCGCTCTACGTGGTCCTCGCCTACGCCCAATACACGCTGTTGACGGTCGCACAAATGCTCCTCGTCCTGACAAGGCGCGAGTGGCGACGCGCGTGGCGTGTGGCGCCGTTCTATTTCTTCTACGCCGTCCTCCAGACCGTGCCGACGACGCTGGGCTACCTCAATTGGTTCGGCCTGCGGATTTTCGGCCGTCGGCTCTATCGGGACCACTACCAGGCCGACGAGGCGCTGATGCGGCGGCAGATGGCGACCTCCTGAGAGAGAGGCCACTTGGACATCAATGAAGGTGTTCGGGTTCGAGCGGGATCGTGGCGGCCGCGCGCTGACTACTGGGAGGACCGGGCCGCGCGGTTTGCTCGGGAGGGCCAGGGGCGGGCAGCAGTGTGCTCTTACGGGATGCCGGAGTACCACAACCGCGCGATCGACCTTTGCCAGTACCTGGCACTCCGGAACCATCTGCCGCTCGCGGCGAGGGGAACCGTCCTCGACGTCGGCTGCGGCGTCGGTCGCTGGAGCCGGCGCCTCGCCGCAAAGGGAGGGCTGGTCACCGCCATCGACATCTCCCCGACCATGGTGGCCGAGGCGGGACGCCGTATCGCTATGGCCGGGCTCTCGGAAAGATGTCAATTCCTGGTTGGGGACGTCACCGAGCTCGATCTGGGCGAGAGGTTCGACACCGTCTGGTGTGTGACGGTGCTCCAGCATCTGATGGACGACGCGGACCTGCTTCGCGCCGTGCGAGGTCTCTCTCGCCACCTGGCTCCGGACGGGCGTCTCGTCGTGCTGGAGGCGGCCCCTTCACGCTCGCGGAGGCGGTGCGATAGTCCAGTGTTCACGGCCCGTCCCCTCTCCGAATACGTCGAGGCGTTCCAGGCGGGCGGGCTCCGGTGCCTTTCCGTCGCGGGCGTCGATCCATCTGGGCTCCGCGTGCTGCTGCTTCCCCACTACCGTGCTCTTCATCCCGTCCTGGGGAAGCTCACGCTGGCGGCGGCCACGATGCTGTCCCTGCCCATCGACGTCGTGCTGGGACGAATTTGGGTTCGGGCGTCGTGGCACAAGGTATTCGTGCTGGAGAGGGACGCGGCATAGCGTGCGCGGCCGTCGGGTCGACGTCGCATGGATGACGGTTGGCTTCCTCGGGGTTTGCGTGCTCGCCCTTCCGTGGGTGGCCGACTTGCGACTTCCCCCGTGGCCAGACCGGGCACAGGACGAGTATCGCGTCACTACGAATGGCGACGGTGGGCTCGGCAGCCTTCGAGAGGCGATCATGGCCGCGAACCGTGGCCGCAGCCGGGCCCGAATCGTGCTCCCTCCCTTCAGCATCAGGATCGCAACGCCCCTTCCTCCGCTCGTCAATCCCGCCGGCATCGTCGTGCAGGGCGGCCGCGGCAGCGAGATCGATGCGTCAACGCTGGAAGGCGGCGGTCCGGCGCTGGACGTCATCGCCCCGGGCAGCAGTCTTCGCGGCTTTCAGGTTCTCCGGGCCGCCGGGCAGGGAGTTCTCGCACGTTCTCCGAACGTCCATATCGAGGATCTCAGTCTCATCAGCTGCGGAACCGGCGTCCACGCGCTGGGGGCCGCCCGTGACCTGAGGGTGACCGGCAGCCGGTTCGAGCTCAACACGGTAGGAGTCATCCTGGAAGACGGCGTCGAGGGCGCCAGGATCGTGGACAGCGAGTTCCGCGCGCACACGCGGGCCGGACTCTGGGCGGTTTCGAGCCGGGACTCGGGCCGGCCGCGACTGGTGGTGCTGCGAAACCGCTTCGACGGTGATGTCGTCAGCATCGTGGCCATGAACGTCGGCGCCCGCATCGAGGGCAACCACATCTCGGGCTTCCACGACGTCGGGGTGTTCCTGTCCGGGCGCGACAACTCGCTGCGAAACAATCGCGTCCGGTCCGGCGGCACGTATGGAATCTGTGCCGTCTCCAGCGAGGCGACGGTGATCGAGGGCAACGAGACCGATCACAACCGCGCCGTAGGAATCCTGTTGAAGAACACGTTCAGTACCCTGGTCAAGGCGAACCGGGTCTACGCCAACGGCTTCGGCATCGTCGTGGTGTTCGGCGATCCCCTTCGGCCGAGCCGGGTCGCCGAGAACCTCGTCTGGCAGCAGTGGTTCGACGGCGTGTACGTCATCGGAGGGTCACCCCTCGTGACTGGGAATCAGGTGCGCGCGAGCGGCGGAGCCGGGATACGCATCGACGATTTCCAGGGCGTACGGGGGGCGGTCCGGCTGGCCAAGCCCCTGCTCACCGACAACCTGATGGAGAGGAACCGGTTCGACGATCCGAAGCGAGGCCGTTACGTCGAGTGATGCCGGCGCACTCACGCGCCGCCGTCACCGTCGGAGCGAGCGTCTTCCTCTATGTCCTGTTCTACGTCGTAGCCGCGCGCATCCTGGATCGCGCCCGCCGCCTGCGCACGATCGTTCTCGGCACCGGGCTCCTGCATGGATCGGGGATCCTCTTCCTCGCCTTCCTCTGGCAACTCGTCGGGGGAATCGAGCACCTGGTGTTCCTCCTCGCGTTCCTGCTGCCCGTACTGGTGACGGGCGTGGTCATGCGGGGCTGGCGTCCCTATGCCATGGCGCTGCTTGCGACCGTATGCGTGACCCTGGTGGCCGTCGCCGAGTCGCCGGGACTGCGCTGGTACCTTTCGCTCGTCGGCCTGCCGATGAACGCTCTCTCGTGGGAGGCGCCGGCCTGGATGCCGGAGCGGCCCCGCCCGTTTCCGGGCGCGGACATCCTGCCCGAGGAGCTGCTCGTCTCCCTCGGCATGTTCGCCGTCTTCCAGATCACGGCCGCTGCGTTCTCGGAGTCGATCTCGGGCCTCGTCCTGCGGCTGTCGGACCGCTTGCGGACGGCCAACGACCTGCGTGACGAGGTGCAGGGTCTCTTCCAGGCCGTCTTGCACGCCGACCCGTCTCCGAGCGTGATCGTCTATCGGGACACCGGCCAGATCGTCTACACGAGCCGGAGCTTCTTGCAGCAATTCCTGCTCACGCCGGAAGACCTCCCCGGTAAAGGACTCTTCGACCTCGTTCACTTTCACGAGCCGGAGCGGGTACGCGCCGTCCTCGACCGGGGCGAGGGAGAAATGGCCTCGTGCAGCCACAAGGTCGGCGAGGAGGTCCGCATCGCTAGCGTGCGCGTCTTCCGGATCGACCACGGTGGCACGAGCTACGCGTACCTCGGGTTCAGCGACCTCACCGAGATGTACTACCTCAATGCCGTCCTGGACGGCATGCAGGATCCGCTGCTGGTGCTGGACGACAAGGGGAAGCTTCTCTACGCCAACGAGCTGACGCGAAACCTCTTCCCCGAGGCTCACTTCGGCATGAGCATGGCGGTTTCGCTGGGGGGCGACCGGGACTGGTGGCGCGCATCCGGGCCGCAGGAGACGGAGAAACGCGTACGGCTGCGCGGACAGTCCTACCGCGCCTCCATGATCGGGGCCGCCCTTCCCGGCGGCAGTTCCTGGGCGACGATCGCCACCCTGCGGTCCACCACCGAGGAGGACAAGCTCTACGACATGGCGACGCACGACGCCCTCACCCAGATCCACAACCGTCGCTTCTTCGAGGAGGCTCTTCCCGGCGTCGTCGCGCGGGTCGCCCGGGGATCCCGGGCCGCCCTGGCCTCGCTCGACATGGACTACTTCAAGGCCATCAACGACGACATGGGGCACGCCGCCGGCGACCAGGCGCTCGTCCTTTTCGTGAAGACGGTCCGCGAACAGCTTCGGGCGACCGACATCTTCGCCCGCATCGGCGGAGACGAGTTCGCAGTCATCTTCGCCGACACCGGCGTGGCCGAGGCGTACCAGGTCATCCAGCGTGTTTACCGGAACCTGGCCCTGCGGCCACTGGACGCGGACGGAAGATCACGACTCTTGAGCTTCTCGTCGGGCGTCACGTCCGTTCACGCCGGGGAGCGGGTGCCGGATCTCCTGAGCCGCGTCGACGAGGCGCTCTACGCGGCCAAGGAGGCGGGCCGCGGGCGATGCGAAGCGCGAGACTGACCAGTGCCCTCACCGCCCTGCTCTGCGCGGCGGGCGGGGGGGTCCGCGCCGATGACCTCTACGTCTCGGGCCGATTCGAAACGATCTCGACGCCGGGCGTCGGAGGCGGAGGAGGGATCGACTGGTACCATTCCGGCTCGCCCCGCCGAACGCTGAAGCTCGGCCTCTCCGCCTTCGCCCTGGGGGACGCGAAGTGGGTTCTGGGGGGTGGCGGAGCGACGTTCAGGTTCGGCCCAACCGTCGTCGCCGCCGAAGGAACGATCGGGCACAGCAATGTCGAAGGAACCTTCGTGCACGCGTACGGAGTCCTCTCGCGGCCGCTGAGCGGACCGCGCGTCGCCGCAGACGTCGAATGCCATTTCATCGGCGGCCGAAGTGCCGGCGGCGCCCTGGCCAAGGGAGGGCTCACGGTGCTTCCCCGACCTTCGTTGACGCTGCAGGCAGGATATTTCCTCTCGCTCGGCGGCACGCTCGGCAGCCGAATGGCCGTAGCGAAGGTCGTCGCCAGCAAGGGGTCGAAGCGTTACCTGATCGGGGGCCCCATCGGACGCTCCAGCCCCTCCGTGATCGGCTTCATCGATGAGCAGCGCACGCAGTCCCTGCGCCACGTCTTCCTCGGGGCCGCCCTGCCGCTGCGCAGGGGAGGAGAAGTGCTCGTGACCCTCGAGCACTACGATCTCGAAGTCGCGAACCGGTCGCTGGTGTCACTGACCTGGAAGGTGGGCCGTCGTTAGCCGGGGCGGCGATCGCAGGGGCGGAGGGCGGTGGGGGCGTTCCTACGCCCTCTTCCTGGTCGCGATGGTGAGCGGCGCCCTCAGCGTGTTCCTCACTTCCCTGAGTTCCGTCTCCGCCGCGCCTCGGTTCTGGGCGGGCTTCGCGTGCGGAGTCGTGCTCGCGATGACCGCCTTGGGCGTGGTCGTGCTGTCGGCCGAGAGTGGGAAAAGAAA
>WNFI01649378.1_pt1 | contig 10239 bp, 3 predicted proteins | sample 5400471 | NCBI WGS metagenome assembly WNFI01 (sample SAMN13153348, study PRJNA577476) | soil metagenome | isolation source: 100 cm saprolite on Douglas fir-dominated hillslope | place: USA:California | collected 2013-09-17 | reverse complement strand
GGCTCGGTCGCCACGCTGCCCTTGCCCAGCGCGGACTCGAGGACTCCGGCGAGGTGCTGTGAGAGCTGTGTATCGTTGTAGACCGCGCCGGTGGATTCGTATTTTTCGATGAGCGGCATTTTCTCGGCTCCGGCTGCGATGGCTTCGCCCTTGGCGACGCGCTCGATCGCGGCCAGCAGATGCTGCCGGACTTCCGGCTTGTACGAGCGCACGGTGAGTCCCATCTGCGCTTCGTCGGGAATGATGTTGTTCTTGGTCCCGGCCTGTATGTAGCCGACGGTGATGACAGCGGCGTCTCCAGGATGGATCTCGCGGGCAATAATAGACTGCAGCGTGACGGCAATGCGAGCGGCGATCAGAACCGGGTCAATTGTCTTTTCCGGCGTGGCGCCGTGGCCGCCTTTGCCGAAGATGGTGATGCGCAGCGAGTCGGCGTTGGCTTTCGAGTATCCCGGCGTGACTCCGACGCGTCCGGTGGGAAGAAGATTGGTATCGTGCATGGCAACACCGATGTCCGGTTTGGGGAAGCGGGTGAACAGACCGTCGTCCACCATCCGCTTGGCGCCGGTGATGGTCTCTTCCGCCGGCTGGCCAATCAGCATCAGAGTGCCGTGCCACATGTCTTTGGTGCGCGCCATGATTTCCGCCGTGCCGAAGAGAGAGGCCATATGAACGTCATGTCCGCAGGCGTGCATCACGGGAACGTCGCGACCGCTGTCGTCCTTGGCGCGGACCTTGCTGGCGTAGGCGAGGCCGGTTTTCTCTTCCACGGGAAGCGCGTCGAGCTCGGTGCGCAACATGATGGTCGGGCCAGCGCCATTTTTCATGATGGCGACAATGCCGGTCCCGCCGATATGCTCGGTGACTTCGTAGCCCAGCGTGCGCAAACGGCCCGCGAGCTCCGCCGCCGTCCGCGTCTCGTGGGAAGAGAGCTCAGGATGCTGATGCAGGTCGAGATAAAGGGCCTGAGCGTCGGGGAAGACCGACTCGACTTGTGTGGAAAGCGGGCTGCTTTGGGCTGCGGAAGCCGTAATCGCGAGGAGGGCAAAGAGAACTTGTTTCATGCGCGACATCATAGCCCTGAGGGGCGGAGTTCGACAACTGGCCGGCGGGCAGAGCTTTTCACCGCAAAGGTCGCGAAGGACGCAAAGGAAAACATGGTCAAAAGCCTCTGCGTCCTCTGCGTCCTTTGCGGTGGATGGTTTTATCGGATTGCCGAGAGTGCAGGATTACAGCTTCTTGATCCTCGGCTTGCGCCGGGTCGCCAGTGTTATCAGAAGGTTAATAGCTGTTTAAGAGTTAGTGAATAGTTAGCAAAAATGCTTGTGCAGTGGAGACAATACGCGCTATCGTGGGTGCAACAGAAGTGGTGCAATTGCTTTTGCCACTTTTCAGGGTGTTCAGGGAGCCATCTATTAGCTCTAGAGTAAACACGGCCCGCCAGCCAGCCGGGATCCAGCAGCCGATGCAGGTTGCTGCCGTTTGTTACCGTCTGCGCGGCGCGCTGCTGGAATTTCTGCTGGTCAATACCAGCGCCGGCAAATGGACTTTTCCCAAAGGCAACATCGATTCCGGACTCTCACTGCGTGAAGCAGCCGCGCGTGAAGCGCTGGAAGAAGCTGGCGCCAAAGGCCGGATCGAAGAAATCCATTTCGATTGTTATCTCGATACCAAGCGCAGCCTGGGCCATAACTTTGAAAGCCGCGAGATCATCGTTGCCGCGTATCTGTTTGAGGTCCTGCGGCTGGGCGCACCTGAGGAAATGTACCGCAATCCGACGTGGTTCGCGCCGCGCGAAGCCAAGGCACGGCTGGCGGAACGACGCTCTCCCAAATATCGCGATGAAATGACGCGGATCGTAGACGGAGCCATCGACAGACTGGTCGCGTCGGAGCGTGGACCGCTATATCACTCTCTCGGTCGTCAACGCCGCTTGTCGCTGTAAGTCTGGCCTTCAGAAAACGACAATCCTCTGCAAGCTCATGCGCCAGTTGTTATCATCCAACCATTAGTTATCATCGTTGGATTCTGAAAGTCTCCCGTGAAAGCAGCAGAAAAGAAATTCGGATTGAAACACTGGATGCAAGAGGTCCTGAAGGAAGCGGACCGCGCAGCCGACGGATTTCAAGCTGATCCGGTGCACGATTTGCGCGTTGCCTTGCGCCGTTGCCGCTCCATGGCTGAAGTCTTTCAGGCGCTCGATCCGGATCCCGCCTGGAAGAAGATGCGCAATGCGGGGAAGGAAGTTTTCCGTTGTCTGGGCGATCTGCGCGATTGCCACGTGATGATGGAATGGATACAGAAGCTGGGCGACGCGCAAGACATGGTCCCGCAGAAACTGTTGGAGCATTCGCAGAGCAGAGAGGCAGAATCAAAGACGCACGCCGAGCAAGCGTTGCAGAACTTTGACCGCAAGCAGTGGCAAAGTTGGGAAGGCCATCTGTCACGGCGAGCGGGCCGCCTGCGTCCTGACAGCGAGCCCTTCCAGTGCATTGCTCTGGAGCGCTGGGCCAATGCGCAAAGGCTGCACAAGATTGCCATGAAGACGCGCAGCAAAGTCGGGTTGCACCGCCTGCGCATTGGCATCAAGAAGTTTCGTTATGTGGTCGAGAATTTTCTGCCGCGCCGTCACGAGCAGTGGAAGGACGGGCTCAAGGAAATCCAGGACCTGTTGGGCGAGGTGCACGATCTTGACGTTTTGCTGGATACGGCCATCCGCATCGGCGCATTCGCTGTGCCGGATGATCGCGCGCGCTGGCAGCAGCGCATTCTGGCGGAGCGCAATCCGAGAGTGGAGAAGTATCGCGAGAAAATGTTGGGCCCGGATTCCCTCTGGTCCATCTGGCGTCTGGGACTGCCTCAGGGTGAAGATGTCGACTTGGTCGTACAGAAGAAGCTGCAAACCTGGGCGTCATACTACGATTCCGACATGCAGCACAGCCGCCATGTAGCGCGCCTGACGCTGCAATTGCACGATGGTCTGGCGCGTGTCGGCGTATTCGAGAAAGATGCGGGCCACTCGCGCGAACTGCTGAAAGCGGCGGCGATCTTGCACGATGTTGGCCGCGCGGACGGCAACCAAGACCATCACAAAGCGACGCAGCGCCTGGTGCGGAAGCTCGATCCGCCGTTTGGATGGAAGAAAGAAGACGTGGACATGGCAGCACTGATCGCGCGCTACCATCGAGGCAATCTGCCGCACGATCAAAAGGCATTTCTTAGTCTGACTCCGCCATTGCAGCAAACAACCAAGCGGCTCGCCGGCGTGTTGCGTCTGGCTGACGCGCTTGACCGTTCGCATGAAGGCACGGTCCGGCGACTAAGGGTGACGCGCAGCGCCGAATGCGTGATCGTCTACGCCGAGGGACACGATCCGGAAAGCCCGCTCGCTGAGACCGTTGCGCGTGCCCGGCACTTGCTGGAGCTCACGTGCGGACTGCCGATCGTGGTGCGGCCCATGGAAGCAAAAAACGGCAACGCCGTCTAGAAGTCTTTGTGGAACTTGGCGTCCATGCCGAAGCCGCCGTTTTGGTCGCGCACGCCGCTCACTGACCATTTGGGAGTGAGCCGGTACTCGATCTGAATGGCCTGACGTTGCGTGGAAGTCACATCGGTCGCGAATGTCACCAGCAGATTGCTCGTCACGCGTTGCTGGATGGCAACTCGCGGCCCGTAGTTGCGGTTGTCTCCGCCCAAGGCGGGATCGATAGAAAGATGCGAAATGCCCGCAAGTTTTTCCACGCGGCTGCTGACCTGTCCAACGCTCTGGGCCAGTACCGCCTGTGCTCCCATGTTGCCGGGAGTAGAAGGATTCGCGGCCGAAGCCTCGGTTGTTTTGCCGAAGGCGAGCAGACTGATGATGTCCACCGGCGGAAGCGGAGGATCGGACGTATATGTAGTCTGCAGATGGTCGACCGGACCCTGGAAGTTCAGGTTGATGTTGTACTGGTCGACGGTGGTAGACACTTGCAGGTTGACTACGGGCTCGGTCCGCACTGGATTCAGGAAGTCGATTGCGCCGTTTTGAATCACGTATCGGTTTCCGGCAAAGAAGAGTTCACCGCCGGTGAGATTGCTGCGTCCCAGAATTACGGGCGCATCGGCCGTGCCGACAATGCGCAAGTTGGCGTTGCCTTGCAAGCTGACCTTGCTGCTGGCCAGGTTCATCTGCGAAGTATTTTGCAGCGCGATATCCAGGCGCAGGCTTTGCATGAATGCCGATGGCGAGCCGGTGGACGATTCACCGGTGAACTGGGTAATGAATTCAGAGAGATCGAAATCGGGAGTGAACGAAACTTTTTCCATGCGCACTTGTCCATGGAGCAGCGCGGCTTGTGGCGTTCCCGTCAACGCGAGATTGGAAGTAAGCATAGCGCGAATGCCCTCGGGATAGCGCAAACGAACATTGTTTGCCGCGAGCGCCAGATCAAACTGGATATTCGGACGATAGGCTACGCCGCCAGTCGCCGTGATTGTGCCGCCGCCGGTTTCGGCATGGAATTCGCTGATCTCAACTCTGGTGTCGGTCACATTGATGATGCCATTTGCATTGCCCAACCCAACCGGAGAACTTGCTGTATAGAGGTTGGCGTTCACGATCTTGATCTGTCCATGAAGATTGGAACCGGCGCTGTAGCGTTGCGAGTTGACGTCAAACTGGATTTGCCCGCTGCTTTCCAGATCGGGTTGGAGAATTTGCGCAACCCGGAGATCGACTGCTCCCTGAACGTAGTAGGTCGCGGCATTCACGGCGTCAATCGGGACAGTGGCCTGCACCCGGACGTCAGTGCCCGTTCCTTTTATTTCCGCGGGCTGCAGCACGGCCACGCCGTTCTTGTAGTCCACCAAGATTGGCTTGGCTGCAGCGAGTTGCAATTCTTTATAGCTGGCGGCGAGCACAGGGATGTTCAAATGCGCTTCCAGGCGGGTCTTGTCCTGCAGCGGTCCCTGCAGTGAGACGTGCAACTCGGTTTGTCCGTTGACGTTGGCTGCTTGTGCCGGCGAATAAAGGGCCAGCAGCGGTTGGAGGGCGATTCTGCCGGTATCGATCCGCAGATTGGTGTTGTAAGGAGCAGCGGCTTGTATGGTCCCATTGGCTTTCAAGTAAGTTGCGGCGACTTCGGTGTTGAGAGAGATGTCAGCAACCTGGTTCTGGAGTTTCGCCTGAAAGAGCAGCCCTTTGATTTCCTGCTGCTGGATCTTGAGTTGCGGCATGCGCAGAGTAGCTGACACCTCCGGTGATTTGATGGAGCCGCTTCCGGTAGCGTCCAGATCGAAGGCCCCTGAGATTCCCAGGTTGCGCGCCTTCACCGCCACGAAGCGTTCAACGTGGATATTGTCGGCGTGAAGCTGTGCCTGATACGACTCGGTCTTGGGATGGTAAGTAACGTTAGCTTGCGCTGTTCCTGCTTGAACACGTAAGAGCAGGTTCGCAGTTGCAGCGTCGCCATTGCCCTGGAAGCGGATGTTGAAGGCTTGAATCGGTTCGTCGGATACCTTGGCATTGGTCAGAGTGATGTCGCCGTGTCCGACAGGATTCAACTGCGAGCCGCTCAATGTAACATTTGCCGAGAGCATTCCGGAAACCGGATACGCAGCGTTTGCCAGCTTCTCCAGATCACTGACCGATATTTGGGAAGCAGAAAGGTCAACAGCAATCCGATTGCTCGGAGCGTAGGCCCAGTGGTTCAATGCGGTTTCAACATTGAAGGTGATTCGTCCGCCGCTTGCAGGCTGGGCGTCTCCTTGCGTGAGGCTTGCGAGCGATGGACTGGCGCTCACGTTGGTACGGAGAGTGCGCCACGAGCTTCCCTTCACGCGAAGATTGTCTGCCGTGAGCCGGCCTTGCAGGTGCGGATCGCTCAACGATCCGGTGACATTCCCGGTGAACGCAGCGGCGCCGTAGAGTCCGAGTTGCGGCTGAGCTGAACCTTGGCTGAAGTTCGCGGAAAGCAATTCCAATTCGTGAAGATTGTGCGAGTCCAGACGGACTTGAAGCTGACAGTGCTTGCTGATTGTGCCATCGAGGTTAACCGAGGTTTGCTGGGTCCGTATATAGCTTTGCCGCAGCGTGACTTCCTGCGCAGCTCCAGCGTAGTCCGCATGGATTGCGCCATTGAGCGGAGTCGCCGGGGCCTGCCCTAACGCAGCCTGGATTGTAGCGTCAGAATGCGCGTGAAGTTTGGAGAAGCTTTTGACCCATGTTGCTTTTGCGTCGGCGCTGACCTTGCCGCTGAGACGCGTCTGCTTCACGGACTGGTTATGATACGCGGCGCGGAGGTCGTCGATCGAAACGTCTTTCAGCGCGGCCTGGAGGGTCGCTTGCGACGCGCCGGCCAGATCGTGGATGGTCAGTTTTCCATCCAGCCTTCCGCCGAAGAGCTGCGCGTGGATATTCTGTACCTCGGCGTTTCCGCCATCGAGCTTGTACTTCGCCGCAATGTTGCGAACGGTCGCGTCGATGCTGGCCGTTTTGACGGCGATCGCCGCACTGCTTAGATCTCCGGCGAGAGTAACGGTTTCGAGCGCTGGTTTATTCGGGTCGCTCTTGTAGTCGAGCGCTCCGGTTAGACGCACCGTTCCCGTTGGCAGAGTCGGATCACGCAGGATTTTCTTGATGTCGTTAGCAACCAGCGTGGCATCGTAGTCTGCTTTTGCTTTTGGATTGTTGAAATCGTCGAGCGAAGCGTTCACAACGATCCTGGAGTCGCCAGTTGCCAGCGTCAGCTTGTTGAGTTTGAATGTCGCGGGGGTAGCTTCAAATCCTGTCTGCAGATCGTGGACCATCGGCGCGTACATGCCATAGCGAATTGTGCCCTGACGATATCCAAGGTCGCCGTAGTAGCGCGTCTGTATGGAATCAAAAGCGGCGTTTACCTGAAGGTCGCGAAGTTCTGCGTCGAGAGCATTCTTTTTGTCGTTCAAGTAGATCTCGCCGCGATCGAGCGCGAACTGGCGGATGGCCAGATCGAAAATGCTCGTGCTGCTGCTACTTTTCTTTTCCGGCTGTGGCAGGTTGGTCTCGCCTGCCTTGTTGATGAATACGTGGGCCACGGGATGATTGATGACCACACTGGTCAGGTGCCATGTGCGCCGGAAGAAAGAATCGATTCTGATTCCTGCGCGGATATGGTCGGTTTGCAGCAAAGGCTTGCTGGGATCGGTCTCGCGTCCGCGCACGATCAGGCCGTAGATGTCCATGCTCAAGTCGGAGAGGCGAATATGGAAGTCGCGAATAGTGATTTGTGCTCCGGTTGACTCATGCAGGCTGCGCTCGACCCGGGCGAGAATGCTCTGACGGAATGACTCGCTGTGCTGAAGCAGCAAGACCAGCGTGATGCCGGCGCTGACGATCAGGACCAATATCGCCGCGGCGGTCCATGAGATGATTTTTTTCTTACTACGACGCATAGGGTCCTCCCATCAAAATGCCTGCCCGAAGGTCACGAAAAATTGCGTGGCGCTGATTCCGTTGATCGGATTCAGGTTATGACCGATATCAAGGCGTACCGGACCAACCGGAGTGGCATAACGCACACCGAAGCCGATGGTGTTGGTGTAAGTCGAGAAAAAATTATGAAAGCCAATGGTGTTGTAGACGTTGCCGCCATCGTAAAAAGCCACCCCGCCAAGATTGCTGGGATTAATAAAGGGCAGAGGCAGCGGCATAGGGAAACGCGCTTCTGAGTTCAGAATGAATAGCTGTTGTCCTCCAACGGGCACGCGAATTTGCGTACAGGTCGCCGGATTTGTCGGGTCACCGCATGCGGGAATCGTCCGTTGCGGACCGGCGCCATTGAGAGGGAATCCTCGCAAGGTGCTCCCGCCACCGGAGAAGAACCTCTCACTCAAAGGAATGTGGGCCCCGGCAAAAGGCTGCTCCAGTCCGAGACGGAGGCTGTTGGCCCAGATGAGTTTCGGCTTGAGGGCCTTGTAATATGCGGCCTGGCCCAGAAAGCGGGCGAAGTTCGTGTTTGATCCCAGAGCGCTCGGGCTGACGCCGGCTTCAACGCTTTCGTAGATTCCTTTGTGCGCGTCGAGAGCGTTGTCACGCGTGTCGCGGATGAACGATCCGGAGAGCGTTGAGAGCCGCACATTCCGGTCTTGCGGCGGCACCAGGTCAGGAATCAACAGATTCGAGAGGTTTGTCCGGCGCAGGTTGTAGCGCAGGAAGACACTCTCGGTTTTCTTGCGGTCGACAAAGCGCTGAAACTGTATGCCGCCTTCGCCCAGGCGCGAGGTAAAGATCGGGTTCTCGGTAGAACGCTCGATCGAAGCCATGACGGTGGAACTCCAACTTGTGTTCCAGAAAGTCGGGTTCTGCCAGTTGCCATTCAAACGCTGGTCGAGACGGCCGGCAAAGACGCTGACGTTCAGCGTCTCGGCGCGTCCCCGGAAATTTTTGCGGGCGTATTGTACCGAGCCTCGCGGGCCCCAGAAACGTTTTTCACTCGTCTTGAAACTGGAGGGCAGGCCCACCGGCGGAAGTCCGGGCACAGCTATCGTGCCGCTGGGTACGCTGCCGCCACGATTGATTACTTCAAAGCCAACGCCGTAAGCAATGCTATTTCGCTTGGATTCATGCAGCTTGATCACCACCTCGGTGTTGGATTGATTGGTAATGGGCGCGAGCGGATCAACGCTCGCCCAATCGAAGACGCCTAGAGTGTAGAGCTGGCTTTCTGATTTCAAAAGGGAAGTCTCGCTTAAGGGCTGTCCTGTGGGTATTGGGACGTTGCGTCCTACGATCTCAGGGCGCGTGTGCTTGGCGCCAACCGTGTCGACCACGGAAGTGCGTACCTGAGGGCCTTCATAGATGGTGTAGACGACCTCGACCTTGTGCGGATCGCTCTTAAGCGGACGCGCCGTTGCCTTGAAGTTCGCGGTGAGGTATCCGCGTTCCAGGTAGCTGGCGATGATCTGGTCGCGGTCCTTCTGCATCAGCTGTTGGGAAAACGCTTTACCGGGCGCCATATTCAGCCCTTTCGGCGCCATGTCAGTCTCGGAGAGAGAATTGTTGCCTTCGATTTGGAACGAATCAACCACGTCCAGCGGGCCTTCTTCCACCTGGAAGGTGATCTGCAGATGGTCTTCTTTGTTGACCACATTCGGCGTGACCTTTACCTCGCCGTAGCCGGCATTGGCGTACACGCCTTCAAGGTTCTTCACGCTCTTGTGCAGAAGCTCCTGGCTGAAATGTCCCCGGGAGAAGAGCCGCCCCTTCGCCACCTGGACATGCGGAGAGAGGTCATCACCGTCAAAATGACGGTTCCCCTTGATCTCAACGTCCGTTACTTTGCCACGTTTGCCTTTTTGAATCTGGTAGACAATCAGGGTGCCCGCCGGCTGGCGCTCAATGCGGCTGTTGACCTTAACGTCAAAAAAACCTTTTGACTGGAAGTAGGATTGAAGGTCCTGAGCGCCCTCATGCACCAGATCGGCGTCCACGGCGTTTTCCTGGAAGATCGGGATGAGCTTCTTCTGCGTGCGCTTCCAGACGTGCGCGCCCTGGAGTTGTACCGTGATGCGCGGCCCCGTGACTACATGAAACGTGACGTCGGCGCGGTTGGTTTGCGGATCATAACGTGAGGCAATATGTTCCACCCGTCCGGCGAGATAGTTCTGCTTGCCCATGACCCCCTGCATGTAAGTCATTGCTCGCTGCAGCTTGCCGAAGGAGTACGGCTTGCCGGCCTTCAGGTAGACGTTGCGCAGGCGCGCGCGGAGGGAGTGCAAACTGTCCTGGAGGCGCCGCGTCTCGTCCGGCGACGCGCCGCTAAATTGAACGTTCCCGAACTTGGCGTGGCGCCGCAGATTGATATCAAACGAGACGTTGGCAACAGCGTGGGTTGCATCGGCTTCCAGCTTCGGCTCAACTGTGGCCGTGAAATAGCCGTTCTGATGGAAGAAGTCGATCAGGTTTGAAACGGCCTCGTCTACGCGGCCCCGAGTATACGGCTCCTGCGTCTGGTAGTTCGACACCTGCAACAGCCGGGTGTAGGAAAAGACCTTCTCCGCCTTTCCGAATTGGTACATGCCGATGTAGTAGGCCGGCTGCAAGACAAACAGAATCCGCAGTCCGTCGGCTTCCGGGCTTACCTGGGTTTGGACATCTTTAAAGTTGCCGGCTTGTTTCAAGGTGGCAATGGTCTTATCGACCAGTTGCTGCTGGTAGGGAGCGTGGGCCGGTTGCGCGATTAGATCACGGAACTGGCGGCGATCCAGATCGGGGCGCCCGGC
>WNFI01482709.1_pt1 | contig 10239 bp, 7 predicted proteins | sample 5400471 | NCBI WGS metagenome assembly WNFI01 (sample SAMN13153348, study PRJNA577476) | soil metagenome | isolation source: 100 cm saprolite on Douglas fir-dominated hillslope | place: USA:California | collected 2013-09-17 | reverse complement strand
CGCCGAGACCGCTTCGTCCGTTACGCAGAAGGTTCCGCCGAACCCGCAACAATCATCCGGTCGATCCACCGGAACAACGACGATACCTTTCACTTTGGAGAGCAGGTTTGCTGTCTTGTCAAATGGGACTCCCATTATCTCTGAAGGTTTCGCGATACCGAGGCCCCGAATGGAGCTGCAGCTATTGTGGATGGCCACCGAGTGGTGAAATTCTGTCCAGGGAAAAGACTCAACTTTTAGAATATCGTGGAGGAATTCCACCAACTCATAGGTGTCTTGACGAACGTGCTTCACATCTTCCGTTTGTTCGAGTCCGTCAAAGTGACAGCGGACCTGTTTTACGCAGCTTCCGGCGGGTCCAACAATGCAGTCAAATTCCTTGAAGTTTTCGACGAAGAGATGTTCGGCAGGTTGAGCATTCTTTTCGTCGCCGCTATTGGACATCGGCTGCCCGCAACAAGTTTGGTTGAGCGGGTAACCAACATTAAGTCCGAATCTCTCCAGAAGCTCTAGTGTGGCTATTCCAACCTCCGGATAGATGAGATCGATGTAGCAAGGTATGAACAGGCCGATTCTCATGTTCTCAGGGAGCATCCTTTGAAGTGCCGTTTCGGCTTGCGTGATCATTTGCGTTTCTCCTCTCCTCAGCTCCGGAAACTTGGAAAGAATCCTCTTATTAGTTCGACTCCAAGCCCGATGCGGTTGCGCGTCGTCCTTTGAAGACGCGAAAGAGCAGATACGCCTAGAAGCTGTAGAAATCCTCTGCTCAACTGCCTGGACTCGACCGCAATACAACTCTGAAATTGCGAACGATGATGGCAAACAAGATCAACGCTGACCCTAAAATCCCGCGTTCCTTAAAATGAAACGCCGCGGCCGCTCCTATTGCTGCCCCCAGGACAAAGACAGCCCATATTCCCCATAGAAGCCCGAATTTTGGGTCGGGTGAAGTTGCGGGGACAGAAGTACCTCGAAGAGCCAATTTTTCGGTTTCGGTAGCGATCAACCCTGTAATCGTTCCTGTGAGATAAGTCGTGTGCACACTGATACCGCCAGTGCGGCGAAATGCTCCGTTTTGCAAGCCCAACGCCAGAGACAAGCAGATCACAAGGATTTCAACTGCTGCGGGCGCGTGAACTGCCAACGCCAAGTAGCCGGCTACAATCAGAATCACTTCTATTGCCATGACGGTAGTGAGCGTTGGCCAGAATGCCCACTCCGCCGACAGCCGAGCGATCAGCACACTGAGGGGAATCCCAGACAAAAAACACGCAACAGCCGAAAAGTGTATGAAGACACCTCGCCAATCTTGAGCCACCAGGGCGATTGCGGCCAGCACCAAACTGCCGGTTACGTGTCCCGTGAACGTCTTAGCAAGAACAAATCCGGCCGCGTCACCGTACCCCCCAATGAGGGCAAACCCTAAGGTAAGCCACTTGTCCGGTGGATGGATATCGGAGTTCATGGAGTCTCCCGCGATCCTCGGACGGTGTTACTACAAACCTGGTCTTGCCCGCCCCGTGTTGAGTCCGGTCCGGCCATCGTAACTTTCATCAAGAAATGTTCGCCTCGTGCCTTTGTCCTAAGTCGGCAGGCGATCGACTCGGAATGTGTCGATCCAATGTCGTGGTGATCCAGGCGCCCACTATACCGACCAGAATCCCAACGATAGTGTCAATCAAACGCAGGATCGGTTGCTTCCATGCGTGCTCGGGGCTGATGCCTGCAACGACCATCACGACCGTTATGGTGATGCCTGCAGTGATGATGTCTCCGGACCGTCGAATCAGGGCCAGCACAATGGCACCGATCCCGATCAGCACGGCCATGCCCCACGGTCTAAACGGAAAGATCAGAAGGTAAACGAAACAAAGTGCGAAACTGAGCAGCGTTGCTGATATCCGGGATAAAGCTGCACTCACACTCTCCTCGTGGCTGTAACGGAAGACAAAAATGGTTGCGACGACCGCCCACATCCCGCCAAGAAGTTCGTCGTCGCGTGGCACAAACCGTGTGAAAACGAGAAGATCCATGATTATCTGGTAGCTAAGCAGGCAGCAAATCGACAACAGAACGCCGTGGCTGACGGACTGGCCGGTGCGCGAGAGCTCGCGCCATGTTGTCTCGCGGTTCTGTTCTGTCGTTGGCGTCACAGCGTTGCTCCTATTTCCTGGCACTTGCTGCTCAGATACCACAATGGTTGAGTTCAGCAGGGCGTGAGCCTTTCCATCACGAAGACGAGACAGCCCACGCCCTGCCGTAACTGGTCGATGCTAGGCACTCTTCGCCGCTTTCGTGGCCCCGGTAGGTTCTGCTGAATATTCGGGCTTGTAGATGTGCTTGCGAATAAACGCCACCATGTCGGTTGGGCGCTCAACTCTTGCCAGTCCGCTATCGAAGTTTCGTCGGTCACTCGCTTAGCGTTCGTTGCGTAAATGGCCATGCCGACAGCGGGGAAAATATAGAGGTTGTTGGCTTGAGAAGGTAAGAAAGTCTGGTCGCCGATGTGAACCGGAGGGAATTGCACGCCACCCGCGTAAACCGCCTTGCCTTTCGACCAAGCATAGGCGTCTTCCGGCAAGCACTCGTGTCTATCGATCGGGTTGGACAGGGCAAAAATAATCGGTCGTGCGTTATGCCGGGACATTGCTTCGACAATCTCCCGCGAGAAGAGCTTGCCGACAGTGCTTACGCCAATGAGGATGGTGGGCTTAAAGTCCTCGATAGCCGCGAGGATCTGCGGATACTCGGTGGCTAGATCGAGATGATTGAATGGCTTGCTGGGCGCTAATTTATGGGCGTAGGGCGCTTTGGATGCCGGCAAGCCCGGACGTCCGGCCACGACAAGCCCCTTCGTGTCAAACAGTCGAATTTGCTGGCGAGCGGCGTCCTCCGCAACTCCTTGCTGGACTAGTGCCGAGACAATAAGGTTCGCTAGACCAATGGCCGCGGACCCCGACCCCAGAAATAGGATCCGTTGATCCTTCAGTTGACCTCCGGCGATCTTGATCGCATTGATCAGACCTGCGAGGGTTACGCCCGCTGTGCCCTGGATGTCATCGTTGTAGCAAGAAACCTTGTTCCGATAGCGGGCCAGCAACGCGATGGCATCGGTACCGGTCCAGTCCTCGAAATGGATGCAGCAGTTTGGAAAGACTTCTTGCACCGCATCGACGAACTCGTCGACGAAAGCGTAGAGTTCCTCGGTCGATGGGCGATGCTTGCGCAAGCCGACATATAGGGGATCCTTAAGATATCCTTCATTATTTGTGCCGGCATCCAGGTACATCGGCAGCAGACCCTGCGGCGGCACACCTGCTGCGGCGGTGTAGAGCTGCAGCTTTCCAATGGGAATGCCGATGCCGTTGGCTCCAAGGTCGCCGAGACCAAGGATGCGTCCCGCGTCGGTCACGCAGATGAATCGCACATCTTTGACGGGCCAATTGCGAATCACTTCCTTGACATGACCTTTGCGGGTGATCGACAGATACATTCCCCGAACTCGACGGAGAATATGGTCAAACTTCAGGCAGGCCTCGGCGATCGTCGGGTCGTAAACGATCTCAAGGAAACGGGCAGGGTCGGACATCAGCGTGTGATAGAACAGGGTCTCGTTGATCTCCAGAAGATTCATCAGGTAGATGTAGCGGTCCAGGTCTGTAGCCTTCTTCTTGAGTTGCAACATGACGCGAGAGAGCTGAGTCTCGATCGACTCGGTCACGTCCGGTACGAGTCCGACGATACCGAGTGATTGTTTTTCGGCCTCAGTGAATGCAGTTGTCTTGTTGAGTGAAGGATTCCGAAGCGATTCAATTCCTTGCTGATTCGTTGCCATATCTTTCTTTTCCTTTCCGATTCAAACTTTCCGATTTGTGTCGCCATCTTCGACGCTTTGTCATAGCCAATGACCGGCGAAAGTGCAGTCACCAGCATCAGCGACCGGTCCACGTATTCCTTGATCTTCTTCAAATTCGGCTTAGTGCCTTCCACCAGGAATTTCCGGAAGTTCGTGCACCCATCGGCCATGATCGTGATCGAATGGGTGACGTTGAAGATGATGAGAGGCTTATAGACATTCATCTCCAGATAGCCCCCAGCGCCGCCGAATCCGACGGCGACGTCGTTGGCCATCACTTGCACCGCAATCATGGTCAGCGCCTCGGCCTGTGTCGGATTCACCTTGCCCGGCATGATCGAGGAGCCGGGTTCGTTTGACGGGATTACGAGTTCAGCGAAACCAGCACGAGGCCCGCACGACATCAGGCGAATGTCATTCGCGATCTTGTACAGCGAGACCGCGAGCGTCCGTAGTGCACCGGAGAGCTGAACGAGCGCATCGTGAGCGCCCTGCACCGTGAACTTATTTGGCGCGCTCACGAAGGGCAGGCTCGTAAGTTTCGCTATCTCCGCGGCGGCAGCTTCACCGAATCCCGGAGCGGCATTGATGCCGGTTCCTACCGCGGTGCCGCCAAGCGCCAGGCGGTAGACACCCTTCAACGCGTCCTCGATGCGCTCGACATCGTCACCGAGCATATCCGCATAGCCCGACCATTCCTGCCCGAGCGTCAGTGGCGTGGCATCCTGCATGTGCGTGCGACCGATTTTGACGATGTTTTGCCACTCGGTAGCTCTTGCCGTAATTGCGTCGCACAGCGCTTTCACGGCCGGAATCAGTCGCCCTTTTACATTCACTGCCGCCGCGATGTTCATCGCTGTCGGGAAGGAATCGTTGGACGACTGCGACATGTTGACGTGGTCGTTGGGATGAACGGGCGTCTTGCCGCCAATTGGGGTGCCGGCGAGCTGGCAGCAGCGATTGGAGATGACTTCGTTTACGTTCATGTTGAACTGTGTACCGCTTCCGGTCATCCACACGTGCAGGGGGAACATATCCGCATGCTGGCCGGCGAGGATTTCGTCACACGTCTCAACAATGAGTTTGTGCTTGTTGTCGTCCAGCCGCTTGCCCGCGTGGTTTGCATTGGCGGCGGCTTTCTTTAGCGTCGCGTAAGCCGTGATCATCTCTCGCGGCATCAAATCGTGCCCGATGCTGAAATGTTCGAGCGAGCGTTGCGTTTGCGCGCCCCAGAGCATGGCGCTGGGGACTTTCACTTCGCCAAGGCTGTCGCTCTCGGTGCGAAAGCCTCCTTGTTGTGCGCCTGTGATTGCACTCATTTGGTTTTCCTTTCTCCTCTTTGAATTTCTCTGCCATGCCGATGAACTTGGTTCTGGCTCAGTTGAACGCCTCGGGCTGAGCCATCTCCATAAGCCGGTGGTTATCTCTGTAGTCCACGGGCACGCCGACGAGCACGGGCCCTTGCATCTCCAGAGCTTTCTTGATCGTGGAAGAGATCTGGTCTGGTTGTTCGATCCGTAGTCCTTTCGCTCCGAAGGCTTCGGCAAAGCGGACAACGTCGACGGGACCAAGCGCTACGCCAGACAGCCGCCCATATTTCGCCATCTCTTGAATACCAACCATGTCGTAAAAGCCGTCAATCCAAACCAAGTGAACTAAGTTGCACTTCAGTCGAACCGCGGTCTCAAGCTCCATCGCGGAAAATAGGAAGCCTCCATCGCCGGAGATGGAAATCACTTTTTCGCGGGGACGAACGAGGCACGCCGCAATCCCCCAGGGCAGAGCCACGCCGAGGGTTTGTTGCCCATTCGTCATCAGAATCTGCCGGGCGCGAAAGCTGTAAAGATGCCGTGCCAGCCAGATGTGGAACGATCCCATATCCAGGCACAATGTCATGTCATCGCTCAGCAATGGTTGAAGCTCGTGCGCGAGCCGCAGGGGATGGACCGGCGCTCCGTTCAGGGCGGCGGCTTCCTCGGCAAACTTGGCCCGGTCCCGCGCGGCTTCACGCAGAAGCTCTGCGCCGGTTGTAGGAGTTGTGGCTTCTACTCGCCCGCCAAGCTCTCGAACAGTTGCCGCAATGTTTCCGGTCAATTCAATCTGTGGCCGATAGTCCTTGTCGATATCCCCGGGAACCGCGTCGATATGAATGAGATTCCGTCTCTTGCCCTGATTCCAGAGAGTGGGTTCGTACTCGATTGGATCGTAGCCAACCGTGACCACCAAATCAGCCGCATCGAGAATTCTGTCGGCTGGCTGCGTGCGAAAAAGTCCCACTCGCCCACCGAAGCGATCGAAATACTCCCGCGGTACGACTCCCGCACCCTGGTAGGTGCACACAATTGGCATGTTCGTTTTGGCGATCAGCCCGCGCACACCCTCGGCGGCGTCTTCCCCACTTGCAAGCAAGCCCAGCATCAGCACGGGATTTCTGGCTTTGTTGATAAGGCCGGCAGCGGCCGCGATCGCATCCGGGTCTGCCGCTCCGAAGGTTTCAGGTTGCGTCGGAGTCAAGACTTCGCCATCTGCTTCTCCCATCATGATGTCCTTCGGAGCGCTGATGAACGCCGCCCCTGGCCGACCCGACTCGGCAGCTCGGAAGGCGTTTGCGACTACTTCTGACACCGAACTTGCAGAGTCGATTTCCGCGCTGAATTTGGTGATCGGTCTGAAAAGGTTCACCGTATCCATGCTCTGATGGAGCTGTTTCAATCGATCGGCAACGGGCACTGCGCCTCCGATGCCAACGACGGGATCTCCTTCCGAGGTCGCCGTGGCGAAGCCGGTGACCAGATTGGAGCAGCCCGGGCCGGAAGTTACCAATGCCACGCCCGCCTTTCCGGTCATGCGGCCAATCCCCGCGGCCATGAACGCGGCGTTTTGTTCATGCCGGCAGACTACGGTTTGGATTTTGGAATCCACCAATGTGTCGAAAACCTTGTCGACCTTTGCTCCTGGTATGCCAAATACATATTCGACTCCTTGCGCCTCCAGACTCTTCACCAACAACCCGGCCCCCGTCTGGGGGACCGGTTTTGTAACCGTCGTGCTCATTTCTTCTCCCCTTCCGCTTGCGCAAGAGCCGCCGTCGGATCCCGTCGTAGATTTGCTTTCAAAAAGTCCTCGGTTTCCGGCAGCGCGATGTGGTAGTCGCCCTCCTGCTGAATCTGCAGGCGCAAGTCTTTTCCGCGGCACTGCAGGAGATGTCCGCCGCGGGTCCGGTCCGAAGAGATGAAGTGCAGATGATAGCCCGGCACATTCAATGTTTTTGCGTATTCAGGGGTCCAAAAGCCCACGAGTGTTCCCGAAATGTCGTGAAATTCGAACTCCGGTTGAACGGCCGCCGCCTGAACCAAGGGGATCCCTTCTGCAGTTCGCCGCATGGCCCTCGTGTGGATGTACTCGAAGTTTCCATCTACTCTGAGCGCGAAGAAAACATTGTCCGACAGGCGGAGCGCGTCGAATCGTGCCGTCAAATGCGCCAAATCCGGGCAATTATCCAGCGTGACTACATCATCCGGGGAAAACGCTGTGATGGCCGCGAACGGACTGGGCGTATTGTCCTCAACCTCCCGCACGGATCCGTCGGATCGCACCTGAAAAAAGTTCCCATCGACGATCACCATCTCGCCGTCGAGGTCCTCAAAGGTCCCCAATCCCAGATCGCCGTGCTTCCGCAGGGTGCCGACTCGCACCGCGCCCTCGTAAATCCCCTCGACGAGCGCCGTCGCCGTCGACACCTGATATAACGTGTGGTGGGCGCCTTCTGGCATATTGCGTTCCCTCCCATTCGAATTCGTTGGATTTCGCAGCGCCTTCAAAAGACAACCTTCTGGTAAGTCAACGAAGCAGTGGCTTCTCGATTCTTCCCGCGCTCAACGGACATAACGATTTCTCCTCGTTTGTGTCGTCGAGAAAAAGCGTCGGTGCGTCGAGCGACACGACTGGAAGATGCAACACGACTGCCAGAGACGTGTTCTGTGTAAGTAACTGAAAATAGAATGGGCCTACCACCGATAGCGCAAAGCAAGATGTCCGCTCGTCCCGACACAATGTCTTAATGTCGACAGGCTGAGTGACGTTATTCCTTGTGTCGAAGAGCGTGTCGAGTTAGATCATCAAAATGAGAATGCCAGTGCGTGGGACGCGAACGCCCTGTTCTAAGTTCTTTGTCGTGTCTCACTTTATCGAACGCAATGCGATCCCCCGCGATTTGGATTTCCCGCACCAAGCAGCACTCTTGCTTGCCAGCCCGACCTCAGCTTCTCGCATGATGAGAGTGCAACTGTACTGCCACGAAGAAAGCGGATTCACGACCCGAAGATTTTGAATTGCAAGTTATTGAATCAAGGGGGAATGCAAATCGGTCGAAGCACTTGATGCGCCGCTAGCTATGAATTCGAACTCTTGGCGCGCCCGGCGAGTGTCAAGCGATGCGACAAAAGTGTGCATGAGCGCCTAGCCAGGGACACTCTATCGGGGGGCGCCATGCGAAGGTTTTTTATTTGCGCTGATGGGGAAACCCCGATCTTTTCACGAGTCGAAAGCGTATGAGAGGGATCTATCCTTTTTGAAAAAGACCTCGGTTACAGTAATGCCGCCACAGCCTGAAGTATTTGTTTGGATAGCGCAGGATCGTCTACGGCCCGAGCCAAGACGATCGCGCCGATAAGACTCGCGTATATGGCGAGCGCTCTTCTACGGCGAACAACTCTGGAACGCCCGGGGACAGTTCGTGTCAATAACTCGATAAAGGGTCGGAGACCCTCGGTGACGGCGTGGCGGACTGCAGGACCCTTACGTGCCACGTCGGCGCCAAGTGCAGCAAGGACACGCCCGTTCCCTAGACCGTTGTACGGCCGACCCCCGGTCGCAGTTCCGCGATGGATAATGTCAATCGGCTGAGGGCCGATCCTAGCATCCATGCCACTCTGTTACGCCGGAATCGCCTGCCTGTCAGAACGTGAGATGCCTAGCTTTTGCATGCGGGAGTAGAGGGTGGACCTCTTGATTCCCAAACGTGCGGCAGCCCCATCGTCGCCGGCGACGACCCAGCGGGTCTGTTCTAGAGTTTTACGGATGTGTTCCCGCTCCGCGTCCGCCAGGGTAATTGCCCCCGGGGATTCTGTCTCCGCGGTGCGCTTTAAGCTATCGAGAGGGGGACGCAAGACCTTTCCGGAGGTGAGGATGACGCTGCGCTCGATGAAATTCTTTAGCTCTCGAATATTCCCCGGCCAGAAATGATTGACAAGAGCCTCCATGACTCCAGCAGGGACTTCGTCGATTTGCTTGCCCATTTGGTCCGCATATGTCCTCACAAAATGCAGGACAAGCGGCGGAATGTCCTCTAAACGATTGCGCAGCGGTGGGAGGGTGATCGGGAATACGTTGAGCCGATAATAAAGGTCACTGCGAAACCGTTTCTTGGAGACTAATGCAGCTAGATCGCGATTGGTGGCAGCGACCAGTCGTACGTTCGCACGCAGGGTTTGTGTGCTACCCAACCGTTCGAACTCTCCCTCCTGGAGGACCCGAAGTAGTTTCGCTTGCAGTTCGAGCGGGATGTCTCCGATCTCGTCCAGAAACAGAGTGCCACGGTCAGCGGCCTCGAAACGGCCCACTTTGCGTATCACCGCCCCCGTAAAGGCTCCTCTTTCGTGGCCGAAGAGCTCGCTCTCCAATAGTCCAAGAGGAATGGCTGCACAGTTCAGCTTTACGAAGGGCCGTTCCCGGCGTGTGCTGTGTCCGTGAATGGCGCGGGCGATGAGTTCCTTCCCTGTCCCGGTTTCTCCTTCGATCAGAGCCGTGGAATTAGTGGGCGCGACCATGCGAACGAGGTCCAATACTTCACTGAGAGCCCCGCTTGACCCGATGATGTCCTCAAAGCAGTCGTTCGAACCTTTACTCCTCAGTGCATGAGGTCGTCTGAAAGCGACAGTTGAAAACAATGCCGAGGAAGTGGGCCCTGCAGTCGCACGCGCGGGAATGTCGTCCTCATATTCTCGCCCGGTGAGACAGCCCTCGACGTCACTTTGATTTTCAGAAAGAACCCCGTTTCCCCAAGTCATGTTCGTTCCTCCCGACTATTCGCTGGGCCTTCTCTTCTGTTCCCGCAAGATCCACTCGCGTGTGTATGCCGGACAATTCTTGAGCTTGTCGCCGCTTGCTTCGCGGCGCTCAAGAAGACAGAAAGCAATAAAGTCCTGTGCCCAGCTCCTTGTAGTGGGCCCATAGCGTTGCTGTTGCCTTGACGTCTCCTTCGCTGCCGTGACCTCGAAAAACCTGTATAGATCGCAAACTCTTCAGCCGATCTTGCAGACGGAGCACAGGAACCTCCGCCAGCACTGGCGTTCCGGTATCCAGGTAATTTCATACGTGAAAGC
>WNFI01396758.1_pt1 | contig 10239 bp, 10 predicted proteins | sample 5400471 | NCBI WGS metagenome assembly WNFI01 (sample SAMN13153348, study PRJNA577476) | soil metagenome | isolation source: 100 cm saprolite on Douglas fir-dominated hillslope | place: USA:California | collected 2013-09-17 | reverse complement strand
CTCCCCTCCCTCCTTGCCTTCCTCACTACGAGTTTACGGTTTTGTCGTACAGCATTGAGACCCCCCACTCGACTGCTATGAATGAAAACTAGCAGAGATGATCAAGTCGTTTCTCTTGGTGACAACGGCATTTGCAAATGACTGAGTCCCAACCCCCACACAACTCAAAAATAGAGTTGCCCGTAAAGGACGACCACGTGAACGCGAACTGCGAATGGAGCGGATGATAAATACTCCACGGCTGTCGTTCCTCTTTCGCCTTCGCTCTCAACTCACTCTCATTATTCCGTCATGTCCACCTCAACCGACTCCTCTCGCAGCGACAGCAACAACATTAACAATTATAAGCAAGCAGCTCCCATTCCCATTCTCACTTCTCCCCATCGCCGTCGCCCCTCAACTTCTTCCGATGGCTCTCCAACATCACCCCCAGTCCAGACTCCCAATTCACTCTATCCAACCAACCTCGTTCCCTCTTCTCCGACCGGCTCTTCATTCTTTTCCTATTTAACGAGCACTTCCCCTAAAACCAATGCCTCGTTGCCATACAAGCGACCCTCCAGCCTTATAGCCCCCCCTGTCTTCGAAGGTCAGCTTCAGTTAAATTTTCATGTAATCATCCCGCTGATTGCCCCGATTGCCCCTTCACAGACGACGATGGACAAGAGATAGAAGCTCGTAATTCCAATTCGCTTCACCAACGTCGCGCCACTACGGCTTGGACCGGTAATAGCCGGACGCCCCCCCAACCGGGTGCTCCCGCCCCACCTGTAATCGAAGCTCAGCATGCACGGGGTGCGGGTGTTCTTCGTCGCCTCTCTCTCGGCGGTGGCATCAATTCCGTTCGTTCTTTCGACTCACAAAGAGTAATTCATGATTTGCTGATCAACACATTTATTTACGTAGGCCTTTTTCCAGGCTCCCTCTAACAGGCCTGTTTCACCACCACGGCCAGCTACTCCTCCCCCCTCTGCTGTGACCCCACCTTCCTCTGGCCTTGCAGCGAATCAGAACAACACGGAAGTGCGGTCTAGAGTTCGCCGCTCCGCGACCTTGAGCGTTCCATCGACGAACGCAAGGCACCGGGCCCCATCCCCTATGGGAGAGCGCATCTTGAAAGGGCATTTCGATAGTTTCAATTAAGTTATCCTATCAGTCTTTCTCGTCGGCCCTTAAGTGCCAGGTCATTCTTTTCCTTGCTCGCCGCCCATTCAGTCCGTGCCAGCTTCCCATCCCATCCAGGCGACTCACTTCCATGACCTTACCTTATCATCAACCATTATAAATCGACCAAAAGATAAATGGATGAAGAATCATCAAACCCTGCGCCTTTCGTCGAATTGGAGACTCGCCCAAGTTCGCTGATCAAACCCTACGTAATATTCCGCATTCCTGGTTAGGCCTGGAGTCTACCCTCAATCCTCGGACTCGAGAACCAGCGGACTTTACTGTAAGGGTTTAATATCAGTGCACACCTGTGTATTGTAGTCTGTATGCTCTGATTATCACCCTATTTTCGAGCACCCTCCTTGTACATGCTTCTTTGGTATCAGGCATTTGAAACTGTTTCTTCGCTTCTTGGTGCTTCGCACTTCTTATACTATCCGAAGTCCTTGCTGCTTCCGACTCACGTTGCTGGCATGTTTGTTTCAACGCACATGATGGGTGGTGTTAAGCTGAGCTTTCAGTGCGCTCCTCGGAGTTCGGTGTACTTGTCTTGTATGTTATTTATGGTTCTGTGGTTGTACATCAATTAATTGTACTTCTGTAATTTATATTGAATGTTCTGAGCCATGGATACACGCATATCAAGAAAGAATATGTGCGTCATCTCGATCCCCGGACATGTCAGAACTTCGAATGAAATGGAAGTGGTGTATGCGTTACAAGTGCCCCGTGCCCTGACACGAAGGCCTCCAGCATTTGGACATCGGCTCAGATCACATTTATCGAGCGCAAAAGATAGACGGCAAGCGACCAATTGTTCATACTGTAGCATTGGGAAGATCACTGGTCACGGGATACCCCTTAAAAAGGTGTACCTGACTAGCCTGATCAGCGCCTTGGCGGATTTTGCAAACTCTGCAAAAACAGCGCCAAGCGATTCCAGTGAGGGTTTCACATCGACATCGACCTACTGCCCGATACAGATCACTTCTCTGTGAATATATCTCCGCAAACGCAACCAACCCACTTCAGTAGAATGAAACATGGGATGTGGCGGCCGCCACTCGAAGCTTGAAGATTGCCATTGTCAGCTGATCGTTCCGATCAGCCGACTCCAACCCCACTTTTTTAAGCGCATCTCTTCTCTATATTAGTTGTTATCCGCCGTGCCACTGCGCCACCACTTAGAGTAGGACATCAGGTAGTCTTTGCGCTCAAGCCGACCATAGGCGTGGGTCGCTTCGAGAAGACGATTTTCTTGCGGACGAGTGTGCGTATGGCGTAAGACGTCCTTGTCGCCATGACGATCTTGCCCTCTAAAAGGTGATGGCCAATTCGCAATGTTGGCTTTCCCTAAAAGGTCATACCCGAAATGAAAGAGGAGACGGATCTCAGCTCAGGAACGACTGCGAAGCGAAGTAGAGTGTGAAGGTTATAGGATGTGCGCACCTTGCCGTCGTTTGTGTCATCGATTGTAAGACGACCAACTAATTGCCCATGCTTGTCGCCAGACACTTCAAGCTCGCCTTGTAGCTCGAGTAGGAATAACTCGGATGAGCCTAGTCTTGCAAGGGCGGATGGCAGTGCAGGTGTGGGGCCATCCAGTGAGGATTTGGGAGGGAATGTGAGGGGAATGATCATGGCGCGTCGTGTTCGTGTATGAGACGCGTTGTGTCAAGTCAAACTCACCCTTCTTGCCATGGTGTCACGTGGGCCAAAATCAATCAGTTCGTGTCTGTCTCGGAGCCGTTTTTCTGCACATCCACGACCTTCAAAGGATCTTTTAGGGGAAATTCCCTTCTGTTATTGCGTTCTTGTCAGCCATGACTGCGATAAAATCGGATGACCCGTCAACAGAACCCTTCAGATATGAGCAGGTCTGAAAGGCTATGATGGTAATCCAGAGCCACAATATATTTTGTATCCGTGTCCAGAGTTATTACATGACGTAGAGGACGTAGAGTTGGGCTGTCCCGTCCAGTTCATCACACGTGACTCTGCGAATTCAAAGAACCGCGCTTCAGCAGTATGATGCCGTTTCTCACCTCTGTCCGCAGAATCATGGAACAGAAGAAGATTGCCTTTCCCCAGTCCCCACCGAAATTTCGAAAGCTCAACTCTTTCTATTCTTACTTATTGAACTCTCCTAGGGTCTAGTACGCTGCGGAAAATACAAAGGGATGATTCTGGATTTATGCACTACCGTCGGCGACTTCTTTCCGCTACATCAACATGGAAGGAAAGCGGAGGCGTGACATTAGAAATGATGGCGCGGAAGCCGCTCAACAACGCCCGGCTTTGGGGAATGTGCGAGAAGGTATATGAAGGTTGATCGGCGCAGCTAATCCTCTGGAGTAGCTGAATACATCATCATACATGCTCAGTCAGAAAGAAAAGTTGGTATACTCACACTCATTTGTCCAGATTATGCTTCTCTCCTCGGCTCGTTGAGACCACCAGCTGACAGATCTGGCTGACAACTCGGACCAAGAATGCATGGCGTAACTTTATCCGATGGCTCGCAAGTTTTTCTCAAGGTCGTCGACTGCTTGGCAACGTTGACTTCGCGTCGTAAGGGTGATTACCTCATCCACCCTGTACGGTCCCTCCTTGTGGATACTTGTACCCATGGAATCTCACACGACAACGTCCTTCTCTGCCCGATTTCTTGGGGAGGAGCTTTTATTCATGAGTATTGCGTTTCTCACATAATCCAAATCCGGGAATGCAGTCATAGGTGGTAGAGACCGAGTGTAGCCTGCGACTAATAATCAATAATCGATGACTCCGGCCTGTTTGTTCTCGTTGAAGACGAACGGCGACAATTGAAGGTAACTGTGGTACTCACCGCCCGAGGTTCGGAACCCGAATGAACCAGGGATGAAGCATTGATGAAGCCCTATCCTTTCAGACCTGTGGTCGTACGGACGAATGATTACTATCTTGACGAACAGTTTCTGGCTGGCGACGACGTTCGAATCCAGGAGACGCTAAGAGAGCGACAAGTGAGCGATGATTGAGGTTGAAGCTGTGTTGAAGGAGTTGCTGAATGCCTATCGAAGCAACCAAAGGGTAGATAAAGAGATTGGTGTCGTGCGACAGGCCACAGGACCAAGTACGGCGCCCTCCTTTCAGTTCTTACTTAGCCGTATACGGAGGCGGCTCCCTCGCTTCTAACTTATTCACATGCGGTGGTGCTTTCTCGTGTGAGCGTCTACCATGTCATTTTTGGGCGCTGTCACGAAGACTCCCTTCCTCAACAAGACAGCTATTCTCACTATATCTCGTTGGGTCATCAATAAAAATAGTACGTGAGGATTAATAGAGTACTTTCTCGACAATGCAATTTAGCGCACACATAACTTAGTGTAGGGACACGAGACAGCGGCGACTGCCGGGTTACTGTGACTAGTAGTATTACATTGTCTGACAGAACCTTATACTGGTTTCCCTCGATACTGAGGTGATCCAAATGGTTGTATTTCCTCCTTATAGCGATTATCTTGTACTTGACACTACAGTAGGCGGAGATCAGCTATCGGGATGGTACGGGGCTGCGGAGCAATCAGATGTCAGGCACGGCCTGAGGTCAATCAAGCTCACAGAACCCCAGACCGGGTTCCTTGGTGGCGTCCAACTATGTGCATCAAATGAACTCACGGCAGATCCTCTACCGTTATAAAACGGAAACGCAATTATGAGCTTGCTTGGACCCGCTTAAGAGTACGGCCATCCATGCATACTCTCCACATTCCCATATCTTGGTGCTCCCTCCGAGATATACACCCAGGGCTCGACTGCCGTCACCATCAGTTAGAGGGCGCTCGCCAAGGTACCTTATGACTGAATTGGTGATCAGAGTCCTTTTTCCATTACAGTAAGTTAATTTATGCACAGGATTAAGGGCCCGGTCCTACAGTTCGCACGCGATACCATAGAATACCTGGCGCAATGGGTCCTGCGTCAAGTTTCACACTGTATTACACTTTTCTACCTCACCCCATTCCTTTGGTTCCTTCGATGGGTGTAATTAGGAGTATCGCATTGGTAGTGACCCAAAGTCAGAGGGAGGCCGCAGTATATTGGATCTGGCGTCGCGTCGCGTCAGGCGCTTGCCACTTTGACAGGTGTCACGTGAACGGAATAGAAAATGATGCAATGTGGGGCGCGATTATTGGCACTTGGCGGCAGTCGCCTTTGATGGAACACCCCTCTTCTTACGCACCATCCTCGAAAACAAAGATACCAACCACTGTATATTACTCAGTCCATAAAGAGAGATACGAGCTAACCCTCAATCTCGACTCCCGACAATGGCTGCCTTGGATCGGCCAGTCACGGCAATGTTCCCCAGGATCCTCGAATTACCGTCAGGACTTAAGCTCGAGGTATCCTTGACACCTCCTGGTCCAGTCACGGAATTGGATGAGGAGCGTGGTGTGTCGGCGCTGCCTGGAAAGCGACTCGCTGTCTGTCTACACCCTTGGGCGCGACTCGGAGGGAATATGAATGATCCGTACGTTCTGATAATCATCGTATTCTGAGAATCGTTGCTCAATGACAATCGGTTCTATCATTCGGGGGCGTGGGATCTGAAATAGAGTACTCGAGGCGTTTTTGCGCCCACTTACACACTATCACAAATTCTACGTATTGCGCTACAACGCGCGCGGCGTTGGGCTTTCATCAGGTTGGAAGTCTTTCACAGGCTTACAAGAGGCGGATGATCTACAAGAACTTGTGAAATGTGCTCTCAAGCGACTCGGCGACGTGCATGAAGTAGCGCTCATCGTGAGTATTCATCTATCCCGTCTTCCTCATCCCATCTCCCCCGGAGATTGAACCTTTTGGGGTTGCTGAAACACTGACACTACGCCAATTCTCTCCCCACCTTCTCCGAAAAGGGATACTCGAATGGGACACTGACCGCGTCGATGCACCCTGTGCTGCCTGCGCCGCTACGCACCACACATATCCTAATATCTTATCCACTTGGACCGCGCGGGCTTCTCACCGCCTTTCGTACACAGACGTATCGCAACTAGCTGCGGGGGGAGATGATATTGGTGAAGGAGAGAATACAGTAGAGCACCAACCAGAGACAGGTGGTGAGGGCGAGGGGGAAGGTGAGGGATTGCCAGCTGAAAGGGGGAGCAGTGTGCTGGAAGTGGTGAGGATACCTGGCGCGTCTCATTTCTGGGGTGGCCAGGCAATGAGGGGTCTGATAGAGGCTGTGACCCAATTTCTGACGTAGGGTGTTTTGGGGGGAAGATGGGTGAGTAAAGCCCACTGTGATTCATCAATGTGAAATCGGGGGTAATACAACAGGGGCCCTTTATTACGCCCGAGTGGATAGTGTTGGTGCGTGATAGAACCCATGATCTCTTTTCTAATGGCTCACTCACTGTATGATGGATAACGCCTTATAGTTTATGGCATACCCTAGGATTGTCGGCTTGGTCGGCTTGGTCCGCAGTATTTCACCCTCCTTGCTGCTTTATCGAGCTTTGTCCTCTATCACATACGGTTATTGTTCTGAGTGCTACCAGATAGGCCCTGATTCTGCTCTGCTGCTGTATTTGTACACTGAAATGCAGTCGGTTGCTTCTGCTTTAGATGGAAGCCTGTCTTGGTCGTGTGTGCACGGTTAAACCAGATACATATCCAGAACGCTTCCAACCCTCATACGTCATGCATCATGGCCCACTGCCGTCTCACTTGATGTTGGATGACAATTTGCCAAGATATCATGCTGTGTCTCTCGTTGCTTCTCAATCCTGGCCTTAGCAGGTTCGCTCCCCTCGTGCCTTCCCGCAGTCTCGTCTATTTATACATTATTACGAAAGGCTCCCACAGGATGACAATAGCAGGAACTGCTCACCATACTGTATACATGAGCTTGAGGCATCGCGACTTCAACTAAGTTACGGCGTCAAGTTTTGGTCGGACGTGAGTGTGAGCTTAGGACTACAATATATAGTAACGGTCGATGCACACTATCTCCGCCGCCGATAACCATGATAACAAGTTGTCAACTTTGGCTTGGCGTGTTGGAAACTTTGAAAGAAACACACCCAGCGGGAATAAGGTGGTGAGCCCTCGATTTAGTAAATCATTGATCTTGCCCGGACCCGGGGCTACGTTCTACTAGTTGTGGTCACGCCTACAAGTGTAGTATCTGGTGGAAATAGTGCATCAAAATATCCCCCAGCAAGTGACACGTGTGATGGAAAGCCTCCTGACGTACCCCATCGGAAAGAATAGGGAATCGGAAAGGCAGCTATATGGGGATCGCTGGTGACTGGTCCATCGGCCAGGAGGCGGCCAGCGATGTCCGTGATTCGTGCCCTAGTTCTTTTCTTTCTTCGCAGTCCACGTAGCAAGACTAGGCTTGGGCTTATGCATCACTCGGAATCTGGGGTTCTGGGGCTCATTTGTCACCCCTGCATCAGATAAGAGGTCGAGGAAAGCAATTGCATCCGCTCAACGTGGAGGGAATCCACCTTCTCAGAGTGCCAAGAGACATACGTCACATCGTGGCGGCTGTGGCATGCTGAATCGGCGTGTATCACGGTCCCGTGCAGGTGACCGCGAGGCCTCCCTCGCGTGGAACACAACTGTGCACAGCCTTCTTCTTGGCATTGTCTAAATATGGGTGCCGTTGCCCTATTTGGGGACTTCCCTTTGAACCTACGCAGCGGCGCAAGCGCCCTTCTCAATCCGCGTGACACGTGCACGGTCGGCAAGCCAAATCTAGCTGGCCAGCCGCACAATAAAGATCCAGGATCTTGGTGAGTTAACACTTGTACAGCCTATCGGATGACCCTGTCTGGTAAATTTACCATGACCCCCAGTGAAGCCGAAAAGCTTCGCCTCCTATGTCCATATCATATCCTTAAGAAAAAGTGATGATTATGAATCGATTTCTAATTTACTAATTTTTTGTAATCGTGTGCGTCTGTGCCGGGAGCTGGGGCGGTGCAGTAACTCCGACTCGGAGTTGACATCGGTAATACACCAAGCCTCCTCGACTCGTACCTGAGTGAGTGATTTTACGAGGCACCAAATGAGGCGCCAAAATCAGAGACAACTCCAGCAAATTTCTCCAACAAATTTCGAGTGCCGGAGAATGAAATAGGCGGTTCCGTTGGAGTTTCCAGCTGTATTTGGTGCCACTGCTATCTTTTCCAGGAAAGACAAAGCAGTGTGGTGCAGTCATCTAGAATGCACGGGGCATGATTTGCTGTGCAGAAAATAATCTTTGCGCAGTTTCAGCTGCTCCATGACTCTATAGCTTTTACGCGACTTCTTCGCACTCCTGCTGCCGATGCTTGTCGGAGAAGCCAAAGCCGGAAGCCGCGGTTTTGACATATCTATCTGACCCACCACCGACCCCCGTCACAGTGCAAATTTGGAGGAGGATGACTGTACAAGACTTCATTGCTTCAGTTTTGGCGCAATGCAATGCAATAGCCGACATCCGACACTTGCATCCACCGGATCGGGTTTTGTTGTCCAGCTTTGCGTTGCGCGGTGCTGTGCAGTACTGCAGTAGCAGACGAGTTCTGTATCTGGTTTTGGTATTCCTCGGCGAGTTGTGATTAGAAGGGTACAATAAACTGGAGTATATTGGCCGCCAAGACTGGTAGTACTGGTACGGTATCGTGCGCTTTGACCGCATTGTGAACATGATTGGTACATGGCAGTACCATCATACACCTTGGCGGTTTACTTGGAAACAATTGTATTGGAAGTGGAGGTCAATGAAGCGGCGGTCATTGACCTCTGAAAGGTAATGATTGCAGCCCGTCCCGCACCGAGCCTTGGCACAGCAGCCTTGTTTATCAAAGGACAGATATGTGGGCTGGAACGGGAAACACTCGTTGTGCTCTGGGCAGTGGGCACATTGCCAAGACGCATCGTAATAGACTGAAAATTATAGGGTGTCTTCTAATCCGATCATTGCTACGATGTACAATAAAGTTTTGTGTCCACCAGTAACGTGTATGAAGGACCTGGACACGGCCTGAATGGACACAGTTTAGCATCGGCTTGGCCGTCGATTTGCCACTCAACAAGACACTCAACGCTTGGCCCACAATATTATGCAAGTCTTTAACATGTTTCAGGTGACCTCTTCGTCATAATGGGATCCGTCGCATCGCCGATCACAATATCCATGCTTAGGCGAATGCCGGATAGTGCAGTCGAGAGAGAAAATGACACGCTGTGTGAGGAAATCAGCATCCAGGCGAAGCTGTGAGCGGATAATTGTGTGGGATGGGCGATGCAAAGAGATGTCGGCGACAACACTGGGTATCAACGATCGAGAATTGTCTCACGGAACCGTCGAAGAGGGGTCAAGTTGGAGTTAAGTAGGCCACAGGCCTTTCTCATGAGGTGCTTGTGCTAGAAATTGTTAGCAACGAGCACGGTAGTTTGTAGCATTGATAACGCCCGCTTCATCGTACTCCAGGATTTTGTGATATCAGGATTCGTCATTGACGTGACATGGTAGCCGAGCATAGACTACGGTGCCAGTCGGGTACCAAGGGCCAATATGATCAAGTTGGAAAGGCAGTGTCCTCGTTATGATAAACGGGCGAGAAACGTGACACGCTAGGAAGGAATGATGGATCGTACGCAAAAGGCAACCCAAAGTCAGCGGATACGCCAATTAGAGGTGTAGTTGGCCGCCCAAGACTCAAAAAGTACGAAAAAAGATAATATGCTGGAACAGTAGAACTAGTAGAAGGCCTTAAATGGATACTGTATAGGCAAAGAGGACCTGTAACCTCGAGGAGGGGTGCATGAAGACTGATGACGCAGCACTCGCACATGCGTGATCGGTGCTGTTGCCTGGCGGCCCACGTGAGTGACTGTAAGAAGCGGTGCAATGTATCCTCAGACTCTACAGGCGCCAGGATAAGCCTCGGGAGTTTAGAATGCTAGGCTAGAAGAGGAGAGGAGACTGGATAGTTGGAATTGTACCAGTTCGGACTGGACTGATGTGCAGGATTGTGGGTGGGAAATGCGTGGCGCCAAGAGATCCGATCGGGAGCACAGCCTTTC
>WNFI01046801.1_pt1 | contig 10239 bp, 9 predicted proteins | sample 5400471 | NCBI WGS metagenome assembly WNFI01 (sample SAMN13153348, study PRJNA577476) | soil metagenome | isolation source: 100 cm saprolite on Douglas fir-dominated hillslope | place: USA:California | collected 2013-09-17 | reverse complement strand
CTGCGACCAGTATTGCGCAGGTAGCGCAACGTTTCGGCATCAACTGGGAAAAGCGTAGCCGTAGCACCAAATTCCGGCGACATATTTGAGATCGTCGCCCGATCTGCAAGCGGCAATTGGCTAAGACCAGGACCAGAAAATTCGACGAATTTACCGACAACGCCGCGTTTGCGCAATATCTGCGTTACCGTGAGCACCAGGTCAGTGGCCGTTGAACCCTCGGGAAGAGCGCCGGTAAGACGCATACCAATAACTTCAGGTGTGAGCAGGTAGAGCGGCTGTCCCAGCAAGACCGCCTCGGCTTCGATACCACCAACGCCCCAACCTAACACACCCAGGCCATTAATCATCGTCGTGTGCGAGTCAGTACCAACCAGCGTGTCAGGATAAGCAATGATTTCACCATCTTCCTCACTGGTCATCACTACAGAGGCAAGATATTCCAGGTTAACCTGGTGCACAATGCCTGTGCCAGGAGGAACCACGCGGAAATTGCTGAAAGCCTGCTGGCCCCAGCGCAGCAAAGAATAGCGCTCGCTGTTGCGCTCATACTCCCGCTCGACGTTACGCGCAAAGGCCAGGGTCGAACCAAACAGATCCACCTGTACCGAGTGGTCAATCACCAGGTCAGCGGGCACCAACGGATTAATCTTCTGGGGATCGCCATGCATGCGCGCTACGGCCGAACGCATGGCCGCCAGGTCGGCAACAGCAGGTACGCCTGTAAAATCTTGTAAAAGCACGCGGGCTGGTAAAAATGGATATTCCGCCTCTGATTTTGCGGCCTGGCCGGGCACCCAGCGGGCCAGAGACAGCACATCCTCTTCGCCAACGAGTTCGCCACCTGCCTGGCGTAGTGCGTTCTCCAACATAATCTTGACCGTGAAAGGTAGGCGCTCAATTCCCTTAACGCCACGCCTGGTAAGTGCATCTAACTGGTAATAGGTTACCTTCTTCTGGGCGCCCGGTAAGGTTGCCCGGGCTCCAAATATATCTTTGTGTGTCATCATACGCTACATCCTCGGCTATATAGTATTGATTTTCTAGGAGGGGAAGCAGGCATCCCAGGTGGATGTCTGTCATGCAAACCTAAGAACATATTTTACATTTCATTATATGTGACTGGAGATAGCTGCGGCAAGGATGGAGGTCTCAATCAAATAATCCTGGGGAAAAAATGTTGTAGGCAGAACTCATTCAATAACAGCGGATGTATCAAGCGTTTACTTATATAGAAGCGTGAGCACCGCACGGAGAGACAATGATGCCACACCTTATATCCAAATAGCGGTTTACAGACCGATAGTTTTGGTACTCGTAGTCCGGTCCCGGTTCCATTCTACAAGTGTATCGCTCATCCACCATTCATGGCAAACCACTTTACAACACCAGATTACCTATGATTTCTGCCTGTTCCTACTATGCCGCATTTGCAATGCAATCGCAACAGCATTTATACCTAAATCAGGGCTCCTCTCTTCAAATCAGGGCTCCGCAAAAGTTCATCATTTCCCCACCCCCGCCTGAAAAATAAAGAGAAGAGCGAATGGCCCACCTGGCGCGGAGCGCCATTCGCTCTTCTCTTTCCTCAGAGGCAGGGCTTTGTGCCAAACTACGCACTTTCCAAAAAAGGTCTCCGATCCCGCGCTAGCGGTAGTGACAAAATCACAGTACAACCCTTACCTGGGTGTGAGGTAATCGATAGGCTGGCGCCGACCAGCATAGCACGTTCACGCATACCCAACAGTCCCAGGCCTTTGGGCGAATTGAGCGCAGGTACAAGCGCATGCTGATCAACCACAAAACCCTGTCCATTATCACGCACACAGACCTGTATAAGATCTGATTGATAATTGAGTTCCAAATACGCCTGGCTAGCATGCGAATGTCGCCATATATTCGAGAGCGCCTCTTGAACAATACGGAAGATGGCAATCTCCGCTTCCGACTTTGTTGACTGTGGCTCGCCTGTACAGGTAAATGTACAGGGTACGCCTCGCGCCGCAGAGCTATCGCTGAGCCACTCTAAGGCCGCCCGCAACCCAAGGTCATCAAGCACAGATGGGCGCAGGTCACGACAAGCCCTCCGTACTCCTTCGAGGGTTGCATCTGCCAGGTTTTGCAGGTTAGAAAGCCAGAGCACATCCTTCTCGGGTAGATGCAGTTTACCCATGGCCCGCTCAAGACCATCCAGACCCAGCGAAAGGGCAATGAGAGCCTGGGCAGTATCGTCATGTAGTTCGCGCGATAAGCGGCGGCGCTCCTCTTCCTGCACACGCGTAATCAATGAGGCATAATCTCGCAATTCATCCTGGCGTCGCCGGGCGCTACTCAGATCTTGCAAGGTATGCTGTAGTTCGCTGGTACTAATACTCAATCGCGTGCTGGTAAGTGCGAGATAGTAAATGGCAAAGAGAGGTATAAGGAAAAAAACCCAGGCTAGTTCGGCAGCAGCATTATCAAAGATGTCTACCACCGGTATAAGCGGACCAACACTGAGAATCAAAAGCTGGAAAAGCAACACCGGCGAATGTATGTAGGCACGCCAGGCCGTACGCACATTCCAATGTGGCGTCTGCATCATCAGAGGAAACGAAATGTGAACTCCCTGAAACCGAGATGTACGCCCAGCTAGCCAGCAGAGCTACCAGGGTGGTACTTCCCACGCGATAACAGGCTTCGCGCCAGGAAACAAAACCACGCGCAAAGGTGAAGCCTTGCAAAAAGATCTGGACCACTATGGCAGTGATAACTGCGGCAGGTACACCTATCAGCACCCCCGCTGCCAGGTAGAGCGGAGCAGTGATATCTACAAGGAAGAGAGGCTTCCATTCATTGCGTAGACGCTGTGGGGACACTTTGTTATTCGTCGTCTCTGAAGAGAGTAAACGCAAGAGGAGCAAACGTCCTAAGCATGCCAGGATAATTGCCAGGGCTATCAAACTATAGATGGCACGCGGGCCATACAGGCTCTGAGTGGGCTGATAGTTGAGTAAAGACCAGCATAGCAGTATAAGCGTTACACCTGATGAGATGATCGCGATCACAGATTTCAATACATATTGAGAGTGGGTAAAGCGCAGCAACTTATACGTACTACTCCGAGTCATAGGTGTCCTGTAATGTAATAATGCCTTCACGTAAAGCAAGTAAGACAGCCTCTGTACGAGAGCCAACCTGCATTTTCGCAAAGATATTCGCCAGGTGACTGTGAACAGTTCGAATACTTAATTTTAGCCTGCGAGCAATCTCCTTATTTGGTAACCCGCGCGCAGCAAGGCGCAGCACATCCAGTTCACGCTCACTCAGTAAATCAATCGCTCGTGGAGTTGGATTAGCGTTAGAAGAGAGGCGGCGCATCATCTTCTCAGCAAGGGTGGGGTGAAGCACCGATTCACCACGAGAGACCGCGTGAATAGCATGGACAAGTTCTTGTCCATGCACGTTTTTCAGTAAGAAACCAGCCGCTCCTGCCTCAAGCAATGCGATAAGATAGGGTTCATCGTCATATGCGGAGAGCACAAGTACAGCAGTCCCGGGACAGTATACTTTGATCTTACGCGTCGCTTCTATGCCACCCATGCCAGGCATGGCAATATCGATAATAGCAATGTCAGGATGCAGACGCTGGGCAGCATCGACGGCTTCTTCCCCACTGGCAGCCTCTGCGACTACCTCGACATCGCTCTCAACTTCTAAGAGGCGACGCGTACCTTCGCGTACAAGAGCATGATCGTCTGCAAGCAGCACACGTAGGGGACGGCTCGTCCCTTCCTGCTCGCCATTACTGACCTTGTGCTGATCTGGTGTGGCTTGTAGAGATATATTCATGTTATTTACTTCGCTGTGCATGGCCCGTTTCTTTCTTTGCCATCTAGTCCTTCTATGTTCGCTCATCTTATGAACGCATTCATGACACGTACCAAACACTATACTATATTATGCCACCGACTACTACAGCATTTCTGCGCATAGACCAAAGGTATTGGTGGTACTCCTTCTATCCCATCCCTGCGGCAGTTTTCAATTCATTCAAAAGGTCTAGTAGCAAACGTGAAAGCTACGCAAAATTCGTATTGACAAAGCATCCGGATTTTCGCTACAGTAGGTGATAGTCGTTGGAAACGGCTGGCTGGTCGAGGATTGAGCAGTCACCTCGTTCGTGTATAATGCTTAGTGCTTAGTAAAGGAACGAGGCAACAGATGGGGAGAAAGGGAGAAAGTCGCCCATGGGGATGCAATGTTTAGATATCGAGGATTGCGGATTTGAAAACCGTGATAAGGCACGCTTCTGTGCGCACTGTGGTATAGCACTTCGAGGCGCTCTGGTACAGGGTCGCTATGAAATACAGGCCTTAAACAACAAGGATCGCACAACAGTGACCTTAGATGCGCTCGATCGTCATACGGGACACCCGGTGACATTACGAGCACTACGGCCGCGCATGGCAAGCGACACAGACCGCGAAACTTTTTTACAGGACGCGGAACTTGCAATGAACATGTCCAGGCAGATACAGGACCCGGGAAGTATTCGCGTAACGGACTTTGGGCAGGATGGCCCCCTTACCTTTTTAGTCAAATCTGAGTACTTGCCGGGGGATGTATTGCCCGATGTTCGCCCTTTTAAATCACGCATGACTGTTCGCATCGGTGGTAACCTTGTTCCTCATGTACCAGGTCCAGCCACACCTGTACCTGGCATAGCAGTACATGATGATAGTACCTTTAACGATGAAGATGAGGATGAGACACGCACCGAGCTACGCCCGGCTATTCCTAAGTCACCTCCTACAACAGTACAACCCCAGCAGCCCCAGGCGCGGATTACCAGGCCCCATTCATTCTCGAGGACCAGAGACTGGCTAGCCGAAGGTAACCACGCCTATGAATTAGGCCATTATGAAGAGGCTCTAGCTGCATATGAGGCCGCAACAATTCAGGATGTTGTATCAGTTGAAGCCTGGAGTGGTAAAGGGGCCGTACTGGTCTACCTGGGTCGTAATGAGGAAGCTCTTCTAGCCTACGATCACGCGCTTTCGCTCTATCCCAATGATCCTGACCTATGGAATTCTCGCGCCAATGTATTGCATGAGTTGCAACGCTACGATGAAGAGATGTTCTGCTATGACCAGGCGCTGACGCATGATCCTAATTATGTCTTCGCCTGGAGTGGTCGTGGCATGACCCTGGCCGAACTGGGTAGAACAGATGAGGCATTATTAGCCTTTGACCGCGCGTTGATGCTCGATCCAACTCAGAGTGTCATCTGGCAGGCCATGAGCGATACACTATATAGTATCCAACGCTATGATGATGCCTTGTTAGCGATCAACCGTGCTCTGGATCTTGATACGCAAAATGCCGCCTTGTGGGATACGAAGGGCAACATCTTGCGCCGCTTAAAGAAGCCAATAGAGGCTCTCCCTCTACATGAAAGAGCAACCCTCCTTGATCCAAATAACGCCACAGCATGGTTCGACAAAGCAAACGATCTGCGCGATTTGCGACGCTTTGCCGAGGCTCTGGCAAGCTACGATCATGCGCTGGCCCTTGACATGACCCTGGCGGGAGCATGGTATAATCGAGGAAATGTGTTGGCTGCGTTGCGCATGTTTGAGGATGCCCTGGCTTCATACGATCATGCCCTCAAATACGATGCAGGATTAATCTCAGCATGGTATAACAAAGGAAGCCTACTTCACGAATTAGGACGCCATATGGAAGCCCTGGCCGCTTTTGATCGCGCACTGACTGTAGATGTTCATTATATCGCGGCCTGGAACAACAAAGGACTGGCTCTCTTTGCGTTAGGCCGCCTGGATGAGGCCCTGGCAGCATTAGACCAGGCCACTTCATTCGCACCCGATGAACCCGATGCCTGGTACAATAAAGCAGTAGTACTGGAAAAACTAGGACGGGTACAGGAAGCGCATTCGTGCCAGGAATGGGCGCGTTCTTTAGAAGAACGCGCAGGACAGGTGAAAGCATAATGTATTTTAGCAAGGATGCCCCGCGAGCCGACTTCCCCGCCGAGGAGGATACAGCACGTTGAAACGCTGCACCGATCAGATGGACTGTGGCTATGAAAATCGGGACAGCGAGCTTTTTTGTCGAGCGTGCGCACTCCCTTTATTACATACGGCGTTGGCGGGTCGCTATAAGATTCTAGCCTTGATCAGTAAAGGTGGCTATGCTGCCGTTTTTCATGGCATGGATCAGAATCTTTCACGTCGTATTGCGATCAAGGTCTTGTTGCCTAGTAAGACAACACCTGTCGAACAGGAACATTTCCTGCGCGAGGCACGCATTGCTGCTACCCTGGATCATCCCAATATCGCGCCTATCCTCGATTATGGTAAGGATGGTCCCAGCGTCTTCCTGGTCATGCCCCTCTATACAGCAGGTTCGCTGCGTACCCGTCTAGCCCAGGCGAATGGTCCCCTGCCCGTCCAGGAGACCACAAATAACTTTCACCAACTGGCCAATGCGCTCTACTATGCCCATACGCGTCCGCGTCCAGTCATCCATCGCGATATTAAGCCAGAGAATATCCTTATTCATCCAGAAGATGCACGCCTGGTGATCACGGACTTTGGTATTGCTCGCTCACTAGAGCCGGGCACGAGCGTCGGCAAGACGATCACCGTGCGTGGAACTATTGGTTATATGGCTCCAGAGCAGACGAGTGGCATTGTAGATCCCCGCAGTGACCAATATGGCTGTGCCGTGGTCCTATATGAGATGCTTACAGGTTATCACCCTCTCGACCCCCTGGGCAGTGCTATTCCCGCACCTTCCACCTTGAACACGGCATTACCGCCAACAATAGATCCCGTCGTGCTACGCGGGCTGGCAACACGTCCAGAAGATCGTTTCGCGGACATGCTGGAGTTTATCCATGCTTTTGACCTGGCCAGCCGTCCCACTGCGAAGATGCGCATTCCCTCGCCCAACACACCTCCTCCACCTGGCAACATCTCGCCAACTCGCAGTAGCTCCAGTGCCTCGTTCTCCGCTCTGCAAGGAGGCGGCAGGCATGATAGCAGCGGTCGCCAGCAAGCTATCCGGCAACCAGTACAGACAAATGCCGTACGCGAAAAATGCCTGGAAGGTGACGAGTTGCGCAAGCAACAGCGCTACTCCCAGGCCTTACAGGCCTATGAAGAGGCCCTACGCCTTGATCCCCAGAACTTTTATGCCTGGAACGGCAAAGGCACAACCCTCTATAACCAGGGCAACTATAAGAAAGCCCTGGAGGCGTATCAGCGAGCAACCGAGATTGAGCCGGACAATCCAATTGTGTGGGTGAGCGCAGGACTCGTTTTGAACCGCCTGCAACGCTACCAGCAAGCCCTGGTGCATTTCGAGCGAGCCTTAGCGCTCGAACCGGAATATGTAGCCGCATGGAACGGCAGAGCCGATGCGCAGCTAGATATGAATATGCCAGACCAGGCCCACACATCCTATGAACAGGCATTGACCTATGATCCTAATAGTTTTCAAGCCTGGAATGGCCTGGGCAATGCACGCTCAAGCTTGCGCGACTTCGTAGGAGCGGTTGAAGCGTATACCCGTGCGCTGCATGTAAATCCCCGCAACGCGGTGGCATGGTGTAATAAGGCCGAGGCACTGATTCGCCTGGGTCATAATCGTGCCGCCCTGGATGCGCTCAATGAAGCAACCGAGATGGATCGCACCTATGCACGTGCCTGGACACTAAAAGCCGATGTGTACGAAGCGTTAGGCAATCCCCAGGAAGCCCAAAAAGCTCGCCGCCGCGCCAAGCCCTGGGGCTTAATGAACTAAACCAAATTTGTTACATTGGCTCAAGGCGCTCTCCGAGCTCTTTGAGCCAATGTAACAAATTTTTCAAAACTTTGATATGACGCATAAATTTACGATGCTATGAAGCAATCCCTCGGCGTATGGAAAAGACGCCTAAGGCAACCGCCGCACAGGCGGAGAGCGCCAGAACAGCCATATCTAACCCAAATCTATTCGACGAACTATAGAATATTGCCATCTCGAGGGTGAAATAACTTTTAAAATCTATTGACTTTCCTAGACATTTCATAGTAAAATGTAGACATGAAATTAAGCCAGTATGCAAAGAAAATGGGCGTTACGTATAAAACCGTCTGGCGCTGGTATAAAGCAGGGCAATTGGACGCCTACCAAACGCCGACTGGGATGGTCGTGGTGCGTGAGCAGCAGGCGGAAAAGCCGGGAACCGGACGGATTGCTTTGTATGCGCGGGTGTCCTCTGTCGATCAAAAAAGCGATCTGGACCGCCAGATGCACCGACTGCGCGATTACGCCGCAGCCAAAGGCTATCAAGTCGCCAAAGAGGTAACGGAAATTGCGTCTGGAATGAATGACAGCCGCCCGAAGTTTTTGAAACTGCTGGCTGATCCGAGCATTGGCACGATCATTGTTGAACACAAGGACCGTGGCACACGTTTTGGATGGAATTACTTGACCACGCTCATGGAAGTGCAGGGACGCTCCATTGAGGCCCTGTTTCCCAACGAAACGAAAGACGATCTCGTCAGTGATTTTGTCAGCATCATTACCAGCATGGCGGCACGTATCTACGGCAGGCGTGGCAGCCGAAGGAAGGCCGAGCGTATTCAGCACTGTGTCGAAAAGGTCATGCAAGCGGAGGATGAGCAGGAATGAGTCCGGGAGTTCGGGGCTACAAGACGGAGCTTGATTTGAATCACGCGCAAATCACGGCTTGCAAGAAACATGCTGGTTGTGCGCGGAAGGCTTTTAACTGGGGGCTAACTCGCAAGCAGGAGGCTCGTGCAGCAGGCTTGCCCATGCCCAATGCGAAGCAGCTTCACAAAGAATTGAACGCCCTCAAAGCCAGCGAATTTCCCTATATGTACGAGGTCAGCAAGTGCGCCCCACAAGAGGCCTTGATCGATCTGGACGATGCTTTCAAACATTTTTTCCGCAAAGCCACGCTCAAGAAGCGGGGCCAGTTTGATGGCAACTGCGGCTATCCCAAGTTGAAGAGTCGTAAAAAAGGCATCACGTCCATGAAAAGAGTATCCAGCTTCCCCGGTTGGGAACCCTGCGTCTCAAGGAAAAAGGCTACTTGCCCACCAACGCGAAGATTGGCAGTGCCACCATCACGGAGTGTGCGGGCCGCTGGTATGTCTCGATCTCTGTTCACCAAGAACTAGCAGAGCCCCCGCCCGCCGCAGGTCCGGTGATTGGTATGGATCTCGGCGTGAAACGGCTGGCCGTTGTCTCCGATGGCCGCGAGATTACCAATCCCAAAGCGATGCGCACTCATCTCAAAAAGCTGCGACGCCTTTCGCGCTGGCACTCGCGCACACAAAAAGGCTCGGCCAATCGCAAAAAAGCCCACCAGAAATTGGCCCGGATGCATGCCAGGATTGCTCATATCCGTGAAGATGCCCTCCATAAAGCAACCGCTTCCCTCGTGGCGAAAAACAAGCCACCAGAGAAACGGCCCGCTGTCATCGGCATTGAGGATCTCCACGTCTCCGGTATGCTCAAGAATCGCAAACTGGCCCGCGCCATTGCGGATGTGGGTCTCTCTGAGTTTCGTCGGCAACTTATCTACAAAGCTCAGGATGCGGGCGTCCAGATCCAGGTGGTGTCTCGCTGGGAACCATCCTCGAAAACCTGCTCGTGTTGCGGCTGGTACAACCCAGATTTGACGCTTGCTGATCGGGTCTTTGTCTGCCAGGAATGTGGCCTGGTCATCGACAGAGATCTGAATGCCGCCCGCAATCTGGAACTGTTGGCCTATCGTGAATGGATGAGTACCGCGAGTTACGCGGGATTTGACGGCTCTGGACAGGACGGCTCTGGCCTTTTGGAAACAGAAGGTGAAACTGCTCTGGTTGAAAGAGCAACCGAACCGGTACCGATGTGGCTTGTCCACAAAAGTCAAAGTTTCGGATAACGGGTAACCACATAAGGCTTTTCATACTCCTGACAACACTGTCGCAACACCTCGGCAAAAGCATGAGCAACAATGCGCTGCGTATAGAAAAGCCAGTAACCTAGATTGTCATCTGCTCGTACTTTCATTTCTTCTCTCTATAGCTGATTACTTAGTACGCTAATATTTAGTACACTAAGTGTATTAACAAACAATCAGGTTACGTGTCAAGGATTTTCGGCTGACATCCCCTCATAACTCGTCGCTTCGGCAGTTCCTTCATCATAGATATATCGTGCTGCAGGAAGTTCAGC
>WNFI01400999.1_pt1 | contig 10241 bp, 8 predicted proteins | sample 5400471 | NCBI WGS metagenome assembly WNFI01 (sample SAMN13153348, study PRJNA577476) | soil metagenome | isolation source: 100 cm saprolite on Douglas fir-dominated hillslope | place: USA:California | collected 2013-09-17 | reverse complement strand
GAGGGCTACTATAAATCTCGCGGATTCTCTATCATCGGACATCTCGGTGAGGATTGGGTTAGTGCGGCCGGTCCGGGGGTTGCCTATCAGAAACCGGTTAGCGCAATCGGCACTGGAGTAGTAACGCTGGCTCGAGATTTCCGGCGGGCTTGGGGGAACGTGGTCGTTATCCGTCATGCTTACCTCGAAGGCGGTCAGGTTAAGTTTGTGGATTCGCTTTATGGCCATTTAGACAAGATTTTGGTCGCCGAAGGTCAGCCGGTAAACCGGGGACAACAGATCGGCACCGTAGGAAATGCGCACGGGCTTTATCCGCCGCATTTGCATTTCGAGGTCCACAAGAACCTCACTATCGGAGTAGTCCATACCGCCTTCACGCGCGATTTCAACAATTACCAAGACCCAACGACGTTCGTGAGCGCGCATCGAAATTTAAAGATTTCTCGCGATATCGTCAGCGTCGCCATGAATACGTACGTTATGCCGACGTTTCAAGGAGTCCCGGCCAAGCCGGCGTTCCATAACACGCTTGTCGCAAAGCTTTCCAATTCGGACGCGAAGAAGCGGTGGAATCTCTTCTCCTACGGTAACAACTGATCTGGGCTCGCTAGTGCGTTTATTTCGACGCGATAACAACTGCGGCGCGCCTCGCCCAGTTTGGTAAGGCGAAAACCCGACTCCGCCAAGCCTACGTCGCGGCCGCGCTTTCGGGCATGCCTAACCTCAAAACTAGGGCGCGCCGAAGGTGGCCTCGGCGCGACAGAAACGCCGCGATGTTTAGGCGCGTCGCTCGCGCCGGGTTTGCGCCATGTGCGGTATCGATCGGCGTGTAAGCTGCTTTGTGGCATTGATCTTTTGATTGTTCTGGTACGGAGACGGACAAGGAACGCCTTTCGGTAGCGCCCCACCGGATCAGGCTACGCTTGATTATTGTAGTGTTTGAACGAGAGAAAAGACGCAGGCAGCACTTCTTCCAATATGGAGTCATTGACAGGAATCCATCATGTCACCGCAATGGCCGGCGATCCGCAATCAAACGTCGACTTTTATTGCGGCATCCTCGGTCTCCGTTTGATCAAACTTACTGTAAACTTTGATGATCCAAACACCTACCATCTCTATTATGGCGATACCGTTGGCTCTCCGGGCACCATTCTCACTTTCTTTCCGCTGGGACAGAATCTTCGTGGAACAGTTGGCACTGGCGAGGTGACTACCGTCAGTTTTGCGGTGCCGACCGGTTCGCTCGCTTTCTGGCAAGAACATCTGGAAAAGCATTCGATCGCCGTTTCTCCTGTGGCTGAGCGTTGGAGTTTCACCCGAATGGAGCTCCATGATCCGGATGGGATTAAACTCGAGATCGTGGAAGATCCCACCCCAAGGCCCTTTCTATTTTGGAAGGATGGAGGAATACCAGAGTCGTTTGCCATTCGCGGCTTTTTTGGAGTCACCATGTCGGTCGTTAGCAGTACCGACTCGGTTCGGTTCCTGACCGACCGGATGGGCGCGAAGCCGCACGCAACACTCGGCGCTTCAGAACTGCTTGTTATTGGTGAATCCGAGAGAGCCGGCTTTATCGAGGTCGTTACGTTGGGCCACCGGCAACGGGGTCAAATGGGGGCAGGTGCGGTTCATCACGTTGCCTGGCGGGTCACCAACGAGGAGGAGCAGTTGGCCTGGCAATCGAAGCTAAGAGAAAACGGAGTTGGTGTGACGCCGGTGCGAGATCGGAAATACTTTCATTCTATTTATTTTCGAGAACCAGGTGAGGTACTATTCGAAATTGCGACTGATCCTCCCGGATTTACAGCGGACGAACCGCGAGAGTCCCTCGGCTCCAAACTCCAGTTGCCAAAATGGCTCGAGTGCGAGCGGCGCTTTCTGCAAAAAATCTTGCCACCACTAAGAGTGCCGACGTCAATTGGGTAGGGATGGGCTCCCGACTGGACCAGTAGTCGGTAGGGAAGCGCTCCCGACTCCGCAAGCTACGGCGCGCCCAAGGATTGAGGTGAGAAATACCGTTCGAACTGGCCGCGACGAAGCGTTTCGCGTAGTCGGCAGGCGGTCGCTACCGAAAAACAATGAGGTTGATGCTATGAAAATAATACCAACTCTGTGGCTTGGGTCGTTACGAACTGTCCAGTGTAAGATCTCGGCGCTGATGTTCCTCCTTTTCTCCCTACCGGTCCAGGGTCAACAAGATCCGAAGCTCCAGCAGATCGCGGGGTTTCCTGATCAGCAAGTTACTGGTATTACCGTGGCGTCAGACGGCCGAATCTTCGTAAATTTCCCATATTGGTCAGACGCCCATTCGATTTCCGTTGCTCAGTTAGGCGAGAAGAGTGCACTGACACCGTATCCGGACAGCAATTGGAATTCGAATCAAGGTCCAGTTGATCGACGGTTTGTTTGTGTCCAAAGCGTTGTCGCCGATGACCAGGGTGCTCTCTGGGTGCTCGATCCGGCCTCGATCAAATTTGAAGGAGTAATTTCTGGAGGGGCAAAACTGGTAAAGATCGACCTGAAAACTAACCAAGTGGTTCGAGACATTGTGTTCCCGGATTCGGTTGTGCCGAAGAAGAGCTATCTAAATGATGTGCGGATTGACACCCAGAATGGGTTCGCATTTATCACTGACTCTGGCATCGGTGGACTTGTCGTCGTTGATCTGAAGAATGGACAGGCACGTCGCGTTTTGCAGAATCATCCGTCAACCAAAGCCGAGCCTTCCGTCACTCTCAACATTGAAGGGGTCAAGCTTATCGATCCGAAGAGCGGTGAGCCGGTCCAAATTCATTCGGATGGAATTGCCTACGATAAAGCCAGTGGCTTCCTTTATTACCAGGCATTGAGCGGGCGCACGCTTTACCGAATTCCGGTCTCCGATCTAGAGAACGTCAATCTCCCTGATTCCGACCTGGCCAAACGGATTGAAACGGTCGCCACCGTTCCCGCTGCCGATGGGCTCGCTTTCCGCAACGGTTCTATCTATTCCACGGCGATCGAGCAGGATGCGATCGTGCGAATAGATCTATCTAGCAAACAGCTCGAGGTGGTGACGAAAGACACCCGACTGAAATGGCCCGATACCTTGAGCATCGGGCCGGATGGGGCTCTTTATGTGACCAATTCACAGATTCATCTCACTCCGCGTTTTAACCATGGAGTCAGCAAGATTTCTGAACCGTTTGGGGTGTATCGGATTTCGTTACCATAAATGGACTCTGTAGCCGTTTGGGCAGCAGGACGTCTGGGTTTGCCAGGTACGGCCGGGTAGTTTAAAATCGAGCCCTAAGTTTCCATGGGTGATAGCAAGAGATTCGTTAGATGAACAACTGCCGCCTGCCAAAGAGAGTAAAGCTTTGGTTTTTGTTCCTTGTCCTTTGTTCAATCCCAATCCGAGCGAACGGTGACGAAGCAGTGGTTGTGACCGGTGGCGTCTCCCTCTGGAAATGGGAGAAAGCGAAAATGGAGCCGCATGACCATTGGTGGTTGAATTTCATTCGCGCCAGCCGGATTCGAATCGAACAACTGAAGCAGACACTCGGTCCGCAAACTCAGATCACCTGGTTGCTTTACGCTCCGGCTTATCAAGCAAGACAAGCGCAGGAATCCGAGGATCTTTTCAGCATCATTCGTTCTGTTCAGGAAAAGTATGGGGTGAATCCAACGAGGTTGGAAGCGCTTCGAAAGCTTGGCTTCACAAAAATGAGCTTAGATCGAAGCTGAAAAGAGGCATTTTTGCCCGAAACGCGCATGTCCAATCATGGGGCTGCTATCAGGGAGAAACTTTTGAAGGCCCCAGCATGGCCGCTCTTTGGCACCAGGCGACCGGGGTACCGATGACCGCCGCTGTCGGGAAAACTCAATACATGATGAACCAGCTACCGATCCTGAGTTCTGCCAATGGACGCTGGGTTGTCCGATAAGCGGGGCCGATTCGATTTGGAGCCTGCGGATGAGCGATGCAAGCTAAGCCGATCAAATGATTAAAGTCTTAAGGTCTCTGCCGAGGGTGGAAGCTTTCTTCTGTGCATTCCTTTTGGGTGGGTGTGAGACGATTTCCTCAACCGGAGTCAGTAATGGTCTGCAGGTGAGTCCCGAAGCATCGGAACGCGTAAAATCGGAACAGATCGGTGATTACTTTATTGGCCGCCGGCTCGTTGGTCAGCATTTCTATTTCTGGGGATATGTGAAAAAACCTTCCGGCGATCGTGTTTACGAATCGGCCAGCGGCCGATTCTTTCCGGAGTTCGTCTTGAAGAAAGCGGAACTGATTGACTCCAATCCCCCGGCGATTTTTCCTCCGAATGTTGTGGAGCAGCAAAAAATGTTCGTCAACTGGCCGCGCGGCACGCTCGAGCCAGGGGTCCGCTAAAAAATAGCCGATAGCCAATACCCGATTTTCGGGGCGCAGTCAGAACATCGGTAACACTTGTGGTTCAATACATCGGTAGGGATCGGCTCCCGCCGGTCCGCGGACGCGCCGGAACGCATCCCTTCCGGAGACACGGCTATCGGCTATTTCTTCAGGAGTTGGCCCACCAAGGCATCTGGCGAGCCGCGATGGTTAATGCGCGGTCTAACCGGCGATAATCTGGTTCATGACGCTCCACCAGATTCCAAAACCGTGGGGAATGATTGAGTTCCTTGATATGGCACAGCTCATGGATGAGGACGTACTCGGTGATCTTTGGCTCAACCATCAGCAGCCGTGCATTAAGGCTGATGTGCCGGTTGACCGAACAGCTTCCCCAGCGTGTTCGTTGAACCCGCACACTTGCAGTTCGAAAGCGCAGACCGATACGCTCACTTACGCGAGAAAGCCATGGCAGCAAGAACTCCTTCCCACGCAGCGCCAACCAGGACCGTAAGAGACCCGACCAATTAAGTGGATTGCGAAGTTCGCCGGAGAGCTGCAGCGCAAAGGGCCGGGGCTGTTGGATCACCGGCTTGCTATGAGGTCGGTTTCGCAGGGAAACCGACCAAACTTCTTGCAGAGCGGAAAGGCGGATCTCGGTCGGCGGAACGGATCTCTCCAACAGCGGTTGACTGAGCACGCGAGCCCTGGCGCGGCTCGTAGCGAAATAAGCTGGTTTTACCATATTGGTCGAAGAGTTCCGGTAGCTGAGCGCCTTTATCAACCATTGCTGCAGACGGGGGTGCCGGATATTGGCGCAACCTGCAGGGCTTGTAAATGACGTTAGGGCAAAAAGATCAATGTAATTGAAACTTTTTTGGGTTCCGTTGCTTGGATGATAACCTGGCAGGCTGGAGAGGACCTTCTCAGCGCTTCCGGCGGCGGTAGTCCGGCTTCAGGTACAAGGCCCGATTGCCGAGATCGATGATCGCTTCATGGAAGTGAAGCAGGTCAGGGCCGAGAATCCCACCGTACTCGTGCAGAAATCCAGGATCGAAGGTATGGGACTCGGCAAAACCGATCCGATAATCACTTAGATCTTGATTTCCAATTTTGAATCCAGGAATTGTCGCCTGAGTTAACCTGACCTCCTTTATTCCGGCGTACGGAGCTGTCAAGAGCGCTCTAGTCGCGTTGTACGCGAGGTGATTGCGCTCCCGAATTTTGGGCTCGAGTAGGCTCACAAAGGCTCCTGTATCCAAGAGAAAGCTGTAAGTCGAGCCGCCGATCGTTCCCTCCACTTCGGCATATCCTCGGGGAGTGATTCGCAACGGGATGTAAGCGTATCCCATTTTCTCGTAGCCCTCTCGAGACAAGGGAAGGGCTGAGCCCCGCAGACTAAGAAATATTTGGTACGTCTTGTAATTAATGAGCGCTCCCCGCTTGAGGAGAAAATTCATCCCGATAAGTCCCCCCTTTTCGAAGCCACCAGAAAGGGCGTTGGTCCTTTCCTTTTCAACCACATCGAGCGGGGCAACCGCCATATAACCGGGTCCAATTTGAGCTCCGTTGAAGTCGACGCTTTGGGCCACAACAATGGGGTAATTTTTGCCGCTAATATTCACCTGAGAGCGGGTTTGGGGTGGCGGGGTGGGGAGTGATAGTTTTTTTTGCAGCGATGGCGCTATGAGGGATCCAGGCGCACCAGTATCAATAAGCCACCACGTCCGTTTCGCACCATTAATTGACACCGGTGCAAACAGGTGCAGGCCCGAACTCAAAATCGCTTGAGTGGCGGAAAAGCTCTGCTCAGCATTTGCCGACTGGCCAAACGATCCCAAGCAAATCACAACCGCGAAACTAGCCGCCAAGAGAAGCCGCATTGGTCCCACGATTTGCCAGAGCGCTTTTCGCCGATCAAGCCTGAACATAATTGCGGGTTTTCAGCGGCAAAGCCGCGACTCAAGATAGCCTAGGGCGAAGCCCTAGGAACGATTATAAAATAGAAGCCCAGCGCTGAAAGCGCGTGACAACAAGACGAAATCCTAGGGCTTTGCTCGGACAGGACCTTACACGGGGCGTCCAATCGAATCGGCTTTCTCACGCGCTTTGAGCGCTGATCCCTGTTTGAATACCTTTTCCTAGGGCTACGCCCTAGGCGATCTTCAGTCGCGGCTTCGCCGTTGAAAACCCGCCCCGAAAAGAACGATCGATGACTGCCGGCTCGCGCACTTGCTGCCTCTCGTTCTTTTTAGCGCGCCACGCTTTTCTGACCCAAGCCAGCCAGTTTTTCCGGCGAAAAAATGGGTGCCGAGCAGCTCTTATCTCCGCAGACAAATGCGGCCGCTTGTTCCAACGCCGGGTATTCAACGTCAGTATTGGGTAAAGTGCCTTCGCGTGGGTCCCACCACTCGACTCGTTTGTAGGTCGAAGGATCTTGCAACGCTGCTAGAAAGAGCGCTCGGGCCGCCGCATCATCCTTTCGGCCGACAATCGCAATGTGCCGTGGCGGGGCAGTAATCTCCTGATCGGCCAGGAGAATTCCTCCCACCAAAAAACCGCGGCCGTCCGCCGTGCTGGGCACCGATAGGTATCGCATGGCGTGTTGAGCCATTTCTTGATAGGCGGTTTTGCCCGTGTAATGACGAAGCAAGTTTCCGAAACGAACGAGGTCCGCGTTCTCATCAACCTGAGGATTTGATTTCAAAACACCGTTCTTCGCGGAGGTGACATATCCGGTCTCGTTTGTAAAATTTGCCGAAATGAATTGGGCGGCTTGCTCTGCCCGCTGGAGCCAGGTGCGATCGGCAGTCACGGCATAAAGCGCCAGGAACGCGCGTCCCAAGAGGGTGGTCAATGCGTTGACGGCCCATCCGTTTTCGCGGGAATAAATGTGCTGATCTATCCTTGGGGTTCCGCGTTTTCTGCGATCACTATCGCTCAACTTAAAATATTCGGCTGAATGCTTACCCGGAACCAGATCGGCGTCCTGGCTGGAATAAAATGCGCCCGAGGGCGACGTGAGGAAATTCTGGAGATAGTTCCGAACTTTTTTTGCCGTCTGCAAATAGCTTGGGTCATGCCAAAGCGCATACGCTGCCGCATAGGTCCGAAGATTTTCGGCCTGCATCTGCATGATCTTCTCGAAGTGAGGATGATCCCAATCGCCGTCCGTTGAGTACTGGCATACGCCTCCCCAAACCGGGTCAATGAGATGGAGTTGGGCTGCCAACGTTTCGCGGGCCATCTGCTCAAACCTTGCGTCCCCTTGCTTGGCCTGGACCATGCAGTATTCGATCACATCCCAATTGAGAAATTTTTGGACTGTTCCCCAGCCCTTATTTTTTGGATCATAAGTTTCGATCAAGACGTTCCGCAGATTTTGCCGGGCATCGGGCGTCAGGGCCGCATCGGCGGAAGAGGATAATTTCTGCTCCGGTAAGACCGATGGTCCAGGTGTGGGATCATCGATGATTGCCTGAAGCATTGAGGCCATCGGCTTTGGAGGGATGTAGCCTTGGCGCTTTACGATCTCGCCTCCATCGCTGCCGAAGACGATGGTAGCGGGCCATCCGTAGTCTTCATAACGGTTCGACAAATCGGGACGCGAATCTGCATCAACGCGAACTGCAATATAATGCTTCTGGATGAGCTCGATCACCGCTGGATCGCGGTAAGTCACCGCTTCCATCACGTGGCACCAGTGACACCAACCAGTTCCGAGATCGAGCAGCACGAAGCGCCCTTCTTCTTTTGCTTTGGCAAATACCGAATCAGACCAGGGTCGCCATTCGATTTCGTCGGCCGAGACCGGACGAACGGAAAGTAATATTCCGGCAAACAGAATGGCACTGCGCAATTTCATAAAGTGGGTCGTTGTTATGGTTAGAGATGCGCAACTCGCATTAATTCCGATGCAAGAAATAACGCCGGAAGCGGATGGGAGGTGATTGGTGATTGGTGAGAGGTGAGAGGTGAGAGGTGAGAGGGGTACAGGCGCGGTCAGAACATAGGTAACACTTTAGGTTCAGGACATCGGTAACACTCAAGGGCAAATGCCCCGGAAGCAGGGTGAACCGATGGAACAGAGAATAGAGTTTGGGCTTAAGAGTGGGAACTTTCGGGCGCTGTGCCAAGAATACGGTACTGGACCATATCGATCCTCTGAGCGCCAGTTTTGAACAAATTGACCGCTGCGCCCACGATGCAAAAAGCCATTCTAAAAGTGCGGCTTAAGCAGCCGATTTGCTTGTGACTCTGCCCCAAAGTGTTACCGATGTCCTGACCACACCTCTCACCAATCACTTCTCACCAACCACCGCTGACGGGTTCCCGGCGTTCCCGGCGCTAATGAGCGGTGGGCAGCACGAATTGGGGGGTAGATGCCAGTTCTTCCGGCCAACGGCTTGTAACCGCCTTCAGCCGGGTATAGAAGCGGACCCCCTCCGGTCCGTGGATATGATGGTCGCCAAACAATGATCGCTTCCATCCACCAAAAGAATGAAAGGCCATTGGTACTGGGATCGGTACATTGATCCCGACCATCCCGATCTGCACCTGCTGGGTGAAGAGCCGGGCCGCGGCGCCGTTACGGGTAAAGATCGCCACACCGTTCCCATATTCATGTTTGTTAACCAATTCGATTGCTTCCTCAAGAGTTTGCGTGCGAACCAAAGCGAGGACGGGGCCGAATATTTCTTCGCGATAGATCCGCATATTCGGCCGGACCCGATCAAAAAGCGATCCACCCAGGAAAAATCCTTCCACCGGAACGTCAGCATCCCGGCCATCAACAATCAGTTCGGCTCCTTCCTTCTTGCCGAGATCGAGGTACGATCTAACCCGTTCCAAATGGGTTCGGGTTACTAACGGCCCCATCTCGGAGTCTTTAGAGTCACCAGCGCCAACGCGCAGCGCCTGAATTCTTGGGCGAAGCCGTTCGATCAAGGCATCGGCCACCTTTTCTCCAACTGGAACTGCAACCGAAATTGCCATGCAACGCTCGCCAGCCGATCCAAAGGCAGAGCCAATAAGCGCGTCAATAGCTTGGTCTAAATCGGCATCTGGAAGAACGATTAGATGGTTTTTGGCTCCCCCGAGTGCTTGTACCCGTTTTCCGCTTTCGGTCGCCTGACGATAGATCGATTCAGCCACTGGGGTAGAACCAACAAAGCTGATCGCAGCTACCTGTGGGTGACGAATCAGTTGGCTTACGATCTCTCCGTCACCGTGAATTACATTGAACACTCCGTCAGGTAGGCCCGCTTCTTTGAGCAGTTCCCCTAAATGCACTGCCGTACTCGGGTCTCGTTCGCTCGGCTTGAGAACGAAGGTATTGCCGCAGGCCAAAGCGACCGGAAACATCCACATCGGAACCATGGCCGGGAAGTTGAACGGGGTGATTCCAACTACGGTTCCCAGAGGTTGACGAAAAGAGAAACTATCAACACCCGTTCCCACCTGGTCCGAGTACTCGCCTTTGAGGAGCTGAGGGATACCGCAGGCAAATTCCACGACTTCGAGGCCGCGCACTAATTCACCAGTCGCATCCGGAATAGTTTTACCGTGTTCCGCCGAAATGATCCGCACCAGGCGACTCTGTTCTCGTTCAACCAGCTCTTTGAACCGAAAAAGAATCCGGGCACGCCGTAGAGGGGGAATGGCACTCCAAGATGGAAATTGCGCGTTTGCTGCGCTTACGGCGGCGTCCACTTCCTCTTTCGAAGCAAAAGGGACAAATCGCGCCACCTGGCCAGTCGCCGGATTATAAACGGGTGCTCTCCGGTCTCCTTGTCTGGCAATCGCTTTACCGCCGATCCAATGCGGAACAATTGCGCCTTCGAGGGTTGGGATTTCGCTGGCCAAAAGAGGGGCAACCGAA
>WNFI01130372.1_pt1 | contig 10241 bp, 20 predicted proteins | sample 5400471 | NCBI WGS metagenome assembly WNFI01 (sample SAMN13153348, study PRJNA577476) | soil metagenome | isolation source: 100 cm saprolite on Douglas fir-dominated hillslope | place: USA:California | collected 2013-09-17 | reverse complement strand
CGCGGGCAGGCCCGCCACGATGCCGCCGAAGATGATCATCGAGATGCCGTTGCCGATGCCCCTCTCGGTGATCTGCTCGCCCAGCCACATGAGGAACATGGTTCCCGTCATGAGCGTGAGCACGGTCGTGAAGCGGAATGCGAGGCCCGGGTCGAGGACCAGGCCCGGCTGGGCTTCGAGGGCGATCGAGATGCCGAGCGCCTGGAAGGCCGCGAGGACCACCGTGCCGTAGCGCGTGTACTGCGTGATCTTGCGGCGTCCCGACTCGCCCTCCTTCTTGAGCGCCTCCAGCTGCGGCGAGACCACCGTCATCAGCTGCATGATGATCGAGGCCGAGATGTACGGCATGATGCCGAGCGCGAAGATCGAGAAGCGCGACAGCGCCCCTCCCGAGAACATGTTGAACATGTCCAGGATCCCGCCGCGGCTCTGCTGGAAGAGCCGCTGCAGCTCGTTGGGGTCGATTCCCGGGACCGGGATGAAAGTCCCGATGCGGTAGACCACGAGCGCGCCCACGAGGAACCACAGCCGGCGCTTGAGATCGCCGAGCTTGCCGAGGGTCGCGAGAGGATTGGACGACAACGCTTCTTTCTCCGGTTAAGAGGCTGGCTTCTGCTGCTGCTTCGGGAGCTTCTTCGGCTGCACCACGACCTCGATCGCGGCGATGGATCCGCCCGCCTTCTCGATCGCTGCCTTGGCGCCCTTGGAAGCCGCGATGCCCGACACGGTGAAGGCCTTGTCGACCTTGCCCGCGAGGATGATCTTGGCGCGCTTCGCGTCTGCCGCGACGAGCCCCGCCTTCTTCAGCCCCTCGAGGTCGATAGCTCCCGCTCCCGCCTTCGCGAGGTCGCCGGAGCGCACCTCGGCTGCCTTCGTGATCGTGGTCGCGAGGAAGCCGCGCTTGGGCAGGCGGCGCTGCAGCGGCATCTGCCCGCCCTCGAAACCCACCTTGTGGAAGCCGCCGGCGCGCGCTTTCTGGCCCTTGTGGCCGCGCCCCGCGGTCTTGCCGAGGCCCGAGCCGCCGCCGCGGCCCACGCGCCGCCGGTTCTTCTTCGAGCCCGCCGCGGGCTTGATCGTATTCAGTTCCATCGTCTTATTCCTCGACCTTCACCAGGTAGCTCACCCGGTTGATCATTCCGCGGATGGCCGGGGTGTCCGCCACCTCCACGCTGTCCTCGCGGTGGCGCAACCCCAGGCCCTTCACCGATTCGCGGTGCTTGTGGATCGTGCCGCGCAACCCCTTCACCAGGGTCACTTTGAGTTTCTTGCCGGACGTGGCCGGCTTCTTGCGCTCTGCGCTCATCTCGCGTCCTTATCCGGCGATCTCTTCGACCTTCTTGCCGCGCTTGGCCGCGATCTCGGAAGGGCGGCGCTGCTGCGCCAGGCCGTCCAGCGTGGCGCGCACGACGTTGTACGGATTGGTGGAGCCGTGGCACTTGGCGGAGATGTTGGTGACACCCATCACCTCGAACACCGCGCGCATGGCGCCCCCGGCCTTGATGCCGTTGCCTTCCTGCGCGGGCTTCATCATCACGCGCGTGGCCCCGTGGCGGCCGAGCACCTCGTGGTGGATGGTCCCGCTCTTCAACGCGATCTTCACCATGTTGCGGCGCGCCTGCTCCATCGCCTTCTGCACCGCGACCGGCACTTCGCGCGCCTTGCCCTTGCCCATCCCGATCGAGCCGTCGCCGTCGCCCACCACGGTGAGCGCCGCGAAGCCGAGGATGCGTCCGCCCTTCACCACCTTGGTGACGCGGTTCACCGAGATCATCTTCTCGCGCAAGCCGTCGCTGCGCTCGTCGGATCCCATGCCCTTGCCGTCCATTCGTGCCATGTCTTGGATCCCCTAGAACTTGAGGCCGCCCGCGCGGGCGGCCTCGGCCAGCGCCTTGACGCGGCCGTGATAGCTGAAACCGGCGCGGTCGAAGGCCACTTCCGTGACTCCCGCCGCCTTGGCTTTCTCCGCGATGCGCTTGCCCACTTCGGCGGCCGCTTCCTTCTTGGCGCCGTTCGGATGCGTCGCGCGCACGTCCTTCTCGAGCGACGAGGCCGAGGCGAGCACCCTGCCGCCGGCGGCGTCGATCACCTGCGCGTAGATGTGCAGGTTGGTGCGGTGCACCGTGAGGCGCGCCGCGTTCTGGCGAATGATGCGCACGCGCGTCTTTGCTGCGCGGCGGATTCTCGATGCTCGCTTGTCCATGTCTCAGCCCTGCCTCAGGAGTTGAGCGGCAACTGGTTGTCCGCTCCTAAGAACGCCTCGCTGCTCGTGGAGGGCGGCAACTTGTTGTCCGCTCCAACGATCGCCCCGGTGTTTCATCTCTCTCGCTCTCATTTATTTCTTCTTCGTTTCCTTGAGCGTCACCGTCTCGCCCGCGTAGCGCACGCCCTTGCCCTTGTACGGCTCGGGCGGCTTGTAGGCGCGGATCTCGGCGGCAACCTGTCCCACCTTCTGGCGGTCGACTCCCTTGATCACGATCTCGGTCTGCGTCGGCGTCTCCGCCTTGACGCCGTCGGGCAGCGGATAGACGATCGGGTGCGAGAAGCCCAGCGTGAGGTTCACCTTGTTGCCCTGGGCCTGCGCGCGGTAGCCGACGCCCACCAGCTGCAGGCGGCGCTCGAAGCCCTGCTTCACGCCCAGCACCATGTTGGCGACGAGGTTGCGCATCGTTCCGGACATCGCGTTGGCCTGCTTGCTCTCGTCGCTCGCGGCGAAGGTGACCTTGTCGCCCTCGCGCTTCACCAGGACGTTGGAGGAGATCGATTGCTTCAGCGTGCCGAGCGGACCCTTCACGGTGAGCTCGGAGCCGCCGACGGTCACATCGACCTTGTCGGGGATCACGACGGGATATTTGGCGATTCGGGACATGGCAGCGTTCCTTTAGACGACGATGCAGAGGACTTCGCCGCCCACGCCCGTCTCGCGCGCCCTGCGGTCGGTCATCACGCCGCGCGAAGTGGAGACGATGGCCACGCCCAGGCCGTTCATGACCGTCGGGATGCCCTCGCGGCCCTTGTAGATGCGCAGCCCTGGGCGCGAGACCCTCTCGATCTTCTCGATCACGGGCTTGCCGGCGTAGTACTTCAGGCCGATCTCGATGAAGGGCTTGCCGTCGAGGTCGCGCACCGCGAAGTCCTCGATGTAGCCCTCGTCCTTCAGAACCTGCGCAATGGCGCGCTTCACCTTCGATGCCGGCACCACAACACTCACCTTCTCGGTGGCCTGCGCGTTGCGGATGCGCGTCAGCATGTCGGCGATGGGGTCACTCATGCTCATATTCGTGCTCCTACCAGCTCGCCTTGATCATTCCGGGGATCTCGCCGCGCATCGCGAGCTCTCTGATCTTGTTGCGCCCGAGGCCGAACTTGCGGAACGTGCCGCGCGGGCGCCCGGTCATGGCGCAGCGGTTGCGCAGGCGCACCGGCGAAGCGTTGCGCGGCAGCGCCTGCAGCTTGACCCGCGCCTGGTCCTTCGCGTCGTCGGTAGCTTTCGGGTCCTGCAGCATCGCGAGCAGCGCTTTGCGCCGCTCGGCGAACTTCTTCACGGTGGCGCGGCGTTTCGCCTCGCGGTTGATCACGGCAAGCTTGGCCATTAGACCCTCTCAGTCCTGAACGGAAACCGGAACGCGGCGAGGAGTGCCTTGGCTTCCTCGTCGGTCTTCGCGGTGGTGGTGATGGAGATGTTCAAGCCCCGGAGCGTGTCGATCTTGTCGTACTCGATCTCCGGGAAAATGATCTGTTCCTTGATGCCCATGTTGTAGTTGCCGCGGCTGTCGAAGGCCCGTCCCGAGACCCCGCGGAAGTCGCGCACGCGCGGCAGCGCGATCGTCACCAGGCGGTCGAGGAACTCGTACATGCGGCGGTTGCGAAGCGTCACCATGACGCCCACCGGATAGCCGTTGCGGATCTTGAAGGCGGCGATCGACTTGCGGCTCTTGGTGATGACCGGCTTCTGTCCCGCGATCTTCGCCAGGTCTCCCGCGGCGTTTTCGAGGATCTTCTTGTCGGCCACCGCTTCTCCCACGCCCATGTTGAGCGTGATCTTGGTGACTCGCGGCACCTGCATGCTGGTCTTGTAGCCGAACTGCTTCATCAGCGCCGGCACGATGGTCTCGCGATACTTGACCCATAGGCGCGGCGGCTGCGTCGGCGCCGCTTCTTTCGCCGCCGGCTTGGCGGCCTTGGCTTCCCTGCCGGGCTTCGCTTCCTTCGCGGCGGGCTTCGCGTCGGCCGCGGGCGGCTTGCCCGCGCCGGGATGCTTCGCGTCCTTGGCGTCCTTGCCATGGGCGCCCTTGGCATCCTTGGCGTCCTTGCCGTGGTGGGCGCCCTTGGCGTCCTTGTCCTTGTCCGATTTGTCTTTAGCCATTGTCTAGCCTCAAACGTCCACGACTTCGCCGTTGGACTTGAAGAAGCGCACCTTGCGCGCCGCCGCGCCGCCCTGCGCCTCGAGGAACTTGAAACCGACGCGGTCGCCCTTGCCGGTGGCGGGATTCACGAGCATCACGTTGGCGATCGCGAGCGGCATCTCCTTGTCGATGATGCCTCCGGTCTGTCCCTTGACCGGATTGGGGCGCTGGTGCTTCTTCACGCGGTTCACGCCCTCGACGAGGACCTTCCCCGACTCGAAGATGCGCAGCACCGTGCCGCGCTTTCCCTTTTCCTTGCCGGTCGTGACGACGACGGTGTCGCCCTTGCGGATCTTCTGCATGTTGGTGCTCCTACAAAACTTCGGGCGCGAGCGACACGATCTTCATGAAGCGCTCGGTGCGCAGCTCGCGCGTGACCGGCCCGAAGATGCGCGTGCCGATCGGCTCGAGCTTGGGGTTCAGGAGCACGGCCGCGTTGGTGTCGAACTTGATCACCGAGCCGTCGGAACGGCGCACGCCGTGGGCCGTGCGAACGACCACGGCGCTGTAGACCTCGCCCTTCTTCACCCGCCCGCGCGGTGCAGCCGTCTTGATGCTGACCTTGATGATGTCGCCGATGCCCGCATAGCGGCGCTTGGAGCCGCCGAGCACCTTGATACACATCACCGAACGCGCGCCGGTGTTGTCGGCGACGTCGAGAATCGATTGCATCTGAATCATTGTTCTATCTCCAACTTGGCCCGACGACGTGGCGCCGGCCAGTCTTGGATCCGTCTTCCGTCGCTCGACGTCCCGGAACGGGCCGGCGAGAAACTGGTTTTTGGATTCCCTTGCCCCAGTGATGCGGACAAGAAGGGTCGAAAAGCAACCGCTTGTTGGCCCGGGCGTTTGGTTTACTGCAGGCTTCGGCTGGCGGCCGGGCGGCCCCCGGAGTCGCTTCCGGGCTCTCTAACTGGACTTTCGGCCGCGAAGCCCCGCGGCCGAAAGCGTAAATTCCCTACCAACAGCAAAGTCCAAGATTATAGCAGGTTTTGCTTCAAAAACACCAACCTAACGGCCCTACTCGGGACGGGCGCGCTCCACCAGGCGCGCGACTTTCCACGCCTTGGTCTTGGAAATGGGGCGGCACTCCTCGATCATCACGGTGTCGCCCATCTTCGCGTCGTTGCCTTCGTTGTGGGCGTGGTACTTCTTGGTCCGCTTCACCACCTTGCCGATGGTGGGATGCATCACCTGGCGCTCGACCAGGACGGTAACCGTCTTGTCCATCTTGTCGCTCACCACCGTGCCGGTGAGGCTGCGCTGGTTCTTGGCCGGCTGGGACTTCGCGGGCTCGCTCATTTCGCGCTCCCTTTCGCTTTCTGGTTGAGGAACGTGTGCACGCGCGCGATCTGCCGGCGCAAGCGCTCGATCTCGCTGTTCTTGGTGAGGCTCTGCGTGGCCAGCTGCATGCGCAGCCCGAACTGCGCCTTGCGCAGCTCCAGTAGCTCCTTGCCCAGCTCATCCGCGCTCTTGGAGCGCAACTCGTCGTTCTTGCTCATGGTCTTCCTCCGTCAGCCGACCAGGCGTTGCACGAAAGCAGTGCGCAGCGGCAGCTTCGCGGCCGCGAGCGCGAATGCCTCGCGCGCGACCGTCTCTTCCACGCCGTCCATCTCGTAGAGCACCTTGCCCGGGACGATCTCGGCCACGAAATACTCGGGGGAGCCCTTGCCGTTGCCCATGCGGACCTCGGCCGGCTTCTTCGAAATCGGCTTGTCGGGGAAGATGCGGATCCACACGCGCCCGCCGCGCTTGATGTGGCGCGTCATGGCGCGCCGCGCCGCCTCGATCTGGCGCGCCGTGAGACGCCCGCGGGTCGTGGCCTTCAGGCCGTACTCGCCGAAGGAGACCTTGGCGCCGCGGGTGGCTACACCCTTGTTGCGGCCCTTCTGCTCCTTGCGGTACTTGCGTCTAGCTGGCTGCAGCATGTTTCACTCCCGGTTTGCCTCTGGGTTTCTTTTCGGGCTCGGGTGGCGGCGCGGCGGGCTGCTCGCCCTTGCCCAGCACCTCGCCCTTGAACACCAGCACCTGCACGCCGATCGTGCCGTACGTGGTGCGCGCCTCGGAGAATCCGTACTCGATGTCGGCGCGCAGCGTATGCAGCGGCACGCGGCCTTCGCGATACCACTCGGTGCGCGCGATCTCGGCGCCGTTCAGCCGGCCCGCGCTCGTGATCTTGATGCCCTGGGCGCCCAGGCGCATCGCGTTCTGCATCGCGCGCTTCATGGCGCGGCGGAACATCACGCGCTTCTCGAGCTGGCCCGTGATCGAATCGGCGATGAGCTGAGCGTCGAGCTCGGGTTTCCTGATCTCCTCGATGTTCACGTGCACCGGCACGCCCATCAGCTTCTGCAGCGCCGTGCGCAGGCCTTCGATGTCCTCGCCCTTCTTGCCGATCACCACGCCGGGACGCGCGGAGTAGATGGTGATGCGGGCGTTCTTCGACGGACGCTCGATCACGACCCGGCCGACCGCGGCGTGCGAGAGCTTCTTCTTCAGGTACTCGCGCACGCGCACGTCCTCGGCGAGCATGCCGGGGAAATTCTTGGTGTTCGCGAACCACTTCGAGGCCCAGTTGCGGTTGACCGAGAGGCGGAATCCGATCGGATTGATCTTCTGTCCCATGGCTAGTCCTTTTTCCCGTCGCCGACGGTGAGGAACACGTGGCATGTGGGTTTGACGATGCGGTTGCCGCGGCCCTTGGCGCGCGCCTGGAAGCGCTTGAGCACCGGCCCCTTTTCCACGCAGATCTCGGTGATCTTCAGCTCGTCGATGTCGGCGCCGTTGTTGTGCTCGGCGTTGGCGATCGCGCTCTCGAGGACCTTCTTGATGATCTTCGCGCCTTTCTTCGGCGTGAAGGCAAGGATGTTGAGCGCGTTGCCGATGGGCTGGCCGCGCACCAGGTCGGCGACGAGGCGGCCCTTCTGGGCCGAGAGCCTCACGCCGTAGAGTTTCGCTTGTACTTGCATCACGGTCTCCTTACTTCTTCGGCGCCGGGGCCGCGGCCGGGGCCGAGCCCGGTGCCGAAACCGGGGCCGAGGCGGTGGGTGCGACCACCTTCTTGTCGGCCGAGTGGCCCTTGAAGGTGCGCGTCAACGCGAACTCGCCCAGCTTCTTCATGAGGTGCCCGTCAACGAACGGGCCTTTCTTGATTGAACGTGCCATCGCTTACCCCTTAGGCCTTCTTGTGGCGGCTGCGCACGATCATCGTCTGCGTGCGCTTGTTGCTGCGAGTCTTCTTGCCCTTGGCGGGCTGGCCCCACGGCGATACCGGGTGCCGGTTGCCGCGCGTGCGCCCACCCAGCGGGTGGTCGACCGGATTCATGGTCTCGCCGCGCACCGTCGGGCGGATGCCCCTCCAGCGGTTGGCGCCGGCCTTGCCGATGACGCGCAGGTTGTGTTCCTCGTTGCCGACCTCGCCGATGGTGGCGCGGCAGTTCACGTGCACCCGGCGGATCTCGCCGGAACGCATGCGAAGCTGCGCGTACTCGCCTTCGCGCGCGAGAAGCTGCACGCCCGCGCCCGCGGCGCGCGCGATCTGCGCGCCTTTACCGGGAAGCATCTCGACGCAGTGCACCGTGGTGCCCACCGGGATGTTGCGCAGCGGCAGCGCATTGCCGGACTTGATCGGGGCCTCGGCGCCGCTCTCGATCTTCTGCCCGACGGCGATGCCCTTGGGCGCGATCATGTAGCGGCGTTCGCCGTCGGCGTAGATCAGCAGCGCGATGTTGGCGCTGCGATTCGGGTCGTATTCGAGCCGCTCGACCTTGGCCGGGACGCCATCCTTGTCGCGGCGAAAATCGATGATGCGGTAGTGATGCTTGTGGCCCCCGCCCTGGTGGCGCGTGGTGATGTTGCCCATGGAGTTGCGCCCCGCGCGCTTGGCGAGCGCTTCCACGAGCGGCGCGTAGGGCTGGCCCTTGTGCAGGTCCGCGTTGACCACCTTCACCATCGACCGGCGCCCGGCCGAGGTGGGTTTCGTCTTGACGAGCGCCATGGTTAGGCCACTCCTTCCACGAAGTTGATGTCGCCGTCGCCCTTGAGGCTCACGTAGGCCTTCTTCACGCCCTTGCGCCGGCCGATGAAGCGCCCGTGGCGCTTCTCCTTGCCCTTCACGTTCACGACGTTCACCGTCGCGACCTCGACCTTCTGGTCCTTGAAGAGCAGCTCCACAGCGGCCTTGATCTCGGCCTTGGTCGCATCAGGCAGGACTTCGAAGACGACCTGGCGGTGCGTCTCGCCCACGAGGGTGGCCTTCTCCGAGATCACGGGCGCCACGATGACTTTCATCAGCCGTTCTTGGTTCATGCCAGGGCCTCCTCGAGATGCTTCACCGCGGCCTTCGTGACGAGGACCTTCTCGAAACGCATCAGGCTCACGGGATCGGCGTGGCGCGCGTCGAGAATCAGCATGTTCGGCAGGTTGCGCGCGGACAAAAAGAGGTTGTCGTCGAGCTTGTCGGTGAGGATCAGCACGTCGCTCATGCCGAGGTCGCGCAGCTTGCCGGCGAGGACCTTGGTCTTCGGCTGGTCGATCGAGAAAGCCTCGATCACCGAGAGACGGTCCTCGCGCACCAGCTGCGACAGGATCGATGCCATGCCGGCGCGATACATCTTGCGGTTGAGCTTCTGCGTGAAGTTCTCATCGGGCTTGTTGGGGAAGATGCGACCGCCGCCGCGCCACAGCGGGGAGGAGGTCATGCCGGCGCGCGCGCGACCCGTGCCCTTCTGGCGCCACGGCTTCTTGGTGGAGTGGCGCACTTCGCTGCGCGTCTTCTGCTGGCGCGTGCCCTGGCGGCCATTGGCGCCGTAGGCGATCACGACCTGGTGGACCAGCGCTTCGTTGTAGGCGCGGCCGAAGAGGGTCTCGGAGGCGTCGACCGACTTCTGCGCCTCGCCCCTTTCGTTGATGACCTTGAGTTCCATTATTTGGCTCCCTTCGCCGGCTTGGGCGCCTTGGCCTTCACGCTCGGGCGCACGATCACCGCGCCGTTCTTGGCGCCGGGAATCGAGCCTTTCACCATGATGAGCGAGCGCTCGGCGTCCACGCGCGCGACTTCGAGCAGCTGCACCGTGCGCTTTACGTTGCCCAAGTGTCCGGCCATGCGCTTGCCGGGGAATACGCGGCCCGGGTCCTGCGCCATGCCGATCGAGCCCGCGCTGTTGTGCGAAAGCGAGTTGCCGTGGGAGGCGCGGTTGGACGAGAAGTGGTAGCGCTTGATCACGCCCGCAAAGCCCTTGCCGTGCGTCGTTCCCGAGACATCGACCTTCATTCCGGGCTGGAACATGTCGACCTTGAGCTCGGAGCCGACCTTCAGGTCGCCGAGTGCCGCGGGCGCGACGCGGAATTCGCGCAATTCGCTGCCCGCTTCCACGCCCGCCTTGGCGTAATGGCCCGCCATCGCCTTGTTGACGCGGGTGGCGCGGCGCTTGCCGAATGCCACCTGGATGGCGACGTAGCCATCGGTGTCGGCGGACTTGATCTGGGTGACGCGATTGCCCGAGCAATCGAGCACCGTCACGGGGACGGACGTGCCGTCATCCTTGAAGATGCGCATCATGCCGACCTTGCGGCCGACGAGACCGAGACTCATCTTGCGTTCCTTTCGTTAATGACCCGCGTGATGCAGCAGTCCAATCCAACACGGGCGCCAACAGCGATTGGTTGGCCCTTCACCTTCTGGGCTCGGAACCTGGCGATTCCGGCACAGTAAACCGTCAATTATACAGCTTCTTACAGCTTGATTTCCACGTCCACGCCCGCCGGAAGGTCGAGCTTCATGAGCGCGTCGACGGTCTTGTCGGTCGGCTCGATGATGTCCATCAGGCGCAGGTGCGT
>WNFI01104322.1_pt1 | contig 10241 bp, 8 predicted proteins | sample 5400471 | NCBI WGS metagenome assembly WNFI01 (sample SAMN13153348, study PRJNA577476) | soil metagenome | isolation source: 100 cm saprolite on Douglas fir-dominated hillslope | place: USA:California | collected 2013-09-17 | reverse complement strand
GCGAGCGCGCGATTCTTGAATCGCAACTTGTTCCAATTCGGCGCCCGGAACGCCGGCAAGCTGCCGGAGGTAAGCGAGGAGCGGACGAATCTCAGCTTCGCTCAAATGATGAAATGCCGGCATGTCCTGTCCGCCCTCGTGGAGGCGCTTGAGTAAAGCCGTTCTGGACTGGTTCACCAACTCCGCCGTTTCCCGGTGGCCCAACGCCATTCCCAGCTTTTTCATCCGTTCATCAACCAGCGTGGCGGAGGTCGCCCGAACCGGATCGATCAGCGATCCGATTTCCGGCGGAGCCCCGAGACCGGCCTCACCGTGACATCCCTGGCAATTTATGCGGTACAGATCGGAACCATGCAGTGTTCGACTCTGCGTTCTTGAACCAGCTCTAGGCGAGTCCGATAACCGCACAAAAACTACCGCCCGGTCGATCGAAACTTCGGGTGGCCCCAAGAGCAAAGTCTTGCCCATGCTGGTTTCGTCAAACGGCCGGTGGATGTGATGGAGCCAGCTTTCACCGGCCACAGCCGTGATCGCAACATTCTTACGGGCCGCGCCTTGACCAAGCGCCAATGCCGCCAAGAAAAGAAACGCCCCGATTCTCGTCAGTATCTTCATAACAAAAATGTCGGCGGGAAGTGGCTGCAAACAAGGTAAAGAATCCTCCGCGCGCGGTTGTCATGAACTTGTCAAACAATTGTCTTTTTTTTCGATCCGCTGTTGCATCCTGTGCCCCGAAGGGGTGGAGAAAGCATAGCCAAAAAAAATTGCCGGGAGGCGCTACGGCAGCGCTTTCCCGGGCCATTTTTGATTCAGTCGTGCCTGGTTTACTGGAAAAAATTTAAGGTGTTGGTAGCGTCGTCCACGTAGTAGACACTCTATCCAACTGCGACCAAGCCGAAGAGTGCGCCTGCGCCAGGAGGATGCCACTGCTATCGAGTAGCGCTTGGAGGCCTTTTCAGCGGAGAAGACCCGGCTTGCCATCAGACTAGGTCCTATGCAATAATGAGTATACACTCAGCAATAGAGGATTCTCCATGGCTCGTCCTAAGAGCGAAGACAAGCGAAATGCGATCCTCGACGCCGCGACCCGCATATTTGCCGAGCATGGTCTTACTGCTGCCCCGACGTCAGAGATATCAAGAAAGGCCGGCGTCGCCGAGGGAACTCTGTTTACCTACTTCAAGACTAAGGATGATTTGATCAATGCCCTTTACCGCGAGATTAAATCAGAACTCGCAGACGCGATGATGTCAGGTTTCCCGCGCAAGAAGAGTGTTCGCACCAGGTTGCAACATGTGTGGGACGGTTACGTGAATTGGGGGGTGACAAATCCCGAGCAGCGAAAAGCCCTGGCTCAATTGCAGGTCTCCGGGATGCTTTCGAAAGAGTCGTTCGAGGCGGGAAGCGCGCCCTTCGTCGAAATGCTGAATATGATTCGCGACGCGATTGAGCAACATATTCTCCGAGCGGACCTTCCGATTGAGTTGATTTCGAAGATGCTGGGGGCTGTGGCGGAAGCCACGATGGACCTGATCGTGTTGAAACCAGCCATGGCAAACAAGTATCGCAACGGTGGATTTGAGATCTATTGGGCGGGAATCGCACGGAAGTGATCTTTTGTGCCGAGTGATGAGTGAGTAATCAGATAGCAAAGAGGCAACAAAATGAACAACGCACTATGGACGACATGAAAACGGCTCCACACACTCTATGGGAAGCTTCAAAGAAGCTGACAGGTGTGGCCTTCGCGGGGCTTTCGTGAAGGTCGAGTAAGTGTAGACCGTTAAGACCACAATTATTTAGGAGGATTTCATGAAGAAAGTCTGGTTGATTACAGGAAGCGGAAACGGATTGGGGCGGAATATTGCCGAGGCGGCGCTGGCCGCGGGCGACAGCGTGGTAGCTGGAGCGCGCCGCACGGAGGAACTGGCATCTCTGGTAGCGCAATACGGCAAGCGAGTGAAGCCGGTTACGCTGGAGGTGCGCCAAGAGGCCGCAGCAAAGGCCGCAGTGCAGTTAGCGGTGGACAGCTTCGGACGGCTGGACGTGCTCGTCAACAATGCCGGTTACGGGCAGTTTGCGCCGTTCGAGCAGATGAACGCGGAGGACTTCCAGGCTGTCGTGGACACATGCTTCTACGGCGTGGTGTACACAACGCGTGCCGCCGTGCCCGTGATGCGCAAGCAGAGGAGCGGTCACATCTTTCAGGTGTCTTCGGTCGGTGGCCGGCTCGCGGTGGCCGGCAATACGCCGTATCACGCGGCTAAGTGGGCTGTGGGCGGTTTCAGCGACTCCCTGGCGATGGAAGTCGCGCCGTTCGGCGTCAAGATCTGCACACTGGAGCCAGGCGGTATACGAACCAATTGGGCGCGGCGCGCAGGACAGAATGCGCCGGAGTTGCTGCCGGAGTACGAGCCCTCAGTGGGTTCGATGCTCAAGATGTTGCGGAGTCTCGACGGGCGCTCGGAAGGCGATCCGCAGAAGATTGCGGACGTAGTTGTGCAACTGGCCAATAGCGACGAAGTGCCGAGACGTCTCATCCTGGGTGTGGATGCTGAAAAACGGGTGCAACAAGCGGAAGCTGCGCGTGCGAGCGAGGCTGAGAAATGGCAACATCTCACTATTTCAACGGTTTTTGAAGATGGGCAATTCGACAGCCGAATGTATGTGGCAAATAGCGGAATCAATTCCTGAGTTTCCGACCCATTAGCGCACAAGGGAATTGCGGCGATCCAGCCAACGTGGCTAAGGTCGCCCTCCGTCTAGCTGCCAGCGATCAGTTGCTTGCACATCTCATGATGGGCATTAAACCCGTGTACTTAGCCTATCTCGCGATACAACGAATGAAAGGATCAGGATTATGAAATACAGATTGCTTGGCAAGAGCGGACTTCGAGTCTCCGAAGCGGCTTTGGGCACCATGACCTTCGGCGACGAGTGGGGTTGGGGATCCCCGAAGGATGAAGCGCAAAAAATCTATGAGACCTACCGCGAGGCGGGTGGAAACTTCATTGACACGGCGAATTTCTACACCAACGGCACGAGCGAAAAATTCGTGGGAGACTTCATGCGCGGCCATCGCGAGAGCGTCGTTTTGGCCACAAAATACTCCAATGCTGCGCCAGGCAACGATCCGAATGCGGCGGGCAATCACCGCAAGAGCATGATGCAAGCACTGGAAGCCAGTCTGAAGCGATTGCAAACCGACTACATCGACCTGTACTGGGTGCACATCTGGGACGGGATCACCCCTGTGGAAGAAGTCATGCGCGGCCTGGATGATGTCGTTCGCCAAGGCAAGGTTCTTTATGTGGGCATCTCGGACGCTCCCGGCTGGTGGGTTGCCCAGGCAAATACTCTAGCGGAGCTTCGAGGCTGGACAGAGTTTATCGGGTTGCAGATCGAGTACAGCCTCATGGAGCGAACCGTCGAGCGTGAACTTGTTCCTATGGCGAGAGCTTTGAACCTGGGGGTTCTGGCTTGGTCTCCGCTGGCGAGGGGCGTGCTCACAGGGAAATATCACGGCGAAGGCAAGGCAGAGGGCGGGCGGATGACCAATGAGGGAATGAAGGAATTCCTTCTTAAGGAACAACGCGCGGCGCCGATCATCTCGGCGGTGAAGTCGGTCTCCGATCAGACTGGTCGCAGCATGGCGCAAGTTGCACTCGCCTGGCTGCGCCATCGGACGGTGCCCGTAATCCCGATCATCGGAGCACGGAAGGTATCTCAACTGCAGGACAATCTCGCCAGTCTGGATCTGGAACTCTCCGCCGAACAGTTGAAATCGCTCGATGGAGCAAGCCAAATCGAACTCGGATTCCCACAGAGTATTTACGAGAGAGAAATGGTTCGTGGAGTCAGGTATGGCGGCGTGCGGGACCGCCTCGTGCTTTAGTGCTTTCGATTCCTTTACTGCTCAATGACAACATCAAATTACAAAATCCACTTTACCGGCATTGGTGAAAAAGTGCGACCGTTCATCGACATTTGTCATCTTTGTTGTTTAAGAGAGTTCTGGACGGAATTTCTGGAATCGCGCCGTATGGGAAGTGTATGAGCGCAGAACCGCAGGTCGCGCTGGGAACTGATGCTCAGCGATATGTAGCACTGTTTCGCATCTCGGAGGCACTCTCCACTTGTGGGGAGCCAGATGAGCTGACACGAGTTCTTGCTGACCAGTTACGCGAACTTATCAGTTTCGACCATCTCGACGCGCTCATCTTTAAGGAAGATTCCAACGAAATAGAATGGCAAGGGTGGGGAACGGAGCCGATCGCTTTCCCCGATCTTCCGGTTGAGGAGACGTCAGCTTGGCATGTTTTCCGTACCCAGAAACCGCTGCATGTCGCCGACTGGAACACGGACGACACATTCCCGCGGGCGAAACGGCTATTGGAGAATGCCGGGGTCAGGCTCGGTTCTGTCATTCGCGTGCCATTGACCACCGCGCACCGGCGCTTAGGAACGCTGGGTATCGCCAGTCGGGAGCGCAATGCCTATTGTTTACAGGACGTCTGCTTCTTGCAGTTGCTTTCGCGTGTTGTTGCGCTAGCCATCGATGACGCCCTTAACCGGAGGAGATCCCAAGCCGCACGATTAGAACTGGAACGCCACAATACTCGGCTTAGCCTGCTCCTTGATCTGACCAACCGTATCACCTCCAACCTCGACCTAACCGACCTACTGCGTGCTGTTTCAGGAAGCGTTCGGGAGGTTATGGAGTGCGATGTCGTGGTGATTAGCTTACTGGATTCAGAGAGCGAACAATTTCGAATTTACGCCCTTGATTTTCCGAACAGTAAGGGGCTCTTGCATGAGGAAGTGGTCACTTCTCACAGCGGAGCTACTATGAGAGCGTTTGAAACGCTCAAGCCCGTCATTGTCAACCAATTTGACCCGGCCGAACTTGGTTCCGAGGGGTCTCAGATCGTACTCGGTGAAGGCCTCAAGACTCTCTGCATCGCCCCTCTAGTCAATCGCGGACACGCAATTGGTGTATTGTGTCTTGCGCGGAAGAAAGACGACTCTTTCAGCGAGCACGATGCGGAGTTCCTTAGCGAGGTAGCAGGCCAAGTCGCAGTCGCCATCGAAAATGCCCTCGCCTACCGCGAGATCTCTGAACTCAAAGACAAACTTGCCCAGGAAAAGCTGTATCTCGAAGAAGAGATTCGCAGCGAGCTGAATTTTGATCACATTATCGGGAGCAGTCCAGCCCTGAAGCAGGTTCTGGGATTGGTGGAGACGGTCGCATCGAGCGATTCTACCGTGCTGCTGCTGGGCGACACGGGGACGGGCAAGGAGTTGGTGGCGCGCGCTATTCACGACCACAGCCAGCGTAAGGACCGCACATTTGTCAAACTCAACTGTGCCGCCATTCCGACCGGTCTGCTCGAAAGCGAATTGTTTGGACATGAAAGAGGGGCGTTCACCGGCGCCATCAGCCAGAAGATCGGTCGGCTGGAACTCGCGCATGAGGGCACACTATTCAGCACCCACACGAAGAAGGTCAACGTCAGGCTGGTGGCTGCAACCAACCGGGACTTGGAAAAGATGATCGCAGCACGCGAATTTCGCAGCGATCTGTATTACCGCCTGAACGTGTTCCCCATTCGGATCCCCCCACTACGTGAGCGGAAAGAAGATATTCCCCTGTTGGTACGCTTCTTCGTCCAGAAGTTCGCGAGCCGAATGAAAAAACACATCGAAACGATTCCAGCCGCCGCAATGAAGACCCTGACTAATTGGGAGTGGCCGGGAAACATTCGGGAACTGGAGAATATCGTCGAGCGTGCCGTAATCCTGACGCGCGGCAAATCGCTTGAGGTGTCGATCCCAGAATTGCGCAAGTCGAGAGAAGACTACTCCGTTCCGAACCACAACGGCCAGCAAGACGAGATTTCCCGCATTGTGAGAGAAATGATCAGCGAAATCAACAAGGGAGCTACGAGAGGCGCATCCAAAGAGCATGACGAGACGGAGCGGCAGGAGATCATGCGCGTCCTGCGTGAGACAAAAGGTCGGGTTGGAGGCGCAGACGGCGCTGCGGTGCGTATGGCAATCAATCGGACTACACTGATTTCTCGGATCAAAAAGTTTGGCATCGATCCCAAACGCGTTTTCTGACTGCGAAGCGCATGTGTTTGGCTTTCACAGCGTTTCCGGCCAACGCAAGCCTCTGATCTCACATCTGAATCAACCTCCAAATCGCCCGCGGTGATTGGCGAGCGTTGAGATTGATTTCGACAGTCTCGACAGACAGGCCCGCCTCTTGCTCCAGCCCTGAATTTAACAGACTTAGAACTGCCGTCTTTTGGCATGCGTATTGCTTATTCATCTCTGTTGAAGGAAAAAACACAATGCTGAAGATTTCTGTCATGGACAGCCGTACCGAGCGCCGCTTGGTCTTGGAAGGCAAGCTAATCGCGCCCTGGGTTGCGGAGTTCAGGACAGTGGGGGAGGTGGCCAAAAAGGAGCTCAACGGTCGCGAGCTCGTAATTGACCTGGCGAATGTGACCTTCGTCAGCCAGGCGGGAGAGAACGCGCTTCTGGAGTTGATGGATGAGGGAGCGAGGTTCAGTTGTCGTGGCGTATTCACGAAGTACCTATTGCAACAACTCACGCGCCGACGAAAGAAGACCGTAAGCGAGCTCCGGGACGAAGAAAGCAAAAGCAACGGAGGTTGAAAGAAATGAGCCAAGCACGCCGTCACGCTCTGGCTTTGTTTCCCATCGCGGTAGGCCATTCGCCGCGGATGTCTTTGCGAAGCCGGCCGGATTGAAGTCACCTCATCCGTACCAGGTGGCGCTTTGTCTTGCTCGTTAGAAGTCAAACTCCCGGAGGGAACGCACTATGCCTGAAATAGAGCACAGGAACTGGAGAGAGTTGTGTAACGCCGCCCTGGGGGCAAAGGATCCCGATGAGTTGCTGAAGATTCTTCAGCAACTTAACAAGGCCCTAAAACGTGAAGAGCAGGTCCGTCGCGAGTTCAGGGAGGCCGCGAGAGTGATCAAGGCCTCCGGCGAAGCCCCCTATTAATAAACATGCTAAGAGTACTGATGTGAGCGGATACCGGGAGGCGAATCGCTGGGCACAAGTTGGCGGGGCCTGCCGTGCCCTCGCGAGCCGTAGCCGCATACAGATCCTGAATTGTCTCCGCTTGGGCCCAAAGTCCGTTCACCAGATCGCTTCCGCCATGCCGATCATCTCGCGACCGGGATACTGCTTGAGGCCAATCTGGTGACCTACGAAGCGCAGGGCAGACAGAGCTTTTACCAACTCGACCTGCGGGGACTCGAGATTCTCCAGCGTTATATCGGCTCGTTAGGCCTGGTAACGAAAGTGACGCGGTGAGAGCGAAGCGCCGGCCTGCTCTTTATGCAATGACAGCAAACAGGGTGGTTCCTCCGTGTCGGGAAGTAATTGACATTTTTGACTTTCAACACCACCTCGCGATTGATGTTTTCGAACAACGCTGTATTTAAGCGAGTTAGGAGCGACGGTCCTCCCCCTCCTCACTGGCATGTCGGCTGCATTTGCCGACATGGAAGTTCACGAAAGTCGAAATGACGGAGGAAGGAGTAGCCATGGCCGAGCAGTCGACGTGGTATCAAACGTACGAGCCTACACTCTTGAGGGCTGACAAGAGCGTTGCTGAACTCGCGGAAATCGTCGTCTTCGTCGATGGGCGGACCGAGACTGCAGGCATCTTCGAATTCTCCGGCGTACTCGCCCAGGAGCACGGGGCGCACCTGATCGCGGTATTTATGCAGCCGGGGCCCATTGTTAGCCCGTCGGAAACGTTCGCCCGCGGCAAGGCCATCTTTGACGTGATTGAGGCGCAACGAACACAACTCGAGGGGGTCGAGGCGAGCCACCGGACGCAGTTCGAGGACATGGTCCGTCGTCACGGAATCCGCTCGGAATGGAGATCGTTGCCATACTTCGGCAGCGACGTGGGTGTACACGCGCATTACGCGGACCTGGCGGTGGTTGCGCGCCCGGACCCTGCGGGCCGGACGGCCAGCCCTCCGGGCCTCGTGGAGTCGCTCGTCCTGACCTCCGGCCGACCGATTATCATGCTCCCGCCAGGCGGCACGGTATCTCTAGTCCGCCGCATCCTGGTGGGCTGGAACGCCAGGCGCGAGGCCATCCGGGCAGTGGCCGACGCACTGCCATTGCTTGTGAAGGCCGAGTTGGTCGAGGTGTTGGTCATTGATCATGAGCGCTACCCGGCGGATCACGGCCAGGAACCAGGTGCGGACATCGCCCGCCATTTGGCCCGTCACGGCGCGCGAGTCGAGGTACGACGCCTGTCGTCGGAAGGAGAAGATGTGGGCCACGTTCTGCTGTCGCAGGCCGCCACTTTCGGTGCCGATCTGGTCGTCATGGGCGCCTATGGTCACTCCCACCTGAGTGAGTGGGTGTTCGGCAGCGTCACACGAGCAGTCCTGGACGAAGCGGGCCTGCCGGTCCTGATGTCCCGATGAGCGGAGCCATCGTGATCATGGGCTATAGTCGTTCGGAAGCCATCTTGAGGGTTCGAACGTCAAGAGTTTACGTTCGGAATTCAGATGGTTCTCCACACTGGCAGCAATGGCTATAGTGGACTTCCAACGTCGCGGCACCCAGTCGCAGCAGCACTGATTGTGAGACGCCACGGAAAATGCTTACATGTCCGCGATCGTGGGTCGATTGGTCAAATATCGCTATGAGATGACCGACTTGCCGCTCGCCGGCCAGAAATAGAAGTTAGACGATGGCAATATCCCACAATGGACGATTGTCAGACCGCGAGTTTGCGCGAATCGGCCGAGTGCTGGCCGAACCGCGACGCGTGCAAATTCTCCAGAAGATCGGGGCGAGCGAAGAACCGACGCCTCGCAACAAACTGCAGAAGATCCACCGCGTGAGCGCCGCGACCCTCTCTCATCACATTAAGGAGCTGGAGACGGCCGGCCTAATCGAAATTCTTCGTGAAGGCACGTTCGCCAGCCTCCTCTTCCAACGCGATGTACTGCGCGCCTACCTGGATCGACTCTCGAAAATTTAACCCTTGCCTCCAGCGGGATGTCGTCGAACCTCGTGTTCGACGACTCCGCGTGACTCTCGAGCTGTTGAAACTGACTTCGACAGCTTCAACAGTCGTCATGCGCTGGCGCGTTTTCATTTTGGAATCTTCTCTTGTGTCTCAACCGCTTACGCAAACCGGATTTGCTGTGGGCTTTGGCACGTGCCTTGCTCCTGTGCTCCTTGCGGGGAAATCCTGCAACACGTTTACCGGGAGTATGAACCACATGCAGAAGCGCAAAGAAGTTGTTTCGACCAAAGTTCTAGCGTTCCTTCTTCTTGCCGGCTTGACCCTGGCGATGATTGGATGCGGACGAACTCAAGCGGCAGCGCCGTCACCACCTCCCGAAGTAAGAGTTGCCCCCGTCATTCAGCAGGACGTTCCGGTGTACAGCGAATGGGTGGCCACGTTGGACGGCTACGTGAACGCCGAGATCCGACCCCAGGTCTCAGGCTACATAGTCAAGCAAGACTACAAAGAAGGTTCGCTCGTCCGCAAAGGACAATTACTGTTCCAAATCGACCCAAGGCCCTTCAAGGCCTCTCTCGATCGCGCCAAGGGCGACCTTGCGCAGGCGCAGGCACAACTTGGCAAGAGCACTCTTGATGTGGAGCGCGACACACCGCTTGCAGAGGCCAGGGCGATCGCTAAGAGTCAATTGGATAATGAAATTCAGGCCAAACTCGGTGCCCAGGCCGCTGTCGAGTCGGCGAAGGCGACCGTGGAGCAGGCCGAACTCAACCTTGAGTGGACGAGAGTCACTTCGCTGGTGGATGGAATTGGGGGAATCGCACAAGTCCAGATCGGCAACCTGGTGGGGCCCAATTCTGTCCTGACCTCAGTTTCACAAGTGGACCCCATCAAAGCCTACTTTCCGATTAACGAACAGGCGTATGTCCTCGCACAAGAACAGAGCAGCGCCGTTTCCAGCAAGCACAACATTGGTTTTTTCGGAAACTCGCTCGACCTGATCCTGAGCGACGGTAGTATCCACCCTCGAAAAGGCAAAATCCTGCTGGCCGACCGGCAAGTAGATCCAAGCACGGGCACGATTCGCATTGTTGCTGCCTTTCCAAATCCCGGCAACATTCTGCGTCCCGGCCAATATGGACGTGTGCATGTGGAAACCAACATGAAAAAAGGCGCTCTGCTGATACCTCAGAGCGCCGTTGCG
>WNFI01001806.1_pt1 | contig 10241 bp, 10 predicted proteins | sample 5400471 | NCBI WGS metagenome assembly WNFI01 (sample SAMN13153348, study PRJNA577476) | soil metagenome | isolation source: 100 cm saprolite on Douglas fir-dominated hillslope | place: USA:California | collected 2013-09-17 | reverse complement strand
GGATGGACAAGGATTTCGTCCAGATCCTTGGGAAGGAACTGAAGCTCGTGAAAGACGGCGCCGTCACCGGAAAATACCTGCACGATGTCGATACCTTCTATGACGCATCCCAGATCGGCCTCAACGCCGCCATCGGCGTGCGCGATGCCTTCTACGAGACCGCCGAGCAGGTGCTCGATGCCGCCTATTCGTCCGCGCGCCTGAGCTTTGTGATCGCGCTCGCGGGGCTCATCGCGTTCGCGGCGTCGAGCGCCGTCCTCGTCATGACCGTCCGCCGCCGCATCTGCCAGCCGATCGTCGACCTCACCTCGACGATGTCGCAACTCGCCAGCGGCGACGTTACCGGAGAGATATTCGGCACCGAACGCAACGACGAGATCGGCGCGATGGCGCAGGCCGTCGGCGTCTTCAAGGACAACATGATCAAGGCCGAGCGCCTGGCCACGGAGAAGGAGGCGGACAACGACGTCAAGGTGCGGCGCGCCCAGATGCTCGACGACCTCGCCCGCACCTTCGAGGCCAAGGTCAGCGAACTGGTCGGCGGGTTGTCGTCGGCCTCCAGCACGATGGAAAACACCGCGCAGTCGATGTCCTCGACGGCATCGGCCACCAACCGACAGGCCGCCGTCGTCGCCGCGGCCTCGGAACAGACGTCGAGCAATGTGCAGACGGTCGCCACCGCCACCGAAGAACTGACCTCCTCGATCGCCGAGATCGGCCGGCAGGTCGCGCAATCCACCGAGATCGCCTCGCGCGCGGTCGAGAACGCCCGACGCACCGGCGACACCGCCCGCTCGCTCGCCGATGGCGCGCAGAAGATCGGCGACGTCGTCACTTTGATCCAGAGCATCGCGGCGCAGACCAATCTGCTCGCCTTGAACGCGACCATCGAGGCCGCGCGGGCCGGCGATGCCGGCCGCGGCTTCGCCGTCGTGGCCTCCGAAGTCAAATCGCTGGCCGGCCAGACCGCGAAGGCAACGACCGAGATCTCCGAGCAGATCGCGGCGATCCAGTCGGCGAGCGACCAGACCGTGACGGCGATCAAGAACGTGGTCGACGTCATCACCGAGATCGATCAGATCGGCACCGCAATCGCTTCCGCCATCGAGGAACAGGGCTCGGCGACCAAGGAGATTTCCCGCAGTGTTCAGGAAGCCGCGCGCGGCACCCAGGAAGTCAATTCCAACATCTCGGGCGTGCAGCAGGCCGCCGACGATACCGGGGCTGCCGCCAGCCAGGTGCTGGGCGCGGCCGAGCAGCTCTCGGCGCAATCGCGCGATCTCGCAGGCCAGGTGACGAGCTTCCTCGCGGAAGTCCGCGCCGCCTGAAGTCGACGGCGAAGCCTGCTTGCTTCGCTCAATTCGCCAGCCGCTCGATCACGAGATCGAGCAGCGCGCGCAAGCGCGCCAGCCGCTTCAGATCGCGGTGGTAGCCGACATAGGTGTCGCGCCCGGGCGGCGGCTCGCCGAGATCGATCAGGCGCAGGCCGGCCAAGGCATCGCCAAGCGGACGCGGCAGCACCGCGATGCCGACGCCTTGCGCGCACATCCGCGCCTGGACGTCGCGGTTGTTGCTTCGCGACACCATCTGCGCGTTCGGCAGCATCTCCTTCAGCCACACGGCGTCCGGCATGCCCCCGAATGCGGTATCCATGGTGATCAGCGGCGTTCCCGCACCATCGCCCGGCGTCGGCGCGAAATCGCTGTCGCTGCTGGCATAGACGCCGTAGGCGACATGCATCAGCCGCCGCGAGACGACCTCCGCCTCGTCAAATGGACGGATGCGAAAGACGATGTCGGCCTCGCGGCGCGTCAGGCTGTAAAGCCGCGCGTCGGTCAGAAGCTCCACCACCACGCGCGGCTGCAGCTTGGCGAAGTCGGACAGCACCGGCGCCAGCAGATAGGCGCCGAACCAGTCCGACGAGGAGACGCGCAACAGGCCATCGAGTTTCTGATCCTGGCCCGCGAGCTCGCGGCCAAGCGCGGTGACTTCCTCCTCGATGCGCTCGGCGTGCGCGAGCACCGTCGAGCCTTCATCGGTCAGGACAAAGCCGTCATTGCTGCGCTGGAACAGCGTCTGGCCCAGCGCCTCCTCCAATTCCCGCAGCCGGCGCCCCATCGTCGGCTGGCTCTGGCCTAGCTTGCGCGCGGCAGCGCCGAGCGTGCCCTCGCGCGCGACGGCCAGAAAGACCCGTAGATCGCCCCATTCCATGCCTGCGCCATTCATTTTTGAATGAATATCTTACAAACACGTCTATTTCCAAACAATAATGATTGCACCAGTTTCGGGGGCGACAACAATGGAAGGTCACCCCCATGCCCACCGCAAATCAGATGCACGCCGCCGTCCTCGACGCCCCGAATGCCTCGCTCAAGCTCGTGAAAATTGCAAGACCAATCCCACGCCCGGATGACGTGTTAGTTCGTATCAAAGCCAGCGGAGTCAACCCGCTCGATCTCAAGATTCAGGCCGGACAGGCGCCGCACGCGCGGCAACCGCTGCCGGCCGTGCTCGGAATCGATCTTGCCGGAGTCGTTGAGGCCGTTGGCTCCGACGTACGCGCGTTCAGACGTGGCGACGAGGTCTTCGGCATGACCGGCGGCGTCGGCGGCGTGCAGGGATCGCTCGCCGAATACGCCGCGGTCGATGCCGCTCTGCTGGCGAAGAAGCCCGCCAATCTCTCGATGCGCGAAGCCGCGGCGCTGCCCTTGATCTTCATTACCGCCTGGGAAGGACTGGTCGATCGCGCCCATGTCGGTGCCGGCCAGAAGGTCCTGATCCAAGGCGGCGCGGGCGGCGTCGGCCATGTCGCGATCCAGATCGCACGCGCATTTGGCGCGGACGTGTTTGCAACCGGATCAGTGGACAGTCTCGCCTTCATCGCGAGGCTCGGCGCACCCATGCGCTCGCTCCGCTGTCATTCCGCGCTGCAACCTATTCCGGTGTCTTCACACTGTTGCCGCTGTTATCAGGGGAAGGCCGCGCGCATCACGGCGAAATCCTGCGCGAGGCCACCAAGCTGGTTGAAGCCGGCCGGCTCGTTCCACGTCTCGACCCGCGACGATTCACGCTGAGCAGCATTGGCGAGGCTTATGCTGCACAACGGGATCGCGCCGCCGGCAAGGTTGTGATCGACGTCGATGCCACCTCCGCTGCAGCGCAATAAACATCACAATTCGCGGCGTCGGGAACGATCCGTGTCTATCCGGATTGCCAGAGGTGGCGTCCTTGGTGTTTACACGTAACTCGGGAACGCATCGACGGCGCGAAGAAATTGGGGCGAAGAAAATTGGGGAACGACGTCACCAAGATCACAAACCAAAGATGAAGTTTCGGAGAAGATCGGGCGCGGTGTCGAACCGGCACCCGAACGGTTGACACCGAGCTGCCACAACGCAGGCTGCCACAACGGGAGGCAATCATGCCCGAACGAAGCGTCGCTCAGAGCGTACACGCAGCCCTGGTGCTCCTGGGCTGGGCTGGCCTGATCACCGCGGGCGTGTGCTTTCCCGTGATGACAATCCTCGCGCATTTCTATACCGGCGGCGACGAAACCGCGCTCTATTGGCTCGGGCCCGCCGGATTGTTCGTCGGCTGCCTGTCGTCCGTGATCTCGATCTTCTTTGCGCAAAGCGCGCTCGGCCTGCCGCTGCCGACCGGTTCGGCGCGCCTCGAGCGATGGATCGTCCCGCTGTGGATCGCGATGGTTACGCTGGTCGCGTTGCGCTGGACCGTGCTGTCAGGCACTCCGGCGCTGCTCGCCGAAGTCCTCTATTCGACCTATCCGTTCCTGATCGCGCTCGGCCTTGCGCCGGCCCTGGCAAATGTCTCTCCCGATATTCACCAAACCGCCCCTCAAGCCGCGATCACTCAGCAAAGCCGACATAGCGAACGAAGTCGCCGTTCGGCTGGCGCTCGGACCTGACGCCGTTGGCGGGAAATGAGCCGTCGGGATATCCCATCGCGACGCAGGTCATGATGACCTGATCTTCCGGAATATGGGCAACCTCGCGCACGATATCGGAACGCGTGATGCCCTGCCCGTTGACGACGGTGCCAAGCCCGCGGTCCCACGCAGCCAGCACGATGCCGTAGCAGAGCGCGCCGAGATCGAAGTGGCAGGTCGCGCCGGGATCGAGCACGCGGTCATAGGCCAGAACCAGCGAGACCGGCGCGTCGAATTGCCGGAATCCGCGCAGCACCCAATCCTGCCGCATCGGCTTGTCGTCGCGCGCGATCCCCATCGCGCCGAACAGCTGCTTGGCGATATCGACCTGGCGCTGCCGATGCACACCCTGATATTCGCCATGGCTGACGATGTCGCGCTTGGGTTTCGCGCCCGCGATCATCTCCTCCATGTTGCGCCGGCGCACGCGCTCCAACGGTTCGCCGGACAGCACATGGATGGGCCAGGGCTGGGTGTTCATCGAGGACGGCGCGCGCTTGGCTGTGTCGATGACAGCCTCGATCACCGCGCGCGGCACCGGTTGTTGCTTGAAGCCGCGCACGCTGCGGCGCGTCTGGACCAACTCCTCGAAATCCATCCCGTTTCTTCCCCTGGCATCCGCTGTGCGATGGCGTTGTTTGCGGTGCTCTTGCCAAAAGATTGTTGCCAAGACACCTCGCGGTCAAGCGCTGATGATGGGCGGTCCATCGCGCCCGGTTGCCGGCGCGGGAAGCGGAATCTATGCTGGCGTCTCCCGCCTCGAGGAAACGCCAAGAAATGCCAAAACCGCTCGATCCCGTCATCGCCCAGATCATTCCATTGCTGCCGTTGCGCGATCCGAAAGCCATGACGCCGCAAAGCGCCCGCGATGCGCTGCGCGCGCTCGCGGCCTCCCGCGCCGGTGTTCCGCCGCCACCGGTCGCAAGCGTTGAGGATATCGAGGTCAAGGGCGGCGCCGGGCCGCTCGCGGCGCGGGTCTATCGTATGGGGTCGGCGCCATCGCCGACCGTCGTGTTCTTTCATGGCGGCGGCTGGGTCGCCGGCGATCTCGAAACCCATGACCGGCAGGCGCGCTGGCTTGCGATCGAGACTGGCGCGGTGGTCGTCTCGGTCGACTATCGACGGCCGCCGGAGGTGCGCTTTCCCGGCGCCTTCGAGGACGCCTTTGCCGCGGTGCGGGATATCGCCGCCCGCATCGCCACGTTCGGTGGCGATGCCAAGCGTCTCGGCGTGGCCGGTGACAGCGCGGGCGGCAATCTGGCCGCGAGCGTAGCGATCGCCTGCCGCGACGCCGGGATCAGGCTTGCCGCGCAGCTCCTGGTCTATCCGGTGACCGACGTGGCCGGCGGCTATGCGGACGCGAACGAGAACGCGCGGTTTCCGTCGCGCGACGAAAACGCCGAAGGCTATTTCCTGTCGCGCGCGGTGATGGAATGGTTCTGCGGCCATTATCTCGCGGGCAAAGAAGACGGTGCGGATTGGCGCGTCTCGCCGCTGCGGGCAAAGGACCATGCCGGACTGGCGCCGGCTATCGTTTGCACCGCATGGTTCGATCCCCTGCGCGACGAGGGCGCGGGCTATGTTGCGGTGCTTCAACGCGCCGACGTGCAGGTCACGCACTATCCCGGTGAAAGTCTGATCCACGGCTATTTCGGTCTTGGCGAAGCCTCCGACGCAGCCCGCGCGGAAGCCCAACGCGCCCGTGCCGATTTCAAGACTTTGCTGGAACGAGGGTCGTAAGCGGGATCGGTAAATCGGTATTCGCGGAACGAAATCGCGCGTCCGAGCTTGATCTGGTCAAGATTCCAAGCTCCATTGCGGACCCATTTTAGTTTAGGGAGACAACGAACATGAAGCGGATATTTCTGGCTGCCATCATCGCTACCTTTGCCGCGGGCTCGGCGTTCGCGCAGGACACCTGCGAGTCCAAGGCCATGGGCAAGGACGGCAAGCCGCTCGCGGGCGCGGCGAAGACCTCCTACATGAAAAAGTGCATGGCTGATTCCTGCGAAGCCAAGGCGGTCGGATCGGACGGCAAGAAACTGGCCGGCGCCGCCAAGAACAGCTTCATGAAGAAGTGCGAGAGCGGCGCGTAAGCCCCCGGCACCTTTTGAGATAACCACAAGAGGCGGCTGCGAGGCCGCCTTTTGCTCGTGCGCGAATAGCTTTAGACTTTTAATTGAGCATGATCTTTTCGGAAAACCGCTACACACTTTTCCGGATCATGCTCAGCCCCTGCCCGCATGGCCCCAGGTCTCGTCCCAGTCCTGGCCCGCGGCATCGACGACGCGGCCGTCAGCCTCGAAGAACTTGTTGGGCACCTGGAAGATCGCAAGGACCAGCGCGCCGTCGGGACACCAGGCAACATGGCGGCTGCCCGCCTCGCGCCAGATGAACTCGCCGGCCTTGCATTCCATGTCCTTTGCCGGACCTTCCTTGTCGACGAGACTGCCCTCGATCACATAGCTCTGCTCGATATTGACGTGCTCATGGTCGGGCAGCACCGCCCCCGGCGCGAACCGCATCAGGGCAGTCATCAAGCCCGTGGTGCGATCGAACAGCAGCGTCTTGGCTTCGCAGCCGGGAAAGCGGGTCTGCTGCCATTCCATCTCTTGCGGACGTACCAGGTGGGAATGCTCGTCCGCGGTCTTGTCCGCAGTCTCCTGGCCTTTCGGCGTCACGGCATCCATTACGGCCTCCATGGCGATGCTCCCTTGCGCTTTTCGCGATCATAGCAGTTTCGCCGGCGCACGTAAGCGGGTCCCGGACGAACATGGCCGCGCCTCACGCTTCGTGAAAATCCAGCGACGCGACCAGTTGCAACGACGCGCGCAGCGCCGCCGATTGCCGGGCGCCGAATGAGGTCTCGAAGCGTTGCTGCGCGCGCTGCCAAGCCTGCGTGGATTCCCTGAGTTTCACTTCTCCCAGTTTCGACAACAGGATCCGCCGGCTGCGCCGATCATCCTGGTCGACCACGACGCGAAGCAGGCCGTCGCGTTCGAGCGGCTTCAGATTGTGATTGAGCGCCGAGCGGTCGAGCACCAGCGCCGCGGCCAGTTCGCTCATGGTCGGCGAGCCGTAACGTGCGACATAAACCAGAATGGCGCGTTGCGTCGAACGCAGACCCGTCGGCGCCAGCATCGCATCATAGAGCTGCGAAATGCGCCGCGTCGCCTTGCGCAAGGCTGTGACATTGCAAAGGTTTTCGACCGGCAGCGATGCCGCGACACCCTCACTTTCCCTGCCCTTCCGCATCGCATCCTCCTCCGTCGGGCCAATCGGCTTGACCGATACTAGCATATGCACCTATTAATGATAGGTGCATATGCATTCAATTCGAACCTCGGAGGCCGTGATGGCGGAAACTGGTGCGGAAGCTATCGTTCTGCCGGCAAGTGCCGAAACACCTGCCGAAACGCGCGATGCATCCAAGGCTTCGCCAAATTCGAAGGCTTCGCCCAATCAGGTGCTCGGGATCGTCTGCGTCGGCATCTGCCTCGCCAATCTCGACCTCTTCATCGTCAATGTCGGCCTTCCCAGCATCGGACGGGATTTCGCCGACGCCTCATTGGAGGATCTGTCATGGATCCTGAACGGCTACGCGATCGCTTATGCCGCACTTCTGGTGTTCTTCGGCCGCCTTGCCGAGCGGCATCGGCGCGACCTCAGTTTTCTGCTCGGCGTCGGCCTCTTCACGGCGGCATCGGCCGCCTGCGCCGTCTCCAGCGGAATCGAAAGCCTGATTGCGTTCCGCGTCGTGCAGGCGGCAGGCGCCGCGCTGATGACGCCGACCTCGCTCGGCCTGCTGCTGGCGTCTTTTCCGCCGGAGCATCGTGGCGGCGCGGTGCGGACCTGGACCGCTGTCGGCGGCGTTGCCGCAGCGCTCGGGCCGCTGGTCGGCGGCGTCCTGGTCACGGCCAACTGGCGCTGGATCTTTCTGGTCAACGTTCCCATCGGATTGGTCGCCATGCTGATCGGCTGGCGCAAGCTTCCCGAAGTCAGGGGTCATGACGTGCCGCGTCCGAGCCCGTGGGCGGCATTTCTCGTCACCTGCGGGATCGGCGCGCTGACCTTTGCCATCGTCAAGGTCAACGACTGGGGCTGGTTCTCGCGCGGCATCGTCTGGACGACCCTCGCCTCGATCGTGCTGCTGGCGCTGTTCGTCCGGCATTGCCTGCGTTCCAGCAACCCGTTCGTCGATCCCGCGTTATTCCGCATCCGGCCGTTTGCCGGCGCGGCGCTGGTGATGGCGCCCTATTCCGCCGCCTTCGGCGCCATGCTGCTCTCCATTCCCTTGTGGCAGCAGACCGCGTGGGGCTGGTCGGCCTTGAAGACCGGACTTGCGATCGCGCCGGGGCCGCTGCTGGTGCCGATTACGTCGCTGCTGTTCGCCGGACGGCTGATCGCGCGGTTCGGCGCGGCGTCGGTCGTCACCGCAGGCATCGCGTTTTTCAGCGCCGGACTGATGCTCTGGGCAAGCATCATCGGCAGCGAACCGAATATGCTCGCAGTCGTGATGGGTATGGTGCCGATCGGCATCGGCGTCGGATTGACGTTTCCGACCCTGATGGGCGTCAGCGCGGCCTCGCTGCCGCCCTCGTCGTTCGCGACGGGGTCCGGCGTGATCAACATGATCCGTCAGGCTTCGCTCGCGGTCGGCGTCGCGCTGTTTGTCGCCATCGTCGATTCGCCCGCAACCCTCGGCGCGCGCGTCAGCGCCTATCACCGCGGCTGGTGGATCATGGCAGCCGTCACCCTGCTCGGGCTTATCCCGACGTTCCGGTTGATCCGCAACGCGCGACCTCGCCCCGCGGCGGTCGAAGGGAGATGACACCGTCAGTTCCGCAGGCCCCGCGTTCAAGCCGAGCCGCACGCGGCGTCATTCGGCCTCAACATTCCAGCGCGTTTTTCCGCCGCCGCAAATTGACCCAAAATGCTGCCTAGCAGGACGCCTCTCACAGCGGGAATAAGAGGTTGGGCCGAAAACTGAAATACGCCGCGGCGGCCATCGCGGCGGCGGCTTTGGGCCTCACCATCAACAACACCAATTGGTTGGCGGCGCATCGTGATGCAAAGCCCGTGCTGCTCGCACATCGCGGCATCGCGCAGCGATTCGACGAACGCAACGTGAAGAACGACACCTGCACGGCGGCGCTGATGCTGCCGCCCACGCATGCCTATATGGAGAACACGCTTCCCTCGATGCGCGCGGGCTTTGACGCCGGCGCCGATATCGTCGAGATCGACGTCCATCCCACCACCGATGGCGAATTCGCGGTGTTCCATGACTGGACGCTGGATTGCCGCACCGAGGGGCACGGCGTCACCCGCGAACATGCCATGGCTGAGCTCAAGCGGCTCGACATCGGCTATGGTTACACCTCCGACGGCGGCAAGAGCTTTCCGTTTCGCGGCAAGGGCACAGGCCTGATGCCGACGCTGGCCGAGGTGTTGGCGGCCTTTCCGGACAAGCGGCTTCTGATCAACGTGAAGAGCCGCGATCCGTCCGAAGGCGAGAAGCTCGCGACCGTGTTGAACGGCCTTGCCGCCGCGCGCCGCCGGCAGATCATGGTCTATGGCGGCGACGAGCCGATCGAGATCGTCAGCAGGCTCTCGCCCGAGATCAGGACAATGTCGCGCGCAAGCATCAAGAGCTGCCTGATCCGTTACATCGGCTATGGCTGGACCGGCGTCGTGCCGCCCGCCTGCGGGAATTCGATGGTGCTGGTGCCGATCAATGTCGGCCCATGGCTGTGGGGCTGGCCGGACCGCTTCCTCGATCGCATGGAAGCTGCGAACAGCGAGGTCTTTGTCCTCGGCCCCTACCACGGCGGCGAATTTTCGACGGGGATCGACACGGCGGAGTTGTACGAGAGATTGCCCACGAATTATTCCGGCGGCATCTGGACCAATGAGATCGAGGCGATCGCCAGACTTGTCGGCGAACGCAGATGATCCATCAGCTCCGCAGGCCCGGCGCCTCCTGTCCGGTGCGGGCGACATATTCGGTGTAGCCGCCGCCAAATTGATGCGGGCCCTCCGGCGTCAATTCCAGCACGCGGTTGGACAGCGCTGCGAGAAAATGCCGGTCGTGCGAGACGAACAGCATGGTGCCCTCGTACTCAGAGAGAGCCGTGATCAGCATCTCCTTGGTGGCGAGGTCGAGATGGTTGGTCGGCTCATCCAGCACCAGGAAATTCGGCGGATCGAACAGCATGATCGCCATCACCAGCCGCGCCTTCTCGCCGCCCGACAGCACCCGGCACCTCTTCTCGACATCGTCGCCGGAGAAACC
>WNFI01681017.1_pt1 | contig 10242 bp, 10 predicted proteins | sample 5400471 | NCBI WGS metagenome assembly WNFI01 (sample SAMN13153348, study PRJNA577476) | soil metagenome | isolation source: 100 cm saprolite on Douglas fir-dominated hillslope | place: USA:California | collected 2013-09-17 | reverse complement strand
GGCAAAGTCCGCTGCACATATAAACTACTGCGAACCGCCGCAGGCGGTGAGGAATCCTGAATAGTTACCTGCCTGGTCAATTATTTTGATTATAACGAAATATGAATAATAAATAAAGGAAAAGTTAAAGATATCAGGTGGGGATTGACAGCACATTATGGCCCTCCTGGCCGTGTTTCACGAGGGGGGAAACAAAGATTTCTACCACAAATGGTTTTTCGTAAAGCGGACGGTGGTGTTCATCCAGGAAAAAGATGTGCAGGCGTTCGCGCCGCCCGTCGGGCGTATCGGAGAGGGGCTGCATGGGGATCATCACTTCGGCTACATAGCCCTCCGCCGGTATAGTGACTGTTGTCTGCTGCACAAGGTATGCAAAACCCTGGTAGAGCACTGAACGTATCTCTATCAAGGCAGTATTTCCGTGTACGAGACCGCTCAGCCCTGCAGGATGATCGCCTTGTCGAGCGCCAGGAGCGGGGGTTGGCTCGTCTCTGCCCACGATATGCAAGCGGAGAGCGAAGGACTGATCTGGCTGCACGCGCAGGGGCGATTCAATAATGGCAGCCGCCATGATTTTATGTTGCTGCTGACCCAGAATCACGCGCTGTAATTGCTTGAACCAGGGAGGGGCAGCTTCCTTTTTAGGTGTAGTATCTGTAGCGTTTGTATCACTTGTATCACTTGTATCACTTGTATCACTTGTTGCTTCTGTAGCGTTTGTAGCATCTACGGTAGATTGCGTAGATGCCGGTGCCTGCCTGCCACGGCTCTCCTTTTGTGGACGGCGGAAGAGCGGATTGTATAAAGCTTCTGCCATGGCCCCGGCGCTTTGGAAACGCTCTGATGGCTCAATTGACAACGCCATCATCATACAGTCAATCACATGCGGGCCGACACGCCAACTCAAATCGCGAGGAATACGCAGACGTCCACGAGTCCGTAATGCTGATTCACCGGGCGGTGATCCTACCAGGAGGAGGTAGAGAATGGCACCCAGACTGTAGATATCGGAGCGGGGTTCCGCTTGCCCCTGGATCGCTTCAGGAGCACTGAAATACAACGTGGGTGTAATCGATGGGTGCAGCCCGTCCAAAGCCTGGCAGAGGTACGATATCCAGAGCAGCATTTGCTGCTCTGAAGGCAATTCCTGGCCGCCCTGTAGAAAATCCAGGAGGGTATACAGGCGACGGATATTGAGAGCCAATACGGGAGTATTTTCGACTTTGACAGTTGCATGCGAAGTGGCTGAAGGGTAGCCAGCGACCATATAGAGGTGTCCCTGGAAGTATCGCAGATCTATTACAGGCATCACATGTGGAAGGTGCCAACGATTTAGCAAGTCACACTCCTGCTGGACCAGCTCGATGGCCTGGAGACGGGTCTCGTCATGCAGCGATGTGATATCGATATCGCGAATAACTATCATGCGCTGTTGGCCCAAGCGAGATTGCTGATTATCAAGAGCAAAATACAGGTTTACATGGGGGCTCCTGCGCAAAAGTGCTGTCAAGCGGTAACGAGCCTGAATATCTTGCTCATCCTGTAAGAGCGAGGAAACATCCTTCCTTTTATCGAGAGGTTCGCCGCAGGAGCCGCAGAAAGTGGCTTGTGGGAGCAGCGGCGTATTGCATCTAGGGCAATAGGAATTGCGATGCACTGTTATTTCTGAAATGCTCATAATTTCTTTTTGCCTTATTTCTCCAGAAATGTTATGCCCGAATGTCTGACAAAGATTATAGCATAGTCCTCGTAGTTGTAGGGCGACCGCGAGAACAAAGCCTTTACACTATACACGAAATAGACGAAGAAAAGAGTTCGTAGTATGATAAGGGCGACCACCGCGTTCACTCTGGCCCTTGCCACCGGTTACTCGTTTTGATACAATCTCACATGGGTACATGTGCTTTATAAGCCAGATGCATGATACAATACAAATAGCATATTTACATTGCAAAAGATTACCGGGTCTCTTTTTTTCTGGGTGATAGTGGGTAAGTAAAGGAAAGTGTGAGGACATCCCATAGGGGCGACCAAATTAAGGATAAGGGTAACTATTCAGGTGCTCGATTCCTTGCCGCCTGCGGCGGCTCGCTCATTATTTGCAGTGGACTTTGCCGCCTGCGGCGGCAAAGTCCACTGCAAATAAACTACTGCGAACTGCCGTAGGCAGTGAGGAGTCCTGAATAGTTACGGATAAGGATTGACCCTCGTGCGGTCGCCGCCAAGCACTTTGTATTTGCACTAACCCTCGAATCAGATATTTTCGACATCCGATCTAATGCGGAGGTATATTTTTTATGGATTTAGCTACCCTTCTATTTTGGATTATCGCCGTAATCCTGGTAGGTTCCGCACTGCTTGTGGTTGGATTGCGCAACATCGTCCACAGCGCGTTAGCCCTGGTTGTATTATTTGCGATGGCTGCCGGTATCTACCTCTTGCTGAATGCTGAATTTATAGCTATTGTGCAGATCCTGATCTACGCGGGAGCGGTCACCATTCTTATACTGTTCGCGCTGATGCTCACGCGTACTAATAATTTGCGTACGAATAGCAATCCTAACAACAGATGGTGGTGGTTGGGCTTGATCATTAGCGCGCTGGTTGGAGCGACCATCATCTTTGCAGCCACGCTAAGCCCGCATGCTACAGCCCACCTGGGCGGAGGGCCAGCACCCTATGATCCGCAAAGCAGTACCTGCCCGCTGCCGCCGAACAACGTTGTCTACATCGGCCAATTATTGTATAGCCCTACCTGTTACAGCTACGTGCTCCCTTTTGAAATTGCATCTCTCGTACTGCTCGTAGCCATCGTGGGCGCAATAGTCATTGGTAGGGAGGATTAACCAAGATGGGTCTCAGTTTAAACCATTACCTGGTACTTGGCGCTGTGCTTTTTTGTATAGGCCTCTATGGCGCCATCACCAAACGCAATGCCATAGCAGTATTGATGGGCATCGAAATCATGCTCAATGCCGTCAATGTAACGCTGGTCGGCTTTGCATTCTATAACACGGTCAAGCCCTGGTCCACCTATTTAACAGGGCAGATCTTCGCCATCTTTATTATCACTGTCGCAGCAGCGGAAGCCGCAGTTGCGCTGGCAATGATTATCTCGATCTATCGCAAACGCGACACGGTCGATGTTGTCGACATAAACATGATGAAGTGGTGAATCATTCTTAGACAGTTGGAAACGATGTTTTGCATCTAGCCTACGGCTCATCCAACTGCAAGGAGTGGAAGCATGGCATTGTATGAATATTCCTGGCTTATTTTACTCTCACCGCTTTTTGCATTCGCGGTGATTATTTTCGGCACGCGCATGTGGGACCTGGCCACTCGAGGAAGCGTAGCGGCGGCTGTAGAACATGAAGCTGAAGTACATGGCGAGCATGGTAGTGAGAGCGACGGCGATTTTCAACTCATGCACGAGAAAGGGCCTCGTGGTGAAGACTTAGTCTTTGAGGATATTGAAGATCCCAAAGTTCCACGCCTGACGACGGGCGCAAGGGTAAGTGGTTATCTCAGCGTCGTGATCATGGCCCTGGCCTGTATCTACTCGTGGATCTTGCTGCTCAACACTGCCGGGGCAATCTCGATCGCCCCGCCACTGCCAAGCCAGGGAATACACCTGGGACAGATCTCTTACGCGTGGTGTCAAAACATCGTTCAAAATAATTGTCTAGGTGTGGACCGTTATACGATTGACTTTCACCTGGACAACCTGGCAATCTCTATGATGGTTGTGGTCACCACCGTCTCGCTGCTTGTGCAGTACTATTCCCAAGGCTACATGGAAAATTCGGCGGGGTATGCGCGCTTCTTCTCCTACCTCTCGCTGTTTGCTTTTTCCATGTTGATGATCGTCTTTGCCGAGAATTTCCTGGTGATCTTTATAGGGTGGGAACTGGTCGGCCTCAGCTCGTACTTGCTGATTGGCTTCTGGTTCAACAAACGATCCAAGCCAGCCGAAGACCGCCTCTCGCCTGCAAGCGCAGCGATCGAAGCTTTTATTACGAACCGCGTGGGTGACGTAGGCTTTCTTATCGGTATCATGATCCTGTTCGCTAATACCGGCACATTCAATTTTAGCCAACTGGCGACGGCCGTACCACACATGGACAAGGCGGTGCTGACCGCCGCCATGATCCTGGTCTTCTGTGGCGCCATAGGTAAATCAGCGCAGGTGCCCCTGCATGTGTGGCTGCCGCCAGCTATGGAAGGTCCCACGCCTGTCAGCGCACTCATACACGCGGCAACTATGGTTGCGGCAGGCGTCTACATGGTAGCACGTACCTTCTTGCTTTTTGCCGCTGCCTACCCGGCAGCATTCCAGGTTGTTGCATGGGTTGGTGCTATCACTGCTATCTTTGCCGCATCTATTGCCCTGGTGCAGAACGACTTCAAGCGCGTGCTTGCGTTCTCGACCATCAGCCAGTTGGGTTACATGTTCGTTGGCCTGGGGGTCGCCGGCACAGCGCTTGGTCCTGGTCCTGGTATGTTTCACCTCTTCACGCATGCTTTCTTCAAGGCGCTGCTCTTCCTGGGTGCAGGCAGCGTGCTACATGCACTGCATCACGCCACACATAGAGAGGTTCAGGATATGCGCCTGATGGGAGGATTAGCTTCCAGAATGCCAATCACGGCGATTACCTGGTTGATCGCGACCTTGTCGATCGCGGGCTTTCCATTCTTTGCAGGCTTCTACAGCAAGGAAACCATTATAGGTCTTGCATATGACCATGGTTATTATGCACTCTATGCGATTATCCTGATTACAGCAGCATTCACTGCCTTCTATATGCTGCGTGCCTATATACTGGCCTTTGGTGGCAAAGATGGCAGTTGGGGTGGCCTCTGGGGTGGGACCTATCGCGGTAAAATCTATCGAATTGAAGGGGAGTCAGAAGGAGATCCGAGCAAAACCTATCTTGTTGAAAGGGGACCAGGAGAAGAAGAGCCAGAAGAGCCGCGTGAATCTCCACCGACGATTACCATTCCGCTGATCCTGCTGGCTATTCCCTCGATAATTGCAGGCTACTGGTTCGGCTTCTTCAGCTATGTACAACCTGGTGCTCCTCCCCTGGATGTTGGAGCATTCTTTGCGGATCCAAAGACCTGGATAGGCGTGGTCGTCTCGCTAGCGGGGTTTGCCTGGGCCTATGCCCTTTATGCGCGAATTGATCTAGCCAGGATTACTGCATTCGTGCAGAACAATGCCGTCCTGCGCGTTTCGCATCGCATCCTGTTACATAAATACTACGTTGACGAGCTCTACGACCTGCTGATCCGTTATGGTGTGCTCGGCTTATCGCATGTCGAGCAGGCTTTCGATACCTACATCATAGATGGAATAGTCAACGGTGTTGCTCGACTGGTAACGACGATTGGTCGTGACGCGCGGCGAGCTGAGACGGGCAGAGTGCAAGCCTACATGATTGGCTTCTTTGGTGGTGTTGCAGTGCTGGCAATACTTGTCTTCGCGCTGGTCACGTTTGTGAAGTGAGGGTAGATATGATCTTAGATACTCGGAAACGTCGCTGCGCGGCTAGTGCTTTCGCACTCATCCGAGTGCAAGGAGTGTACAAGTGATATTTGCAAGTGATCTTACGTGGATACTCCTCCTGCCGGTGATCGGCGCACTGGCGGCGTTAGTGGCACCTGAGCGGATTGCGCGCTGGTTGGCGCTGATATTTTCCGCCGCCACTTTCGTGCTTTCCATGGCTATATTCTTCCGCATTGCCGCAAATGGGTACAACTTTGGCAATCTTAACAACCCCGTGGACTTTATACACCTGCCCTGGATTGACTTTACTGCGAGTACTGTGCATTTTCGCATCGACTACTTCCTGGGTGTGGATGGCTTAAGCCTACCCCTGGTCATTTTGAACGCCTTATTGACCATGCTGGCGATCATCGGTGGCTGGGAGAAGCCGAGAGTCAAAGAATACATGGCGTTGCTGCTGCTGCTTGAAACTGGCGTGATGGGCGTTTTCATATCGCTCGACCTGCTGCTCTTCTTCCTCTTCTGGGAAGTCGAGCTGGCTCCTATGTTCCTCTTGATCGGCATCTGGGGTTACGATACCCCCAAGCACGGGATGCCTGGACGTATCTATTCGGCCTGGAAATTCTTGCTGTATACATTCTTCGGCAGTATCTTCATGCTGGCAGGTATCCTGCTGCTTTACTTCAAGATGGGCGGCACGACGGCGAGCATGCAATTTTTCTCGACGCACTTCTTAAGTGGAACAGTAACGATCCCCTTGTTTGGCGTCACGATGAGCCTACAACTGCTGACCTTCCTGTTGATTTACCTGGCATTCGCCATTAAGATACCCATGTTCCCGTTCCATACCTGGCTACCTGATGCTCATACCGATGCGCCGACCGAGGTGAGTGTGATCCTGGCGGGCATATTGCTCAAGATGGGGGCATATGGGTTGATCCGCGTCTGCCTGACCCTCTTGCCAGGAGGAACACACGAGTTCGCTGGCTGGTTAGCGGTAATCGCGGCCATTAATATCATCTATGGCGCGGGTATCTGCCTGGTGCAGACGGATATGAAGAGGCTGATCGCCTACTCCAGCGTCAGCCACATGGGCATCGTGTTGCTTGGTGTGGCGGCTGCTGCCGGTATAGGTGACATAGCTTTCCGCCAGGCCGCCCTGACAGGAGCGACGGTGCAGATGGTCAGTCATGGCCTCATCACCGGTTTGCTATTCTTCTGTGTGGGCGTGATCTCTGACCGGGCGCACACACGCGAGATTGCTGTGTTCGGTGGCATCGCTAAGAAAATGCCATTGCTGGCAACTGTCTTCACCTTCGCCGGCCTGGCTTCGCTCGGATTGCCCGGACTGTCCGGGTTCGTCGCGGAGTACATGACGTTTACCAGCAGCTACCAGATCTGGAATGCAGTAACGATCGTCTCGGTTTTCACCATGATCTTAACGGCCAGCTACCTGCTCTGGATGCTTAGTCGTGTTTTCTATGGGCCTTTTAATACCAAGTGGAACTGGTTGCCAGACGTCAACTGGCGCGAAGCTTTACCACTTATTTCACTTGCAGCGGTGATTGTTTTCATTGGCATCTTTCCAAATTTCCTGATCAATGTGATTACTCCTACCCTGTATGCGTTGATGCATGCAGCCGGTACAGCAGTAATACATTAACTGTAGGGCACTTCCCTGATTTCCAACTTGCCACGACTACTACTGAGCAGCCAGGCAAGATGAGCGGTAGTCCCAGGGGGCCCGGCGACGCAAGGAGCTATTATATGTTTCATGTAGCTGATCTCTATCTGGTCGCACCTGAGTTGAGCCTGACCCTGGTGGCGCTGGCAGTGATGGTGGTTGACCTGTTTGTCAAACGACGCATTGTGACAGCCACGGTCGCGCTCATCGGCCTCATCATACCCCTGGGATTTACGATCTCACAGGCGTTTCTGGTCAACACCCTGGTGGCCAATCATACACTGACAAGTAATCACGCGTTTTTCGGTACGCTCATCGTCGATCAGTACGCTATCTACTTCGATATTATTTTCCTGATCATCCCTGCTGTAATGATTCCAGCATCCTATAGCTATGTCGGGAAATACGTCAAGGCTGATGGGGAGTTCTACATGCTGATGCTCCTCTCCATGACAGGTGCTATGTTTATGGCGAGCACAGGCGAACTGATCACTATTTACATCTCGCTCGAACTCGCAAGCATGCCATTGTATGTGATGGCTGGACTATTACGCACGGGTGAACGTTCAGCGGAGGCTGCTGTCAAGTATGTGCTGCTGGGCGCGATGTCTTCGGCCATCCTGCTCTACGGATTCGCTTTGCTCTATGTGCTGACGGGGACAACGGACCTGATAACCATCGCCCATGCTATCAGGGCCGGTGTGCAGAATGGCAATGTGCTTGAGCTAATCGCCGCCGTGTTTATCCTGGCTGGTTTCGGCTTCAAGATTTCGGCGGTACCGTTCCACATGTGGGCACCAGATATCTACGAAGGTGCACCTACCCCTTCGACGGCATTCTTTTCAGTCGGTTCCAAAGCGGCAGGATTCGCTGCATTGATCCGGGTGTTCATCTATGGTGGGCTAGGGCAGGTCAATCTTACTTCACTGATCATCGTTATCTCAATCGTCGCAGTCTTGACGATGACATATGGGAATTTTGTCGCGGCAGTGCAATCAAACGTGAAGCGCATGATGGCCTATTCAAGTATCGCGCAGGCTGGATATATCCTGGTGGGATTCGTCGCCAGTGTCTCAGGCAAGAATGCGGATGGGATCGCGGCGGCGCTATTCTTTATCCTGGTCTACGTGATTACAAACCTGGGGGCTTTCTCCGGCATCATCGCCCTGGCAGACTTAACAGGCGGAGAAAAGATCGACGATTTTCGTGGATTGGCGAAGCGCGCGCCCCTGCTGAGCGCGGGGACTGCGCTGTGTTTGCTCTCACTTGGGGGCATCCCGCCACTGGCGGGCTTTGTGAGTAAAGTCTTTATCTTCACGGCTGCGTGGGGCCAGGGATTCGCATGGCTGGTGGTGATTGCTTTGTTAAATACGGTGGTTTCGCTTGTTTATTATGGGCGTATCGTGAAGGCGATGTACTTCGATGCTCCTTTGAAAGATGACCACTTGACGGCGCCCTTGGGGTTGACTTTGTCAATTACGCTGACGACGGCGGCACTGATCGTGATTACGTTTGCGGCACAGTTGGTGTTAAACGTGGCGAGTCCTGCGGCGAATAGTTTGCTGGCGTTTTTGTCGGGGAGGTAGGGTGCTGGATTAAAAGAGTGAGGCCTGGCGGCTCTTCCGCCAGGCCTCACTCTTTTAATCCAGCATCAACAAGCGCTCTCTCAAGAAGATCAGTTACATTGAGGTCTGCTGCCCATCTTTGCAGATAATCCATATCAAGGGCTGTTCCCTGGACTTTGAGTACGCCAAGGATATCGTTCCACTGGCGGTCTGATACTTCACCGCCCATTCTGTACCATTCGAGTTTGTTGAGAAGCAAATCCTCTGGGGATGCCATGTAGAAAGTACGCGATCCTTCTACCAACACTTGCTGCTGCACCCTTCGAAATTCTTCTTGATCAAATGCGCGAGATTTTAGTACGAATACATCGACTTTCAGCATCGTATCCAGATACATTGCATTGAACGAACTGCGGCGTCGGACCGCATCCCGCACCATATCCTCATCGATATAGTACTCTGCCTCAAGCCGTTTCACCAGGGGTCGAACGTGCTCTAATTTCAGATCTGCCACGAGGTCAACGTCAAACGTTGCCCGTGGAAATCCATAGACAGAACTTACAACGGACCCACCAATATGGTAAGGAATCCCAAGTTGCTCAAAAGCTATGACCATTGGTAAGATCGCAGACATGATTTCTGGTGCATTCATTGTTGTCGTCGCCTCTCCAGATCTGCCCGCACCTTGTCCGCTAATGATTGACCGTACTGGCGAGCAACTAAGATCAGAGCAACCTCTTCTTCGCTAGCGCTTGGATGAGTTCGTCGAATGCCCTGCTTGGCAACTTCTATGATAAATTGAGTCCACGACTGCATAAGAGCAAAGCGTTTGGTAATGGGCGCTTTGCGAAGCAATTCGATCTGCACTCGCTCCATCTCAGGGCTGGTGTCCTCTGATTGTGTTCGCATGGGTGTTTGGCCTCTCTTTGCTGGTTCTGTAGCGAAGTGTACCAAGTGCCTGGGGGAATGTCAATCTTCACTTTACAAGGGGGGTGCGTCATTTTTTGACGCCATCCTGAGAGTTATGTAAAGATACAACTTTCGGCATGGCCACCTTTCCAGAAGGATTCAGGTTCCTACTCGAAATACTTCCTCGGGATGAGCATGATGATCGCCATTGCCCCAAGTAAGAATCCCGCACCAAGGAGACCGAAAGGACCGAGCTCCTCACGAAAGAGTATCCATGCGAGTACGGCTGCCGTAAGAGGCTCACACATGGTCACGATACTCGCCACGGTCGCGGACAGTGAACGAATGCCTATCTGAAAGAGTCCATAGCCAAGGGCCGTAGGAACACACCCTAGATAGAGCAACATCAGCCACCCTCCCGATGGATACGCGAGCACTAGTCTGGTTGACGAAGCACAGACAAGGAGAAGGAGTGCCCCTGTCCCGAATGACACGGAGCTGATTTGTAGTGGATGATAGCTACTGGTGAGCAATCGTCCACAGAAGACGAATCCAGCATAGCCGCAAGCCGAGAG
>WNFI01420113.1_pt1 | contig 10242 bp, 8 predicted proteins | sample 5400471 | NCBI WGS metagenome assembly WNFI01 (sample SAMN13153348, study PRJNA577476) | soil metagenome | isolation source: 100 cm saprolite on Douglas fir-dominated hillslope | place: USA:California | collected 2013-09-17 | reverse complement strand
CGCATGCTCGCGCACACATTCGCATACATGGTCACCCGAAAAAAATTAAGTAAGTGCCATTCAGGCCTGACCCCTCGCTTCCTCTCATGTTCGATGCACGCCCCACGCCACGTGACAAGGGATCTGACGCGAGGAGGCAAGACCGGCTACCTTGAAAGAACAGCACTCAATAATTCTGTCGAAGGTGGCCGATGGCCGCTTAATGCAAAACTCATCGGCACACTGGATTCCAAAAATACCTCCAATGGCGGCATTTATTGCGCCCTTGATGAGACCCTTGCCGTACTTCTGAATTAGGGCACTGTTATTCCGGATAGCGTTAGCCAGATCAGTTGCGCTCTGGCTTGCCAGACCGCGCGGGTCTGTAAGGCCAGCGGATTTCCGCCGACGTAGAGACCGCAAGCCCGGCCGAGGCCCGGCCTCACAGGCCGCCTGGGTTTCGAGTGGATCGGCCGCTCGGAATCGGCGGAAGACGACAGGACGTCGTGATGTTGAAAGCCCCACCTTTCCCTGGTGCCCAGCGACCACTTTCACGCCCGCCGCCTGGCGCCCTTCTTCGGCAAGGACAGCACGTGGCGATCATCATCTGCCGCTCGGTCCGCGAAGGCAGCGCGCTTTGGCGTCGCCCGCGAACGTTCGACACGTTCTCGCGCGACAGAACTCGCAACGCGCCGTGCCGCGGCTCCACAACCCGCGACGAACCGGTACAGCGGACCGAAGGCGCGCACCGAGGTGAGTCCAACAAAGTAAAGCCCCGGCACACTGCTTTCAAACCGGTGGCTCAAGATCGGAATCGCCCTGTCCGTCTTGATCTCGGCGCGGAGCGATGGATGAATCATCGTCAACTTGGAGATATCTACGGTGTATCCAGTTGCCAGGAGGATGTGATCAGCGCTCACCTTCGCGCCCTCCGAGATGGTCACAGCGAGCTTTCCTTGCGCCACCTCCAGTGCCGCCACTGTGCGGCTTTCGCGCAGGGTGACCTTGCCGAGGACTCTATCCCTCAGCCAATCAGTCGCTCCGGAGTGGTACCTGGCGTTATACGAGTCCTTCCACCCCTGCGGAAACCGGTAGAACAAAACGGGCATCTGACCCCATACCCAGTTGATCCAGCCAGGCGCGATGCTCGCGTCGGGGGCCAGGATCCGTTCGAGCGTGCTGCGCGTGTTCGAACGATCGGGCTCCAGCCACTTGATGAGCCGCCGCGATACGACCTGGACAGCGGCGCCGGCTTCGTGGAGTAGTGCGGCAAACTCGATCGCGCTCTGCCCGCCACCGATCACGACGACGTCCCGTCCCTTGAAACGCGTGAAATCCCTGTGGTCGGAAGCATGTGAGACCAGTCCCACCGGAAGTCCGTTGTACTGTTGCGGTCGATTGGCATAGTGATAGAGACCGGTCGCCATCACAACCGCCTGACTCTCTACCTCGCGCCCATCCTCCAGCGTTATGAGAAACTGAGCGTCCTGACGCTCAATTGACGCAACATACGTCTCATCGACGTCAGGCACCGCCCGTTCCTGGAACCAGAGCCCATAGGCAATGAACGTTTCGATCGGTAGGGGATAGCCCTTCTCGTGCTTCGACTCCCTGACGAAGCGCTCAAAGCCATAGTCCTTACGCGGATCGGAGAGGTTGGTGGCCCACCAGTGAGATCGTAGCCGCATGCCTGTCGGCATGTGATCGCGCCACATTTCCAACGTCCTGCCGAAGACGGCTACCCTGAGTCCTCGTCCGCGGAGATGCGCCGCGGTCGAGAGGCCGTAAGGCCCCGCGCCCACGACAACGGCGTCATAGGCGGAGCTCATGAGAGGTTATTCGTCACGCGGGACACCAGTCTCCTCATGGCGACGCGCGTGAAACCCGTAGTGGCCCTGACCGCAGGAAGCGGGTCCGTCCAATCGATGTAGTCGTAGCCCGTCGGCCTGAGAAACGAGAGAGCAAAGTCCAACAACGTCTGTCCCGGAGGTGTGCCTCCGGGCCTGCCTCGCTCCCGGAGGGCGGCGGTCATCCTGGTGATGTCCCCGCCGAGATGGCGCATCCAGCCGCCGATACGATAGCCGTCCACCTTCCCGATGGGCCCGCCGCTCGCCCACTGGTAGAGGAGAAATGGGAAGTCGACGCCGGCTCGGATCGCGACCTCGACTGATGCGGAGAGTCGTGGGTTGATCTCCATCAAGTACGGGATGCCGGCGCTGTCACGGCGGAACTCGACTTCGGAATAGCCCTCGAGGTTGATTTCGCGCACGAGCGATTCGGCCTGACCCCCTATGTCAGGCGGAATGGCGATGCTCTGGCGCAGGACCGACTCTCCACCCAAGGGCGGGTTGGTTCGCAGTGCCCATTGCGCGAAGCGTGCGTGCACCTCGCCATCGGCATACAGGAAACTCACCGCCTCGCGCCTTCCTGTAAGCAGTTCCTGGAACAGGGCGGCCTCCCCGAAGCGCGTCACCGCCTCGACCGCGTGACGTGCCTCAGCGGGAGTGACAACGAGTTGGGCAGTTAGCCGTGCTCCCACCCGCCCGTCCCACAACCAGGACTCGCACGGTTTGATCACAGCCGGGAGCTCAATTTCTTTCAGCGCGACTGGCAAATCCCTAACCCCGCGAACGACGACTCCGCGCGGGACATGGAGCCCGAGGTGCCTCGCCACCGCAAGGGTCCGCTCCTTGTTGATCGCGATCGCTAGCGGCCGTTCGTCCGCTAGCGCCAGGCGGACTCGTGGCTCGAGCCGCGCGCGATGCAGACGCAGCAGGGCGATCGTGGCGTCGTTTGAGGCAAAGAGCACGCGCGCACCGGTGCGCTCCAGCCAGTCCTCCAGGATGGCAAGATAGGAGGCGTCCATCACGTCCTCGGGTGGGAACACGAAACCCTGCTGACACCAGCGGGACGAAAGCGCTGGTGCGTTAGGGTGCGTTCCCGCGGCGGCGACTTGTAGCCCCCGCCGGCCGAGGGACCGCACGGTCACCAGCGACTGCCGGAGTGATGCGTTGAGCACCAGCGCGTCGAATTCCCGCGAAGGGCGGTGCGTTAGCATGGCTTCATCTTGCCAGTACGAGCAGTCTCCACTGCCCCATGACACGAGCAGCCAAGTCTTGGTGAATCGCGAAGAGAGCTTGACTCGGCAGTCCCAGGATTGTTCTCGCTCCGAAGCGGACAAGCCTCCGCGCGAGTTTCCAGGGGTTCTTCTTATTCTCGTTCCACACGTATTGGAGAGAGTTCGCTTGCCACGTATACACGTAGTCGATGACTTCGTAGCCGACGTCGCTCAACATCTGAAGCGCTACCTCTTTGGTGAAGTGGTGCAGATGCCCATACGCAGCTCGAAAATCGGTTAGCTTGCCCAACAAGACGGTTCGCACCGAAGTATCCAGCGGAATGTGGAGTATCTTGTACTCGGCCTTCGGCTGGAGTTCTCGAAGAAAGCCGAAGTAGTCCTCAAGGTGTTCAATTACGTCCATAAGCAACATGAGATCGAAGTGCGCACCGTCCTCTTGTCTGATATCCGCCAGTTTGAAGTGAAGCGTTTCACTCGACAGCCTGTGCGACAGCCCAAAGGCCTGCGGCGAGATTTCATACCCCCAACATCTGCACTCTCCGTGCATTCCCTCGTGGACCAGCTGGAGCACCTCTCCAGCCCCGCAACCTACATCGCAGACCGTTTTGGGCGCGATCTTGTTGCGAGCGATCATTTGAAGAACGTACTTCGCTTTCCAAGGAGACTCATCAGCGTGCCACAGTGGATTTTTCTGCAGGTACTCACCACTCGTGTACAGGTCTCGATTCATGCGAACGCCCTGCCTTCCTCACGGCGGCGGTATTGTCGGTGGGAGCTTTACTTATAACTGAGGTGCGTTGCGTTTCGTCAACAATCCAATGCGCCGATTGGACTACTGTGGGCTGTTCACGACCGAGCACAGAGGTATGGCTGATACGGGATGAATCGCTATGAGATCAAAGACGACTGCGAAAAATTGAAGGACAACCCCGAGGCATACCTGGAATGTCTGGCGCGCAAAGCCAAGTATTCGCCCGCTCTCTCCGCTGACGGTGATCGGGGCTAGCTAGAGGTCAAGACGTGACATTGGCTGACAAACTCCATGACGCCTCGCTCTGGACGTCTGTGGTCATCGTCATCCTGCTGGCTATCTTGTTTTCGTCGGAGGTATCGCCCCACCTAGGCGAGCAGTCCGTCGGGGACGGGCACCTGCGACAACAATTGCCACCGGCCTGAGTCCATCCGACAGCGGCGCCTCCCGTCGGTATCAACTGGTGGGTGCTGCGCGGTCCTCGAGCGGATGGCGCTGCCGCCGCTGTCGCAGGCGTCGCAGCGCGAGCTACGTCACGATCCATGTATCAACGCAGAGACAGTTGACACAGTTCCGAGCGCACGCCTATTGTCTGAACCGCGTGCGTGCCTTATGGGCTCAAGGTGAAAGTGACTGCCGTAAAGAATTTCCGGGGCTATGCGTTTCGGAGAACCCATTGATCGTTTCCCTTTGCTAACGGCTGAGGAATGGCCATGACCATACGACGAAACGCTGCTTTCAACGTTTTCGCTGGAGTCATTGCCGCGGCTTTGGCAACGTCCATCTACACACGCAGTCAAGCGGCGCAAGGGCCCGTGGACCCTGGCGTGCGCGGCGGCGCGCCGGGTGCTGGCACTCCCTTGGACGGCCTTAGCGCGGACGAAACCACGTTCTTCCAGGATGGGCTCGCCAAGTTCCTGGATATCGAGTCGGTGACGGGAGGCCAAAACAATGGGCTCGGGCCTCGGTTCAACTCAAACCAGTGCCTGTCTTGCCACTCGCAGCCGAGCGTCGGCGGAACCAGCCCTGCGATGAACCCCTTGATCGCGATCGCCACGCTCGACGGGGCAAGAAACGTGGTGCCCTGGTTCATCACGCAAAACGGTCCCATCCGTGAGGCACGCTTCAAGCGCAATCGCAACGGAACCAACGACGGCGGCGTGCACAACCTATTCGTCATCACCGGCCGCAGTGACGCCGCGGGCTGCAACATCGCCCAGCCCAGGTTCCTGCCTGCTGGAAACCCGCTCACCGGCAAAGGCGGAAATCCGAACATCCCGAACGCGCACCTGAGCGGCAATGCCAACCGCAGTGCCAACGACGGGACCATCACCCGCTTTGGATGGAAGGCGCAGAACAAGTCCCTTCTCCTGTTCTCTGGCGAGGCGTACAACGTCGAGATGGGGATCACGAACCAACTGTTCCCTCAAGAGCGCGACGAGAATCCTGGCTGCATCTTCAACGCCGTGCCCGAGGACACACTTAACTTCACCCCCGAGGCGACGACGACACCCAACACCAACACGGGGGTGATCTCGGACATCGAGGCATTTGCCAATTTCATGCGGATGCTAGCGCCGCCTGCCCCCTCGCCCGACACACCATCCACAGTCAATGGGCGGGTCCTCTTCGCAAAGATAGGCTGCGCCTTTTGCCACACGCCTTCGTTTACCACTGGCAAGATGATTGCAAGCGGCTCCTCGACGAGTCCGAGTGCTGCGCTCTCCAATCAACCGGTGAACCTGTTCTCGGACCTCCTCGTGCACCACATGGGCAGAGGTCTCGCGGACGGAATCACCCAAGGTAGCGCAGGACCCGATGAGTTTCGAACAGCTCCGCTGTGGGGTATTGGGCAACGCATCTTCTTCCTCCATGACGGACGGACGACCAACCTGGTCGAGGCGATCGAGGCGCACAGAAGCCACGGCAGCGAGGCAAACAAGATCATCGAGGGTTTCAATAGGCTGAGCACCAAGCAGCAGCAAGACATCATCAATTTCCTGCGCTCGCTCTAGCAGCTACAAGGAACCGCCTGCGGCCACTTGCGTGATTGAGATCACGCGGATTCAACTCATAAGTGCCATTCGGGCCTATACTTTATAGCCATGATTTTCTGCCAGATACATCGTAATGACGTCTACCCACCAAGGCACCTCGGTGAGTAGTTCTAAAGGACTCTCCCTTTTTCGGCTCACAAAACTTCCGGCGACGTCAGATTCTTAGGTCCACAGGTCTATACTTTATAGCCACGTTTTTCTGCCAGATATTGCGATGACGTCTACCCACCAAGGCACCTCGGTGAGTAGTTCTAAAAGACTCTCCCTTTTTCGGCTCACAAAACCTCCGGCGGCGTCAGATGCTTGTCGCCTGATGATCGCAGATTTGATTTAAGACTTATTTTAGTAAGGCGGACTTCTTGGTGAGGCCTTGGCAGTCATTCTACCTAGCTAGCATGAGCGCGCAAGGGAGGATAAGTGACCACCGTCGAGATGGCGAGGAGGCCGTGACGTCCCGCAAGGTGATACCGGCCTTCGGCCATAAACGTGACGGTCGTGACGACGTGACGAGGTAGAAACAGGACTGAGTAGAGGCTATAAGCCCTACTGCTTTTTGCTCTTTCCCCCTTGAGGCGCGCCGAGCAGCTCGGCCCGGTAAGGGGATGTCCCGGGACAGGCAGCGCAGGGGCACCCCGTGAATACGGGGCGCGACTCCAGGGGCGGCCTTCTTTGGGTTACCTTTCTTGGCCGCGCAAGAAAGGTAACCAGCCGCCGAGCTGCCCCCGGCCGCTTGAAAAGTAAAGGAGGAAAGTCCGTGACGAGATGAACCCGTGACGTACGTGACGACGTGACGGGGTAAATACAGATTGCATGTCTGGGTGCTGAAGACTGAAATTGGGCAATTCCTAGATCAGTTTCGTGAAAATCCCGCCTTGGGAAATTGTAAAGAGCAATGGTCCGGGTCTTCCCGCTGTCCGGTTTACCATGCCCCGAAGACTGCGAACCAGCAGTGAAGCGAGATCGGGTCCGCCCATTTCCTTGCCAGTGACCACGAAACCCCGCAGGCCGGCGTCTTCATAGGCCGCGCGCTCGAGAGGATTCCGACGAATGTTTGCGTCCCGGGTTATTAATACCCAACCCTTCTTGCCAATATCCGGTATCCATTCGAGGTCCGGAGCGGACTGCGAGAAATGATCGATGTGCACTTCAACGGAAGCGCCCGCCTCGCGCAGGGCGTTCGCTATCACGTAGCGGCCGATTTGATAGTCGAGGAAGAAGGTGAGCGACTGCAGCCGCTCGATGTCACGCCGCGATAAGTTCGCAGCGGATGGCATTCTGGATCGCCTCAGGCGCAGCGTCGTACTCGCGCGCCAATTCGTCGATCAGCTCACCAGCTTTGAAACGTTCTGCAAGAATCGAAGTCCGGACTCCCAGGCCATCCAGCACCGGCCTGCCGAACGACAGACGCGGATCGATCACGACGCTACCGCCTGATGTAGACCCTTTGGCCGCCGGAAACAGCACGAGCTTTTCCGGCAATCCGCCCGGATCGCGCCGGACGTATTTGAGTCGGTCGAGAATCACTTCTTTCAGCTGCACCTGCCCTGCCTGTGTTGCACCGATCAAGGCGCCAAACTTTTCAACGAACAGGTTCACCCCGTCCGTGGCGAATAATTCGTCAGCCAGCGGCCTGTCGGTGCTGAAGGTGCGGCGAAGATAACCGAGTGCTTTGCGTACTTTTGGCAAGGAGACGGCATGCTCGCGGCGAATTCCCGCCAATACGAACGCTTCGACCAAATTGATGAAAGACAAATGACGATTCTTCCGGTCGGCGATGTCAATGACCGCCTTGAATGTGCCCTGCCCGAGCAACCAGGCACGCAGGGTTGATTTGGGAAGACGCAGGTATCCCGCCGCCTCTGCAATCGAATAGGCGGGCACCTCTCTCAAATCGCGTTCGGTCACGGATTTACGACTCATTTTTCTTCCCCGGGATGATGGCCGGAATGGTAACTGCTATCCCCGGTTGCGGCAACGCTCCTGGGAAAGGATTACAGCCGCCCCGGGTTCGCTGGATTCTCACGAGGAAAAAGGCACTTGCTCTTAAACCCCTTGTGCCGCGCCGAGCAGCTCGACTCGATGAGGGGGACGTCGACGAGCACTGTGCACCTGTCGACACGTTAAGCGCGGCTCCGTTTGCGGGAGCAGGCGCCAAGACTCGGTCCACCGACATCAATACAGGCGCCCATGACTCGGATTCCGCCCCAGCTTACGCCCGCCGGGAACCGAGTCAGTCCCGCAGTGAGGCACGTTTTGTGTGCCTCGCCAGGTCGAGTTCCGCAGTCGCCACATCGAGGCAGGCAGCGCAGGGTGACCCATGAAATGGGCGCGACATCAGGGCGGCCTTCTTTGGGTTACCTTTCTTGGCCGCGCAAGAAAGGTGACCAGCCGCCGGGCTGCCCCCGGCCTGATCTAAGAACAGTCGGGCGGCCACCCTTTCGATGGCATCGATCTTCCGGCCAAGTTGCTTGCGTGCCTCTTCCAGGTCGTAATCGGACTGGAGTCCCATCCAGAATTGCTCGGAGGTACCGAAATAGCGGGCAAGGCGTAATGCGGTATCGGCGCTAATTGCACGCTTGCCAAGCACGATCTCGTTGATCCGCCGTGGGGGGACGGCAATTCCACGAGCCAGCGCGTTCTGGCTGATGTCCATCGGCACGAGGAATTCCTCGAGCAGGATTTCGCCGGGATGAATGTTTTTCAACTTGGTCATGGCACTCTCGAATTAATGGTAATCCACAATTTCCACTTTGCTGGCATTGCCGTCATTCCAAACGAAGCAAATTCGCCATTGGTCATTTACACGAATGCTCCATCCCCGCAGGGGACGTGGCTGTAAGTGCCCTTCCGCACATAGCTCGCCCAACCGACGATACTTCCGATATTGGCCTAAGCTATGGCTGCGCGCACGAAGCAACGGTCTTCCGCGATTTTTACATTCGATGCCAGTTTTGGCATAGGCCCGGAAAATGAACCTTGCCGCTTTTCTGATCCCGCCCTCGCTCGATGCCAAGCAGGCCCTGCGCCTGCGGCGCTTCGGCCTTGCCGCGATCACCTATGCCGCGAGTGCGGGGTTTGTGACGGTTGCCTGGGCATTCGGCGTGCTGCCGGCCTCGGCAGCGCTGGAAATTGGGCTGGCGTTTCTTGCGCTCAACCTGGGTCTGTATGTGGCGATCCGCTCGGGGTTCAATCTCCGCTTCGCGGATCCCAGCCTTACCCGCTTCCAGATCCTGGCCGCGATTACCGTTTTGATGTTCATCGTCTACCACATGGACGATGGCCGCAACATTGCCTTGTTCGGCTGTTTCGTCGTGTTTCAGTTCGGCATCTTCCGACTCAACGCGCGCGAGTTCACGGTAGTCACGCTCTATACGCTGGCGGCGTACGGCCTCGTCATCAACCTGCTGATGCATTTGCGGCCCGAGGCAATCGATAACGTGCAGAAAGAATGGATGAGCTGGCTGTTGCTTGCAGGATTCCTGCCGGTTTTCACCATCGTTGGCAGCCAGATCAACAAGCTGAGGCGCCGGTTGCGCGCGAGCGAGGCGCGCTTTCGCAGCCTTACGGCAATGTCGTCGGACTTCTACTGGGAGAGCGACTCGGAACATCGGCTCGCCGAAGGCATCTCGGCCGACGGCAGGGCGAGCGTCGCTTCGATGTTCCAGCGCGGCGCGCAATTTGGCGAGCGCATCTGGGACATCCCTTATCTGTCGCCGGATGAGGCGGGTTGGCAGGCGCATCGGGCGGTGCGCGATGCGCACCAGCCGTTTCGCGATTTCGAGTTCTCGCGCCCCGGTGCCGACGGTGCCGAACGCTATATCTCGATCAGTGGAGATCCGGTATTCGATGCCTCGGGCGCGTTCCAGGGCTACCGCGGGGTCGGTACCGACATTACCGAGCGCATGCGTTCGCAACGCGCCCTGCGTGAAACGGCAGACAAGCTGCGCCTGTTCGCCGCCTACGTTCCCGCAATGACCGCGTACTGGGATGAGAACAGGCGTTGTCAACTTGCAAGCAAGGCATTTGCCGAGTTTTATGGACTTGCCGTCGAGGACCTTATCGGCAAGGACATACGCGACGTTCTGAGCGACGCGGTGTACGGGGAAGTCGAGGGCTATTTTGTGCAAGTGCTGCAGGGACATCCGGTTCATTACCAGCGAACCGACACGACGCAGACCGGTGAATCCCGTTATCTCGAGGTCAAGCTTCTGCCGCATGGGGGAGAGGAAGGCAAAGTGATGGGCTGGTTCGCGGTGACCACCGACATTACGGAACACAAGCTGGCGGAGGAGCGCATCCAGCGCGTAGCGCATCACGACAGCCTCACCGGCCTGCCGAACCGCCTGCTGTTCGACGACCGGCTGAAGCAGGCGATC
>WNFI01046956.1_pt1 | contig 10243 bp, 14 predicted proteins | sample 5400471 | NCBI WGS metagenome assembly WNFI01 (sample SAMN13153348, study PRJNA577476) | soil metagenome | isolation source: 100 cm saprolite on Douglas fir-dominated hillslope | place: USA:California | collected 2013-09-17 | reverse complement strand
CCGATCGGCATGAAGACCGGCGTCTCGGCCTCCCCGTGCGCGAGCTCGAGCACGCCCGAGCGCGCGGCGCCGTCGGTGGTGGGGACGGTGAATTTCATCGAACGGTTACGTTATCTCCCTCTCCCGCTTGCGGGAGAGGGCAGGGGTGAGGGCAAGCCGCGCAGATCAGAACATAGCTGGCGTTTACTTCAGATATTTTTCCCACTTCTTTCGCCAACTGGTTTCATCGAAGGTACGAACGCTTGCGAGTCGGGCGGGATCGCCGACGATGACGCCGGGCCGCTTGACGAGCTTGTCGAGCTTGCCGCCCAGCTTCGAGGACGCTTTGCGCGTTCCCGCTCGACGCAACGCGCTCCGGCGGCTCATTGCGACGCCTCGGCGATCCAGGCGATATGCGCGGCTAGGGGCGTGCGCTTGATGGCGTTGTAAAAGCGCCTGTCGGCGGTCACCATGCGGCAGCGGTTGGTCACCGCCAGAGCGAGGTACAGGCAATCGTAGGCGCCTTGCCCGAAGGCGAGAGCCCAGCGCGCAGCCGTTTCCACGAGCGGGGAATGCGGCGCGAGAGTAATGCGCACGCGCAGCAGCTTGGCGAGCAGGTCCGCCGCTTCCTGCGCCGTGATTTCTTTCAAACGCACTTTTTTCAGGGTCACGCTGGCGAACTCGATCAGAAACAGTTCAGGTGCGAGGAGCGTCTCATCGGGGTGAAGATAGCGCTTTGCGGCCTCGGATTCGGCCTCAGGCACGAACCATTTGACCGCCACCGAGGCGTCGATCACCCAGGCGCTCACCGCTTTCTATCCTCGCGCAGCAGCTTCACGCTATCGGTGTGAATTCTCCCCTTGAGGCTCTTTCTCAGCGCGTCGATCTCGGCAAGCAGCTTCGGATCGACCGTGGGTCGCGCCGCATCGACGAGGATCTGTTTGAGTTCGCTCTGCAGCGATCGGCGGTTGGCCACCGCTCGAGCCTTGAGATTGTCCAGCGTTTTCTTGTCAACGTCTCGAATCAGTACCTGGTGACCCATGCGAAGCTCCTTCGGGTTTCAGATGATAGCAGAATGCTATCACCGGCGGGCCATCGGCGCAAGCGGGGCTAGCGCCGATCGAGCAGCATCGCGTCGCCGTAGGAATAGAAGCGGTAGCGTTTCTCGATCGCGTGGCGGTAGGCGCGCCGGATGGGCTCGATCCCGGCAAACGCCGAGACGAGGACGAGCAGGGTCGATCTGGGCAGGTGGAAGTTGGTGATGAGGCGGTCGACGACCCGGAACTCGAAGCCCGGCGTGATGAAGAGGTCGGTCTCGCCCGGACCCGCGACCGGAACGCCGTGCACGGCGGCCGAAGCTTCGAGGCAGCGCACCGTGGTCGTTCCGACGGCGACGATCTTGCCGCCGCGCCCGCGCGCTCTCTCGATCGTCCTCGCCGTCGCCGCGGGAATCTCGTAGCGCTCGCCGTGCATGCGGTGCTCGGCGAGATTTTTCACCCGCACGGGCTGGAACGTCCCCGCGCCGATGTGCAGGGTCACGTAGGTGAACTCGATGCCGCGCCGCGCGAGCGCCGCAAGCAGTGGCTCGTCGAAGTGCAGACCGGCGGTGGGCGCCGCGACCGCGCCGGGGGAGCGCGCGTACACGGTCTGGTAGCGGCGCTCGTCCTGGGCTTGAGGCGCGTGGGTGATATAGGGCGGAAGCGGCACGCTGCCGTGGCGCTCGAGCTGCTCGAGGAAGGAAGCGCCCTCGGGAAAACTCAAGTGATAGAACTCGTCCACGCGACCGAGCACACGCACGTTCAGTCCGCCCGCGAGGTGCAGGGTGCTTCCCGGTTTCGCCGGCCTGCCCGCGTGGACCTGCGCGAGCGCTTCGCGTTCCGAAAGCAAGCGCTCGATCAGCACCTCGATGCGCCCGCCGGTCTCTTTTTTCCCGAAGAGGCGCGCCTTGATCACCTTGGTGTCGTTGAATACCAAAAGATCGCCGGGCGAGAGCATGTCCGGCAGCTCGGAGAAATGGTGATCGGCGATCGTTCCGGCGCCGACCCGAAGCAGCCTGCTTGCCGAACGCGCTTGGCTCGGGTGCTGGGCGATCAGCCGGCTCGGCAGCTCGTATTCGAAGTCGTCGATGGAAAGATTCATGGCCGCGCCGTTATAATGCACGCGCAATCGCGCAGCGACCAGCCGGGATGGCGGAACTGGTAGACGCAGCGGACTCAAAATCCGCCGGTGGCAACACCATGTGGGTTCGATTCCCTCTCCCGGCACCATCCTACAGACAATGCCCACAGAACCGCGCCTGAACCACTTCCTCGGCTTCGGGCCCCACGGGTTCCACCGCGTCGCCTATACCGAGTGGGGAAATCCCGAGGGCCGCCACCTCGTCGTTTGCGTGCACGGCCTCACCCGCAACAGCCGCGATTTCGACGAGCTTGCCGCGAGCCTCTCCTCCCGAGGCTGCCGGGTCGTATGCATGGACGTCGTCGGTCGCGGCGACAGTGACTGGCTCGAGCACAAGGAGGATTACGGTTTTGCGCAATATCTCTCCGACTCCGCCGCGCTGCTCGCGCGGCTCACCCCGCCCCCGTACAAAGTCTCCCTCCTGCGCCGGCTACAGGGAGCGAGCGAAGGACCGAGAATCGACTGGATCGGAACCTCGATGGGAGGCCTGATCGGGATGATGCTCGCGGCCAAGCCCAATTCCCCGATACGCCGCCTGGTGCTGAACGACGTCGGGCCGCTGCTTCCCTGGCATGCGTTGGTGCGGCTCAAGCTCGGCTCCTCCGGCGCCGGGGCCCGGTTCCGCAATCTCGACGAGGTCGAGCGCCATCTGCGCGAGACCTGCGCGTCGTTCGGGCCGCTCGAGGACGGGCAATGGCGCCGCCTCGCGCAGCACGGCTCGCGCAGGGGAGAAAACGGGACGTACACGCTCGCGTGCGACCCGGCGATCGTGAGCAGCCTGCGCCGCGGCGGGAACGCCGGCGTGGAATTCGGCAACGACTTCCTTTTCGGCGTCAACCTCTGGCCGGTGTGGGACACGGTTGAATGCCCGACCCTGGTGCTGCGCGGGGCGGAGTCCGATCTGCTGCTCAAGTCGACCGTGCGGCGGATGCAGGATGGCGGGCCCCGGGTCGAGCTCGTCGAGTTCGCCGGGATCGGCCACGCCCCGTGGCTGATGAGCGAAGACCAGATCGGCCCGGTGAGCGAGTTCATCCTCGCGCCGGAGCCCCTCAGACGATGAGGGCGATCTCCGGCCGGAAAATAAGGATCTGCATCGTCGGCGCCGGCGCCTTCCCGCATCGGACGATCCGGCCGATTTCGGCACGCAGGACGCGGTCTTCGTCTGCCTCAAGACCCATTCGATCGCCGCGATGCTGCCGCGGCTGAAACCCCTGGTCGGGACGGAAACCACGGTGGTTCCCGCGATCAACGGCCTGCCCTGGTGGTATTTCTTCAAGGAGGGAGGGCGCTTCGACGGCCGGCCGATCGACTGCCTGGATCCGGGCGGCGAGCTGCTCGCGGCGCTCGACCCGGGGCACATTCTCGGCTGCGTGGTGCACGCGTCCGCGGAAGTCACCGAACCGGGAGTGGTGAGCCACAACGCCGGCGGAACCTTCATCATCGGCGAGCCGGATCGCACAAAATCGGCGCGCGCGGGGCGCCTCGCTGCGGCGATGAACGCGGCGGGTTTCGAGGCGCGCGTCGCCGAGGACATTCGCGTCGATATCTGGACCAAGCTGATCGGGAACCTTTCCTACAACCCGGTGGCAGCGCTCGCGCTCGCCCACATGCACGAGATCAACGGCAACGAGGCGCTGCTCGATCTGATCCGCTCCATGATGCAGGAGGCGATGCGCGTCGCCCAAGCCTACGGCGTGCGCGTGCCCATGACGGTCGATGAGCGCATCGAGGTGGCGAGAAAGCTCGGCGCCGCCAAGATCTCCATGCATCAGGACGTCGAAAAACGCCGGCCGCTCGAGACCGACGCGATCATCGGCGCCGTCGTGGAGCTCGCGCGCAAGGCGGGGATCGCGACGCCCATGATCGACGCCGTCTATGCGCTCATCGCCGAGCGGGCGCGGCACCTGGACCGATAACCCTGCCGCTTTCAACCCTCAGATGATTACGCGCAGCGCCTTCACCTTGGAGAAATCCCGGTCGTGCGTCGCCAGCGCGTCCGCATTCACCGCGATGGCGCTCGCGGCCTGGATCGCGTCGGGCAGCCTGAGCTTCAGCGCCGCGCGCAGCCGGGCGGCGCTCTCGGCGATCTCCGCCGAGAGCTCGACGACCTGCCACGACTCGAGGACCGCCCGGTACCGCTTGGCAAGCGCCTCTTCACCGGCGCGCAGCGGGCCCGTGAGCACTTCGGCCAGCGTGATGGTCGTGACCGCGAAGGAGATCTCGCCGAGGGCATGCCGCTCGAACAACGGCCGAAACCTCGGTCCGAGCTTCGGATGCCCTTCCAGATGGTAGATGATCGGGGCGCTGTCGACCAGAACCAGCGCGCCGCGCGGCAACTGCGCGAGATCTAGCGGCCCCATTCCTCGCGGAGCCGTCGGACCGACCGGGCGCTTGCCTTGCCCCACAGTCCCTTGCCCGAGCCGGAGAGCGATACGAGGGGCTTCTGCCGCGCGCCGCCCGCGAGCCCGGCGACGGGCACGATCGCCGCGACCGAACGCCCGTGCCGGGTGATGAGGGTCGTGCGCCCCTTCGCTGCCTCTGCGAGCAGCGCCGGCAGTTGGTTGCGCGCCTCCTCGGCGCCTTTGCGATGAACGGAAGACATGACCGTACTGTACGGACTGTACGGTACGCTTGTCAACCCCTGGCGCGCGTGGATCCTGTCGGCCGCGGCATCAACGACTTGGCCCTCGATCACGGAGCGCCTTCGCCGGCGGTTTCTCAGCGCAGCGAATGCGCGACGAAGATCGATGCGCTGAAGACGAGCAAGGCGCCGGCCTGGTGCGCGACCGCAAGCGGAACCGGAACTACGAGCAGCAAAGTCGCGATCCCGAGGGCGATCTGCAGCGCGAGCGCGCCGAGCAGAACACACGCCCCGAGCCTTGCGCGCCGCGGCGCCGCCTCGCGGCGCGCCTTCAGCCAGAACCAGGGTACGAGGAACGCGAGCACCCAGGCGATCAGCCGGTGGTCGAACTGGACGGTCGCCATGTTGCTCGAGAAGTTGAGGTACCAGGGATCGAGCGCGAAAATTTCCAGAGGCACGACCCGGCCGTTCATAAGCGGGAAAGTGTTGTAGGCGAGTCCCGCGCGGATGCCCGCGACGAGGCCGCCGGAGAGCGCCATCACGAAGATCAGCGCGGCGAGCGCGATCGCAAACCGGCGCAAGCCTGTCGAGGCCGCATCCGGATGTGCGCGGGGGAAAAGCAGATCGAGCGAGATCCACAGCATCGCCGCGTAGATCAGGAAAGCGATGCCGAGATGGGCGGTGAGGCGGTACTGCGATACGCGCGGGTCGTCGACCAGCCCCGATCGCACCATGTACCAGCCCATCGCGCCCTGCAGCGCGCCGAGCGCGAATATCGCGATGAGCGGCGGCGCGAGCCCGCGCGCGATCCTGCCGCGCAGCGCGAACCACAGAAAAGGCAGCAGGAACGCCGCGCCGATCAGCCGCCCGAGAAGCCGATGAATGTATTCCCACCAGTAGATGCTCTTGAATCCGCTGAGCGTCATGTCCGGATTGACGAGCCGGTACTCGGGAGTCTGCTGGTATTTCCGAAAGGTCTCCTGCCACGCGCCCTCGTTGAGCGGAGGCAGCATGCCGACGATCGGCTGCCATTCGACGATCGACAGTCCCGAGTGGGTGAGGCGCGTGATGCCGCCGACCACCACCATCGCGAGCACGAGCGCGCAACAGGCGAGCAGCCAATAGGCGACGGCGCGGTCCTCCGCTCGCGCGGCCGCGGGCGCCGGGGGCGATGTTTCGGCGTGCTGCATGCGCGTAATCTTAGCCCGAATGGGCGGTCCGCTCCGGCATCACGAGCACCGCCGCGCCGTTGATGCGGCCCTCGCGCACGCGCGCGAGCGCCTCGTTCGCGCGTTCGAGTGGAAAAATCTCGACCGAGGTCCTGACCGGAACCCTGGGCGCGAGCGCGAGAAATTCCTCGCCGTCGCGGCGCGTGAGATTGGCTACCGACACGACGCGCCGCTCGCCCCACAGGATCTCGTAGGGAAACGCCGGGATCTCGCTCATATGAATTCCGGCGCAAACTACCGTACCGCCTTTGCTCACGGCGCGCAGGGCCGCCGGAACCAGCGCGCCGACCGGCGCGAAGAGGATCGCCGCGTCGAGCGGCTCGGGCGGAGCGGCGTCCGATCCGCCCGCCCAGGCCGCTCCGAGGGCGAGCGCGAAGCGCTGCGCCTCCGCGTCCCCGGGGCGGGTGAACGCGAAGAGCTTGCGGCCCTGGAAGCGCGCGACTTGCGCCACGATGTGGGCCGCCGCGCCGAATCCGTAGATGCCGAGCGTTTGCGCGTCCCCCGCGATCGACAGCGCCCGGTAGCCGATCAGGCCCGCGCAAAGCAGCGGCGCGGCCTCTTCCGGTGCGTAGCCTTGAGGCAGAGCGAAGCAGTAGCGGGCGTCGGCGAGCGCGAATTCCGCGTAGCCGCCGTCGATGTGATGTCCGGTAAAGCGCGCGCCGTCGCACAGATTCTCCCGGCCGGTGCGGCAATAGCGGCAATCGCCGCAGGTCGAGCCGAGCCAGGGCACGCCCACGCGCTCGCCGATGCCGAACCGCTCCGCGCGCGCTCCCCGCTCGATCACTTCGCCGACGATCTCGTGGCCGGGAATCACGGTTCGATCGGGGCGAGGCAGCTCGCCGTCGACGATGTGCAGGTCGGTGCGGCAAACGCCGCACGCGAGCACGCGAAGCAGAAGCTGTCCCGAACCGGGCTTGCCGATTTCCCGGACGACGAGCCGGAGCGGCTCGCCCGGTTCCGCGAGCTGCATCGCGCGCATTTTTCTCACCCGTTCGGCGCAGCGCGCGCGCAAGGGATCGTGGATTGCGCCACTGGATGCCCCGCGGAACATGGGTTAAAGTAACGCGGGCGGGGAGGGCGCGGCGCTCGAGCGGACGACTCGGACCGCCCCGACGGCTTCATCCGCGACAGGAGGCTGGCCATGTTTGCGATCGTGTACAAATCGGACGGCGTCCCGGTCTGCGTCCAGGTGCCCGGGGTCTCGCCCGACCCGGTCGTCGTCTGGAACTCCGAAAGCGCAGCCAAGGCCTTCATCGACAGCAAGGGCGGCGCGGCGGAATTCCAGCCGGTGCTGGCGGACGAGCAGGCCATGGAGAAAATGGCCAAGGCGCTCGGCTGCCCCGTCGAAAAGCTCATGGTCGAGCCGTATCCGTCCTGAGGTTTTTCCGCACGAATAACGCGGCCCGCGCGGCCGCTTTGATCCGCAAATGATAATGTCATTCTGAGGGCTCCGCCCGAAGAATCTGCTTTGCTCGAAAAGCAGATCCTTCGCTCGCGCTCAGGATGACCCTAAAGGGTCACCTCGACGTTGTCGATGAGCCTCGTTCGCCCGAGCACCGCCGCGGCGAGGACCACCAGTTCCCGGTCGCCGGCGCCCGGCGGCTGCAGATCGGCCTGCCTGCGCACGGAAACATAGTCGGGACGCCAGCCGTGCGCCGCGAGCGCGGCCATCGCCTGCAGCTCGATTCGCTGGAAGTCGCGCTTTCCCGCGAGCGCTTCGCCCCGTGCGGTCTGCAAGGTCCGGTAAAGGCGCGGCGCCTCGGCGCGTTCGGCGGCGGACAGATAGCCGTTCCTCGAGCTCAGCGCGAGCCCGTCCTCGGCGCGGACCGTCTCGGCGGGAATGATCTCCACGGGCAGCGCGAGCTGCTTGACCATGTCGCGCAGCACGACGTATTGCTGATAGTCCTTCTTGCCGAAAATCGCCGTGTGGGGCCGCACCATGTTGAACAATTTCAGCACGACGGTGGCCACGCCGCGGAAGTGGCCGGGCCGGAACGCGCCTTCGAGGATATGCTGGAGGTCGGACGGCTCGACGACGAAGGTCTGCGGTTCCGGATAGATTTCGGCTTCGTCCGGCGCGAACACCACGTCCACTCCCACGTCTTTCATCTTCTCCGAATCGCTCTGCAGCGTGCGCGGATAGCGCTCGAAATCCTCCTTGGGCCCGAACTGCAGCCGGTTGACGAAGATGCTGACCACGGTGCACGCCGCGGCGCGCCGCTTCGCGAGGCGCATGAGCTGGATGTGCCCCTGGTGCAGGTTGCCCATCGTCGGCACGAACACGTTGTCGGGCTCGCGCTCCAGCCGCTCGCGCAACGCGGCCACGGACGTGATGATGTCCATCTAGAAACTGTGTTCCGCGGTCGGGAAGCTTCCATCCCTGACGGCGCGTACGTAGCGCTCGACAGCGTCGTGAATGCTTGAGGCGCCGCGCATGAAATTGCGGACGAAGCGCGCCTTCTTCCCGGGAAAGACGTCGAGCATGTCGTGCAGGACCAGCACCTGGCCCGAGCAGTCGGGTCCCGCGCCGATGCCGATCGTGGGAATGCGCAGGCGTTTGGTCACCTGCGCGCCGAGCTTCGCCGGAATGGCTTCGAGCACGATCATGCCCGCTCCCGCGCCTTCCAGCTCCGCCGCGTCCTCGATCAGGCGCTGCTCGGCGTCTGCGCCCTTGCCCTGGACGCGATAGCCCCCGAAGGCGTGCACCGACTGGGGCGTCAGGCCAAGGTGCGCGCATACCGGAACTCCGCGCGCAGTGAGAAAGCGCACCGTCTCGGCGAACTCCGCCCCGCCTTCGAGCTTCACCATCTGCGCGCCCGCTGCCATCAGCTCCGCGGCGCTGCGGAACGCCTGCGGCGGCGACTCCTGATAGCTGCCGAACGGCATATCGCTGATGAGAAAGGCGCGCTGGCTGCCGCGCGCGACGCAGCGCGTGTGATAGGCCATCTCCGCCAGGGTGACCGGCAAGGTGGTGTCGTGGCCTTGCAGCACCATGCCGAGGGAGTCACCGACCAGGAGCGAGTCGACGCCGGCGGCGTCGAGCGCCGCGGCGAAGCTCGCGTCGTAGCAGGTGAGCACGGCGATCCGGGTTCCGTCGTCGCGCAGCTTCTGCATCGCTGTAATGCCGAGCCTCGCCATGTCATTCCCCCCAGTTGAAGAACTCGCGGCTCCCGCGCATCGCGCCGACGCGCTCGATGAGCAGATCGAGGTCGCGGTCGTCGTTCACGAAGTCGAGCTTCTCGGAATTCACGATCAAGACGGGACTCCCGTTGAAGTGATAGAAGAAACGGCTGTAGCTGTCGGCGAGCAAGGCAAGATATTCCGCGCTGATCGGACGCTCGAATTCTACGCCCCGCCGGCGCACGCGCTCATAGAGCGTGGCCGGCTGCGCCTGCAGGTAGACGACCAGGTCGGGCCGCGGGGCCTGGGGCTTGAGCGCGTCGAATATCTGCTGGTACAGGTGCAGCTCGTCGCCCGAGAGCGTCAGGCGCGCGAAAAGCGGGTCCTTTTCCAGGAGGAAATCGCACACGGTCAGCCGGTTGAACAGGTCCATCTGCGCGAGCTCGCGCAGCTCAGGGTCGACCGCAGGCGCCCGGCGAGGCGCTTGGCGAGGCTGGTCTTGCCGACGCCGATCGGCCCTTCGACGACGATGTAGTGATATTTGGAAAGCGGCACGGCGGGGCTCGCGATAAGCGGGGCCCATGATACACAACACGCGCCCGAGGCCGTGCAAGCGGATAACCATCCCCGGCCACTGCGCGGCCATCCCCGACAGGCGCCCGCGCGCTTGACCTGGCTCGCATGGCGAGCGCATGATTTGTCGCAACGCTCGTTGCGCGGTGGATTGAATTTCTTATTGATCGAATCCAGCGAAGGAAACCGACATGAAGCCACGATTGCACGCCTCTGCCCTCGCCGCCCTTGCTGTCTTCCTCATCGCCGGCCCCGCCGCCTCGCAAGGCGGACCGCCCGCGGGCGAGCCCGGCCAGCACACCCGCGTTTTCCGCAGCCTCGAGGACCCGGGCGTTTCCAGCCAACCCAAGGAGTGCCCGTTCCCAAGCGCGAACCTCTTCCTGGGCGCCACGCTTTGGTCGATGGAGACGCGCGCCGGCGACGGCCGCGTCGTCAACGAAGCCGCGCAGCAGATCGGCACCGCGGCGGCGTGCGGCCTGATCACGACCGCGGTCATCCCGGGCGCGCTCGTGCCGTTCTACATCGAATTCACGCTCGACCAAGGTCCCGACAAAGTCGATACCTTCGTCGCGCTCGGCGCCTG
>WNFI01628831.1_pt1 | contig 10244 bp, 1 predicted proteins | sample 5400471 | NCBI WGS metagenome assembly WNFI01 (sample SAMN13153348, study PRJNA577476) | soil metagenome | isolation source: 100 cm saprolite on Douglas fir-dominated hillslope | place: USA:California | collected 2013-09-17 | reverse complement strand
GCAGCCACTCAATGTAGTCCCGATAACGTCGCGGCTCCGCCAACTCCGCTTCCCGCCCCTCCGTCAATCCGTCATAAAGCTCAAGCACTTCACCCAGCAAGACTGAAGTACACCAGCCGTCGCCGAGCACATGATGAATGGTCCAAACAAGCCGAAAAGAATCTTCGGCCAACTGGAAGAGCGTAAGACGCATGAGGGGCGGAGTTGCCAGGTTGAAACCCTGAAGCCGGTCGGTTCGCAGGAATAGTTCAAGTTTCTCCTTCTGCTCTGCTTGTGAAAGTCCACGCCAGTCTGTCTGCGCAAAAGGCACCTGAGCGTGCTGATGAACAACCTGCAAAATCGCAGGATGGCTCTCCCAGTAGAAACAAGTCCGTAAAACGGAATGGCGATCGACAACACACTGCCACGCCTTCCCGAGAACCGGAACCTCAATCCTTGATTGCAGGAGATAAACAAATTGAGCGATGTGAACTCCGGAGCTCGGAGCATAGAGATCATGGAAGATCATCCCCTCTTGCAGAGGAGAAAGAGGATAAATATCCTCTACGGCTTTTTTTGTGGCGGATATCAGATTGTCAAGCCCCGCCTGGTCGAGGCCGGCCAGCGGAAAATCTGACAGTGCCCGGCCACTAGCGTGGCCCAGGCCGCACTCCACGATCAGTTTTCGCAGCTCGTCCCGGTATTTTTCCGCAAGGTCCTGAATGTCCTCGCGTTTATGCACGTTTTCGCTGTATGACCAGCTTATCGTCAAACGCCCATCGGCGATACTTGCGGCCAGGTCAAGAAGATGAGCACGAGTTGCTGCTTTGTCGCATGTCGGCCCTGGATCTTCCAGGGTAAGCCGGAATAGTGTGCCGGAGCTGAAGACCTGATCGAACTGCCCTAGGTAGTTAAAACTTATCTCCCGCGGTTTAGCGTTTTGTAATCCGGCCCGCCCTTCCCCGTCATCACTCAGATATCTGAGAACGCCATACCCGATGCCGCCTGCCGGTATTTTTTTCAATTGCTCCCTGGTCCTTCTCAGAACCGCTTTGCCATCCTCATGCGCCGGGGCCTCAAGCAGAATTGGATAGATGACCGTAAAGCAGCCCACAGTTCGAGAGACATCGATATGGCCGGCGATTTCTTCCCGTCCATGCCCCTCAAGATCGATAAGAACCGCCGATTCTCCGGTCCATGACCGATAGGCGAGCGCTAAAGCGCTCAGCAAGACATCATTGATCCGTATGCCGTAAGCACGCGGAACCTCGCGCAGGAGTGCACCGGTATGTTCCTCGTCAAGAGAAACCTGGATCACACGGGCCGATGCTACTGTGTTCATTCCCTCTCGATTTGCAGCCGGCAAATCAGGCAAAGTCAAAGAAGCAAGAGCGGCCCAGGCATCCAGTTGCTGCCTAGCCTCTGCCGACCGTCCATATTCCCGCAGCCGCTCTGCCCAGTCTTTGAAAGCGTCCGTCTTTAGCGGAAAGTCTGCCTGTTTTCCGGACTTCAATTGCGCATACGCACTCTGCAGATCCTCAAGCAATATGCGCCAGGAGACGCCATCCACGACCAAGTGATGTATTGCGATCAGCAGAACTCCATGCCGGCCAGATCCAAGTTTAAAAAATACAACCCGAAAAAGAGGCCCGGCACCAATATCCAGGCTCGTCTGAACCCGGGCCGCAGCGTCCTCAATCGCCTGGCTCTGGCCAGCGGGCTGAAGCCCGGAAAGATCCACAACGTGAAACGGCGTCTCCGATGAGAGTCCGGCGTTCCACTGTTCCCATTCAGCCTCGCTCTTCCGAAAGCGCATGCGCAGGGCATCATGATGGGCGAGAATCGCTTCCACTGAGCGCCTGATCGCTGCGATGTCGGCATCTTCGGCGATTTCCAGCAACAACGACTGGTTGTAATGGTGAATTTGAGGTATATTCCGCGCGAAGAACCAGGATTGAATGGGCGTCAATGGCACATGGCCGCTGACAGCAGCCTGATTCGCAATTGTCTCCGGCAGGCCCTCGAGCACCCTCACAAGCTCCGCGATGGCGGGGTGTTCAAATATCTTCCTTGGGGTCAGCCGTATTCCCGCCTGATTGGCTCTGGCAACGCACTGAAGACTGAGTATCGAATCTCCGCCCAACTCGAAGAAATTGTCGTGGATACCGACATGCTCAATCCCGAGCAATTGAGACCATATGGCGGCAAGGGTCCGCTCCACAGGCGTGCGTGGCGCTTCAAATTTCGGCCGGGCCGTTTCGCCATTCTGCTGCAGTGTGACCAGAACACGGCGATCTATCTTTCCATTCGGAGAGAGGGGAAGAGCGTTGAGCCTCACAAACGCAGAGGGAATCATGTAATCCGGCAGCTTTTGCTGAAGATACTGTTTCAGTTCAGCCATTTTGAAATCGGGTTCCCCTTCAAGGGCAACGTATGCGTGCAGGCGCTTCTCACCGCCAGGGCCTTCATGCGCAATTACCGCCGACTCTCGTATCTTTGGGAAGCTTCTCAGGACAGCTTCGATCTCTTCCATTTCGACACGGTAGCCTCGAATCTTTATCTGCTGATCATTCCTGCCGAGAAATTCAATATTGCCATCTGCCCGATATCTTCCGAGGTCGCCTGTCTTATAAAGCCGTCTTCCGGCCGCAAAAGGGTGCGGAATGAATCCGGAAGCTGTCAGGTCAGGCGCTCCCCGATATCCACGAGCCAGGCCGCCCCCACCGATATAAATTTCGCCAGGGACCCCGACCGGAGCCGGCTTCATATCGCTGTCAAGAAGATAAATTTCCGTATTGGGGAGCGGGCGGCCAATCGGCAGGTTCTGCAGCCGGGCCAGAGCAACCGGATACAGGGGAATCTGGTACCAGGCTGCGGTAATGGTTGCCTCCGTCGGCCCGTACACATTAAAGGCGCGGAGAGATTGCTGCATCCGGGGCGCCAACGCAAGCAGCTTCTCTGTCGCCGGGCTCTCGCCACCGATGATCAGCAGTTGGATCCACTTTGGCGCAGCCGTCTGCTGCAGAATCAAATCATCGGCAACCCTGTGCCAGTAGGCTGCCGGAAAGTGCAGCGCTGTTGCTCCATGCCGTTCGCACCACTGAAGAAGCTCGATGGTTGCCACCTCCTGTGGCCGAGGATGGATCAGCAAGGCCGCGCCACTGCTCAGAACAGGAAACAGTTCCTCCGCAAAGGCATCAAAACTGAATGAGACAAACTGCAATAACCGTTGATCGGGGCCGAGGTTGTATCGTGCCACCATGGCCTCGACGCGCATCGCGAGGGGTTCATGAGGAACCATAACGCCCTTCGGCCGCCCCGTGGATCCCGAGGTGTAGATCACGTACGCCAGATGCCCGCCCTCCACTACCTCGCCACCCAATCCCTCACCGCTCTCTTCCCGGATCTCTTCCCACTCCCCGTCCACTCTTACCATCTCCCAGGCTTCTCTCTCCCCCGCCCCCATCTGCTTTCTCACCTTCTCTCTCAGCCGCTCCTGGGTCAGCACCACCCGCGCCCCGGAATCCTCCAGCATGTACCTCATCCGTTCTTCCGGATACTCAGGATCCACCGGCACATACGCTCCTCCCGCCTTCAATACCCCCAAAAGTCCCACCACCATCTCTACCGACCGCTCCATCACCACTCCCACGAGTTCTTCTCGCTTCACTCCCTTCTTCCTCAGGTATCGCGCCAGCCGGTTGGCCCGCTCATTCAGATCTCCATAACTCACCCACTTCTCCTCATATACCAGCGCTTCCGCCGCCGGCCTTCTCCTCGCCTGCTCCTCGAACAGGGCCACCACGCTCCGCCCTCCATACGCCCTCTCCGTCCGGTTCCATTCCACAATCACCTGCCTCTCTTCCTCGGCGCCTGCCATCCGCAGGTCTTTCAACGGCTTGTCTGTCTCCTTCAGCCCTGCCTCCCGCAGCTGGCACAAGTGCCTCAACAGCCCGCGCACACTCGCTTCTTCATACAACTTTCGGTCGTACTCGACCCTCACCTGAACTCGCTCTCCGCTGCGTTCCAGCCACAGTTTCATGTCTGCCGCCACTTGTGGCATCTCTTCGTGGATATCCTCCATCGACATCACAATGTCAAATAAGGGACTCCTCTGGCCGTTCCATGACAACCCGCGATCACGCGCCACCAGAGCCATTGGATACATCTGGTGCGCATAAGCCTCCAGCAGCGTCTGCCTCACCTGCAGCAAAAACTTTCGGAAGCTCACCTCATCATCCACTTCGGCTACGATCGCAACCAGATTGAAGACGCGCTGTGCAGTTTCGGCCTTTTTTCGAGCCGGACTGCCAACCACAATCGTGTTCTGGCCCGAATGTTTGTGAAGGCAGATCTCCAGCGCCGCGACGAATGTTGTGTACAACAGGAACGAACTGTCTCCGGCCAGCTTCACCAACTGCCCGCAAAGATCCGGACTCAGCAGAAAATCAAGCTGTGCATATTCTGCGGCGCCGGCCATCCGTCGATAGTCCGCCCAGATATTGGAAGGCTGCAGATCCGATGCCAGCCTGGCCAGCCAGTAGCTTTGCTCTGCTGCGAGCTTAGGATCAAGCACCAAGTCTCGCGTCCTGGATGCGCTCATCTGAACTCCCTGGAATTGTTCTTACGGTGACAGCTCGTGGTGAGACTGGAAACTGCGGCAGATCATGAGAAGCCCGGACAAATCGCCTCAGTCATGGAATTTGCGGGAATAGTGATAACGGAGGCCAGCCACGTGATCTGTTGCAGAACACGCTGGGCCACCCGGAGACGACTATCTATCGGAGTTTTTCTTCAGAGAGACGCAATCATTGCTGTCTCATAACGATGACAGGATCGACGTTGAGAGCCCGCCGAAGCGGCAGGAGACTCGCGGCAAAGCAACTTACGACGAGAACCACACCTGCGCCCACAAACGTCAGGACATCCGCCGCCTTCACCTGGTAAAGCAGGCTGGAAATGATTTTTGAGGATATGACAGACACTACCGATCCAACCACCAGCGCTCCGGGCAGGATGACAAGCAGGTCTTTCACAACAAAGCGGGCGATATTGCTGTTTCGCGCTCCCAAAGCCATGCGAATGCCGATTTCCTCAGTGCGTTGGTTCACGAAGAACGAAAACAGGCTATAAATTCCGAAAACTATCAGCAATAGCCCCAGCACCGCAAAGGCAATCAATAAAATCATTGAAAATCGCCGCGTTGCCATCGAATCGGCTAAAAGGCTGTCCATTGTTCTTACATTAAAGACAGGCTGATTGGAGTCGATCGCCGCAACCTGCGCTCGGACGCTGTCTATGAGTGTAGTTGGCGTCACATTTGTCCGAACCGCAAGAAACATGATACCGGCGACAAACCCTGCCGATTTTTCAGGCAGTTGAGAATAGGGATAGTACATCTCGGGGCGAGGATCTTTATCCAGTCCGGTATGCCGTACATTTCCCGCGACGCCGACGATGATGCACCAGCGGTAATCAGGGAAACGCGGCTTTATACGCTGCCCGATCGGATTCTCTCCCGGGAAAAAAAGATGGGCCATGGTTTCATTAATGATGGCAACGCCCGGAGCATCAACATTATCCGCGTCCGTAAACTGCCGCCCCGAGCGGAGAGCAATTCCGAGGGTATGAAAGTAATCGGAGCTTGCGGAGCGGTAGCGAGCTGAAAACGGCTGGGCCGGATTTGCCGGAGGCCGGCCATCGATATCAAATATCATCACCGGGTCAGAACCGCTAAGGGGCAGAGGGCGTATTGTCGCGGCGGAAGTCACCCCCGGAAGCGAGCGCACTTTGGACAGCAACTGGTCATAGAACTGGCCTACCTTAGCGCCCTGATAACGAGTCGGCGGAAGAGAGAACTGTATCGTCAGGAGGTGGTCAGAACGAAACCCAGGATCCACCTTTTCGAGACGCCATAAACTCTGAATCAAAAGCGATGCGAATACAAGAAGGACCAGAGCGAACGAACTTTCGGCCACTAAGAGTGCAATTCTGGTTCGTCCGGTCCCGGTCCGCGACCGCTGGCCCCCTTCTTTTAGATTCGCATTCAAATCGGCCTTACTGGACTGAAGAGCGGGGACAAGACCGAAAAGTATCGCCGTAAGAATCATAAGACCAAAGACGAAGATCATTACTCTGGAATCAAACGGTATCTCGGTAATGTTCAGAGATTCCTTTGGTATCAGAGACAGCACAAAGGACCTTCCCGAATAAGCCGCAAATACTCCGATGGCGGTTCCCAGAAATGCGAGAACGACGCTTTCTGTAATCAACTGACGAACAATGCGTGACCGCCGTGCCCCGAGGGCGGATCGGATCGAGATCTCCTTTTTCCGCCCCAATGCCCGAGCCAGGAGCAGGCTGGCGATGTTGAGACATCCGATAAAGAGTACGAGTCCCACAGCACATGAAACCAAAAGCAGCGTTGGCCGAACGTCACCCACCAATTCCTGGCGCGCGGAAGAAATTGTCACTCCCCAGCCTTCATCTGTATTCGGATATGCCATGGCAAGGCGAGAGGCTATGACCTGGAAATCACTTAATGCATCAGGAATTGACACTCCGGACTTCAGGCGGCCCATGACTCTCAGAACATGCATGCCTCTCTCGGTGGACTCGGCCGGAGTCAGCGCCAGCGGAACCCACAACTCATATTCCCGGCTGGGAAACCAGAAGTCGGGCTTCATAACTCCTATCACCGTATAATTTCGCCCGTCTAAGTCGATCGACTTGTTGATAATGTTCGAATCTGATCCGAATCGGCGCACCCACAATTCATGACTGAGAATGACGACAGGTTGTGCTCCCAGCAACTCCTCATTCGGAAGGAACGTTCGTCCAAGCAAAGGGTCAACGCCTAAAATGGAAAACAGCGATGCCGAGGCACGCACTCCCAAGAGCCGCTCGGGCCGCTCCGAGCCTTCGAGATCGAAGCTCTGATCCCGAATTGCCGCGAGCCCGGTCAATGAGGAATTCTGCCGGCTCCAATCCTGCAATTTTGGCGCCGAAACTGTGAATTGCGGAAAACCCTGTTTTGGGTTGTTTTCCCATATCCAGGCGAGATTTTCAGAATTTGCATACGGAAGCGGCCGCAGCAGAACCGCATCCGTTATGCCAAAGATAAGGATATTGGCGCCGATACTCAGGGCCAGCACGAGAATCACTGCGAGAGCAAATCCCCGGCTTTCATTCATCATGCGAAAGGCATATTTGATGTCCTGAAGCATCAACAACTCTCCTTGTTCACGACGAGCCCGCCTGCTGAAACGACGTTTCGGAACGGGAAGCGCTCTTCGTCTGATCGAACCTGAGGATTTTCACGCTCTATCCATAGAAACAAATCGAATCACAGGACACCAAAATCAAACTCCTGCTCGCTGTCCCTGTTCGAAGTGTCCGATATGGCTGTCTCCAACGCGCGCTCTCCCCGATTCAGGAAAGAGAGACCGCCCAGTCGTACTTCAGGCGTAGCAACGATTTCCGTCAGCACCGCTCGAATTTGATTTAGAAACAGCTTGATTGTACCTCGATGAAAGCAGCTTTGATCATAAATAATCCGCAGAAGAATCTCCGGTCCTGGCACTACAACCAACAGAATGGGACAACCGGAGCCCCCTTCCAGAGAGGAACGCACATCTTCGACCTGAAGCCGCTTACTCCGCCGCCTCAGACTCTCGTCAATGGGAAAGTTCTCAAACACCAAAATGCTTTCAAACAGCGCTTCGCCGCGCTCTATCTCGCTCCATTGGCGGACACGGGCCAGTGGCGCATACTCGTACTCCCGAACTGCCGCCTGTTCCGCCTGCAAACTCTGCAGCCAGTCCGATACCCGTTCTTCTTTCCTCACCAACACTCGTACCGGCAGTGTGTTGATGAACGGCCCCACCATCTGCTCCACTTCTTTTAACTCCGAGGGACGCCCGGAAACTGTCGCGCCGAAAACGACATCGGATCTCCCGCTGCGGCGGCTCAGGATCAATGCCCACCCGGCCTGCACTATCGTATTTAGCGTCAGCCGATATCGGCGCGCCATCTCCTGCAGATCTGCCGTCACCTCGCTCGACAGCAGCAGACGTTCCTTTGTGTAGTCGGCCTGCATGCCCGATCCCGCGCCCGGCAGCCCGGCGCGAATGCGAGTCGGAGAGGAGAAGCCCTTCAGAGTCGAACGCCAGAAAACCTCGGCTCGCCCAAGATCGCGGGTAAGCAGCCATCTGATGTAGTCCCGATAAGATCGAAGCGGCGGCAGTGCGAGCTTCCGCCCTTCAAGTAAAGCATCATAAGAGGCAAACACCTCGCTCAAAAGTGCGGCGAGGGACCAACCATCGCTCACCAGGTGATGAATACTCCAGATGAGCCAGGAAGCATCTTCGGAAAACCGGATGAGAGTCAGGCGCATCAAAGGAGGAGTTGCCAGATCGAATCCCCGCTCGCGGTCTGCCCGCAGAAAGACCTCCAGGTCCTTCTCATCTTCCGCCCGCCCAATCCAGGAATGCTCTTCCCACTGAAGAGTGGCATGGGCACGGATTACCTGAAGCGGCTTTTGCAGCTCTTTCCAGGAAAAGCCCGTGCGCAGAATTGAATGACGATCAATCATCTTCTGCCATGCACTCCTGAGCGCCGAAACTTCAAAGCCGTTCCGAATCACGCAGCTGATTTGTTCGAAGTATTCTCTCGAATCTTCATCATATTGGGAGCGGAAGAGCATTCCTTCCTGAAGAGGGGAGAGGGGATAGATGTCTTCGATATCCTCGATTCCGGAGGCCAGATGATCCAGCGTTGTCTGATCCAGTCCGGCCAGCGGAAAGTCCGAGGGCGTCAGTCCTGGCTTCTCCCCCTGACGGCTCCTCTCCAGAGCCGCTTCCAATTCTTCCTGGTACCACCGCGCCAGTTCCTCCACCGTCGCACGCTCATGCACCTCCCGGCTGTAATTCCAGAACATCTTCAGCCGACCGTCCACCACCGCCCCGCCCACCAGCAGCTTCTGTCGTCTCCGCGTTTCCCGGCTCGCGACCTCACCCACTCTTTCACTCGCCTCCCCCTCGATCACTCCGGCCCCTGCCCGCTCCTGATGGAACTGCCCCAGATAGTTGAAACTCACCTCCGGTTGCTCACCCCGGCTTAATCCCTCCCGCAGTTCCGCATCGCCGCTCATATATCTCAGCACTCCATAGCCCACTCCTCTCCGCGGTACTCCCCTCAGCTCCTCCTTCACCACCTTCATCACCTCATTCAATCCCGCGCTCCTCTCCGTCTCCACGACCACCGGGTATACCGCCGTGAACCACCCCACCGTTCGGGTTACATCCACTCCTTCAATGCTCTCCTCCCGGCCATGGTCTTCGATCTCGATCAGTTGCCGATCCTTCCCCGTCCAGCGGTTCAGCACTTTTACCAGCGCTGCTACCAGCACCTCTTTGGCCTCCGCTCGCCACCTTACCGGCATCTCCTGCAACAGCTCCTGCGTCTGCTCCGCGCTGAATCTCACATCCACCCACTCCCCGCTACCCATGGTGTTCCGGCCGTCTTTATGATCCACCGGCAACTTCTCCACCTCCCGGCTCCGCTCTGCCACTCCCAGCCAGTACCCGGCCTCCTCTCTCATCCTCCCGCTGCTTCCGTACTCTTCTATCCGCCTGGCCCACTGCCGGAATGAACTCGTCTTCGCTCCGAAGCTGATCGCCTCCCCGCTCCTCGCCTGTTCATAACCGCGCTCCAGGTCTTCCAGCAAAATCCGCCACGACACCCCATCCATCGCCAGATGATGCACCACAATCAATAATCGCATTCCGCCCACAGCCCCCAGCTCAAACAGCACTACCCGCACCAATGGTCCGCGCTCCAGATCCAGACTCGCCTGCACCCGGTTCACGGTCTCTTCGAGAACCGCGCGCTGTTCCTCCGCTCCCGGTTCTTTCAGATCAATCTCCGTAAACAGCCCGTCCGGCTCGCTTGTTACTCCGGCATTGTGCTGCTCCCAGCCGCCCTCTGCTCCGCGGGTATACCGAAGCCGCAGGGCATCGTGGTGCTTCACCAGCTCCCGCACCACCCGCTCCACATGTTCCTTTTGCACTCCTTCCCGGACACGCAATAACACAGACTGGTTATAGTGGTGCAGCTCCACAAACTCCTGCTCAAAAAACCATCGCTGAATGGGTGTCAACGGGACCTCGCCCACAACCTCCCCCTGGTCTTCCTGCGCCGCCGGCGCGGTCCCCACAACTCCGGCCAGATCTCTGATTGTCTGGTGATCAAACAGATCCTTCGGC
>WNFI01338436.1_pt2 | contig 10244 bp, 9 predicted proteins | sample 5400471 | NCBI WGS metagenome assembly WNFI01 (sample SAMN13153348, study PRJNA577476) | soil metagenome | isolation source: 100 cm saprolite on Douglas fir-dominated hillslope | place: USA:California | collected 2013-09-17 | reverse complement strand
GAATTTAACCACGAGCCGGGTCAAGCCTCCCAAGCCTCCCAGGACATGAATGGCGTGAACCCCGGTGAATACGTAAAAGAATGAGCTATTCGGATTCGTAGGAAGGTACAGCCCCTCAGAGCGCAACTTCAGCCACGCCATGTATTGTCCTGCGACGAATACCAGCCCAAGCGCCCAGGTTGCATTCAACCAAAGCATGGACCCGGAACGGTCGGTTCCACGCGCACGCATGTAAGCCGAGACTCGACGCTTTGCCAACTCCAACGTAACGCTGCTTGCAACCAGCGCCAGCGTATTGAACCAAAGGATGCTAGGTAGAACGATGTGCTGCCAATCCGTGGCAGAGCCTTCGCGGACGTAAAGCGCGCTGGTGAGAGCGGCGAACGTCATTCCTATCGCCGCCAGCGCAACCCATATCCCAGTGCGCGTTGGCTCACCGGGACGGTCGGCAATGTTGCGCAGATCGCGGCCCGGAGTTGCACCCTGAAATCCGCCGCCGCCGTTTCCGCCGTGCGGACGGAGTTCTCGCGGCTTCTCTACTGGCGGTGGTTGCAGCGTAGTTGCCATATATTTTCGGTTGTAATCAGTACTGTCTCAGCGCCCTGCTTACGGAGTTTCTCCGGCCTTTTCTGGCGAATCCTGCATCAAGTAATCGCCGCTTGCGCTCTCGACACCATATTGATAGGGATCGTGATAAACCACCACATGCTTGCCGCCGAAATTGTCCCACGGAGGCGGCGACGGCATGATCCATTCCAGCGAAGTGCATTCCCACGGATTCTCCGGCGCGGCCGGACCCTTGAAGCGGCTGTAAATCAAGTTGAACAGGAAGATCAACTGGGCCGCTCCCGTAAATAACGCAGCGTAGGTGATGAACTTGTGCACCGGGATGAGAGGAACCAGAAAATCGTCAGTGAACGCCGAGTAGCGGCGCACGTTGCCCGCCAGACCCAGGTAGTGGAAGGGCATGAAGATGCAATAGGTGCCGATGAATGTAAACCAAAAATGCAGCTTGCCCAGATTCTCGTTCATCATGTGTCCGGTCATCTTGGGGAACCAGAAATAAGTGCCCGCGAAAATTCCGAAAATGGCTGCCACTCCCATCACCATATGGAAATGGCCGACGACGAAGTAGGTGGCGTGCAGGTAAATATCGATCGAGGGCTGCGCGAGGAAGAATCCGCTGACGCCGCCGCTCACGAACATGGAGATGAAGCCCAGAGCGAAGAGTGACGCCGCAGTAATCCGGAGTCGAGATCCATACAGGCTGCCCAGCCAGATCAAGGTCATGATCGTCGCCGGGATGGTAATCATCAGAGTTGGGAATGAAAAGACCAGGGCCGAGAACGGATTCATGCCGCTCAGGAACATGTGATGTCCCCAGACCATGTAGCTCAGGAACCCGATGGCCATCATGCAATAAATAATAGCTTTGTGACTGAGCATTGGCTTGCGCATGCTGTTAATCAGGATGTGCGAGACGATGCCAATCGCGGGAAGAATCGCGATGTAGACCTCAGGATGACCGAAGAACCAGAAGAGATGTTGCCAGAGCAGCGGAGAGCCGCCTTGATGCGGTTGCAGGTGGTCGCTGATATTCAGGCCCGACGGTATGAAAAAGCTCGTGCCAGCGGTGCGATCGAGAATGAGCAGGAGACAGGCAGGCATCAGAACGGCAAACGCCAATAGCGAAATGCAAGAAGTGATGAACCAGGCCCAAGTGCTGATCGGCATGCGGGCAAGAGTCATGCCCTTGGTTCGCAGGTCGAGCGTGGTTGCAATAAAGTTCAGCGCACCCAGTAATGAGGCGATGCAAAAGACGAAGATGGACAAGCCCCAGAGAGTCTGACCCAAACCTTCACCCGGTCCTGAATCTTTTCCGACGGCACTCAGCGGAGCATAGGCGGTCCACCCAGCCAATGGCGGGCCATCCGGTACGAAGAACGCGGCCATCAGGATCAGGAAGGCTACGAATGTCGTCCAGAACGACATCATGTTGAAGCGGGGGAAGGCCATGTCCTCCGCGCCTATCTGGATAGGCAGAAAGTAATTTCCAAAAGCCGCGAAGGGAGCGTTAGTGAGGACGAAAAACACCATCAGTGTCCCGTGCATGGTCATCAGCGAAAGGTAATACTCGGGGGTCATCACGCCGCCCGGCGCTCCCACTTTCGAGAGGAATTGCAAACCAGGGATCGGCGCATTGGGCCAGACCAAGTGGATTCGCATCAGCCAAGACAACACCATCCCCGTGACTACCGCAACAAGCGCAAGCGCGTAGTACTGCTTGCCAATAACTTTGTGGTCGAGGCTGAAGACGTGCTTGCGAATAAATCCCTGCGGTGGACCGTGATGAACAACTTGGACGGACGGCTCAGACATGATCCTTCACCTCTGGAGAATTAGCAGCAGCCTGAAGCAAGATCAGCATAGAAAACTATTGGGACTGCGCCTTCAACCACTTGTCGAAATCATCCTGCGCCATTACGTTCAGATACGCCTTCATGTTGTAGTGTCCAAGACCACACAGCTGCGTGCAGACGATTTCGTATTTGCCGACCTTGGTAGCGGTGAAGTGCAACGAAAGGTCCAGGCCGGGGACAAAGTCCTGCTGAATGCGTAACTCGCGGACGTAGAAGGAGTGGCCTACGTCCTTGGCGTGCATCATCAGATGAACTTCTTTGTTGATAGGAATGACCATTTCGCCGGAGGTGATGTCATCGCGGGCGGGCACATCGTTCTCGGGATCGAGTCCGAAGAAATTCGAGTTGCCTTCATCGATCTTGTCGGGATGAATGCCGCCGAACTTTCCATCGGGGCCAGCGTAGCGAAAGTAGAACGCGAATTGGCCGGCTTGTACCTGGATGGGTAGAGCATCGGGCGACGCTGCCTTAAAGTAAACATCTCCCCAAGCTTTGGTTCCCAAAGCACCCAAGGCGATCGCTTCGGCACCGACCAACAGGATAGCGGCGAGAACGAGATAGCGGGCCCCACCGGGAAAGCGCTTCAGTTGTGCGTCTTTTTTTCCGCCGGACTGCCACACGAAGAAGCCGAGAACGAGTTGAGCGGCCAGAAACGACAAGCCCGCTTCGATCATGGTGTCATCGAGTTGTTTGTCGATCTGGGGCCCGTGGGTGGAAATATCCTCGGGAGGAGCGACATTGGCTCCAAGAAAAGTGTGGGTAATGATGGGAACGGCGGAGAGCAACGCAATCACAATCACGATCACTGCGAATACTTTGCCACCCATGTTCCCTCGCATCCGTCCGGCTCAACCGGCCCTAAAATTGTCGTGGCCGGCTCAAAAGCCGGCCACCAGACTCATGTAACGACTTCTAGTAAGCCTTGGCCTTAAAGCTGAAGTCGATGGACTTGGTTTCGCTACCGCCGATTGTCACTTCTTGTACCTGGGTTCCGTAGTCTTCGTGCCAGGCGGTAACGGTGTACTTTCCGGCCGGGAGATCCGGCAACGAGAAGGCCCCGTTGTCTTCGGTAACCGAGTAATGGCTAGTCTTCAAAACGGCAAACCGACCGGACATCCAGGGATGAATGTTGCACTTCACCTTGATGAATTCCGCCTGGTCGAACTTCTCGCTGATGTTGGGGGATCCGGGAGGCTGCGACTTGTTCCACTCGCGGTTGAGCGTGGGCATCGGGTGGATGTTGTGCGAAGTCTGGTCGGCGTTGGCTACTTGCAATCAGTCGTAATCGGAGTCGTATGTTGCTTGGCACAGCTCGGCTCCTTTGACATGTCGATTGGCTTTTGTTTAACCGGCGTCCCGGTATAGGTGACCTTGCCACTGATGGTACCGGCGAACATCAAAGTCGGAACTACTATCGACACTAGTATTGCAGTGCACAACCTTTGTAAACGCATCACTTCGCCTCCTGAGGGGAAAATCTAACTTCAGTTTCCGCCGTTCGCTGTCCTGTTTTCGCCCGACGCGGCAGGCGCTGCTGCCTGTTTCTCGGTGTAGGGCGGGATCACTCCATGCGCCGCTTTCAGGACGTCATTCTCTTTACTGTGACGGTTTACCTGCAATGTACGCAGGAAATGTACCAGATCCCAAGCATCGTTAGGCTGAATAACATCTGCAAAAGAGGGCATCGGAGTGCCATCCACTCCCGTTATGAAAATCTTGTAGATGTCCTGATTTGTGGAACCACACTTGAAACGGGAATCATCCCCGCCGGAGGCAAAGTTATAAGGCCGAATGGGCTGATCCTTGCTGTCGGTTAGAGTCGCGGCTGAAGGTCCGTCTCCCTTGCCTTGCGGACCATGGCACTTCCAGCATTCCAGCTTGGTAAACAAAGCCTTGCCGTGTGAAATGCTTTCAATCGTCACCGCCGGCTCGGCTGGAATCTTGATGGGATCGCCTGGCTTTTCTTTCTCCCAGCGCGGTGAGAAAGTCTTAACATACGCCACCAGATCAGCCCGCTGCTGTTGCGAGAAGGTATTCCAGATCGGCATGTTTGAGTTAGTCAAGCCACGCGCAATGGTGTTGTAGAGATCGTCGTCAGTCGGCAAGGTTCCAGTAAGCGTAGAGCGACATTTGAAGGTTGCAATTGTGAAGTCGCGAGGCTTTGGGTCCAGCCATGGGGCGTTCTCGCCGTTGCCATCGCCCAGATCGCCATGGCAGCCGGCGCAGTACCGGCGGTAATCCATCTTGGCGTCTTTGGCGTGTCCCGTGAAATTCCCGATGTGGCTCTCCATGGGCTTAAGCGGCTGCGGCGGATGAGGCCCCACATCAGGTACGTCCTGAGCCGAGGCTCTGGACGCGAACCCAACGACAAGTACCACACTGAGAATCACACCGAAAAAGTATGCGCGTTTCAAACTGTTCATGGGCTGCATCCTCGAAACGATAATCGACCAAGTGAACCGAATCGCCTGCCACTCAATTCTCAGAAATCAAAATCGAATCCGAGCATCAAACTGTTGGAGCTCAAATCTGTCCCTGACACCGGCGAGGTACCGCGCTGACGAATCCATGAATATTCGTTATGCAATGCGAAGCCCGCTCTGCTGGTCATGAACGGGTTATAACGATATCCGAAGACATAGTTGTCGATGTCCCCAAGGTTGGAGGGCGTCCCCGGAATTGCCTGTTGGGACATGCGCACCCATTCCGAACGCTGGAAGATGGTGAACTGCGGATTCCAGACGTAATGAGTTTCTACGAAGGCCCCGTTCCATGTGGGATTGACTGCTCCGGTTGGTAGCACTCCCGTGGTGTTGTTGTTAGCAGAATCGCAGGTTCCGGTAATGATATCTCCATAACAGGCCCCGAACCAGGCGCTGTCGGAGCCGTGTTGGGTGAAGACCTGGACATCGAGGTGCTTGCCGAGATAAAACAGGCCTTCAAACCCGACCCGGCTAAAGCTCTTGTTGCCAATCCCGGAACCCGGGAGAGGTGCGCCACCGTTGGTAAGGTAAGTTGTTGGCGCGACTCCGAACATGGCATATCCGCCAATACGCTGAACCCCCAGCTTGCCTGCACTGAATGCCTGACTCCCCGCAAGAAAGGCGGTGTAGGAATTCTGTCCGTAGGGCAGATCCACGTTTCCATCGGTAGAGCTGAACACGGCCGCCGAGAGCCGGGTTCGATCGTCGGTGGAATGTCCCATCCATTCAACACCAAGCTGATTGTCGCCCAGTTGTCCGAAGATATTGCCATCGCCCACTGGAATAAAGTGGAAGAGTTGGTATCCGCCTCCGCTGCCCGATAGGGTCAGGGTACGTTTCTCAGAGATGAAGCTGTCGAGCTCGAATTTCCCCATTTTCACGTTCAGCCATGGACTGTGAAAGAGGTTATCGAATCGGACATTGGCAGATTCAAAATGGAAGGCTCCGAACTCATCCGCAGAGGGCACGAGCAGGAAGGTGATGTTCTTCTCCAGCGTGCCGCCCGTCAGAATGTCCAACCCGCTCAGATTGAAGCCTGTGGTGGTCATCTTTACCTCACCCGCGCCCGGACCGGCGGTCGTGTCAACCTGGACTTTGTTCGTACTTTCCCGACTCCAAAACGGCGTAATGCGGAGAGTGATCGGCCAATACGACGGGTTTTGCCAGATCGGGGCATCCTTGTCGTTCATGAGTTGGTAGCCGTTGTCTTTGAATTTCTGGCCAAAATAGTTCAACATCGGCCAAGACTCGTGACAAGCCGAGCAGCGCAAACCATACTTTCGGGCGAAGGCTGGGAGAGCGTTCGCGCGCTGGCTGCTACTCAAGACCAGGAAGACCATCACTAAAACCGTAGTCAGCAATGACTGAAACCACGGCAACTTTCCAAAGAGCGGAAACTGCTTCCCCATGCGCATGCCTGACTCCTCACGCAACTCGTCGATAGAATAAACCGCTTCCCACAGGCAGAAGCAAAGGCCGTGCGGGATTGGAGCAGGCCCATTCCCTTCCTGCTGGAAAAGGTCCTACCACCGTACCGGAGGGGAATCCTACTATGGCTCCTAAAGGACTTGCAAGGGATAAATCGATTTTTTTGACATTTTCGTGACAATGTAAAATGCCAACCATTTTTGGGATTGTGGTGGAATACGGATCTTGAGTTGACAGGCTCCGAGCAGAAGTTGAGACTCTTGTGAAAGCGGGGCAACATAATTAGTGAAGCGCAATGCTCAACTCGCGACACGGACGGCGCGGCACCGGGTCATTAAGTTTGGCCCACTTGCGGCTCAAATTGGGTTGTTTTTGGCCCTAGGTCTTGCGGTACTTCCCGTTTCCGGGCGCGAAAAGGATACGGCGCACTACGGCGCGGGGCTTATCGTCAACGTACCTCTGCCAGAGAGTGAAGTTGTGCAGGTTGTCCAAGACGTGGCCCAGAACGGGATCATTCGAGGAACCAAGGAATACAACAAGGACGAGTACGTCACAGGAGCTACTGTGGCGAATTCTGCGCGCGGCCTGGCGGAGTGGACCGAAGGCGGCAAGATCTTTTACAAGGCGCGCATACACGCGCTGGATCCGCGGAATTTCAAAAACGGCAGTGACGTTGGCACTCTTTCGGTGCGATACGTAGTTCAGGCCCAGGGCGATCACAACACTGTCTTGCGCATTGATGCAATTTTTGCCGAAGACTTCCGCCACGTCGTGCATCAGTCTAACGGTTCGGTTGAGGGGGCGGAGTACAAGGATATCCATGACCGCCTCGATTCGATCGAGTTGATGAAGAGTCAGACAGCGGAAGCTGAGAAAGAGCGCCAAGAGCAGCTAGCGAAGCCGCAGGATGCTGAAGTAACAACGCAGACCCCGAGGGCGGCAGCACACCCGCAGTCCACCGCGACTGCTGAACTGAGCTCTGTCGTAACTCCTGCGGTTCCTTCCGCCGAGGCGGCTAGCCCATCATCGGTCGTTCCCGAGCCCCCGAGTTCTCAAACTTCGCCGGCTCAAACTCTCGACGAGCGTGTACGAGATCTTCGGCGGCAGGTGGAGCGACTGATAAAATCGCCTGGCGCGGCCATGAAATCAGCTCCGTTTCATTCGGCAAGCACGCTTAAGTCCTTAGCGGCTCTGTGCACAGTGCTTTTTGTATTGAGCGCAGGGTTGGCTCGTGCTCAAAATTCTTACGAACGAACTTTCCCACAATCCAAGTCAGCGGTACAACGAGCGTTGCAAGAAATACACAGCAGCCTGGCTGGCCGTTTGCCGGTGTTGGATGGATTCGCAAATCCTGCCGAACATTCGCTGGACCACTATGATCGCGGATATTACCAAGCCGAGGTGCAGGTGGTCGCAACGGCGTCCGGTGGCGCCGTGGTACGAATCAGCACCAAAGTGACTGCGTTTTATACAGACCCTTCCGCGTCATCGGGATCAGGTTATCGTCTTCTCAATTCTAACGGTCGGCTGGAAGCGGATCTTCTCGATCAACTGACAGAGCGCCTCAACAAAGGTGGAAGCTCCGCTAACGGCAATTCTGTAGAGCCGTCTCGCACTACTCCCACTGCGAACGCTCCGGTCCGTGAAGTACCCACGATCTCAACCCCTGCGCCCAATACTGCCGACCGCGGAGCATTCTCGTCGTCGCTAAGTCAGAGTCTGTCGGCCCAAGAGCGAGCACTTGCCCACGTTCCAGCGGCACAAAAAAATCCGGACCCGGAAAAGAACAGCCTGCAAGCGGAGGCGGACAGCTTGCAGGAAGTTCTTAAGAATCAGGCGCATCCCAAGAATTTAGTCGCGGTGAAGAAATCAGGTACACCTGTGGTCGCGTCCGCGAGCTTGACCGCAAAGACGCTATTTATGGCGAGTTTGCACGATGAGTTCGAAATGCTCGACTTTAATTCCGACTGGGTTCATGTGCGCATCTCTGGCCTCTCACGCGGGTGGATCTGGCGCGACAGTCTGGAGATGCCGGAAGGCATTCCTGATACGGCCGCTCACCCAGCCAAAGCAAGGCCCGCTGCTGCCGATGTATTTCAGGCGAGCCGCGAAGAAATTGCTCCATTCCCCGGAGACTGGGAGCCGTTGCGAGGCAAGACGGTGAAGATCATTACAGTGCAGAAACTGGATGAAAATGCGAAGGACACTGGAACACAAGCGCGGCTGGAGTTCGCGAAATACGAACTCGACACCAACTTTGCGGAATTAAGTCAGAAAGAAAAAGATTTGGCAGGGATTGTGATGATTTTCGATTCCGCCGATGGGGGCATGATTGCCGCGACACTGCCTACGCTTCAGCAGTGGAAGGCGGGAACGCTCTCGGACGCCGCACTCTGGCATAAATGTTTCTTCGATCCTCCGGAAGTGTTCAGTCCCGCGGCTTCTGCGGCGAGTCCATAGATTCAACGCACGCGGCAGAAGCGGGCGATGACCAAGCGGTGCGCATTTGCGCTTGACTTTCGGCCATCATCGGAGTACCTATGCAATCCTTGAGCACGTGACGGCTCTATCAGGTCCGTAACGTGTTTTTTGTTTGTCATAAAGAACCGATCGATACAAATTGGACAGCCGAAATTCATGAGCACAATGACAGTTCCATTTGCTGATTTGCGCAACCGCACGGCTTCCCTGCTCCGTGACTACGCCGAGCTAACTAAGTTGCGGGTCACGAGCCTGATCGTGATGACCGCCTGGTGCGGCTATTTCTTCGGAGCCCACAAAGCGGGTGTCTCCTGGCTTAGCTGGGGGCTGTTTCATTCCCTGCTTGGAATCGGCCTGGTTTCCAGCGGCACGGCAGCATTGAATGAAGTGATGGAACATGACGTCGATGCTCACATGAAGAGGACAGCGCGCCGGCCGCTGCCCGCAGGACGGATGAGTGTACTCCATGCCAGCATGGTCGGAGTCCTTGCAGCCGTTGGCGGTTCACTGTATCTCGCGGTATTCACCAATCCCCTGACGGGCTTGCTCACGTGCCTGACGTCCGTCGTATACCTAGCCGCTTACACGCCTCTGAAGCGCATTTCCCCGATCTGTACTTTTGTTGGGGCTTTCCCTGGAGCTATGCCCGGAGTACTGGGATGGACCGCCGTTCGTGGACGCTTGGAATGGGGGACGCTGGTCTTGTTTGCGATCCTGTTTGTGTGGCAGTTTCCACACTTCTTTTCCATCGCATGGTTGTACCGGGAAGACTATGCCAAGGGTGGCGTGCGCATGCTGCCAGTTGTGGAAGAAGATGGCCGCTCGACCGCGCGGAGAATTCTGATTTATTCCGTGGCGCTTATTCCTGTCAGTGTGTTGCCCAGCGTTATGGGGATGACTGGCCGAATTTATTTTGTTGGAGCCATTGTGCTTGGACTGGCGCTGCTGTATTTCGGCGTTCGCCTGGCCTTCCTTAACCTGCCGCTCGCCAGTGCGCGCTCTAAAATGCGCGCGCGCCATGTCTTGCAAGCGACGGTTATCTACCTGCCGCTGCTTTTTGCACTGATGATGGGCAACGCGGCGCGGCCATAAGTTCGCTAATTCGCACTTCGTCTCTGTGTTAGCGTGACCCTGCCTTGCCGGTGAGTTCGCGAATAATCTTCGCTTCATGCTCACGATAAGGACGACCGTCTGACCAGAAGACTTCATGGAACCAAATGGGAGGACTGTTGTCCACGTAAGGATGCTGCCACGAATCCCAAGGCAGATAGGTCTGCGTCTTTCCGGCAACCAGTCCCCAATTAATGGCCGCAACTTGATATTTTTTCGCGATGGGCAGGACTGTGTCGAACGTGCTGCCGACCGAACGCGCCATGTATTCAGTACACAGAATCGGACGGTGATAATTCTGAAGCCATGTGACTCGCTTCTC
>WNFI01190878.1_pt1 | contig 10246 bp, 8 predicted proteins | sample 5400471 | NCBI WGS metagenome assembly WNFI01 (sample SAMN13153348, study PRJNA577476) | soil metagenome | isolation source: 100 cm saprolite on Douglas fir-dominated hillslope | place: USA:California | collected 2013-09-17 | reverse complement strand
CCGGTCGAGCAGCGGAGCCGGGATCGTCTCCGACACGTTGGCCGTGGGGATGAACAAAACCTCGGACAGGTCAAGGTCGACCTCCAGGTAGTGGTCGCGAAACGTGTTGTTCTGCGCGGGGTCGAGGACCTCGAGCAGCGCGGCCGACGGGTCGCCCCGCCAGTCGCTGCCGACCTTGTCGATCTCGTCCAGCATGATCACCGGGTTCTTGGTTCCGGCCTCTTTCAGCGCGCGGACGATGCGGCCCGGCAGCGCGCCGACGTAGGTCCGGCGGTGGCCGCGGATGTCAGCCTCGTCGCGGATGCCGCCAAGAGAGATGCGTGTGAACTTTCGGCCCAGCGCGCGTGCGACAGACTCGCCGAGCGAGGTCTTGCCGACGCCCGGAGGGCCCACGAGCGTGATGATCGCGCCCGAGCCACGACCGCCCAGCACCTCGAGACCGCGCTCCTTGCGCAGCTTGCGCACGGCGAGGAACTCGATGATCCGGTCCTTCACGTCGGAGAGGCCCGTGTGGTCCTCGTCCAGGATCCGGCGCGCCTCGACCAGGTCGTAGTTGTCTTCGGAGCGCACGTTCCACGGGATGTCCAGCATCCAGTCGAGGTACGTGCGGATCCATCCGTATTCCGGGTTCTGCTCGCTGGTCCGCTCCAGCCTGTCGAGCTCGCGGTTGACCTCGACGAGCACACCTTCGGGGATGCCGGCTGTGGCCACCCTTTCCCGGTACGTCGAAACGACGTCAGTGCTGCCTTCGTTCAGCTGCTTCTTGATCGCCTCGAGCTGCTGGCGCAGCAGGAACTCACAGGACCTGCAGCTTCTGGTCGGCGGACAGGTCAGGCGAGTAGCCGGCAAGGTCGGCGAGGTGGCCGGGGGTCCGCGCCGCGCGCAGGAACTGCACGACCTGCGGGACGCCTCTCGACTCGACCAGGTTCTCCAGCAGGGCGCGATACTCGCGCGCTAGCTCGAGCGAGCGCTCGGTCGGAGGTTCCGGGTCGGCGATCGGGTCGGCCTGGACCCAGAGCGCCCCACCGATGTCGGCCTGACCGCCACCCAGCCGGGCGCGGTATTCGCCCTTGATCATGAACGCCTCTGCGCCGGTCGGCAGCTCCGCCGACTCGCCCAGGCGCCCGACCGTGCCGATGCTGCCGTACTTGCCCTCGATGCGGGGCACGAGCAGGACCAGGCGGTTGCCCTGGCGGGCAGCCTCGATCGCGGCTTTCTGGTTGTCGCCCTCGACCGCCAGGGTGACGGTCATGTGCGGCAGGACGACGACGTCGTCCATCGGAAGGACTGGGAGCAGCTCGGACTTTGGTGTTGCCATCTTTGTAGAAGAACAATTACCCAGTAAGGCGAATTCCAACACCTGCCCCCACCAGGGAGTGGTTCACCTTCCCGCGGATGGGTAATTCACCTCCCCGCCCGCCCGCCTAGACCCCCGCCCGCTGTCTCCCCTGCCGCGCCACCGCGTCAATCGTCACAGCTGCCAGGAGTACGCCGCCCGTGACCATGAACTTCACGTCCGAGGCAGCACTGAGCAGGGCCAGCCCGTTGTTGATCGACCCGATCACCAGCCCGCCGGTGAGCGCCGACCACACCGTCCCCCGTCCGCCAAACAGGCTCGTGCCCCCGATGACCGCAGCGGCGATGGCGTTCAACAACGTGTCGCCCGTCCCCGAGTTGTAGTTCACAGCCTCCAGGCGCGACGCCCCCATGATGCCGCCGAAAGCCGCCAGCGTTCCACAAAGGCCGAAGACCGCGATCCGGATGCCGTTGACCGAGATGCCGGCCCGCCGGGCGGCCTCGGCGTTGCCCCCAACCGCGAAGACATGCCGGCCGAATCGCGTGCGGGTCAGGATCAGGTCGAAGCCCACGATGAGAGCGAGCAGGATCAGCAGGGAGAGCGGCACGCCGCGGTCGGATGCCAGCACCGCCATCGCGCCAAAGATCACCCCGGCGATGACGACGAACTTCGCCAGCTCGCCCGCCCAACCGCCCAATGGAAGGCCCGCCGCCGCCCGGCGTCGCCTCGTGATGAAGAAGAGGTCCGTGCCAAGCAGAGCCACGACTATGACGGCCAGCGTCCAGCCGACGGATGCCGGGTAGAACTGGTTCGCCAGCTGCAACATGATCGGGTCGTTGAGGTTGATGGTGCCCTTCTCGCCGAGGACGTGCAGCTGGGCGCCGAACCAGGTCAGCAGACCCGCCAGCGTCACCACGAACGATGGAATCCGGAAACGCGTGAAGAAGAACCCATGGAACGTCCCGATCAGCGTGCCTGTCAGCACGCCCGCCGCGATGGCCGGTGCAGCCGGCCATCCCTTCTGGACGGCGAGCACCGCCATGACAGCGGAGCCCAGGCCGTAGACCGAGCCGACCGAGAGGTCGATCTCACCAAGGAGCAGGACCATCACGATCCCCACCGAGACGATTCCGGTGGCGGCGATCTGAGCCAGCAGATTAGTGAGGTTCAGCGGGCTGAGAAAGAGCGGGTTGAGGTAGGTGAAGACGGCCCAGATCAGGACCAGTCCAAGAATGACCGGAAGCGAGCCGACCTCACCGGAGGCGACGCGGCGCTGTAGAGCATCCAGGCCGGACCGGACGCTCGCGATCATGCCTGGGGCTGGAACTTGCCGAACTCGGCGCCCGTGATCGCGCCGACGACCGCTTGTTCCGACGAGTCAGCGCGATTGAACGTGCCGACCCGGCGCCCGAGGCGCATCACGATGATGCGGTCGGCAACCTCGAACACATTGGCCAGGTTGTGGCTGATGACGATGACGCCAAGTCCCTGGTTGCGAAGTCGCAGCACCAGCTCGAGGACCTGCTTCGTCTGCTCCACGCCGAGCGCGGCGGTCGGCTCATCGAGAAGCACGACCTTCGCCTTCCACATCACGGAGCGGGCGACGGCGACCGACTGCCGCTGGCCGCCGGATAGGGCGGCGACCGCGTTGCGCGGGTTTGGAATCTTCACGTCCAGCGACTTGAGCACCTCTCTCGCCTTCTGCTCCATCTTCTCTTCGCTCAGCAGCGGCAGTGGGGTGGAAAGCTCCTCGCGGCCCAGGTAGAGGTTGGCCACGACGTCGAGGTTGTCGGACAGCGCAAGGTCCTGATAAACGGTCGAGATGCCGAGCGCGGCGGAGTCGCGCGGGCCATGGACCGGAACGTGCTTGCCCTCGAACCAGATCTCGCCCTCGTCGGGGACGTAGATGCCGGCCATGACCTTGATCAGGGTCGACTTGCCGGCGCCGTTGTCACCGACGAGGGCGACCACCTCGCCCGCATAGACCTCGAAGTCGACTTTCGAAAGTGCCTGGACCGCCCCGAACCGCTTGCTTATTCCCCGGAGCTGAAGCACTGGCTGCCGGTCGGACGCGGTTGGCGGGAGGCCGTCGGGCCTCCCGCCTGTGTCAGTCACAAAACGACTGTAGCGCTAAGAGATTCCAGCCGCCGTGCAAGCCGCTGCGTACGCCGCGGTGCAGACGTCGGCCTTGGTCCAGAAGCCGTCCGCGATGACGGTCGATGCGATGTTTGCCTTGTTGACCGCGACCGGGGTGAGGAGGACCGACTTGATGGCCGCCTTCCCGTTGTCGACAGTCTTGCCGGTGTTCAGCGTGCTGGACACCGTGATGCCGTAAGCGAGGTCGTAGGCCAGCTCAGCCGCGGCTTCCGCCTCGGCCTTGATCGCCTTGTAGACCGTCATGGTCTGCTCGCCGGCGAGGATGCGCTGAATGGCAGCCAGCTCAGCGTCCTGCCCCGTGATCGGGGGCAGCGGCTTGAGGCCGGCCGTCTTCATCGCCGCGATGGCGCCACCGGCGGTGCCGTCGTTGGCAGCCAGGACGCCGTCAACCTTGTTGCTGAGCGCCGTCAGGGCACCCTGCATCTCGGTCTGTGCGTTGTCCGGCTTCCAGCCGGGGGTGTCGTATTCCTTGCCGTACTTGACCTTGCCGTCCAGGACGCTGTGCGCGCCCTGCTTGAAGAGCTTGGCGTTGTTGTCGGCAGGGTCGCCGTTGATCTGAACGATCTGTGGGTTGACCTTGCTGCCCAGCGCGGCAAGCAGGGCGTTGCCCTGCAGAGCGCCGACAGCGGCGTTGTCGAACGACAGGTAGTAGTTGAGGTCGGCGGTGTTGAGGATCAGCCGGTCATAGGAAACGACCGGGATGTTCTTGGCCTTCGCCTTGGTGACGATGGCCGCCGCCGCCGCGCCGTCGACCGGGTCGAGCACCAGCACGCTGGCCCCGTTGGTGATGGCCGCGTCGGCCTGGGTCTGCTGCGTCGGGGCGTCCTGCTTGGCGTTGCTGTAGATCAAAGTGCAGCTTGGGCAGAGCGCCTTCAGCTTGGCCTCGAAGAACGGCTTGTCCTTGGTGTCATAACGAGCGGTCGTCGCCTCAGGCAGGAGAAGAGCGATCTTCTTGCCTGCGGGCGTTCCGCCACCGTTCCCGCCACATGCCATGAGGGCGATCCCCACGACCATGAGGACAGGTACGAACTTCCATAACTTCATGCGCACATACCTCTCTTAGTACAACTCCCCAGCCTTCTTCCCGAGGCTTTTCGCCCCGGGGCGAGAGTGCGCCGGCTGCGGGTCCTACTCCTTAACCCCAGGACGGGACCGCCCGCCCGGGCAAGAGCATGTCTTACCAGTACACGTTTGTCAAGAGTGCGATGGTGTGACCCGCACGTTGCGTTCAAGCTCTTGACAAACCGGCGTGGGGGGCGATGATTCCGGTTGTCACGTATGCAAAAGAAAACAGAGGGGTCGCTCGCCTGGCTGCGAGACCGCAACCGAGAGCGCGTCGTGGGGGTGCTGCGGGAGCGCGGCCGGATCAGCCAGGCGGACATCGCGCGGGTGACGGGCCTGTCGCGAACGACAGTGCATACGCTCGTCTCGGAGCTGAAGGTTTCGGGCCTGGTGCAGGAGATCGAGGTGGGAGTGTCCGACGTGCGTGGGGGGAGACCCGCCATGCAGCTCACGCTGCGCCGCTCGTCGCTGGCGGTGGTGGGGATCGACTTCGGGCACAGCCACGTGCAGGTTGCCGTCGCCGACATCGCTCATAACGTGCTCGCGGAACGGCGATGCGATCTCGACGTGAACCATCACGCCCGGGAAGCTCTCGACACGTCGGCCCGCATGGTGGGCGAGGTGCTGGCCGAAGCGCGTGTGGAACGGAAGTCCGTGGTCGGCGCCGGCATCGGCATCCCTGGGCCTGTCGATCGCGCGCGAGGTACTGTCGGATCGACCAGCATCCTCCCGGGCTGGACTGGTCTTCGCATCGGGAGCGAGATGCAGGAACGCCTGGGCATTCCGGTGGAAATCGAGAATGACGCCAACCTGGGCGCGCTTGCCGAGCTGACCTGGGGAGCGGGTCGCGAGTGTTCGAACTTCGCGTACATCAAGGCCGCTACCGGAATCGGCGCGGGACTCGTGATCGACGGCCGGCTCCTGCACGGGGTCACGGGGACAGCCGGCGAGATCGGGCACACGACACTCGACGAGTCGGGCGCCCTCTGCTATTGCGGGAACCGCGGGTGTCTCGAAACCAAAGCGTCAGGTCCCGCGATCATTCAGCTCGTCGGGCTCCTGAACGGCGAGGTTCCCTCCCTGGCGCAAATCGTCGAGCTTGCCGTCGCGGGCGACCTGCGCTGCCGTCGCGCGATCTCCGACGCCGGTCACGAGATCGGCGTCGCCGTCGCCGGCCTGTGCAATCTGATCAACCCCGAGCGCGTCATCGTCGGCGGCTTGCTCAGCCGGACAGGCGAGGTCCTGCTCCAGCCGATGCGAGAATCGATTCGGCGCCACGCGGTGCAGGCGGCGGCGGAATCCCTCGACGTCCGTCCCGCGGTGTTCGTCGAGCGCGCCGAGCTGCTGGGATCTCTCGCGCTCGCGCTGCAAGCGCAGAGCGACCGAGCGTCGAGCGGCGGAAACGGCGACAGGGTTTGAGCTACCCCAACCCCCTTCTGCAGAGGCCGAGCTATCGGCCACGGGCGGGATTAGAATGCGGCTTTGGGGAAGTGGAGTAAGACTTGCTGCCGGCGCACTCTCGCCCCGCGACAGCGCGGGAAGAAGGCAGCAGGAGCGACATCTTAGAGGTGTGGACTGAGTCCGATCCTCGGAGGAAAGGTATGAAGGCCAACTGGACTCGCCGTGAGTTTGTCCAACGCGTCGGCACAGCCGCCGGCGTTCTCGCCCTCGGCGGCACGTTTGCCGAATTCCTCGCTGCCTGCGGCGGCCCCGGTGGCACCGCGGCCACCAAGCTCGAGATCTTCAGCTGGTGGACCGCCGGCGGAGAGGCCGACGGCCTCGCCGAGATGTACAAGATCTACAAGGCGAAGTACCCGAGCGTCACCATCGTGAACCAGGCGGTGGCGGGGGGCGCGGGCAGCAACGCGAAGGCGGTGCTCGCGACGCGCATGCAGGGTGGCAAGCCACCCGACAGCTTCCAGGTCCACGCCGGCCAGGAGCTTGTCAGCACCTGGGTCAAGGCTTCGAAGATGGAGCCGATCACCAGCGTCTGGGCGTCGGAGGGCTGGGACAAGGTCATCCCCCAGGACCTGAAGACGATCGTCAGCTCGGGTACCGACGTGTGGTCGGTACCCGTCAACGTGCACCGCGGCAACGCGCTGTGGGTCAGCAGCAAGGCAGCATCTGCCTCGTCAGCCGCCACCAGCCTCGACAACTTCTTGGGCGCGCTCGGGACCGCGAAGGCGGCCGGCGTAACAGCGCCCCTTGCCCTGGGCTCCAAGGGCAACTGGCAGGTCACGATGCTTTTCGAGAACAACCTCGTCGCCGTCGGCGGGGCCGACTTCTACCGCGGGCTCTTCACCGGGAAGAGCTCCTGGAGCGACAACAACATCAAGACGGCGCTGAACTACATCAGCAAGATGCTCAACTACGTGAATTCAGACCACGCGACGATCGACTGGGACCAGGCCGCAGGCCGCGTGCAGGCGGGCACGTCGCTGGCTACCATCATGGGCGACTGGGCGAAGGGCTACTTCACAGCCAACAACTGGAAGCCCGACACCGACTTCACAGGCATCCCGCATCCAGGCACGCAGGGCACCTACATGATCGTGTGCGACACGTTCGGCGTGCCCAAGGGCGCCCCGGACCACGACAACGCGCTCAACTGGGTCAAGGTATGCGGCTCCAGGGATGGACAGGCTGCCTTCAACCCCAAGAAAGGTTCGATTCCGGCTCGGACCGACGTGCCGGCGAGCCTTTTCGACTCCATCGCCCAGAGGTTCATGGGCGAGTTCAAGAACGCGTCACTGACACCCAGCATCGCGCACGGTTCGGCGGCGCCGGAAGCGTTCGCCAGCGGGCTCAACGACGAGATGGGCCAGTTCGTGCAGAAAAAGAACGTCAACGCCAGCGCATCGAACATCGCGAAACTAGCCGACCAGTTCCTCAAGTAAGGGATCACGTGGCGGTCGCCTCGACGGGCACCGCAGCGAGGGAGCGGCCTCCTTTAAGAGGTCGCTCCCTTCGTCATTTCTCGTGGGACTCGCTCACTCCGTTTCTGTTGATCGCCCCGTCGGTGATCCTCATCGCGGTCTTCGTCTACGGGTTCATCGGCTACACCGCCTTCGTCTCCACTACCAAGTGGTACGGCATCAACCCCGACTACACGTCGGTCGGGCTCCGCCAGTACACCGACCTCTTCGGCCTTCCGCGATTCCAGGCCGATGTCTCCAACACCATCGAGTTCACCATCCTCTTTCTAATCGGATGCATAGTGCTCGGTTTCGGCGCGGCGATCCTGCTCGACATGAAGCTGCGCGGCACGATCTTCTTTCAGAACATCTTTCTCTTTCCGCTTGCGATCTCGTTCGTGGTCACCGGCACGGTCTGGCGGTGGATGCTCAACCCCAACTACGGCATCAACCTGTTGTTCGACCAGGTGCACCTCGGATTCTTGGAGTCGCCGTGGCTTGCCGACACGCGCACTGCGCTCTACGGGCTGGTGATCGCCGCGACCTGGCAGATGAGCGGCTTCTGCATGGCGATGTTCCTCGCCGGCCTGCGCGGCATACCGGACGAGCTTCGCGAGGCCGCGCGCGTGGACGGCGCAAGCGAGCTGCAAGGATTCCTGAGAGTCGTCCTGCCGCTGATGCGGCCGATCACGCTCTCAGCCGTCATCATCCTGGGCCACATCTCGCTCAAGATCTTCGATCTCGTTTACGTGATGACTTTCGGCGGGCCGGGCTACGCGACCGACATGCCTGGCCTCTACATGTTCGTCGCCACGTTCCGCCAGAACCTCTACGGGCGCGGGGCTGCAATCGCCGTGGTTCTGCTTTGCCTGGTCGCGCTTTTGATCGTTCCCTACCTGGTCTGGAGCATGCGGCAGGAGGTCGAGCGTTGAGCACGGCAACCGTAAGCGGCAGGCCGCGGTGGCTCAAACCCTGGACCCTCGTCGGCTACGCGCTGCTGCTTATCGTGAGCGTCTTCTATCTCCTGCCTGTCTACGTGATTGTGGTCACGTCGCTCAAGTCGTTCATCGAGGTCTCTCACAGCACTCCGTGGCAGCTGCCCTCGGCGCCCACCCTCGAGCCTTACGGCGCCGCGATCGAAAAGCTGCTGCCGAACTTCATCAACAGCGTGGAGCTGGTAGTACCCGCGACGCTCTTGTCTGCGCTGCTCGGCTCGCTCAACGGTTACGTGCTGTCCAAGTGGCGATTCCGCGGCGCAGACCTCCTCTTCACGCTGCTGCTGTTCGGGATGTTCATCCCGTACCAGAGCGTCCTGATCCCGATGGTCCTCGTGCTCGAGAAGATCGGGCTGTACGGCGGCATCCCGGGCCTGATCCTGGTCCACGTCGTCTACGGCATCCCGATCTGCACGCTGATCTTCCGGAACTACTACGCCGCAGTCCCCAACGAGGTGCTGGCGTCGCCGAGCCCGACCAATGGCCAATCACGGTGGCCTTGAACGGGCTCGCCGGCTCGCTTCTCGCCGCGTACCAGATCCAGATGGCGGGCGCGCTCCTCACGGCGCTGCCGCCCCTCGTCATTTATATATTGCTGGGCCGCTACTTCATCCGAGGCCTCCTAGCCGGCTCCCTCAAGGGGTGAGGAGATCCCCTCTCCCCGCAGGGCCGGGCGCGCGCAGGGCGCACATTCAATTGAGAGGGCTCGGGTGAGGGGTTGAAAGCAGCAAGCCTGAATATCCCCATCACCCTTAGGGTTAGACGTTCCAATGCAAATCGCCGCCGCTCTGCTCGGAATCATCCTCGTCGCGATCGCCCTCAGGGATGCGTTCGAGACGATCATCCTCCCGCGACGCGTGACGAGCCGGATGCGCATATCGAAGATTTTCTTCACGCTGTCCTGGAAACCGTGGGCGGCGGCCGGCCGCCGCATGCGCCCAAGCGACTGGCGAGAAACCTTCCTGAGCACGTACGGTCCGCTCTCCATGATCGTCCTGTTCGTGCTTTGGGGCGGCATCCTCATCACCGGCTTTGGCGCGCTGTTGTGGGCCGCGGGCTTCGACGTCCACCTCTCGGGCCTGGGCCATCTGTATGTCAGCGGTACAACGTTCACGACTCTGGGCATCGGCGACTTCACGCCGAAAACAGACCTGGCGCGAATCGTGACCGTCATCGAAGCCGGCACCGGCTTCGGCTTCCTGGCCGTACTCATCTCCTACCTGCCCGTCCTCTATCAGAGCTTCTCGCGGCGGGAGATCTCGATCTCGATGCTCGACGAGTGGGCGGGCTCACCGCCCAGCGCGGGCGACCTGCTGCGCCGGGCGGCCGAGTCAGGCGAGATGGCCGAGCTCATCCCGTTGATGGCCCGCTGGGAGGCATGGACCGCGGAGCTGCTCGAGAGCCACCTGTCGTACCAGGTCCTTAGCTACTTCCGCTCCCAGCACGAGAACCAGTCCTGGCTCGCCGCGCTGACGGCGATCATGGATTTTTCTTCACTGTGGCAGGCGACCAAGGACCACGGCCATTCGTGGCAGGCGCGCCGCGTCTACGCGATCGGGCGGCACGCACTCGGCGACCTGAGCCAGGTGCTTCGCGCCGCGCCGGAGTTCGACGCGCCCGACCGCATGTCGGAGGCCGAGCTCAACGCGCTGTGCGAACTGTTCACCAAGGCGGGCTTACAGGTCGATCCGCCCACCTTTCGCGAGCGGCTCACGGCTCTGCGCAAGGGCTACGAGCCCTACGCCATCGCCCTGGGTCATGAGCTGTTGATGGACCTGCCGCCCTGGATGCCGCTCGAGGAGCGTCAGGACAACTGGGAG
>WNFI01082025.1_pt1 | contig 10246 bp, 14 predicted proteins | sample 5400471 | NCBI WGS metagenome assembly WNFI01 (sample SAMN13153348, study PRJNA577476) | soil metagenome | isolation source: 100 cm saprolite on Douglas fir-dominated hillslope | place: USA:California | collected 2013-09-17 | reverse complement strand
CCTTGCCACCGCCATAGGTGTCATTCAATCCAAGCACCTAACACCTCCTAGTCGATCCCTGAATCTCCATCAGGATGCGTAGATCACTTAGTCGTTCCAATGAGCGCACCCCTCTAGCACACGCCTCTCACTCGCACCACAAGACGCGGCACTCTGAACGACATGATCGTCTACCTAGACGTGTCCAATCCATTTTCTTTACGATGGGTGCAGCCGTACTTCTCTCATGGAACGGTAAGATATTGTGATATACCTCAGCTGCTTTGTGTTTTTATACTAATTTCCATTTTGCTCCAGTTCTTATCACCGGAATTCCTTACTTTCTGACGCGATTGCAAGAGTCGGCCTTCGAGAATACATTTCCGTCGTATTTAAGTGTCTCACACACCTGGCTTATTTTCCTCTCCCTTGCCAAAGCAACAGCTAGTGCATCCAATTCAAGTTCGTCATCTGCATCTCGCATACAACATGCCATCATCGTCGTTACCATCATGCTTCTCCTCCTTACCATATCACCCATATTGCCCATCGAAGATCCCACACACTTCTTCTTCTTTGTCATAGTCAATTCGGGAATCCAAGCCACTGCTGGCGGATATTTACAATCTGCCGTGGTGGGCGTAGCCGCTCTTTTCGGAGAACAAGCATTGCAACGATATTTCACGGGACAGGGTGCGGTTGGAATCGTTGTATCAGTTGTGCAATATGTTTCCACCGCTATTTCGCTTCATAGAGAGCGTCAAAGCAAACGGATTGGTGTGTCATCCAGAGAAGATCACAGCCTTACGTTGTTTGCATTCATCTTCTTCGGGTTGGCGACGTTGTATATGGTCGTCTCACTAATTGCTCACTCGACCTTGGTCCGATCGCCTCTGTATCGTTCTGTCGTTCTCTTCAAGGATCAGAAGAGCGATCTGGAAACCGTTGAAGAGACGGAATCTGTGGATGACAGTGACGATGCCGAGGATGATCAAGCCTTCTTATCAAGGAGCATGCAACTTCATAGACGAATGAGCACAAGTCAGCTTCTTAAAGACGATCCAATCATGACTTGGAAGATAGCAAAGATGAACGTACTTTATAATACATCTGTTTGTTTTGTCTATGTTGTCACTTTGGTACGTTTGAACACACAACTTGTTGACTATTGAATGCTTACTGATTGTTGGCCATGAACAGTCTGTTTTCCCCCCTATAACCGCCACCATCCTCTCAGTCAATCCATCCCAGGATAGCTTTTTCCTCTCACCCGTCCTATTTGTATCTCTTCATTTCCTCGTCTTCAATATTGGCGATTGCATAGGCAGAGCAACTGCTCCTCCGACTCATCTTCCATGGTGGAATCAAGGTCCTACTGACGTAAAGTTACTCATCGCCTCTATCAGCCGTATTCTCTTCATTCCCCTCTTTCTAATGTGCAACATCAACGGTTCCTCACCACTTATCAACTCAGATATTGCCTACATGGTCATCCTCTTACTGTTCGGGATATCAAATGGGTATCTTATGAACATTGGGATGATGGGCGCATCTTCAGTGGAGCACAATTATTGGTTACGGAGTCTTATTGAAGGACAAGTCATTACGGGTGGTAGTGGGAATGGTACATTAGAAGTGGACTTGGCGGCTAAGGTTGCACAATTCTGTCTTATAGGTGGGCTTTTATTGGGAAGTATTATGAGCTTTGGTGTGAAGAGTATTATTTGTGGAGGCTGTAACCCTTTCCACGGCTGAATGGGGATTTCTTGTCCTACTAGCTTGTAGGTCTTCCGTTTCACTCTCCCGACCCTTGATGTACAGTAGATATATGTCACTGTACCGGATACAAAGCGCCAGTTGATTTGAAAACCCAGGGTCCTTTTGCTCACCAAAAAAGTTCTAGTCACCTTGAACGATGTCTACTGAAGACATTTCGGCCCCTCCTCTACCGCCGCCTATGGAGCAGGATCACTGGCCTGCTCCAGAGACTACCTCCTCTGACCTCGCCGCAAAGAGTAGTACAGGAGGACCTAAAAGTGACACCATGGAAGTGGATCGCTCCGGCGCTCAAGGGCCACCTGAATCTGCTGGGACCGTTGGATCGAATCCTTCTCCATCGGCTCCTGGTCCAAAGCCTGGTACTATCTATCGTGAAAAGCAAATCAAGGTGCTTGTCTAGTTCTCTCTCCAGTTCCCTCTCCCGTGTCTCTCTTTCTTTCTATCTACCATTGGGCACTGAAAACAACCACGGAGTCTGTGGCCATTGTTTTTATACATACACTTGAACACATGCACTTGGCTCCCAGCTGACTGAGCCCGAGCTAAAGCTTTGTCTTTGCACTTGTCTTGATCACTCGCGTTTCAAATCCTGGGTGGCTTCTGTCTTACCGTTGTTTGCATCTTTCTTTGCTATGTTGTCCACGGATGTGGCTCGCTGTCTGTTAGGCCAACAAGGTGTATATCGGGGGACTTCCTGAGCACACTCGTCAGGAGGACTTGCAAGCTTGCTTTGGAAAGATCGGACGAATCGTCAATATTGAGCTCAAGTAGGTATATGCAGATTATGACACACCGACGAGCCGTTCACTTGTAACTTGTCTTTATTTTGCTAGAACTGGCTATGGCTTTGTGGTATGTTCAGTGTGGTTCCCGATGCGTGCAGAACTCTGACCGTTTTTTTAGGAGTTCGATAATCGACAAGCTGCTATGGAAAGTGTCTCTGAGTATCATGAAGGCTATTTCATGGGGAACAAGATTCGCGTAGAACTGTCTCATGGTGGTAGTCGAACTGCAAAGTATTCTGGTGAACCTGGTGCTTGTTTTAAGTGTGGGCAGCATGGTCATTGGGCGCGGTCAGTTGTATGGGTCCCCCTGGTCGAGACATCTATTCACGTTATGCTCCAGAGAGTGCCCTAATCATGTTGTGCCTCTGTAAGTCCCGATCATTGGTGGCATCGTCATACATCGCTAACTCGAATGTAGTGACAGAGATTCAAAAGGTCCTGAAGACGTTTCGTTATCCGAAAGGATGTCTCACTCTGGACCAAGAGGACCGCCAAGATCTGAGTTCCGTGACCCTCCGAATCGTGACGATCGTAGCCGATATGACTATCCACCCCGCGACGTTGGCCGAGACCGATATAAGGACCCTCGACCCCCTTCGCCTCCTTATTACCGCGATTATCCTCCACCCAGTCGTGGTCCACCTCGCGACTTCTACGATGATAGGAGAGACTACCGCGGACCTCCACCGCCTCCGCGTTATGATGGTCGTCCTCCTTACCCTGAATATGATTATCCACCTCGCGACCCATACGTGCCACGCCCCGGATACGGCCCTCCTCCAAGGGACGTGTATGAACGGCGCGCTACTGACCGTTACCCCTATCCGCCCCCTGGCGATCGTCCTAGGTCACCCGGTCCTCCAAGGGGACGTGATGAATTCCGGTGTGTTTTGATGATACGTCGGGCCTGAAGCTTGTATTCATGTTGTAATAGGGATTACCCTCCATACCCGCCGCGCGCTGGATATCGTGGTCGCAGTCCTCCCCGACAGACTGAATTCCCGCCTCAAGGGTATCGGTGAGGTTCTCCTATAATTTTTTTCGCCGGATGCTCATTTTCCCATTTATAGCCGTCGCTCCGTCTCTCCTCCTCCCCGAGGTGCGTTTCCAGGCAATGGCCACCATGGTTATGACCCGGAAAATACCGTTGCTGATTTTGAGTTTCGTGACGTGCCTCGTGATGCGTCACGTACAGGCTATGGTGGCCCTCCAGGTTATCCTCCAAATGGCTCGGGTTCTGGACGGTACCCAAGTCCACCCCCTGGTGGTGCACCTCCGCCACGTGGTTCTATTGGTGGTCCTGGTGGCCGCGCGGGTGGTGGCATGCCTGGGCGTGGCCGTGATGATCGAGAATATGGTACTCGCCGGGACACGGGAGATACTGGTGCGCCTCTGAATGGCGTTGGTGGTGGTTATAGAAGACCTTGAGATGTGGCAAATATATCTGATCGAGTCCCAAGAGAAATCTCTTCCACCCTAGTGTGCAGGGTGGTGCCTGAATTGGTTCTCACTCGTCACATTTATTGTATAATCTTCTCTTGTTAGCACTATCTTTCCTGGTTTAGCAACCTCCTTCCCGTCCCTTTGACGATCCCTGGCCTTGCGGCTTCGGTATCCCGCTGTGTTTTTTCTTTACTGCGTTTCTTGATTTGTCCAAGCATTTATTCCACGATTAGCGCCTGTTTCTGTCGCCGTACTTCTTGTTCGCTCCCTTGTTCCTTATGCTCATCGATTTTCCTGTCTTATCTACGCTCCCACTCGCCCACCCCTACACTGACCACCAGTGGTGCTTTGTTCCTCATTTTTCTCCCCTCATGTCCCGCCCACCACTGAGGGTACCAGAGGCCGCCTATGGCAGCCAACCCGTCGCGGGCGACTCACATGGGCCGCAATCTCCCCAATCCTCCCAACAACCTTATTATGACGAGGATACGTTAGATTACCGTAGGCAGCCCCAACAATTCACCGACCCAGACGCCCACCGCGGGCAGTATGTCCCTCCCGATGGCCAGCATGATCCATTTGGTAAGCGTATCACGCCCGTTTTCGCGGTTTAACACCCTGGCTTTTTCACTGACGAATCGTCCCACCTTAACTCACGTAAAATCATGCATGCATTCTCTTGCAGTCGGCCGCTCGCGTGAATACACTGATACGGAGTCGGAGAATGAGTATTTGCCTCCTAGAGGGACCTACACACCCTCTGCTGAGTCCCTCTCTTTGCCACGGTTCGGCCAGTCCGAATCATCGACACCGACGTTTCTCGATCAACAAATACTCGTCGTGGGCGAACAGTATCCAGCTTGGACTGCTGAACGTCAAATCCCTATTTCGAAAGAGGAGGTATGTCCCGCAGTCGAGTTCTTTTTGTTGCTCAAATGCTGCGGCATGCTGATTTTTTGATGTGGCTTGATGTGTCACGACTGCCTAGATTGGTGAGGGACTTGTTATACCTCCTTAAGTCATCGCGTCCCGTCTTATTTACGTTTCTTCCTCTTCATTTTTTTTTCAGAGGACATCATTCTCGATTTGACGTTGAAGTTCGGATTTCAACGCGAATCCATGCGTAATATCGTAAGTTCTTTGGGCATACTGTCTCAGGAGTTTATAACACTCATGTTCGTCCATCGACTCATCTCACGCATCTTTCATATAGTTTGACTTCCTGATGCAACTCCTTGACAGTCGTGCTTCGCGTATGACGCCCACCCAGGCATTGCTCACCTTGCATGCGGATTACATAGGTGGGCCTCATGCCAACTACAGAAAGTGGTATTTTGCCGCACAGCTCGATCTCGATGACGCTGTTGGTCAGTCGCAAAATCCTGGCTTGCAGAGACTTAGATCTGTCAAGAAGGGAGGGCCGGGTCAACGACCCAAATCTGGGGGTAATCGAAATCTCCAAAAGGCTCTGAACAATTGGCGGCAGGTGATGCTGAACATGAGTGCCTATGATCGTGTGCGGCAGATTGCTCTTTGGCTCTTATGTTGGGGTGAAGCGGCAAACATTCGGTTCATCCCGGAGTGTTTATGCTTCATCTTCAAGTGCGCTGATGATTACTACCGCTCACCGGAATGCCAAAATCGTATGGAACCGGTACCGGAAGGTCTTTACCTGCGGACAGTTATTAAGCCACTGTACCAATATCTCCGTGATCAAGGCTATGAGGTTCTAGATGGGAAGTTCGTTCGGCGGGAGAGGGATCACGATCGCATCGTAGGTTACGATGATGTTAATCAACTGTTTTGGTATCCGGAAGGCATTTCTCGCATCGTTCTGACGGACAAGGTACGCCAATTCATCGTGATTTTGCGACTATAACTGGGCCTGACCGCCTCTTCATTCGTAGAGTCGCCTCATCGATATCGCGCCTGCGCACCGGTTCATGAAGTTTGAACGGATAAACTGGAATAATGTTTTCTTCAAAACCTATTATGAGCGACGATCGATCATTCAAATGCTTGTTCACTTCAACCGCATATGGGTTATTCATATTGCACTTTACTGGTTTTATACTGCGTATAACTCCCCGAAGATCTATCACCGAAGTAACGGTCTTCCACCTACGCCTGCCATGCGTTGGTCCTTCACCGCGCTTGGGGGAGCTGTCTCGGCCTTGATCATGATCCTTGTTACCTTGGCGGAGTTCTTCATTATTCCTACCACGTGGAATAACACCTCACACCTCACCCGTCGACTCCTTTTTCTTCTCACAACACTCGCTCTCACAGGTGGACCATCGATCTACATATTTTTATACAATAATGGCGTCAAAGGTGGATTACCTCTGGTCATCGGTATGGTCCAGTTCGGTTTGGCAGTAGTGGTTACTTTATTGTTCGCTATCATTCCCTCCGGGAGAATGTTCGGTGACAGGGTGGCAAGCAAGTCCCGGAAGTACCTTGCCAGCCAGACCTTCACGGCTAGTTATCCTACTCTCAGTCGGAACGCGCGTACGACGTCTTTTGCACTTTGGACCCTCATCTTCGTGTGCAAGTTTGTGGAGTCGTACTTTTTCCTAACGGGTTCGTTTAAGTACCCGATCCAGGTGATGGTAGGAATGAAGATTCAGGGATGTGTAGTCAAGCATCTTGGATCAAGCCTTTGCATGAATCAGGTCGCGATCACACTTGCAATTATGTACGTGATGGATCTGGTACTGTTCTTCCTGGATACATTCTTGTGGTACGTCATCTGGAGTACGGTGTTTAGCATTGCACGTTCGTTCGCGCTGGGGTTGTCAATTTGGACACCTTGGAATAAGATCTACTCTCGATTGCCGAAACGGATCTACTCGAAGCTCCTAGCCACCGGTGACATGGAGATTAAGTACAAGCCCAAGGTAATTTTGCATTATTATTGCAGATGTCTCGGTACTCATTGGGCACTACTCTAGGTTCTTGTCTCTCAAGTCTGGAATGCGGTCATCATATCAATGTACCGAGAGCATCTGCTATCCATCAATCATGTCCAAAAGCTTCTCTATCATCAGGTGCAATCTGACGGCAGTGATCGCAGGACACTACGTGCTCCCCCTTTCTTCCTGGCTCAAGGCGATCCGAGCTCGGCTGGCGAGTTCTTCCCACCTGGCCGAAGCGAGGCCGAACGACGTATATCATTCTTTGCTCAATCGCTTACCACTGTCATGCCGCAGCCTCTTCCCGTTGATGCCATGCCAACGTTCACTGTCATCACCCCACATTACTCGGAGAAAGTTATCTTGTCGCTTCGCGAGATTATTCGCGAGCAGGACCAGAACACCCGTGTCACACTTCTCGAGTATTTGAAACAGCTTCATCCGATAGAGTGGGATAACTTTGTCAAGGATACCAAGATCCTTTCGGAGCAAGCTGCGATGTTCACCAACGCCGCCAATGGAAGTCCTTTCAACAGTGCGGAGAAGTCAAGAAAGACGGACGATATTCCACTCTACACCGTCGGTTTCAAAAGTGCTGCACCGGAGTATACCCTTCGTACTCGTATCTGGGCTTCTCTCCGCGCCCAGACTCTCTATCGCACGGTGGCTGGTATGATGAATTACTCAAAGGCGATCAAGCTTCTTTACCGGGTGGAGAATCCGGAAGTTGTTCAGCTGTTCGGTGGAAATGCGGAAAAGCTGGAACGTGAGTTGGAACGCATGGCTCGGCGGAAGTTCAAGTTCGTCGTGTCCATGCAAAGGTATGCAAAGTTCAACCAAGAAGAACATGAGAATGCCGAGTTTCTTCTTCGTGCATACCCGGATCTCCAGATTGCGTATCTGGACGAGGAACCCTCGAAGGAAGGTGGCGAACCGCGCCTATTCTCTGCCCTCATCGATGGTCACTCTGAATTCATTCCCGAGACTGGGCGCAGGAAACCCAAGTTTCGCATAGAGCTTCCTGGTAACCCAATTCTCGGAGACGGGAAGTCCGACAACCAGAACCATGCCATCATCTTCTACCGCGGTGAATACCTTCAACTCATCGATGCCAACCAGGATAACTATCTCGAGGAATGTATCAAAATCCGTAACGTCCTGGGGGAGTTTGAGGAGTTTGGCTCGTCAACCAAGAATCCATATGCACAGTGGACTGACAAGGAGATGAGTCGCTCGCCCGTCGCAATCGTTGGTGCGCGGGAATACATCTTTTCAGAGAATATTGGTATTCTTGGTGATTTAGCTGCCGGAAAGGAACAGACCTTCGGTACCTTGACCGCCCGCCACCTTGCTTGGATTGGGGGAAAACTACACTACGGACATCCGGATTTCCTGAACGCCACCTTCATGAGTACGCGTGGTGGTGTCTCCAAGGCGCAAAAGGGGTTGCATCTCAACGAAGATATCTTCGCAGGTATGAACGCCTTCGGTCGTGGTGGCCGGATCAAGCATTCGGAGTATTATCAATGCGGTAAAGGCCGTGATCTTGGGTTTGGTACTATCTTGAACTTCCAAACGAAGATCGGTACTGGTATGGGGGAGCAGATGCTAAGTCGGGAATACTACTACCTCGGGAGCCAGCTACCCATCGATCGTTTCTTAACGTTCTACTATGCCCACCCCGGTTTCCAGATAAACAATATTCTTGTCATCTTGTCAGTCCAAGTATTCACGGTTTGCTGTAAGTAACCATCGCTCCTCGCTATTACATACTAATACTCCGTTCCAGTGGTGTATCTGGGCACTCTCAACAGATCTCTTCCCATCTGCAAGTTTGATACTAATAATCCAAGCAATCGTGGACAGAGTGGTTGCTACAACTTGGTCCCAGTCTTTGATTGGATCCGTCGCTGCATTATCAGTATTTTCCTGGTGTTTGCTATTGCATTCTTGCCTTTGTTCTTGGAAGGTAGCTTTTTTTGCAATCTCGTCCCTTGTGCGTAACTTCTGATTATCTATCTCCAGAATTGACGGAGCGCGGTACTGGGCGCGCCCTCGTTCGGCTTGGGAAGCAATTGGGATCGCTTTCGCCCATGTTTGAGGTGTTCTCGACTCAAATTTACTCGCATTCCATCCTATCGAACTTGACATTTGGTGGGGCTCGTTACATTGCCACTGGCCGAGGCTTCGCCACAACAAGAATATCGTTCAGTATTCTTTACTCGCGTTTCGCCGGCCCAAGTATCTACCTGGGGATGAGGACACTGATTTTGCTTCTCTATGCAACCCTCGCTATTTGGATGCCGCATCTTATCTACTTCTGGGCGACTGTGCTCGCACTGTGTGTCGCTCCGTTCCTCTTTAACCCACACCAGTTCTCCTTTGCAGACTACATCATCGATTACCGCGAGTTCCTTAGGTGGATGAGTCGTGGTAATTCGAGGTTCCACCCGAATTCCTGGATCGGATACTGTCGGCTGTCAAGGACGAATATCACTGGGTACAAACGGAAACGTCTTGGTCACCCCTCGGAAAAGTTGTCAGCAGACGTACCTCGTGCTGGGTGGCGAACCGTATTGATGGCTGAGATCATCCTCCCCATCTGTTCCGCCGCCTTGTTCGTCATTGCGTACATGTTTGTCAAATCCGTCCCGGGGAAGAACGACAATATTGCCTCTTCGCCTCTCATCCGCATCGCAGTTGTTGCACTCGGCCCCATCGTTTGGAATGCCGCAGTCTTGATTGTCATGTTCATGGTCTCAGTCTTTATGGGACCTTTCCTCGCCGGCTGTTGCGTATCATTCGGTTCGGTCATGGCCTTCGTTGCCCATTTCCTCGCTCTTCTCGGGATGATTGGATTCTTTGAGCTCTTGGTCAGTTTTCCTTGCCATTGACGGATCCAACGTACTCATTAGCTTCCTCAGTGGTTCCTCGAGCTTTGGGATGTTTCGCACGCAGTGCTAGGGCTTATCGCAACGATTTACGTACAGCGAGCTGTGCAGAAGTTTATCATTGCTGTTTGTCTGTCTCGCGAGTACAAGCACGACGAGACCAACAGGGCATGGTGGACGGGTAAGTGGTATGGCCGTGGGCTTACGCATGCTTGGTCGCAGCCGGCTCGCGAGTTCGTGGTCAAGATTGTCGAGATGTCTCTATGGAGTGGAGATTTCTTGCTTGGCCACTTCCTCCTGCTCCTGATGACCCCGATCATCTGTATACCATATATTGACAAGCTTCATGCAACCCGTGAGTGCTAAACAGTAACAAGAACAAGGCAATGTTGATCCTGATCCGTTCCTTCTACAGTTCTTTGTAGGCATCGATCTCTTAGCATCTAACTCTTCG
>WNFI01704640.1_pt1 | contig 10247 bp, 11 predicted proteins | sample 5400471 | NCBI WGS metagenome assembly WNFI01 (sample SAMN13153348, study PRJNA577476) | soil metagenome | isolation source: 100 cm saprolite on Douglas fir-dominated hillslope | place: USA:California | collected 2013-09-17 | reverse complement strand
CTGCGCCAGACACCGCCTGGGTTGGCGGTGTCGGCCGTCCCCCACGTCGTCGCGAGCACGACATTGTGGTCGCTGGGCGCGATCTTAACGTCCACCATGCGGAACGGTTGGAGGCCTTCGAGGTGCGCCCAGTTCTTGCCGCCGTCGGTCGTGCGAAACAGTCCGCCGCTTTCCGAGGCGGAGATCGCGATGCTGGTGTTTGTCGGATCCACCGTGATCGCGACGGAACGGCCGCCCCACTTGGCGTGGTTGGACGGTGAGTTGGTGTTGGTCGCGTTGAGGTTTGGTTGGAACTCGCTGACCGAGCTTGGCGAGATGGCGAAGGCTGGAATCACGGGATTGGTCGCCGTCGCCGCCACTATCGCGCTCGACGCGGCAAGCACGACTTGTACGCCCAGGACGCATGCCCGTCTAAACGCCTGGGAGCGATCCTTCATGCCCCTTCCTCCATCGTCACCAGCGCGCCTGCGCAGCGCTGCCGAGCCGCAGTCTATGCCCGGCTCGGCCGCCAGTCAACGCGGATCAAGTGGAGCCCACGCCCGGATTCGAAGCGGGGACGTTTCCCTACCGACTTGAGGCTCCTCTCCGACGGCCTTTCGGGAGCGAGTTTGGTCTTGCGATGCACTTATCGACCAGGAGGCCCGCGTGTCGTCCTCGCGAATACGAAATCGACCAGGCTGGTGTCCTTTGGTGACCTGCAAGACCCTGCCGATTCCGGGAGATTGTGACCCGGCTGTGACCCGGCACCGGCATTCGGCCTCTCCGACTACCCCACCGTGTCATGTGCCAGGCGCTCAATCGAGTGGTCTGTGGTTAGGCGGGCTTCTCCTCGGCCAAAGCCGACAGCACGAAGTCGAACAGCATCATGTAGCCGGACGAGATCTCTTGCGGGTCGACCTCGCTCCCGTCGAAGTCGGGATTGGTGTCGACCTCGATCTGACCCCAGAAGCGACCGAGCGTGCCGACGACCTCTCGCATCGCGTCAAGTTTCGATAGGTCAACCTCGCGGTCGGGATCCACGAGGAACGATCCGAGCTCGTGCGCAACCGAATTCCGGTAGTCGCGCAGGTCCTTCAGTCCCTCGGCCTGCTGTGCGGTCAGGCCGCCCGCTTCGACGAGCCATTCGACCGAGCTATCGAACACGCGAGGGCCACGCGAGAGGACCCGCTTCTGGTAGCTCGGGTCGACGACCAACCCTGACGCGTCGAAGCCAAACGTGAAGAAGTCGCGGACCTTGTCGACGATCTCGGATCGGATCAGTTCCCAACCAAGCAGGAGCGCCGCTGCTCGCTGCATCGTTCGCCGCGCAGCCGAGAATTGCAGCTTCTGTTCTAGGCGCTGGCCGTATTCATCCACGTGTTGTCGCGATTATGCGTCGGGTCTCGCGGAAGGCTTCGACGCGACGTCCCGCTTCGGCAGGCCGACGAGGAGATCGATCTCCATCTGGCCGAGCTCACGAAGCGGGCCCCAAGTGGTTCTTTAAGGCATTCGCGACGCGCACCGCAATGTCGCGCTCGGGGCTTCTGCCGCTGGGTACGAAGAAGAATCCCAGCTTCACGGACCGCCCCGACTTCAATTGAATCACTGGCACCTTCCCGCGCTGGCCATACCCACTTATGTCCGGTTGAAGAGAGACATCGATAATCTGACCCCACGGGATCCACCGAGGCCGGACCGCAGTTCCAACTAGCACTCCGCCTGCATAGAGCACGACGGTCGCAGCACGCCAGATGACATACGCGTACCCGAAGCAAATGGTCGCAATGACCACGCCGAATACCTTGCTTCCGAGTTGTGGATCGACAAGCGTCGTATTGACTCCTCCAACAAGCCCCATGAAGATCATGCAACCCCAAATGAACCAGGCGACGCCGCCGCGCCTGTAAACATCGACTCGCCTGCCATGTGCCATGAACATCGCCAAATCCTATGACCAACACCTACCTTAGAAGTGGCCCAATCACTGGTGCCTCGTCTTGAGCAGATTCGGCCCGACCTAGAAACAGCAGAGGTCGACTGGCACGGTCGACCGATTGGCAACCGCGATCAAGCCGCGATGGGGCAGCTGTGGGAGGAATGGAGAGACGACAAACTCGGCGTGCTCAATGGGTACCGGGATGTTTGGCGCTCCCCAGACACTTTCTACGACTCAAGACCCGTAACGAAATAGACTCCTCTCCGTCAAAGTGGCACGCGCTGCCTTCCTCGAGCAACCGCACTAGAGGCAGGCGATCCTCGAGTGATAGCTCGTTTCCCATTGGCGGGCCCGGGACGCGACCTGTTCTAGATCCATCGGTCCTACCAGTCAAACGCAATTTCGATCGGACCCCCCACTTGCGCGGCAACGGGAGTCCAAAGATCGACATCTTGAACTGGCGTCTCGATAGAAACGACGAGGCCGTAGGCGGCTCCGAGCCCACTTCGATCCCGCGACGGTTGTTCTTTCCACCAGCCGTGGACCGGATAAATGGCCAGAGTTCCGCGCTCAGCTAATTCGATAGCGGAACCTTCCCAGAAGTCCGAGTGAAGAGAGCCCCGACTACGCGCCTGGGCACCGAAATACCAACCTTGGGGGTCGCCAGCGGCAGGCCTGCCTTCATCCTCCTCTAGGGCGAGCTTGTTAACACGCTTCCGAAATGCGTCGACGGATTCCAGCGGCTTCTTGATATCGAACCGCAAGCCGTGAGACGGATAGCGGAAGCGCTTCCTCCAACCCCGTCGCGTGGCGACAGGCTCGATGAAGTACGACAGGGTTACGCGGAGCCTTACGTTCGCATCGCCGAGATCATGCAGCGCATCAGTTGGCCATGGCAACGAGTGAAGGTGCATTTCTCGGAGACGTCCATTCGCAAACGGATGAATCACATCTTGAACGACCAAGGTGACTGCGTCGGCCGCGCTTCTCAAGGCCCGCTCTGCCGAAGGCACCCCAAAGCCATAACGCCGAAGAAGACTTTCGCGGGCGGCCTTGCCGGGTCCCGCCGCGGTGAAGCGTCCTTGCATCGCTGTCGTCCACTCAGATGAATGGACAAGTAGCGCACGGACCGTCTCTGGCCACAAGTCTGGATATTCAGCATTAACCAATGACGCGAGACGGCCGGCCTGAGCAGTTGCAGCACTGGTCATGCCTGTGGTGGTGAACATTCGGACAACCGGGTGGACATAGGTGGTGAGCATTTGAATCGAGTCCGGCAAGCCAGTGTCGACTCCATTGGTCGCGCAGTTGCCTCCCTCGCAAACGAAGTCAGGTTTGACAGGCCAAGCACGCGAAAACGTGAGAGATGTGCGACTGAACGGTGAGAGGTCTCCCTCAGAAGCGATCGGGGCGTAACCCGCCCAGTCGGGGCCCGAGGCGGCGACGTCGGTCAACTCCGTGAAAGCACCCACTGTGACTGCATTCCAGGCTTGAGCTGGATCCTGTACAGGCTCGATATCGCAGCGATCTAGGTAGTCGCCAACCGCATCTATTGGACTAACGTTCCCGGCGCATACAAAAAACAAGCGGTGGGTCTGGGGGTCGGGGTCGTCCAGATAATGGATCTCACCGTCCGCTTGATCAAATGTACGGCCAGCTGCGAGCGCATCTACCGCTGATGACCGGAGGCCTGCTAGTCGGCTTGTTCCAAAAAGGGATCTTGACGACGCGAGTGCCTGGGTCATACGCGATCGCGTCGACGTCAAACCACCGGTCGTGTATTCGGTCGATCGCACGAGCGAGCCTCTCGGGCTCGCGAATCGTCAAGGTCATTTGATGAGCCCGACAGGCAGCGGCGAGGATCTGGATCCGTCAGATCCGGGCTCAGCGCCTTGGCCGAGCTGGCCCCGAGTGGTCACCCGCCCAGTATGTCGCTCGGGTCTGAATAGCCGCGCTGGTTCTTATCATGGAAACCCTCGTCGGATTGTGTGGGGCCGTAGTTTCCGTAACGCGAAACGCGAAGCACACGTTCAGGGCCGAGCGATCCACATCAACTGACCCGCGCGGCGACTATCCTCCGACGAATTCCAAAGAGCTGGTGACCACGTGTGGGAATCCTCAGGGCTATCGGAACCCATTCATTGGGCGAATTCATGCGGATCGCAAAAGCAAACGCTCAGATTGAACTGCGTCCGGCCCGAGAGGCCAATCGAATTGCTCCCGACCTGCATAAGGCCTTGGAGACCAGGCTGGGTCATCGATGCTAGATCCACTTCACCGACAGAATCGATAAAGCCCTTGACGGTCCAACCGGGCGTGTTCTGGCTTGTCGTGTAGTAGTTCACGACATCGTGCGCTGACCAGTCGGTCGAATATTTTGCCCAGCAGCCTGTGCCGTTACCGACTGTAATCTGGGAGGTTTGCGCGAGTTGGCTACCTGGCGCCACAACAAGCGCTCTTGATGGGCAATCGCCGATTGAGGCAGGTGGGTGCAGTTCGTAAAGTCTCACAACGAAGATTGAAGCGAGGACCAGAACCGCGACCAAAAGTAGGCCCATGGGTACGAATATCGCTGCGGCCACGATCGGTGCCGAACGTACGCGCCGTCTCAACATGCAGTCGTCACCTCCAGCCGCCTCATCGCAGAGGGCCAACGCACCCGTAATAAGGAGGGTAGATGGGAAGAATGGCGGACCCAGCTGTCGCGAGATAGCCACCACCAATCGGCATCAGGGCGAGCCGAACCCATATCGCTTGGTCCAAGATCCGGCCCGCCGGGCTTTCGATCGCCACCTCAACCCAAGATAACGACGCAGCCCCCGATTTCTCGCCTTAAAGTGCGGCTGCGGTGGTGGGGCCGTAGTTTCCGTGACGCGAACCAGGTGATCTTGTCGGGCGGACCATCCGCCTGGGGCAGCCTCACGTGCCGGCTCGAGGGGCTTTGGTTCTCAAACCGGGCTAGTGCATTGAGCGCCGAATTCCTTGCGTCGAGACCCTGAGCTTCGACGGCTGACGATCATGCGAGTGGGCCTCGATCGCTTCAGGAAGCCGGATGTGCTGCGAATCGCGGCCTGTTCGTTATCGACGCCTGGCTTCGTGGTGAGCCAGCGACCAGGCCAAAAACACCGAAACAGTTAGGCCGAGTAGGGAGCACACGGCACCAAGGATCACATTGGTGCTCCACGTCAATGCAAGGAGCAGAATCGCGACGACCGCTCCGATCCCGACGATCTTGCCGGGGAGCTGCCTCTCGCCCAACAATTCCGCCAACCGCGCCGCCGCCCGATCCGACGACGTGCGCTGTTCAATCCGATTCTGCTCGCGCCACAGGCGGCGCCAAACCGAAAGCCATTTCGCCAGCAAGATGAAGTCAGCTGCCACCAAGGCAACCATCCAAGCGATAACGATGGGGTTAGACCTGATGTTGGAGCCAGCGAATGTCAGCGCCCCCGCGCTCGCCGCCGTGACGAGCAACAGGGCGGTCTCCCGCCTAAACCACTTCGCCTGCTCATCGAAGTCGGGATTGGCTCGCAGCGCCCGTCTAGTGTTCACCGCGCTGCGATTCTAGGCGGCGGGGCGGCGGTGGACTCGAACCAGCTACGTTCCGCGGTGCCAGGCCCTGAGCGTCTACTACCTGAACGTGTGATGCCGAGCTAAAAGGCTGGTGTTATCAGGCCCGGCACAGACGCGCGCAAGGGCAGGTCAGCTTGGTGGTAGTGTCGTTGGCCCGAATGAGCAGCCCCCCTAGAAGGCACCACTATATCTCGCGGTTCTTGATGCGTGGTTTTTCCGAGGCGCCGGATGCCAAGAACCCGCCTATTTGGCGGCTCGACAAGAAGACAGGAAGGCCGAACCGCGGCTCCGTCGACAGCGATGCCGTCGTGAGGGACTTCTACAAGCTGAAGGCAGTCCCCGGTGTCGAGCCGACGAAGATTGAGAAGGATCTAGCGATGATCGAGGGCATCGCTGCTGGCCACCTCGAGCGCCTGCTCACCGGCGCGGAGCTCGGCAAAGTTGACCGAAGTGAGCTGGCCACCTATCTCATGCTCCAGCACCGCCGCACGCCACGTGGCCGTCAGTGGTTTGTCGAGATGTACGAGCACATGTCGAAGCTAATCATGGAAGTCAACGTCAACCGTATCGACAACACCGACGGCATCAGGGAGTTTCTAGCGCGCGAAGGTCATGACGCCTCGGATGAGGCCGTCGAGGCGTTCCGGAGAGACGTAATCGATTCATGGCGAGAAGGGCGAGTTGTTGTCGAGGCGACAACCGATCACGAAGTGCTGGGGATGTTCACGGCGGGCAATGAGATCGCGGTGAGCATCGCCTCGCAGATGACGTGGACGCTGCTGAGGTCAGAACCTCCACATGAATTCGTTCTCGGAGATCATCCCATCTGCATGTACGATCCGACCGCGATCCCGGGCCATGGCGTGGGATGGATGTCGTCGCCCGCGACCGAAGTCACGTTGCCGGTTGGCCGTTATGCCTGTCTCGCCTTCAAGATCGGCCCACCAGTTTGCTGTGAGGAACGCGCCAGTCAGGATCGCGTACTTGACCTGAACCTCCGGAGCTACGCATGTGCCGAGTGGGCGTACTTTGGCGCGACCCAGGCCGCAGTGCAAAACGTGCGTGCTTATGCTCGACGTAACGTGGAGAGAGTCCACAAATATGAGCCCCGCGTACCGCACCTATTCATCCTTGAACGAGAGCGGGACGCTGACTTGCTAAAGGTCGTCGAAACCTATAAGCCCGAAGGAAAGCCAGTGCGCGGCTTCTTCAGGCAGCCGCGCTCAGCTGAGCGCCGACGTTAGTAATGGAAGCGTCCTCATGATCTTCGGTAAGCAAGCCCAGCGTCCCGATCAACGTTATGGCCTGCTCCCAATCATCGAGTCATGCGCAATTACTCGCCTTAGAGGTGGAGTTCCATGAGCGCCGCGGGCGCGCGCCGGTTACCGCCTGAGACCGACTTCGGGCCCGGTTACCCAATCGACCTGAGACGGCCTGACCAGCGCGCTCGCGCAGAGCGAGGCCCAATCGGCGACCTAGAGTTGAGCGCAGGCCGCGTCGTCGCGAGACTGACCGGAAAACGTGTCTACGTCCAAGACGATGGCAGCAGTGACGGCATGGTCGACATACGGATCGAGTACGCCGACTGCGAGACCGCCTACCTTGAGGTGACGACCGATATCGAGAGCGGATACGCGGCCATGTGGTCTGCGCTGATGAAAACTGGCCAGATCCCACAGGTAGTAGTCCCGATGGCCAAGCTTCACCGCCGGTGGTCGGTCACGCTTTCGGGGGCCAGCCATCGGCAGAGACGCAGCTTCGATGCGGAGTTGGAGGCGCTACTGGCGAGCCTGGAGGCTACTGGGCTGACGTTCCAATGGGTGACTCCAGTGGAGGCACTTAAGGCCAGTCCCGACGCAAGCGTGAAGAGACTATTGGACCTGGGTGTCGTGAGCCTTTGCTCGGCTCCGGCGCAGCCGACCGATGGCAGTGCGCTCCTTTACCCGGATGGGATCGCAGGGCAACTAGTCAACTCCTGGGAACCGTTCCTCAACTGGATTTCGGAAACGCTCGCGTCGCCCAAGCTGGCCGACGTGCGACAGAAGCTGATGAGGACCGGTTCAGCTGAGCGTCACCTATTTCTCGGAACTACCTTCACGAGCCCTGCCGAGGTTTACTTCGCGCTGACGATCCGCGAGCACGGATTGCCTCCGGTCGCTCCGACTCTCCCAACTGAAATCACTCACCTTTGGCTGTGGAATGTTGCCGGTGGCGATCGCTGCGTGGTCTGGTTTCCAGACCGTGGTTGGCTGGACGCGGCTCGGCACTGGGTTACGGACTAGGACAAAGCCCGTTCTTCGATGTAAACCCCAGCTGCCAAGTCGCATCGAGTCCCCTGACTTGGCTCGACTCCGCGACACCTGGCAGCGTTGTGGCGGGACTAGCACGTCCGCCTCGTCTTACTTCCCGGGGAAATTGTGACCCGGCTGTGACCCGGCGCCTACCGGGACAGTCGAGGATGACGGGATTCGTATTCAGAAATTGGTCGGGGGCCCGGGATTTGAACCCGGGGCCTCACGGTCCCGAACCGTGTCAGCGCCGTGTCCTCGAGTGTCCTGGCGGCTTCTCTGGGGCCGCCTGAACTCAAATGGCGTGGGCTTCGTGTCCTTCTGTTACCTATCGGAACCGTCCGTTTCCGGGAATGCGTGATCCAGCTGTGATCCAGCGAAGGCCAGATCAGCCCCCAAAGTTGATACCTGATCGCCCATAAGGATCAGATTCTCGACTTCGCTTAGCTTGGCGGAACTCAATGTCCCCACCTTTTCAATCAGATCCTCTTGCGACAAGGTGAGAACCCACGTGCAGTTGATCCGTCCCGGTCTGGGCAGTGCTACTCGGACGACATGGCCGTTGAGTCCGAGGTCAACTTCCACGGCCACACCCGAGATGACTTCGTTGGCCGGCTCAACAGCGACCACGCACCGAAGATCGTCATTGTCGAGCCTGGAGAGCACGACCACTGGGCGAAGCTGGTCGAGCGCTGCCATCCAGACATCACCCCGATTGACTATCTCGTCGGTCCTGGGAGTCGGGTTCACTGCGCCCATATCACAGGGTATAAGGCGATGCCGTCCATCGCGTAACGCGCGAACAGGAAGTCATGTATCGCGACGACGCGATCGCGCTCGATATCAAGTGCGACGAAATAGGCGGGTGTCTCGAGCGAGACCTCGCGATCGTAGACCAGCATCGCCGCACGACCGTCGACGACCGCCGGCGCAAACGTCCACTGCTCAGACGCAGCGTAGCGGGAGTAATATTCGCCGACTTCGGTTCTCCCTCGTTTGCGAAACTTTGCAACAAGGTCGAGCGTGACATCGTCGGCCAGCATTGCACGGACCGCGTCGAAGTCACCAGCCCTGAAGCCGTCGACATAGGCGGTGAGTCGTGCGCGCACCGCATCCGACAACATCGGCAACGCAATATCCTCAGGCTCGCGAGCAAACTCGCGCAGCCGGGCGCGCCCCCGCTGGAGCGCTGATTTCGCGGCGGGTTCGCTCGCTCCAGTCACCGATGCAATCTCCTCCAGCGAATGGCCGAGCACATCCTTCAGGATCACCGCGCTGCGCTGGAGCGCCGGAAGCCGCATGAACGTACGCAGACTCGCGCTGGCAACCTCATAACTCTGATCGAAGGAATCCGGCGCGGGGATCATGGCGAGGGCCTCCTCATTCTGGATCACCCGTCCCCGCGCGCGGCGCCGCAGGAAATCGAGTGCTGTGTTGTGAGCGATGCGAAACACCCAGCCCTCGGGGTTGTCGACGACACCAACATCTGGTAGCGCGACGAAAGCTTTGATCATTGCGTCCTGGACGATGTCTTCGCCATCGACGGCGGAGCCGGTCATCCGCGCACAGTATCGATGGAGCCTGGGGCGGAGTTCGCCCAGCAAGCGTTCGAGCTCGTCGCGCGTAGGACCGCTCTTTGGGGGTGTCCCTGAGGATGACGGCTGCGTGCGGATCATGCGTCGAGCGGCATGATGGCGGCATTGGCGCGAAAACCGTACGCGACGCCGCTCGCATAATGTGGATCGGCGAGCAACTCGGTAACGCGCTGGCCGAAGTCCGCCGGCCGCATGATCGAGCCATAGCGCTGCATGACATGCTCCTCGGCGCTTACCCCCTCGAGCTCTGCGTACGCGGCTGCGACCAGATGGCCGAGCGTGGTATCCGGCAGCACCTGGCTGGGTACCAGCACCTGAAAGTGAAGCTGAAGTCCGCGCTCGCGCGACACCGCGTTCGCGCAGTGTGCCATGAACCAAAGCATACGTTTGGCGCCGACATAGCCCCCGGAGAGCCGCAGGCTTTCGGGCTCGATCTGCGGCGCGCTCAGCACCATCGACGCGCCGCTCGACATGATCAAAATGCGGCCACCGGGCGTCATTGGAACCTTAAGCGCGGCCTGTATGCCGACCAGTCCCGCCTTCACATCTGTGTTCCAATGGGTCGAGAATTCGTCCCAGCTCTGTTCGTCGATCGGTTTCATTGGCAAGCGCGCGCCGGCATTGAGGATCAATACGTCGGGCGCTTCGTCGCCAACGATGCTGTTCATGACCGCCGCATCGGTCGCGTCACCGGCGACCACCGCGGCGCCAACGCGCTCAGCTGCCGCGAGTTTCACAGGGTCGCGGGCGAGAGCGGTCACATGCGCGCCAGACGCGGCGAGTGCCTCAACCATTGCGAGCCCGAGCCCCTCGCTGCCGCCAGTGACGACGATGCGCTTTCCGTTGAGATCTTGCATGTTCATTCTCCTGTCTCGG
>WNFI01266706.1_pt2 | contig 10247 bp, 7 predicted proteins | sample 5400471 | NCBI WGS metagenome assembly WNFI01 (sample SAMN13153348, study PRJNA577476) | soil metagenome | isolation source: 100 cm saprolite on Douglas fir-dominated hillslope | place: USA:California | collected 2013-09-17 | reverse complement strand
GTACCGGGCTTTCGCACCTCGCTCGACCGCGTCGTTGACGTGCTCGCGCTCATCGTCTTCGCGGCGATGCTGAGCACGGCCATCAGTGCCACAGTTGGTGTTGCCAGCTTGCATGCCGGCGGACTCCTCGCGCCCGGAGCCGGCCCGAAGACCTGGCGCGCCTGGTGGCTGGGTGACGTGATTGGCGATCTCTTTGTTGCGCCGGCAGTCCTCGTCTGGCTCACACCGCCCCATGTGTTGCCGCGCGGCAAGCGACTCGCCGAGGCCCTTGCTGTAAGCGCCGCAACGCTGATCGTCGCCGCCGTCATGTTCCGACCAGCGTCGCCGACCCAGCCGCACGCGTTCACCCAGGCGTACATGTTCTTCCCCGTGCTCACCTGGGCCGCGCTTCGCTTCCGTCAGCGCGGCGCCGTCTCAGCGGCGCTCCTCGCGTCGACGATCGCCATCTGGGCCACGGCGACGGGACGCGGACCCTTCATACGTCCGGCGTTGCATGAGAGTCTGTTCGCGCTCCAGACGTTCATGGCCATCGCCGCCATCACGTTTCTCGTGCTCGGCGCGGCGAGCGCCGAGCGACACCGCGCAACGGTGGCACTCGAACTAGCGGTCGCTGACGCGCGCGACGCGCGCGATCAGGCCGACGCCGCCAACCACGCCAAGGGGGAATTCCTCGCGGTGATGAGTCACGAGTTGCGCACGCCGCTCAACGCCATCTTTGGGTTCACCGAGCTCCTCGGGCTCGGCGTCAACGGACCGCTCACCGACGAACAGCGGGTGATCGTCGATCGCATTCGAAGCAACCAGGCGCACGTGCTCGGCCTCGTGAACGACGTGCTGCACTTTGCGCGGATCGAGGCCGGCCACCTGACGTACGACATTCAGACCATGCGCGTCCGCGACACCTTCAGCGAGGTCGGAGTCGCCATCGAACTGGACGCTCGCCGAAAGGGCGTCACCGTGACTCGCGTCCTCGCCGACCCAACCCTCTCCGTTCGGGCCGATCCGGGCAAACTGCGCCAGATCCTGCTCAACGTCGTCGCCAACGCCGTCAAGTTCACGCCGACTGGCGGCGCGGTAACCGTGGCCGCGAAGCGCGAGGGCGACTTGGTGCGCATCTCCGTGCACGACACCGGCATTGGAATCGGCGAAGATCATCTTACCACCGTCTTCGAGCCGTTCTTTCAAGTCGAGAATGGAAAGACGCGACAGCACGGCGGCGTCGGGCTTGGACTGGCGATCGCGCGCGACCTCGCGCGAGCGATGAGCGGCGACGTGCAGCTCGAGAGTCGACTCGGCGACGGCACCACGGTGTCGATCAGCGTTCCGGCTGGCTGACGCTGTCTCCCGCGCCCGGATAGCCGAGTCAAGACTCACTCGCCAAGCGATTCGATGTCTCCCAGGTCCTTCTTGCGAGCGCTCGCCCTCTTATTGCGGATCAGCGAGGCGCGGCCAAGGAAGGGCAGCCGCAAGCGGTCGATCGTTTGTTCGAGGCGATCATCCCACGCCTCGCCAAACGTCAGCCCGCTCACGCCGGTGAGGATGTCGATCCGATTCGGCGGCAACCCCAACTGGGCCACGATATCCGGCGTCGTGAAGTCCGCTTCCGAGATGCCCAGCGCGCCGAGCGGCGCGCCGAAGACGGCGAGCGCTTGCCACACCTTTCGTGCGTTGTCCGGGGTCGGCTCGATCCAGACATCCAGATCGACCGTCGCGCGCGGCGCGCCATGGACGCTGAGCGCGTGCGCACCGACGATCAAAAACCGGGCGCCAGCTCCGATGAGTGCGGCGAGCAGCTCCCGATAGTCGTCGGTGAAGAGCTGACTATTCGTTGTTCGCCCCAAGGCGGACGAGAACGACCGGCATCGTGGAGCGTGTGTACGTCGGGAACGGTTTTCCGGTCAGGGCCCACATCTCGCGCGAGAGCCTGGTCACGAGGGCGATTCGCTCGGCAGCAGTCGGTGGGCATGGCGGCTCGCTCGCCTCGCGGCTCCGCAACGGCACGACACGCGCCGTCATCTCGCGACGGTGTTTACCCATGGCTGAAATGTAGCGACTCGACGATGCCGTCGCGCGAGGAGAGTTCATGAGTGACCGTCTTTCCGTTTCCCGATAACCGGGATGAGCGCGGACTTCTGGCTCGGGCTACAACAGGATTGGGACCTGTGGCATACACTACGCTCGAAAGATGCGGCGGCGATCGCCCGGCTACAGCCATTGCGTCACGCAAGCTGAGGCGATCACCTGCTGAGGCCATCGGTGTAGGCTCGACGTCGCTACTTCCTTAGGGTTTGTTAATTTCGCATTTCGGCGCCACGTTCTTCGGCGTCCCGCCCACCCGACTCGGCGCGAATGACACGAACCATGGAACGGCGAGGAAACAGATGACCCTTCACGGCCACGTGTTCACTGCTCCAGACGGCGTCCGCGGCTTCGATACCGACCAGAAAGTGACGCCCAAGGTGGCGGCGGCCTTCTTCGCTCACGGCTACCGCTACTGCGTGCGGTACGTGCGGCGGGGCAAGGCGAACGCCAGTCGCGATCTCTCGACCGCCGAAGCCGAGTCACTCTTGGAATCGGGATTGGGCCTGATGGTCGTGCAATACGTCGAGTCCGAAAAGTCCTGGCAGCCGACGGGCGACAAGGGCGCGACCAACGGCGGCATCGCGGCGACGGAAGCGAACGCCATCGGCGTGCCGTCAGGCGTGATGCTGTGGTGCGATCTCGAGGGTGTCGATCCTGGCACGGCGGCGCCCGACGTGATCGACTACTGCAATCGCTGGCACGAGGCCGTGGCCGGCGCGGGATTTCTCCCCGGGCTGTACGTCGGCTGGCATTGCGGACTGAATCCGACGCAGCTCTACCGATCGCTGCGTTACACCCACTACTGGGCGGCGTACAATCTCAATTCGGACCAGGCGCCGGCGATGCGCGGGGTTCAGATGAAGCAGTCGGAGAGAAGTCCGGTCGACTCGGTGCCGGGGACGACGCTCGCGTTTCAGACCGACAAGGTCAAGACGGATGCACTCGGGGGTCGGCCAACGCTGCTCGCGGGAAGTTTTTGACACGGAATCTCCGGCCGCCGATAGAGACAACAGCGACACGCGCTTCGCGCGTGGCTGTTGTCTCATGGGCTCGGGATTCCGGTCAAAAACCCCCTCCAACCTCGCTGACGGCGAAGCGCGCCTCTGACTCACTTTCTTCTGGCTGCCAGCCTCGGCCGGCCACCTTTGGCGCCATTTCGCCGCGCGGCATCGGCTTTGGCCTCGGACGTGGACTTGCCGCAGGCGCGCCCGAGCTGCCGCGCTAGGTTCCTCGTGCCAGCCACGTGCCCACCTCCACGTCATCCCATCAAGCCCGCCGGTGGAACTCAGCGATTCGCGGTATTGTCCAGCGCCGGCTTGTTCGCCGCGACGCCCGACGTCATGTCGCCGCGCGCCGTCACCGTGTAGACGTGTCCAGCCACGAACGACACCGACAACCGTGTGATGACGTTGACGCTCGACCCCGCGGTGCGCGTATTGAGATCGTAGACGCCGGGCGGGAGCAGCGTGAACGGCCCAGCTGCCTTGTACGCCTGCGTCGCCGAGCCCAGCCCGGTCTCGGTTCCCGTCAACTGCAGCTTCGCGTACAGCGTCATCGGCTGTGAGTTCGAGATCGCGTTCACGAAGCGCACGGAGGCGTTGTTGAAGTCGACGGCCGGCAGCGAATCGGTGACGATGAACGCGTCCGACGCCTTCGCCACGGGATCATAGATGCCGCTCAGATAATACGAATAGAAGCTTCCATTCGTGAGCGTGGTATTTACGGTCGCGACCGCGAGACCATTGTCGGTCGTCGCCGTGATCTTGCCGCTCAACGCGACCGTTCCCACTGGCAGCTCGCTGTACAGACCGCCGTCGGCCGCGACGCTGTACGCGGTACCGGTGGTGGTCTCGTTGCCCGTCGTACGGCACACCGTCGTCGTGTCGTTGGGCGGCGAGCAATTGCTCGAAGTGACGCCCGTGACCTTGAGCGTATTGGCGTAGAAGTTCACACTGGGCGCGCCGACGCCGAAGTTGAAGAATTTCACCAGCGCGCCGCTGACCGGCGCCGTGATGGTCCGTGTCATCTTGTCGCCGCATGCCGTGACGACCACGGCGCTGAGCAGCACCGCGAGAGTTTTGTATCGAGTCATGGTGGAGTCCGGCCTCACGGGAGAGTGATCCACAAGGCTTTCGTGTGATAGGCAGGGTCGAGCCCGCCGATCACCGAGAGCGCGGCGACGTTCCACACGTACTCCGAGTTATACCGCGGGCGGATCCGCAGCGCGACTTTGCCGCCGTTGTCCGGATAGAGCGTCGTGCTCGGCGGCGTGAAGCCGGGGAACACCTGCTTGCCGCTCGCCGGATCGAGGTCGGTGTAGTGGTAGCGGCGCATGTCCATCCACAGCTCGTTGTGTCCCCACGCCCACTGCGCGATGTACTTCTGCGACATGATCTGCGTCAGCGTGAGGTTCGCCGCCGGCGGTACGATGCGCACGTCGCCGAGGAACGTGGTTCTCTCCGCGGCGGTGATCTGCGTGGCCGACTGTGAATTGATCTCGCTGTTGCGCGCGTTCACGAAGTCTATGTGTGCAGTAATGCCGTTCGTGTACGCCGCCAGCGCCGTGGCTTTGTCGCCGTTCCGGTAGGCCGCTTCGGCCTTGACGAACTGGAGCTGCGCGTACGTCATGAACGGCATCTTCGTCCGATCGTCGAAGATGTAGCGACTCGCGAGCCCCAGGCCGCCGTTGCCCGCGTAGCCGAAGAAATTGAAGGGCTGCTGCGTGGCGGTCATGGCGCCGTAGCCAGGCACCGTCGGATCGACGCCGCGATAGAGACCGTCGCTCGACGGGGCGAGGATGCGCGACAGGCGCGGATCGACCGGGCCGAATACCGCGCCGTTCATCAGCCCGACGACGAACTGCGTCTGACGGTAGTTCGTGATGTTGCTGCGCGAGCGTCCCCAGAAGTTGCAGTCGGTGAAGCCCGCGTCCGTGCAGGGATACGCCAGCAGCGCGTCATCGGCGTTGCCCGCGAACGCGCTGTCGACCTGCGCGATGACCGCGGTGGGAGCGTACGCCGCCTTGTTGCTGTAGTGATTGAGATTGAGGGCGAGGAGGCCGTGGGCGAGCTTCAGCCACTTCGTGCGGTCGCCGCCGTAGATCCTGTCCGTCCTGCCCAGGTACGTCGGGTTGACGGCGCCGTCGGTGCGGTTGAGGTCCACGATCGCCAGCCCAAGCAGCCGCTGCACCTCGGTGTAGACGACGTCCTGCGTGTCATAGTCGAAGGTGGAGCGCGTCGGATCGATCGCCTCCTTGAGGATGATCTCGCCGTGTATGTCGGTCAGCACCTGCCACCCCCACGCCTTCATGACGTAGCCGACGCCGGCCACGTCCCAGCGCTGCTCGGCCTCGGCCTTCTTGATCATGTCGACGAGGCCCTGGCCGAGCGACCAGTACACGTCGCGCCACTGCTCGGCGCCGTTATCGCTGGCCGGGTCGTAGCCCATCTTGTCCCAGGTGCTGATGACGGTCTGGCCGTTGGCGAGGAAGAACTCCTGCGTATAGCGGCCGATGAACCGGCCGTCATACTGCGGCGCCGTCACCATCCAGTGCTCCATCGGCGACACATAGAGGTTCGCCGACACCGTCTCCGGCGCGTTGGGGTTCTTGTTGACGTCGAGGAAATTGGTGCAGCCCGCCGCCAGCAGGGCGCCGGCGACGACGGCGATCGGAACGCGTCGCATCGCAGCGAGCAGACGTGCCATCAGAGAGAGAATGGTCATGATCAGAAGTGCATCCGCAGGCCGAAGTTGATGCCGCGCGCGATCGCGCCACGATCCGCGGTGGCAGGTCGTAGGAGAGCGTCACGTCACGCAGGCGGAGCCAGTTGATGTTCTTCTCGATGAAGAGCTCCTCGCTCATGTTCGTGTAGTAGTTGGTGTTCAGCGCCGGAATCACCACGACGCTGTTCGGCGTCGGACTGGTCGAGTTCTCCTTGCCGTCGCGGAGCACCCCCGGAATCACGCGCGGCGTCCAGCGGTCGAGTGTGCTCGTGGCCAGGCCGCGCGTCGCCAGGAAATGCTCCGTCGCGTTGAACACGTCGCCGCCCTTGCGGATGTCGAACAAGAAGCTGAGGCGGGCCGCCCCGCGCTGGACTGCGTTCTCCAAACCGATGGTGAACTTCGGCTGGCGGTCGTAGCCGGCGTCGATGAAGGTGCTGGAGCGCACGGGCAGTCCGGTCGCCGGATCGATCTCCAGCTGGCCGCTCTTGTTGCGCAGATAGAACAGGCCCGTCAGCGACATCGTCGACAGCCCCGGCTGCGTGCCGTTGCGGACGTTGCCGTAAAGCCAGGTGTCCGAGTTGTAGGACTCAGGCAATGCATTCGGCAGCGACAACGTCTTGCCGCGTGCCAGCGTGAAGTTCGCCGTCACGTCCCACGCCGTCGTGGGGCGCTGCACCGGCGTCGCGCGCAGCGTGGCCTCGACCCCCTGGGTCTGCGTCGTCGCGCCGTTCAGGTTGAACAGGATGAACCCCGTGCCGTAGCTCTCGCGCACGTTCTGCACGATCTGCTTGTCGGTGTGCTTGCGGTAGGCGGTGAAGTCGAGCCCGAGCCGGTTGTTGAGGAAGCCCAGCTCCATCCCCCCCTCGTACGACTTGGCGAATTCGGGTTCGAGGGCCGGGTTCGGGCCGGTGAAGCCGTAACCGTAGCCGCCGCCCGTCGTGGTCTTCGCCTCGAGGGTCGTCGCGTACGAGTACGGCGCCGCGTCGCGACCCACCTCGGCGAACGCCGCGCGCAGCTTTCCCGTCATGAACCGCCGCAGACTCGGGAACGCGTCGGTGAAGATGAAGCTCGTCGACAGCGACGGATAGAAGAAGGAGTTGCGCGCCGCGGGAATCGTCGACGTCCAGTCGTTGCGGCCCGTGGCCGTGAGATAGAGATAGTCGCGGAACGAGAGCGTCACGAGACCAAAGCCGCTCACGAGGCGGCGCCGCGAAATGATCGTGCGCGCGTACTTCGTCAGCGTGTTGTTGATCGAGACGAAGTTCGGGTCGAGAAAGTTCGTCCCTTCCGAGCCGTCGGTCGTCGATTTTTCGTCCGCGATCGCGTTGCCCACCAGGCCGTTGACGCTGAAGTTCGTGCCGAGGGCAACGGGGTTCACGTTGAACAGCGTCTGCGAGTTGACGTTGCGCGTGACGTCGTCATTGACGTCGATAATGCCGTTCTGGTTGACGGCCATCGCACTCTCGGGGTGCCGAACCGCGAGGAGCTGATTGGTGTACGCGTCGACGCCGATTTTCGTGCTCAGCGACCCCCACGACATGGGCGTGATCGTGACGCCCGCGTTCGAGTTCACGTGGTTCGTCCTGGCGTTCTGCTTGTTCTTGTAGACGTTGAAGTACGGATTGTCCACCTCCGAGCCGGCGGCAAGACTCGTCAGCCGCGCGCGCGTCCCGGCGGGCGTGAGGTAGTTGGCGGCGTTGTTCGTGTCGGGCCAGACGAGCAGGCCGACGAGCGGACCGTTGTCGCCTTTGTACGGCTGATCATTGTTCGCGTTGGAGTACATCATCGAGAGATCGGCGCTGAGCCAACTCGTGACCGTGCCCTGCGTCGCGCCGGTGATGTTGACCTTCTGCAGTCCGCTGGTGGGGATGACGCCTTGCTGCCGCTCGATGGCCGACGACAGGCGATAGCTGGCGTTGTTGCTGGGGGACGCGCCGCTGAACGACAGCCGGTGCGTCGACGACGCGCCCGTCTGGAAAAAGCCGCCGACGTTGTCGAAGAACTGCGTGCCCGCGGGGTACGGCGTGCCAAAAAAGAGGAAGGTGCCGCCGATCACGGCGCCGGCCGGCGTGCCGGTGCCACTCGGCCCGTACACGTTCTGGACGACGGGCTTGGCCCGCACCTGATCGAGGCGGTACGCGGCGCTGTACTCCAAGCCACCGCCCGACCGGCCGCGCTTCGTCGTGATCACCAGGGCGCCATTGGCGGCCCCGATTCCGTAGAGCGCCGCCGCTTCGGGGCCCTTGAGCACCGTCAGCGTTTCGATGTCGTCCGGGTTCAGATCGGCCGCGCGATTCGTGAAGTCGACGCCGCGGTTGTTGAACGCGAGAGCGGACGTCGGCGCGTCGGACGCCAGGTTGGAGGTGTTGGTGGTCTTGTTGTCGATCGGCAGCCCGTCGACGATGATGAGCGGCTGGTTGCTGCTCGAGATCGAGCTCACCCCGCGGATCGTGATGACGGACGACGCGCCAGGCGCGCCGGACGTCTGCGTCACGTCGACGCCGGCGGCGCGGCCCTGGAGCGCGTTCGCGAAATTCTCGCGCTGGGTCTGGCCGAGATCCGGGCCGCTGACGGTTTGTTGGGCGACACCGAGCGAACGCTCGGACGTGGTCTGGCCGAGTGCGGTGACGACGAGCGCGTCGAGCTGGGACGCGCTCTGCGTGAGCGCGAAATCGGCGCGCACCTCGCCGCCGTCGGGGACGGTGACGCGTTGCACGCCGCGCGAATAGCCGAGGCGCCGAGCGACGATTTCGCGCGGGCCCACGGGCACGTTGTTGATGAGATAGTCGCCGTTGGCGTTCGTCGCGGCGGCGGCGTTGGTGCCGGTGACGGTCACCTGGACATAGCTGAGGGGACGACCGCCGGTCGTCTCGGTGACATGGCCGCGGAGGACTCCGGTCGTCTGCGCAGCGGCGACCGAAGCCGCGAGCCCAGCGAACGACGAGGCGCCGAGCAGCCGGCGAGCGAGTCGGCGGCGAGCGGCGTTGGTGGGGAAGGAATACATGCAGCTCTCCGGAAAAAACGGATCGTGGTAGGCCGTCGCGCGCGCCCGGTCCGGGCACGGCGCCGGACGCCGCGTGTCATCAGCGTCGCTGGCACGAGGAGCGGCGGAATCATACGGCGTGCGGGAAGCACCCGGAAGGGAGATTTATTGAAACCCGACTTCAGTCGAATTGCGCGAGCTCGGTTGACGGCGAAGCGTGGCCTCTGACTCACTTCCTTCTGGCTGCCAGCCTCGGCCGGCCACGAAATGCACACCAGTCGCATGAAGCCCAGCGGCGCGCTCTCGTCAGGAGGCAGTCCGTCCACTGGGCGGGCGCCGATGGGTGACGTGGAGTGGGCCAGCGAAGACAAAGGCAACGCCCACTTCACGTCATCCCATCAAGCTCGCCCGCGAAACGAGGGCGTCATTGGTGGCGGCCCGCGAGTTCGGCGAACTGCGAAATCTTGATGTCGCGGTCTGGAAAACGGGCCACTAGTTCGAGCTTTCCGCCCGCTGCTTCGACGTATTTCCGCAACGTGGAAAGCATCACGTCTGCGCGTTTCTCAACCTTTGAGACTTCGGACTGGGCGATGCCAAGCTTCTCAGCCAACTCGACCTGCGACAGTTCGCGCGCACGCCGCAGATCGGAAAGGTGCATCTCGGCCATCGCCGCCTTTGCCCGCGCGCGCGAGCGCGCCCGACGCTCCGGGCTCATCGTTGCATCGGCGATCTCGCTCCACTTTCTAGCCATGTCCGATCTCCTTCAAGTGTTCATCATAGAGTTTGTCGGCGACGGGAACGAACTCGTTGTACCAGTTGTCATTTCCGGTCTTGTCCCCGCCGATCAGGAGAATGGCGGCCCGTCGAGGATCGAACGCGTAGAGGACTCGAATCGCTCGTCCTTTATGCTGTATGCGCAGTTCACGCATCTGTCCATGCCTTGATCCGCGAATATCGGAACTTCGGGGATATCCGAGATTCGGCCCCGCATCCTCGATCAATTCAACGATATCAGAGACTGAATCCTGTTCCGCTTCTGTCAGGTCTGCAAACCAATCTGCAAATTGGTCGGTCCCTTCGATCTCCCATTTCATCGATGGGGGGGGGTAGAGGCATTATATGCTGTTTACGTCATATGTCAACGAACCCAAAGACGTCGGCGGCAGTCGCAATGTCGTCGGGACCGAACCAAGACCGTCATCACTTGAATGCGGCACGAATCGAAAGGGCGCGTCTCCATTCATTCTGCGACATCTGTGTCCACTCCTTTTGTTGACGCGCGCCGTGACGCAGGCGGGTTCGAAAGCCCGGCGACCCAGAGAGAGTTGATGCGCCTCTTCGTTCTGTTCGCGACCGTCGGGGTGCTGGGAAGTGCGACGGGCTGTGCGCCATGGGTGCGCGGGCCGTTCGGTCGCGCCCCTGCACCGGACACGGTTCCGCCAGCCATCATGCGCGAGGC
>WNFI01240619.1_pt1 | contig 10247 bp, 7 predicted proteins | sample 5400471 | NCBI WGS metagenome assembly WNFI01 (sample SAMN13153348, study PRJNA577476) | soil metagenome | isolation source: 100 cm saprolite on Douglas fir-dominated hillslope | place: USA:California | collected 2013-09-17 | reverse complement strand
GCGTCGATGTTCGATTCGATCAGGGAGCGGGTGTAGTACTGGCTCGCCTTCAGCTCTTCGGTGAGGCGGATCTCGTCGGAGATGTCCTTGGAGATGAGGAGATAGCCGATCGGCTTGCCGGAAGGGTCGCGCCGAGGGGTGATCACCACCCGCGCGGTGAAGCGCGAGGCGTTCTTGCGCAGGCGCTCGAGCGTGCCTTCCCATTTGCCCTCGCGCAGCGCCAGGTCGAGGATCTGCCGCGCCTTGCCCGAGGCGACGTCTTCGGGGATGTGCAGGATCTCGGCATTGGCCTTGCCGACGACCTCCTCCGGCTCGTAGCCGTAGAGCCTTCTGGCACCCTCGTTCCACAGCAGGATCTTGCCGTCGAGATCCTTGCCGATGACGGAATATTCGGTGGAGGACTGCAGGATGTTGGTGATGAAGTCGACGGCGGCCAGCGGACTGCCGACGATGGCGCTGTCGAACATCCGGCTGCGGCGGCGGTCGTCGAAATAGCGGAGCTCGTTCGAGAGGTCTCGCGACATGAGAAGGAAGCCGGTCGGCTTGCCCTTGGCGTCGTGGCGGAGCGTCACCACCACGCGGGCGGGGAAGCGGCGGCCGTCCTTGCGCAGGCGCTCGAGCGAGCCTTCCCATTTGCCGGCGGCGAGCGCCGTCTTCAGCATCTCCCTGGGCACGCCGGTGGCGAATCGAGTATTCGGTCGAGGACTGGAGCAGGCCGAAGGCGAAGTCGAGCGGCGCTTCGCCGTCCGGGATCACGGTGCTCGGTAAAAATGGGACCGTCATGCCCGTCTCCCCCCGTTTGGCATGCAGTCACGCTACTATAGGACAACGAAGTGAACTTGAGGAGATTATTACATGATTATTGCGTTCTGATTCTTGATTACAGTTCAAGGACTTGCAATTTGGTAAGTTTATTTTCTAGAGATCAAGAATTATAAGTTAATTATTGTTAACTACCCTAATATCTAGTGGAGCAATCGGGCTTGGAGCAAGCAGCTGGGCGACCGCTTTTTGCTACTACATGCCCTTTCTGCTGTCTCAGGCGGCGGCGTTAGTTGCAGACGGCGAAACTGCAGCCGCATCTTCGAACATGCAACTGCGCGCGTTTAGATTGCATTTATCGAGAATAGTGAAGTTAGTCGACGAACTTCCTGCAGCGCGGCATCGCCGGGGCAGGCACGCTCGATGGGCGCGGTCGGCTAGGAGTCGCTTTTCTCCGGCGCCGTGGCCTCGCTTGCGAGGCCGCCGCCGGGCCTGTTCGTCGCACTCGCGGCACGGTGCTTGCGCAGGACGTCGTTGACCAGGTTGCACAGTACCGCCGAGCGGAACGGCTTCATCAAGGTCGCCTCGGCGCCGGCGGTCTTGGCGGAGACGAGGGGCGCGCCGCGCCGGGGCATTTGCGCATCGCCGGTGACCGCGATGATGGGTGTGGCCTGATCGGCGGCGCGGATGGCGCGGATGATGTCGATGCCGTCCATCTCCGGCAGCAAGAGGTCGGTGATGATGATGTCCGGCGGGCTCTCGCCCAGGCTTCGCATGGCATCGTGGCCGTTGGAGACGGCAACTACCTTGTGACCGCCGGCCACTTCGAGCATGGCCTGCATCGAAGCCAAGACGTCCGCCTCATCGTCGATGAGCAGGATGGACGCCATCCCCCACCTCCCCTGAGCCGATGCTCGTCGGCCCCAAAAGCAAGTTTAGGCCAAATTGCCGCATCTGTCACACCGGACGGCACTGCTGCTTCTATGGCGCATCGCCGAGCGGCTTCGGGCGATCGATCGCCTCGCGGATCTTTCGTACCAGTGCGGCAATGCGATAGGGCTTTGGCTGCATTGCCGCGTCTTTGAACGCGGAGAGCTTGCTCGCCACCGCCGGCTCCGCATAGCCGGAGGTAAAGAGCAGCTTCAGCCCCGGCCTTTCCTTGCGCGCCTGCTCGGCGAGCTCGACCCCGTTCATGCCCCCAGGCATGACCAGATCGGTGAACAGCAGGTCGACGCGATCGTTTTGGGCCAGCAGCTCGAGTGCGGTCGGTCCGTCCGCCGCCTCGACAACCCGAAAGCCGAAATGCCTCAAGGTCTGGCTGACGCCGTCGCGGACGGCCTGATCATCCTCTACCAAGAGGATCGTCTCTCCCTCTTTGGCACCTTCGAATGCCTCGGGGGTGGGTGCTGCCAGCGGCGCATCCGTCGCCTTCTCGGCGCGCGGCAGGAACAACCGCACGGTCGTCCCATGTCCGACCTCGCTGTAGATCTTGATGTGGCCGTCCGATTGCTTGACGAAGCCATAGACCATGCTCAAGCCGAGCCCGGTTCCCTTTCCCTTCTCTTTGGTGGTGAAGAACGGCTCGAACACCCGCGCCAGCCCCTCGTGCGGCATGCCCGTCCCGGTGTCGCTGATCGCGAGCGCGACGTAGTCTCGCACCGCGACCCCGGGATTTTGCGCAGCATAGAGCTGGTCCAATTGCGTATTCATCGTCTCGATGATGAGTGTGCCGCCGTCCGGCATGGCATCGCGCGCATTGATCGCGAGATTGGCGAGCGCCGATTCGAGCAGCGCCGGATCGACGACGACAGGCCAAAGGTCTTCGGCCGGAACCAGCTTGATCTCGATGTTCTCGCCCAAGGTGCGTGCCAACAGCCGCGTGACGCCGCCGACCAGCTTGTTGACCGCGACGATCTGCGGCTCCAGTGTCTGCCGCCGAGAAAACGCCAGGAGCTGGCGCGTGAGGTCGGCGCCGCGAGCGGCCGCGGCCAGGATGGCGTTGAGGAGGGAGAGATCCTCGGCTCGTCCCTCCAGCGAGCGCTCGAGGAGCTCGAGATTGCCCATGACCACCGTCAGCAAATTGTTGAAGTCATGGGCGACGCCGCCGGTGAGTTGGCCGATCGCCTCCATCTTGAGGGCCTGCTGCAACGCCTCCTCGGTCTCGGCGCGCTGGGTGATGTCCTGGCACATGGCGATGACGCCTTGGAATGATCCGTCCACGCCTAAGAGCGGCATATTTTGCCACTCGCACTTGATCCTGCGGCCGTCCTTCGTCCGATTGTAGGTGGTGCTGGAGCCTTCTGCTTCGCCACGACGCAGGCGCGCGTACTTCGCCTCGGCCTCGGCTCGATCCCCGGCGACCAAATTGGTCTCGAACGGATGCAGGCCCTTAACTTCCTCGAACTTGTAGCCGAAGATCCGCTCGGCGGCCGGATTCCAATAGGTGAACCGCAGATCCTTGTCGCCTACCACGCATCCCATCGGCATGCGGTCGAGGATCGACTCCAGCCGCTGCCGCGCATCGCGCTCTCGCGCCTCCGATTCCAGCAGCGCCGCCTGCGCGCGCTTTTGCTCGGTGATGTCCTTGACCACGACCAAGGTGGCCTTGCGGCCTAGCAGCTCGATGTCATGGGCGGCGATTTCGACGTCGATGATGCGCCCGTTCTTGAGCTTGTGCCGCCATTCGCCGGCGGTTCGATATCCCGGCGGCTTCGCGCGCGCGGCTTCGCGGTACGCCACGAACGCCGGCACATCCTCGGCTGGGCGCAGATCGGTGACGCGCATCTCCGCGAACTCGGCGCGCGAATAGCCGTAATGGGCGATGGCCGCAATATTGACTTCGAGGAAGCGAAGGTCCTCCCGATCGAAGGCCCACATCGGCTGCGGATTGCGGTCGAAGAGCAGCCGGAACTTCGCGTCGGCGCGCCGCTCGTTCCAGCCTCGATGCGTCATCTCGAACAGGACAACGACCTGCGCCAGGAATTCTTCGGTCTTGCTCGCGAGGTCTGCCGAATCGTGCCGGCCGGGCAATGCGGCGGCGAGCGAACGCAAGGCGGCGTGATGGATGGCCAGGACATCGAGCAGCCCGAAACCTCGCGCAACGGCGAACCGACCCAGCTCGTGGGCCTCGTGCAGCACTTCTTCGCCGCCGTCCTGCTCGACAAAGGTCTCGAGGGCCTGGCGATAGCGTTGCTCGAGATCCGCAAGCGCCGCCGGTGCCGGATGCGCAGCCGCGATCGCTCGCTCGCGGGGCGGGCGGGGGGTCATGCTCCGGCGTCCGCGCCAAGCCAGCGCCCGACCAGCACCAGGGCATCGTCGGTCGCCTTGCCGTAGTCCCCGAGGATGCGGTCGGCGAGCTCGCGCGGCGGCGAGCTCAGGTTCAGTCTGTCGGCGAATCCCCCTTGTATGCCGTCGGTCGCGAACACGAAGACGTCGCCCGGCTCGACGGCAAGGCTCTCTATGCGCAGGGGCGGTAGCCGATGACCGATGATGCCGCCCCGGGTAGGAATCGTATCGCGGGAAGGTTTGCCCAGGGCATTCGGCTTCAGCAGCAGCGCTTCGACATTGCCGACCGATGTCCATTGCGCCGAGTTTCGCCGGGCGTCGATGGAAGCGAGCGCCATCACCGCGCCGCGCGTCTTCGCCAGGGCTCGGTGGCATTGCTCGACCTGCCAGTGGACCGATCGCTCGGGATGGTCAAGCAATGCCGCCACGGCGCATTCGGCCGCGATCGCGGCGTCGCGGCCATGGCCGAGCCCGTCGACTACGGCCACCAGCAGCCCGCCGGGGTAGGCAATGAGCGCATGCCGATCGCCGGAGACGGGCTCTCCTTCCAGCGCGCGTCGGGCGACCGCGCAATCCATGAGCGTTGGCTCTGACCCAATGACCACGGCGCCTAGCGCTCCCATTTGGTCATGATTACGGTCGTGCCCTTGTCGACGGCAGACACGATCTCGAACTCGTCCATCAGCCGCTTCGAGCCGGGCAGGCCCAGGCCGAGGCTGCGCGAGGTGGAAAATCCGTCCTGCATCGCCTGTTCGATGTCGCGAATACCGGGGCCTTGGTCGCGGGCGATAACCAGGAGTCCGCGCTTGGCGCCCTTGCGCACCACCCTCAGCTCGATCTCGCCTTCCTTGGCGTAGCTGACGATGTTGCGGGCGACTTCGGAAATCGCCGTGGCGATCAGCGTCTGCTCACTCGGCGACAGGCGCAGCGAGATGGCGAGCCTGCGGCCCGCCTGCCGGGCCGCGAGCACGTCGACATCGGCCCGGATTGGAACCAGCACCTCATCCGACATCGGCAGAAGACCCAAGAGAGTCGCGCGATTGCAGCAGTGCCAACCCGTCCTCGAGGTCGAGCGCGGTGGTGGCGCCCTCCAGCCTGAGGCCGAGCTGCTTGATCGTATGGGCGATGCCGCGGATCGTGCGCACGGCGAAGGAGTCCATGACGTCCAGAAGAGTCACGTCGATGATGACGCCGGTCGACCGGTGCTTGCGAACATCGGCCAGCAGCTCGTCGCGCAGTTGGAGCAGGTCGGAGTCGGTGAGCGAGCCTTGCACCGAGGCGATCAAGATCTTGCCTTGCTTCAAGATTGGTGAGCGCATGACGAACCTTCCTCGGCTAGCTCATGCCGGCCGCCGGCGCTCGTTTCCGAACCATCTGATAGCCCAGCAGCTCCTCCGCGCGCTCGATGCCGCTTTGCAGATCGCCGACGGTCTCGATGCGCGCGAGATCGACGCCCAAGGTGACCATGGTTTGGGCAACGTCGGGCGACAGGCCGGCGACGATGACCGTGGCGCCCATCAGCCTTGCCGCCTCGACGGTCTGCACGATGTGGTTGGCGACCTTGGAATCGACCGCCTGCACGCCGGTGATGTCGATCACCACCACCTTGGCGCGGTTGGCGCGAATGGAATGCAAGAGCTGCTCGGTCAGTTGCCGGGCACGCTGGGAATCGAGCAGGCCGATGACGGGCACGATCAGCATGTTCTCGCGGAACGGCAGGACCGGCGTCGGCAGCTCCTGGATCGCCTCCTGCTGCTCGCGGATGGGGCGCTCGCGCGAGAAGATATAGGTGTCGATGGCGAGCCCGATGTCCAGGAAGGTCAGCTTCATCAGCGAGAGAAAGGTCTGGAACGCCTTGTCCGGGTCGCCCTTGAAGGCGGACGTCAGGCGGCCGGCGACGGCGCGCAGATAGAAATTGTACATGCCGAGATAGGATTTGACCGGCAGGCCGATATGTTCGTGGGCGGGGTCCTTGAAGAAGGACTTGGTCTCGTCGAACGCCATCAGATGCGTGTAGAAGTCGTCGATGACCGCATCGGCGTACTGGAGCGCCAGGTCGCCTATGGCGCCTAGTCGCTGCACGTCGTCATCCTGGAATTCCAAGAACTGCTTGCGCCGAACCATCTCCTGTTCGGTCAGCTCCATGTCGTCGGCGGAAGCAAGGGGGCTCCGGGATTGGGTCATCGTTCGGTCTCCCCATTGTCGGCGTTTGCGCCAGCGTGCAATGTATGGTTGACTATCACTGCGTGTTTTTGGTCTGCGCAAAAAGCGACATTTAGTTCACTCAGCTACTATGGCGCCCGATCCAGCGTCTCGCGGACCTTGCGGGCGAGATCGGCGATCCGGTAGGGCTTCGACAGCAGCGCCGCGCCGTCGATTTGCAGCATCTGGCTGGCCAGGGCGGGCTCGGTGTAGCCGGAGGTGAAGAGGATCTTGAGGCCGGGCCGCCTCAGGCGCGCCGCGCCGGCGAGCTCGGTGCCGTTGGTGCCTCCGGGCATGATGAGGTCGGTGAACAAGAGATCGATGCGGCTGCCGCGGTCGAGGATTTCGAGCGCCGTTGGGCCATCCGCCGCAATCAGAACCTGATAGCCGAAGCGCGAAAGGCTCTGCACCGCCATTTGGCGGACACTCGCCTCGTCCTCCACCAGCAGAATTGCCTCGCCCGCCTTCGCCATCGGCGCGCTCGCGGCCGGTGCGGCCTCGCCCATGGCGTCGCCCTCCGCCCGAGCGCGCGGCAGATAGAGGCGAACCGTGGTGCCGTAGCCGACCTCGCTGTAGATCTTGATGTGGCCTCCGGACTGCTTGATGAAGCCGAACACCATGCTCATGCCGAGCCCGGTTCCCTTGCCCGCCGCCTTGGTGGTGAAGAACGGCTCGAACACCCGGGCGACCACTTCGGGCGGCATGCCGGTGCCGGTGTCGCTGACCGACAGCGCCACATAGTCGCCCGCCGTCACCTCCGCGTGCTGGGCGGCATAGACCTCGTCCAGGGGCGCGTTCGCCGTCTCGATGATCAAGGTGCCGCCGTCGGGCATCGCATCGCGGGCATTGACCGCGAGATTGGCCAAGGCCGAGTCGAGCTGGGTCGGATCGACCAGGACCCGCCAGAGATCGGGAGAGGTCTTCAGCTTGATCTCGATCTGCTCGCCGATGGTGCGCGACAGCAGCTGCGTCATTCCTTCCACCCGCTTGTTGAGCTGAACCGCCCTCGGTTCCAGCGGCTGGCGTCGGGAGAAGGCGAGAAGCTGGCGCGTCAGCTCGGCGGCGCGGTTGGCCGCGCCGAACGCCGACTGCAGCGAAGCCACGTCTGCCGGCCGGTCCCCGATCGAGGATTCCAGCATGTCGAGGTTGCCCATGATCACCGTCAGGAGGTTGTTGAAATCATGGGCGACGCCGCTGGTGAGCTGGCCCACCGCCTCCATTTTTTGCGCCTGCGAGAGCTGGGCTTGAAGGCGGTTGCGCTCGGTCACGTCCTCGACGACATAGGTGGCTCCGCTCGGCTTGCCGTCCGACTCGATGATCGGGCTGGCCGACACGCTGATCTCGATGGGAGTGCCGTCCTTGCGCCGGCGGTGCAGATTGAGGTTGGTGACGACCTCGCCGGCCAGCACCCGTCGGAACGTGGCGAGCGATTGCTCGATCCGCTCTTCCGGAACGAAGGGTGGGCGCTTCCCCAGAGCGTCCTCGCTGGTGAAGCCGAAGATCCGCTCGCAGGCCGGATTCCAGCTTTGCACGCAAAACCGCGAGTCGACGCTGAGAATGCCGGCGGGCGATGACTGGACGAGCATGGAATGCCGCCGATCGACCTGCATCTTCTCCGCCGTCACGGTCTCGAGCGAGCGCGCCGTGCTGGCGTAAAGCCTGCCGGTCTCCAGCAGGAGCACGATCAGAACGAAGCTCGCGGCAAGCAGACCGTAGGAGCGGCCGGCATAGAATCCGAGGTCGAAGCGCGCACCGACGAGAACGAGACTCAAGGCGAGGTCCAGAATCCAGGCGCACATGACCACCATGAGCCAGACGTCGAGCACGGAATGCCGACCCCTGAGCCATAGCACCGCCAAGGCAAGGATGCTCGTCGACCAGACCAGGTAGGCGACGGGGACGGCCGCCCCTGCTTGGGCATTGCCTTGCATGATCGTCGGCAGCGCCCCTTCGCCTGCGGTGGCGAGCGCCGTCATCCCGCAGACGACGACGACGACCGAACCGATCCCGGCGGCGATCCACGAGCGAGCCATTCCGCGCGTCCAGTCGGACGCTGCGCCGCGGTCCCTCAGGAGCGCGTAGGCGATCACCACCAGCGGAAAGCCCGCATGCCAGAACATGTAGATCCATGCGGTGCTCTGAACTCCGGCACCGAGCAGCCCGCCGGGCGCGAACAGGCCCGGGAAGGTGAGCCCATGGGCGACGGTCATCAGCGAGGTGAATACGTAGCCCAGCGCCAGAGCGAAGAGCGCGGCCGACCCCAATATGGCGAATTGGCCGAAGAGCAACACCGCCGTGATCAAGTCGACGATCACCAGCGCGGATTCGTAGATCGGAATGAACGGCTCGACGCGCGCCAGCGGCACGCGCGCGAAGGGCGCCAGGGCAGCGAACAGCAGAACCGAGGCCAGCACGACGGCGATGGCCAGGCGACGATCGGCCGGCGCCGCGGGCAGCAACGACAGGAATGTGCCCTCTCGGCCGGTCGTGCCGCTTGCCGGTTGGCGGGCGCGCTCCACCGGCTCTACCGCCGAATGGATGGCGTCTTCAGTCATATCGCCGCCTCCCGTCTCGTTGGTGGCGCGGCCAAGCGTATTCGTCGTTTGCACAATCACAGATCGTACTCTGTCAAAGTCGCATAGTTAACTCAAAAAGCCATGTTCAGCTCTCCGGGAATCCGCCTAGCCGTCGCTCGCCATGGCGTCGTAGAGGTCGGTCAGGTTGAAGCGGTGGGCCTCGGGGGGCGCCTCGGCCAAATTCGCGATCGGCTGCCCGCTCAAATAGTGGAATCCGGCGCCGACGGCTGACACGGTCAGGCTCAAGGAGCGGAGCCCGTGCAGGTAGGAGCCGATCTTGCGCTTGTCGGCGTCGGCGGCGAACTTGACGAACCGCTCGACCAGGACGGTTTCCGAGGCGCGTTCCTGGCTGAGATCGGCGCCGATGGCGATGATGCCGGCTTGCGCGAGCTCGCCCCAATTGGCGGACCAGATCGGAGTGCGGATCATGATGGCGCGCGCGCGGGTGCGAAGTGCGGTGGTCAGCTCCAGCAACCGGCTGTGCGGCACGCCTTCCGGCGCGCCGACGATCTCGAACAGCATGAGCTTCGCCGCCAACGGCGACAGCTGCCGGCATTCGTTCAGGTAATCGAGGCGCCGCGATGCCGTCGAAATCGTGTCGAAATGCACCGGCACCGCGATCAGAAGCTTTTTGCCGGCGTTGAAGGCGGTCGACAGATCGTCGGTCGTGCGCTTGAGGACACGGAGATCGAGGGCGCGCTGGGTCTCCTCCGCGTCGATGCCGACGATGGCATTCTCGCCGACCACCCGCTGCCCGCTCGAAAGCCGCACCGCCGGCAAGCAGAGAAAGGCGGTCACGACTTTGTGCCGCACGTCCCACATCGGGCGGTATACAAACTCCACCTTGTCGAGCGGATCAGCGGTTACCGAGGGCTTGGTCGCGGCTATTGGCGTCGCGGCGGCGCCTTCGGCGTGTGAATCGTCGGCAGCCAGGCGCGCGGCGAGCGCCTCCAGGCTGGGCGTGTCCTCGAACAGCGCCTCGCCGTCGACCGGCGTGACCCCGGTCTTGACGCTCAGCATGTCGCCCGATCCCTCTTCGCCGATGAGCTGGCGTGCGATCTCGCTTGCGATCATGCGGCAGCGAAGCTGCGCCTCCTCCTTGGTGACGCCGGCGAACAGCACCAGATAGTTGAGGGCGTGCACCTTGGTCATCATGTCTTGCGGGGTGAGCCGCTTCAGGATTGCCCGTTCGGCGACCTGGTCGGCACGGTCGGCAACTCGGCTCCAGGCGTCGCCGAAATGCTCCTTCACCCGCTCGAGGCCGATCAGCTGCACCTTGCTCGCCATCACCTGGTCGACATTGCGGACGAGATCGGCGGCGCATTTCATGAACTCGTCTGGGTCGCCCTCCTCGGTTTTCGACGACGGTGCCGCCGGACGGGGAGAGCGGCGCGAAGGCGCAGTCTTCTTCGGAGCCGAGAA
>WNFI01141380.1_pt1 | contig 10247 bp, 12 predicted proteins | sample 5400471 | NCBI WGS metagenome assembly WNFI01 (sample SAMN13153348, study PRJNA577476) | soil metagenome | isolation source: 100 cm saprolite on Douglas fir-dominated hillslope | place: USA:California | collected 2013-09-17 | reverse complement strand
AGCAGGCTGAGGACCTGACCGCCGCGCATGTCCCCAAACTGGGCAAGCTCCCCGGGCAGGTAGCCGACCATGCCTTTGACGCGCACGGGGTCATGGGCCACGTCAACGCCGAAGACGCTGGCCGATCCCGAGGTCGGACGGATCAGTCCCATCAGCAACCTGAGGGTGGTCGACTTGCCGGCGCCGTTAGGGCCCAGGTAACCGTAGGCCTCGCCCGGTTGCACCTCCAGGTTGAGATCGAAAAGGCCGCGGCCGGCGCCAAAGTCACGGGTCAGGCCGCGCGTCTGGATGGCGGGGCCGCCGATCTCTGCCACGGCAGCATTATGCGCAGGGCGACCGCCTATACTCCGCACTGCACATTCGCCCCGGAGGGCGATCGAGGCTGGGTCAGGTTGAGAAACGGGAGGTTCCGATGAAGTACGCGCGTTTGCTGGCGGCCGAGTTCCTGGGAACCTTTGCGCTCACCTTCTTCGGCGCCGGCGCCATCGTCAGCGCCGCGGCCCTGCGGGTGAGCGAGCTGGGCAACAGCGCCACCCCCGCGAACATCGTACGCAGCTTCGGGCCGATCGACCTCATATTCGTCGCCCTGGCGCATGGAATCGTGCTCGCCGTGATGATCACGGCGTTGTGGCGGATCTCCGGCGCCCACTTCAACCCCGCGGTCACCGTGGCCGCGTTCATCGGCCGCCATATCGAGGCGCCACTGGCCGCCGTTTACATCGTCACCCAGTTCGTCGGCGCCCTGGTCGCGGCCGCACTTCTCAAATACGTTTACCCCAACGACCTGTTGGGCGTGGTCAAGTACGGCGCCCCGACAGCCGCCGTTGACACCGGCAAGGCGATGGTCATCGAGGCCATCCTGACCTTCTTCCTGGTCCTGGTCATATACGCCACCGCCATCGATCCCAAGGGCGCCTTCAAGCAGATCGCCGGCCTCGGGATCGGCTTCGTCCTGATCTTCGACATCCTCGTGGGCGGACCATTGACCGGCGCGGCGATGAACCCGGCGCGGGCATTCGGGCCGTCGGTGTTCGCGGGGATCGTCAACACCGACCACTTCTTCATCTACTGGATCGGCCCCCTGGTGGGAGCGGTCCTGGCGGCGGTGCTCTATCAGAACCTGCTGATACGCGACGATCTGGACGCCGAGCCGGCCCCGTCGTCGATCGAGGAAGCCGACCCGACCTAAGTACCCGACCGGCGCCGCGTCCGCGGCGGCCCGCCCAGGGGCAGCTCGGCCTGTTCGGGCTCAGCGGGCCGGGCGATCGACTCTGGAGAGGGCAGGCCGAGGTCCAGGAGCTGCCCCATCTGCAACCCGTTGACGACGGCGTAGTTGGCCCGATTGTTGTTGAAGAGAACGTGCACCTCGCGGGCGCGATCGGCCATCTGGCGGAGCCGCGGCACCCACTCCAGCAGCTCCTCTTCGGGATAGAGGTAGTCGAAGCGGTCGGCTGAGGTCTCGCCCTTCTTGTACCAGGTCTTGTAGTTGTGTCCGTGCATCCGCAGGACCGCCAGCTTGGGGCTGGTGACGGCGAGGTGCGGCGCCATCGACGCCGAGCCCAGCTGCGGCTCGTCGACGACGCAGTACGTCATCCCCGCCTCCTCGAGGAGCTCGGTGACGGCGTCGAACCGGCCCGGCTCGCTCCAGCTGCGGTGGCGGAATTCGACGATCAGCTGGTCCTGGGGGTGCCGGTCCGGCAGCCGCGAGATGTAGTCCACGTTCTTGGGGTTGGCGGTGAACCACGGCGGGAATTGGTAGTGCACGGCGCGCAGCTTGCCCGCGTCCCGGAGCGGCTTGAGCAGGGCCATGAAGTCTCGCTCCTCGTCCTCGGTCGCCTCCCGCGGTCGGCCCTCCTCGCGCTCGTGCAGGGTCAGGCTCCGATAGGCCTTGACGTTGAACAGGAATCCGTCCGGCGTGCCGCCGGCCCAACGCTCGGCGACCTCAGGCTTGGCGATCCCGTAGAACGTGGTGTCGACCTCGACGATGGGGAAATACCGGGCGTAGTGAGACAGGCGTTCTGACGCCGGCAGAGCGCGCGGATAGAAGTCCTTATGATCCGCCCAGTTGCACGTGCCGACGAGGATGCGACCCTGTTCCGTCACCGTGAAAGCGTATTCGCGGAGGCGGCTGCCGGCGTAACTTCGGCAGTCCCGCTGGCTTCAGCTTTTCAGGCGGCTGATCCGAACAGCTTCGGCGCCGCAACAAATCCGAGTCCGAGACAGATCCGGCCGGTGACGGCCGGGAGACAAATGGAGGTACTTCTGGTGCCCTTGTCCAAATTGACCGCCGGCGCGTTCGGCGCCGCGTACACGCTCGGCGGGCTGGTCGGCTTCGCCGTCACCGGTTTCTCAGGCAATGGGACGCTGGTCATCTTCGACCTCAGCGTCCTGCACAACATCGTCCACCTGGTCATCGGTGTGGCCGGGTTGGCGGCATTCGCATCGGGTCCAGCCGCCTCGCGCATGTACGCGCAGGTCTTTGGCGTTGTGCTGGGCGTGGTGGCCGTGCTTGGCATCGTGGTCGCCAACCCCCTGGGCCTGGTGCCGATTGGTGGATACGACGTCTTCCTGCACGGGGCCTCCGCCCTGGTCCTCCTGTACGTCGGGTTCGCCGGCGCCGCGCGGGAGACGGCAGCGGCCTGACTGTCGTCTGACCCAAGTTTGGCCCAACCGGGAGAAGCCTCTTCGCAGATGACGCGGAGGGGCTTCTTCCTTCCCGGTCGGCGGCGGACTGCGACTACTCTTGCCGCCATGACCGAGGCGATCTTCGTCCCCGACGGCGACACCTTCATGCCCACCGAGCACGCCGGCGGGCCGTGGGATGCGGCCGCTCTCCATGGCGGCGCCCCCGCGGCCTTGATGGCCCGCGCCATCGAGGCGGTCGAACCGGAGCTGGGGATGTTCGTCAGCCGTCTCACCGCCGAGTTCATGCGGCCGGTGCCGATGTCGCCATTGAGACTGGCGACCGAGGTGATCCGCCCGGGAAAGAAGGTCCAGTTGATCCAGGCCTCGCTGAGCGCGGGCGGCATCGAGGTGGCGCGGGCGACAGCGCTGCGAATCCGCCAGGCGGTGGGCGATTTTCCGGCCGGCGAGGAGGAGCCGGCGCCACCCCCTCCAGAGCAAGGCACCCAGCTTACCGATGTCCCCTGGCGTGGCTTCGGCGGTGCCATGGATCCTCGTCTGGTGGCCGGCTCGGCGGTCGATCCCGGACCGGCGACCGTCTGGTTCAACCTTCGGCTGCCAATCATTCCGGGCGAGCAGCCGAGCCCGCTGATGCGTGCGGTCGCGGCGGCTGATTTCGGCAACGGGATCAGCCGCGTGTTGGATTTCACGCGGCACATCTTCATCAACCCCGACCTCACCGTTTACCTGAGCCGGAGCCCTCGGGGAGAGTGGATCGCGCTGGCTTCAGAGACCTTCACCAACCGCAATGGCATCGGCCTGGCGCAAAGCCGCCTCTTTGACCGCGAAGGGCGTGTCGGAAGTTCGCTACAAGCCCTTCTTTTGGGCCCCAGAACACCGTAGACTTGCGCTATGTCCTTCCTGAGGCATGGCTCCGGGCCAATGGGCTTGCATTTCGGGGAAGGTAGGAGCGGGGTCGGCACGCCGGGAATACCCGGGACCGATGAGTGCGCCCATCCGGGCTGCGGTAGGCACGACGCGACGCCGTGCGCCTATATCGACCGGCGGGGCCGGCACTGCGGCTATTCCTGGTGTCCCGAGCACCAACGCGTGTTCGAAGAGGAGCCCTACTGCCGTCGCCACGGCAACGTCATGGCCGCTATCACGACCGGGACCATCGAGCGGATCGAGCCGCCGGATCTCGACAACCGAGCCCTCTCCCTTTGCGAGTGGGTGGCCACCGACCTGGACCGCGAGATGGTGGCACTTCTCGATGAGATCAAGGAGGGATCGGACGAGGCTTTCGTCCACATCAATCCCCTGCACCTGGTGGTGCAGCGGACACCGCCTTCGCGGACTTGGGCGCGCACCTGGACCCTGGGCGACCACACCGGCACGATGCGAAAGATCGGGCTGGAGGTCAACGAATCCGCGGACACCGTGGTCGTGGCCACCGTGGACGGCAACACCGTGGCGCGCGAGGTCCCGCCCTGGATCAGCGACCGCGGCACCCCCATCAGCGAGGAGGCGGTGCAGCGGCGCCGCGATGAATTCCGGGTCAAGCTGGTCGGCTCGATCGTGTGGTCGGCGAAGAACGCCGAGCGCCCCTGGGTGCCGGTTCCCTGAGCCGAGGCGCCCGGTAGCCGGCGGTCGCCACGCGCCCTTCAAGTTCAAGGGCGAGCCTGTACGATGAGCCGGACATGAGCCCTGGGCAGGACAGCGAAAGGCGTCGCGCCGACCGGCGGCTTGCCGAGAGGCGCCGCTCCCGGGTGCAGGCGCCGACCGGCCCCTGGAGCGACTTGCACCGTCCGCTGCGGACCCTGCTCTTCCTGCTGATCGCCGCCGTGCTGATCCAGATCTACCGCGAGAGCGAGTTCATCGCAGGCAAGGTCTTTGACGTCCTGCTGCTGTTCGTGTTCGCCGCCATCATCGCCCTGCTGTTGACGCCGCTGGTGGATCGCGTCCAGCGCGCAAGGCTGCTCCGGGGCAGTCGGTCGCTGGCGGTGCTGGTGGTGAATCTGGCGCTGCTGGTGTTGCTGGCGGCGTTCCTGGCCCTGCTCATCCCCAGCATCGTCTCCCAGGCCTCGGCGCTGGGACAGCAGGCGCCGCAGATGATGAACCAGCTGCAGGGAACCGCCAGCGGGGCGGAGAGCTGGTTCAACAACCGCGGAATCCCGATCCACCTCGCGGTCCCAACCGATCTGAACAGCCTGGTGGCACCCGTCCTGGGATCGGCGCTGCAGATCGCGTCAGGGGTCCTTGGCGGTCTGGTCAACCTGCTGCTGGTCGCGGTTATCGCCCTTTACCTCCAGATCCAAGGCCGCGACATGATCGCCGCCCTGCGCCAGCGTGATCACGTTCTTCCTGGAGCTGGTGCCGCTGGCCGGGGCGCCCATAGCAATGGGGCTGGCAGTGTTGATCGCGGTGACCCAGGGGCCGGTTGTGACCACGGAGACAGCCGCCGCCACGCTCCTCATCCATGGCACGCTGGCGTACACCCTGGGTCTGAAGGTGGTTGGTGAGGCCACCCGTATCCACCCGCTGGTGGCGATGCTCGCTCTGGTGCTAGGCGCCGAGCTGGGAGGGGTGTTGGGGGCGCTCTTCGCCATCCCCATCGCTGGGATCCTGAACGTCTACCTCGGCGCGCTGTATCGCGTCCGGCGCGGCGAGTCGGCCTTCGTGCTGCCGACCCAGTCCGAGCCGACGACCCTCGCCCATCTGCCCAACCTCGGCGAGGAGATCACCCACATGGCAGAAGAGGAGAGGATCGGCGGCCGCCGTCGGGTGGCTCGCAAGGCTGCGGTCAAGAGCGCCGCCGCTCCGGCCAAGGGGCCGGCCGCTCCCAAGCCCACGACCGGCGGCTGATTCCGGGGACCAGCCGCCCCTAGCCGGGACGGCATCCGTCAGTCGTGCCGGACAAAGCGCACGTGGCGCCGGCGGTGCGCGGTGCTGCCCTCCCTGGCGACGACGCTGAGCGACCCGTCTGACTCCAGGGTTATCAGCCTGGCGTCCTTGAGGGTCTCGACGCCGTGCTCCCGCAACGCCTCCAACACCTCCTCCGTGGTGACGCCCTCCTTGTCCAGGATGCCCGGGATCCACTCTCCGTCGCGGGCGACGGCAACGCTGGGGGCCACCACCAGCCGGTTGAAGAACGGCACCCGCACGCGCAGGAACCCGATCACAAAGTTGAGGCTGATGAGCACCGCGATGATGATCACGCCCCCGGTCAGCGAGCTGTCGGGCCCGGTCATGGCCGGTTGCACGGCGTTGGCGACGAGCAGGATGAAGACCAGGTCGAAAAGCGTGAACTGGCCAATCTCACGCTTGCCAAAAACGCGGAGACCGATGAGCAGCACCAGGTAGATCAGGGCGGAGCGCAGGACCAACTCCAGCGCGGGAGTGCCCAGCTTTAGGAAATCCATCCGCTCGGAGCTTAGCCGAGCGGGGTCTAGCCTGCGACCGGGCTGGTCTCCGCCAGGAAGGGTGCCACCAGCGCCGCCGCCCGGGCACCGGTCTCGGGCGACACCTGGCCGCCTCGGCTGATGGCCTCGAACTCCGACAGCCAACTCTGGTCGTCGGCCACGGCCGCCTCCGCGGCGGGTCCACCCAGCCGAGAGGCGAAGCGGGCGGCCAGGTAGGTGAGCCTGCCGCTGCCGGTCTCCGCCTCGTACTCCTGAGCCTGTTTGGTCAGCAGGGAAGCCATGTAGGTCATCGCCATGCGTCGCTCCAGGCGGCGCACGCGTAGCTGGGCGCCATCGGCGTCGAGACCGGCCAGCGCGTTGACGTCGTGCCGCAGCGCCGGCAGCGAGGCCAGCAATGCCCGACCCAGCTCGGCCGAGCCGCCCCGGCCCGAGGCGGACGACTCGCAGAGTCGCTCGACCTCGTCGAAATAGGCCGGTCCGTAGCCACGGCTGAGGGCGCGCAGGACGTCGAGCGCCATGATGTTGCCCGAACCCTCCCAGATGGCGTGCACGTAGACGTCTCGAAGGATGCGGCCGTTGGGCCAGTCCTCGATGTAGCCGTTGCCGCCGCGGACCTCCATGGCCTCGGTCGCCACGATCCTGGCTCGCTCGGCGGAGTAGCCCTTGAGCATTGGCGTCAGCATCCTCAGGACACGCTCGCTCTGGGCGTCGCCGCCGTCGGCCTTCTCCATCAGCCCTGAGGCCTCGATGCCGGCCGACAGCGTTGCCACCTGCTCGGTCACCAGCTCCACCAGGGTGTCCCGCATCAGCGGGTGGCGGTCGAGCTGGGCGCCGAAGGTCTGGCGCCTGCTGGTGTGCTCGAGGGACTCGAAGACCGAGCGGCGCATCGAGGCCGCCGACGCCATCACGATTCCGACACGGGTGTGGTTGACCATGTCGAGCATCTGCTTCATGCCGCGGTCGATGTCACCGACCGGCCAGGCGAAGGCGCCCCGGAGCCCTAGCTCGGACGACGCCAGCCCCTTGTTGCCGAACTTCGACTTGAGCCGGTGGAAGATGTAGGAGTTGCGGCGAGGGTTGCCGTTGTTGGGGTTGTCGGCAACGCCCTCCGGCAGGATGCGCGGCATCAGGAAAAGGCCGAGCCCACCGGTGCCGGGGCCGGCGCCCTCGGGGCGGGCCAGCACCAGCGCGAGGTCAAATGTGGGGTTGGTGGCGAACCATTTCTCACCCCACAGGCGCCAGTTGCCGTCATCGTCCCGTACCGCCCGGCACTCGTTGGCGCCGACATCAGAACCGCCTGCCTTCTCGGTCAGGAACATGGCCGAGGTCAGGTACTTTTTCGGGTCGTCGCTGGCCAAGCCGGGGATCCATTTCTGGAACAGGTCCGGGTCGTTGCGCTTCAGCGCCCGTGCCATCGCCGAGACCATCGCGATGGAGCAGCCGGTCTGGGTCTGGTCGGCCTGGAGGAAGAAGTACTCGACGGCCGCGTGGAGCACGGCGGGCGCGACATCGGGCAACCCTCGCCACCCGGGAAGGAAGCCCATCCCCACCACCCCGAACGCGTGCACCGTCGCCTCGATCTCCTTGAAGGCGGGGTGGTAGTCGATCTCGTCGACCCGCTGGCCGCGGTGGTCGTACTGGCGCAGCACCGGAGGGTTGTTGGCGTTGATCGGGACCAAGGGGTCGATTACGGTGGGGGCGATCCGTCCGGCGTCGCGCATGGCCGCCTCGGCGACGGGCCAGACATCCTCACCGACGGCGCGCCGGATCAGCCACTGGAGGTGCTCGTCCCCCGAGTACCAGTCGGCGCTTTGCACCTCGGGGATGTGGTGGGAGCCGGTGTCCTGGACGAATTCTGCCTGACCCACGCGCTAAGGCTACAACGGCGTCTGGCAGCAGCGGTGGGGGAACAATTGGTCGCAGAGCGAGTTGGACCGTTTGAGAAACCTACGGTTGAGGCAAGATGAAAGCTGCGGCGAGCCCATCGCCGCGCCCCCCAACCGGCCACGTGAGGACGAGATGAGCACAGAGCAGCAGGTCGAAAAGACCGAAGAGCAGTGGAAGGCGGAGTTGACGCCCGAGCAGTACCACATCCTTCGTGAGAAGGGCACCGAGCGGGCCTTCACCGGCGAATACGTCAACGAGCACCGCGATGGGACCTATACCTGCGCAGCTTGTGGCGCGGAGCTGTTCGACTCCAAGACCAAGTTCGAGTCCGGTTCCGGCTGGCCCAGCTTCTACGAGCCCAAGAACCTCGAGAACGTCGAGTTGCGCTCGGACAACAGCTTCTTCATGAAGCGCACCGAGGTCGTCTGCAAGAGGTGCGGCGGGCACCTTGGCCACGTCTTCGACGACGGTCCCAACCCCACCGGCCAGCGCTATTGCATTAATTCGGCGTCGCTGAAGCTGGAGCCGGAGGAGACCGCGGGCTAGTTCGCGCGGCCGGCCGCTCGGCGGCCGGCCAGGCAAGCCCAATAACATTGGCGCCATGTCGCAGCCGGATTTGGCGCAGCGAAGGTCCGTGTTCCTCGACGCCCTGGCGCGTCTTCACGAGCGCTTCCTGGTCGGGGTCGACGGCGTCACCGAGGTCTGGCTGGTCCGCCACGGCGACGCCTACGCCGAGCTGGTCTCGCTGGATGACAGCAACATCGATCCGCCCCTGAGCCCCAAGGGGCGCCACGAGGCCGAGAGACTGGGACTGCGGCTGCGCGACGCCGGTATCAGCTCGATCTGGGCCAGCACGATAGTTCGGGCGCAGGAGACCGCGGAGATCGCCGGCGCTCCCTCCGGGCTGACGGTGCAGACCGACGACCGCCTTCGAGAGGCCAAGACCCACTGGGAAGACCTCGACCTGGACGGCGAGACCCCGGGCAAGGCGCCGGGCGGCTACATCCCGTTCGTGGAGCCTGCTGACGAGGTGGTAGCCCGGATGGACGCCGCCATCAAGACCATCGCGGTGACCGCCGGCCCCGGCCGGAGGGTTGCCGCCATCAGCCACGCCGGCGCCATCAGCTTCTACCTGGCCCACCTGCTGCAGCTCGACTCCGGGCCGCTGCGGGTCCTGCCCCAGTTCACCAGCGTCAGCGTGATCCTGATCAAAGATGACCGGATAGTGGTTCAATCGATCGGCGATGTCGGGCATCTTGCCGGCGACCCATATACCGGCTAGCGGGATGGAGGATCTGAGAGGGAGGCTGCAGGGTTACCTGCGGCGTCATCTCGACCGCGCCGCGCTCGATCTCTCCAGCATCGACGCCATCCCCGAGGGCCACTCCGGCTTCACCTATTTCCTCACCGCCAGCGACGGGTCATGGAGCCAGCGGTACGTCCTCCGTTTGCCGCCCCCGGGAGCCCGCATCACCGGTCCCGCCGATGTCCTGCGCCAGGGCCGGATCATGGCCGCCCTCAACGAGCAGGGCCTGCCCACCCCACGCATCATCGCCAACGAGGAGGACCCCACGGTCCTGGACGGCAGGCCCTTCTGCCTGATGGAGGCGGTCGAGGGTACCCGCATCGAGCCGCTGGTGGGGCAGGTCCCGTCCATCAGCATCGCCGTCGCCGCGGTCGACACCCTGCGCCGCATCCAGCAGGTCGAGATCGAACACTCCGGGCTTGCCGGCGAGCGGCCGGTGCCCCTGACCGAGGAGATGATTCGCTGGGCGTGGCTGATGCAGCGAGCACCTGAGGAGCTGACCGGCGCCGCTCCCGCGCTGGGCGCCCGGCTGGCGGAGAAGCAGCCGGCAGACCCCGAGCCCTGCCTGGTCCACGGCGATTTCCATTACGGCAACATGCTCTTCCGGGTCGATGATGGTAAACCGACGGTGGTGGCGGTGCTGGACTGGGAGATCGCCGAGATCGGCCCGCCGCTTTTGGACCTGGGCTGTCTTTGCATCGTGGCGCAGCGCAACCAGGTACCGGGAGCGCCCAATCCGGGCGGCGGCATCGAGTTGGACGTCGAGGACGTGATCGAGGTATACGGGGCCGACCCTGTGGAGTCCCGCTGGTACCTCGCCTTGAGCTGCTACAAGTACGCGTCCATCTTCGGTTACAACCTGATGCTTCACCGTCGGGGTAAGCGGCCCGATCCGATGTACGAACAGCTGACGGGGGTGATCACGGCCCTCATTGACAGCGGCAGCGAACTGCTAGCGTGATCCGGTAGACCCGCGTCGAACCACCACGAGGAGAGATTGATGAGCTGGG
>WNFI01088942.1_pt1 | contig 10247 bp, 3 predicted proteins | sample 5400471 | NCBI WGS metagenome assembly WNFI01 (sample SAMN13153348, study PRJNA577476) | soil metagenome | isolation source: 100 cm saprolite on Douglas fir-dominated hillslope | place: USA:California | collected 2013-09-17 | reverse complement strand
AAAAACTTTTGCGCCGATGGCGTCGCGAGGACTCTTCGGCCCGCCGATCAGTTTCAGCGTCAGCCAATGATTGCCGTTGTTCACCACGTTGCGCAGCAATGTCGGCGCTGAGTCAATGTTGTTGATGACCACGCCGATGTGGCCATCGTTGAAGAGGTCGCCGAATGCCGCGCCGCGGCCGGCAATCACGGCTGCCAGACCGCTGCCGGTGGCCGGCGGCACTTCAACGAATTTTGCGCCGTCAACGTTTCGGAAGAGTTGCGGACGCTCAGCCCAAGTTGTTCCCCAATCCTGGAGATCGACCTCGGGATAGACGTGGCCGTTGACGATAAAAAGGTCCTGCAAGCCGTCGTTGTCAAAATCCAGGAATCCGGTGCCCCAAGACAGAAATGGAATGGTCGGGGTGGCCAGTCCAGCTTTATAACTCACATCGGTAAAGCTGCCTTCGCCGTCGTTACGATATAGCGTCTTGTAGTCATCAGAAAAAGTGGTGGTGAACAAGTCGACTTTTCCGTCGCGATTGTAGTCACCGACGGCGATGCCCATGCTGGCCTGTTCGCGGCCATCTTCGCTGAGCGCGAATCCCGAGGCGTAACTGATGTCTTCGAAGGTGCCGTTGTGGCGATTGCGGTAGAGATAGTTGGGCACCGAATCGTTGGCCACCACCAGATCCACCCAACCGTCGTCGTCAACGTCTACGAAAGCCGACGCCAGGCCGTAATAGCCGCTGGGATTTGAGACTCCGGCCTTTACGCTGACATCAGTGAAAGTGCCGTCGCCATTGTTATGGAAGAGGTGGTCGGCCTCGCCCGGCAGACCGCGCGGGCCGCACATCACACTGATTCCGCGAAACTGGCAAAAACTCTGTGGGATGCCGCCTTGTCCGGGTATCGGAGGATGCGCCAGATCAAACTTTATGTAACCCGGAACGAAGAGGTCGAGCAGACCGTCGTGGTCGTAGTCGCCCCAGGTGGGTCCTGTGGACCAACCGCCAAGAGTGACGCCGGCTTTTTCGGCGGCATCGGTAAACGTTCCATCGTGATTGTTGTGGTACAGCCGATTCTTGCCGTAATTCGCGATATAGATGTCCGGCCAGCCGTCGTTGTCGTAGTCGCCCACCGCGACGCCAAATCCCCAGCGTAGATTTGCCACGCCCGCTTTTTCGGTGACGTCGGTAAAAGTGCCGTCATGATTGTTGTGCAGCAGCATCGCGCGGGGCGGAGACTCTTTGCCATTCATGGCCGCTTCGGTCGAACCGTTCAGCAGGAAAATGTCCAGCCAGCCGTCGTTGTCGTAGTCGAGCAGCGCTACTCCGGAGCCCATGGTTTCCAGAATGGTTTTGTTTTTCGGGCTGCCAGAACGATGAACAAATTTATCGAGGCCGGCCGCCCGGTAGGCGCCTGTGCTGCCTTAGGATCTTGCTGCTTTTGGGCCGCAGCCGAGATGGCGAAGAGAAGTGCGATGGCACTCAGCAAGGCCGCGCGAACGGATGGTTTTGCCCAAAGTCCGCGCGGTCGTGCGTGCATCCGATGAAACAAGCTGGCCTCGATTCCACTACAAACAAACCCAAGCAGGACTACCTTAGCCTATTCCGCTTCAGGCGCAAATTGGCAGCCACGAGTCGCCCTTAGCCCGGTTGACCCCAAGATCCTCAAGAGGATCCTCAAGTTAGCGCTAACCCTATACAACAGCGGTAGAAGCTCGGGCCGGGGAGCCCTGGGAAGTCAAAAAATCGATAATCTAAAGGACTTTTGAAATCGAGCAGCAAGAATTTGCTTGACAAGCATTTGTGAACGTAATACAAACACTGCAACCGTTAACGTTAACGGTGGGGTAGGGTTGTAGTTTGTGTCCGAAATCTGACGTCAAGTATGGGGGTGGAAATGAAGTCTGTCTTGTCGAAGTGCGTTGGTAGCCTCGCGCTAGCCAACAAGTTGTTCAACGCAAAATATCTACTGATTCTATTCGTAATGGTGATTGGTCTGCCGTTCTGCGCGAAAGCTCAGGACGCAACGGTGGTTGGAACGGTTACGGATCCTTCGGGAGCCGCAGTCGCTAACGCTACGGTTACGCTCACAAGTCTGGAAACCAAGTTGTCGCGGACGGTGACCAGCAATGAATCAGGCCAGTACGTCGCCGTAGAAGTCCACATCGGGCGCTACGACGTCAGGGTAGAAGCTTCGGGATTTAAGGTTGCGGAACAGAAGGGCGTTGTCCTCAACGTAGCTGACCGCGCTCGTCTTGATTTTCAGCTCGTCTTGGGCGGTTCATCGGAAACGGTAACCGTCGAAGCCAATGCCGTGCGCGTTCAAGCGGACTCTGGTGAAGTCAGCAACGTTATCACCAGTCAGCAGGTAGCACAGCTGGCGGTCAACGGACGCGGTATCTATCAATTGGCTGCCTTGGCGCCAGGAGGATCGAGTCAGATCAATCCTTCAGCGGCCAATACTCCGGTAGGCGGCGACTCCGGTGTTGAATTCAACGGCATGCGCCAGAATCACAATATTTATTTGTTGGATGGCGGCGAAGACGATGACCGCGGCGGCGCGGGCGGTATGAGTATTGCGCCTTCATCAGACGCCATCGGTGAGTTCCGTGCGTTGACTTCCAACTACAGTGCCGATTACGGACTGTCTTCCGGTGGCACCATGACGTTGGTTCTCAAGTCCGGAACCAGCACCCTGCATGCGTCGGCGTGGGAGTTCCTACGCAACGATGCACTTGACGCGCGCAACTTCTTCAACCCGGCGCCAAACAAAGTCGCAAAACTCAGGCAAAATGTGTTCGGATTCAACGCTGGCGGACCGGTAACCATCGGAAAACTATACAACCCGGACAAAAAGAAGACCTTCTTCTTCTACAACATGGAGTGGCGCAGGTATATCAATGGAGGCCTGACCAACCAGACGGTTCCTCCTGATCTGGTGGGCGCGGGCAATTTCACCGGCAATGTACCGTCAGATAAGTTAGACGTTAATAAAGCGGCCATCCCAAACTCGGGACTGCATATACCGTGTGGTTTCCAGCTTTCGGCAACCCAGCAGGCGCTTTTTCCGGTTGGAACCGTTTTTAGCACGCCGCTCGTTAACGCACAGACCGGCGCATTGAGTTGCAACGCCGACTCGAAGCAGCCGAACAATGTGACCCCTGGCGTCCCCACTACTCAACCGGTTTTCCAACCGTTCCAGGCCAATACGCTGCCGTTCGTAGATGGCAACGCAGCCCTGTTGCAGACTGCAGGAATTTTCCCGGGGCGTACGAGCGGAACCCAGTTCGTCGGCGGAAATGACTCTCCCACGAGTTTGAAGGAGGAGATCGTCCGTATCGACCACAACTTCAACAGCAAGTTCTCAGTGTTCGGTCACTTTGTGGCGGAACAAGTGTCGCAAGGTTATGGAATCAGCCAGTGGAGTGGCGCAAACGTTCCAACCGTTGGTGATACTTTCGGCAATCCTTCCTATAGCGCAGTGGTGCACGCGACCTACGTAATCAGCCCGACGCTGCTGAACGAAGTAGCGTTCAACTACAACGGCAACCGCATCAACATCATCCCGTTTGCGGGTTCCGGCTTAGGTAGCTTGGCATTACCCAGTGGCTACGCGAGCAATAGACTCTTCCCGGGAACAAACAACTTGGACCGCCTTCCGAACATCGATCTGAGCGGCAGCACCGGAGCACATTTCGAAATCGCCAGCTGGCCATGGAAAAACAAAGCCGATGATTACCAGATCCGCGACGACATCTCTCTAACCAAGGGAGCGCATCAGCTTAAGTTCGGAGCGAGCTGGGCAATCTACAAGAAAGTGCAGGACCTGTTCGGAACCACTCAAGGCGCGTTCGGCTTCAACGGCAACTTTACCGGTAACGACTTTGCCGATTACCTGCTTGGATATGCGAACAGCTACAACGAGCTCGCGATTCAAGATAGCGGAAAGTGGAATAACGTGTCTTGGGCCGCCTACGTCCAAGACAACTGGCGCGTGAATCGCCGTTTGACACTTAACCTCGGCTTGCGCTGGGACGGAGTACCGCACACCTACGAAGCCAACGGCCGGACGAGCAATTTTTACCCATCGCTCTACGATCCTGCACAAGCGGCAACGTTCAACAACAACCACACCATTTGTGCGGGACCGGCCGATCCAGGCTGCACAGCAGCGAGCCCCGGCTTGGGCAGCAGTCCGAATCCGATTCTCGCCGGCTTTCCGCTCTACCTGAACGGTATCGGTACCGACGGCAAGAATGGCATTCCCAAAGGCCTAGTGAACAATCATTGGGCAGCCTTTGGACCTCGCTTGGGATTCGCTTACGACCTCACGGGCAACGGAAAGACGGTTGTCCGCGGCGGATTCGGCATTATGTACGAGCGCATTCAGGGCAATGACATGTACAATGCCGGTCCAAACATTCCGTTCAGCTTGGGGGTTACGCTGAACAGCGTAACTTTGACGAATCCGAAGGTGTCGGTCACTCCTCCGGGAGGAACGGTAACCGCGCCCATTAACGCCGCCGACATCACGGGGCTCGGAGTCTCAGACTACAAACTGCCAGCCAGCTACCAATGGAGTATAGGCGTGCAGCGGTCGCTGAATTCCAAGTCGGTACTGTCGGTTTCCTACGTTGGAAACCAGAACCGCCATCAAAACGATTACAGCGAATACAATCTACCCGACCAAAGCGCTCTTCCCGCGCTGATCGGCGGCGCTAACTACAGTTCGCAGCCAAGCCTGCCGTTTAAGGGCTTCCACTCCGTCCGGCTGGCGGCCAATGAAGCCAATTCTCATTACAATGGACTTCAAATCGACCTGAACTCACAGGTAAAACGCGACTTGCAACTTCGCGCTTTCTATACGCTGTCTCGCACGATCGATCCAACCACTGGCGGGAGCGGCGGCGGAGACCTGTCCAACGTCTCCAACCCTTACGCTGGATGGAAGTACGACGTCGGACCGGGCGGCTATGATCGCACTCACAACGTGGGAGTCAATTTCATTTACGACATTCCGCTCTTCCGGAATAACCAGAGCCGCCTCGTTAAGACTGTGCTGGGTGGCTGGGAACTCTCGGGCATCATAACCGTCTCATCTGGTTTGCCGATCAACATCGGGCTCACCGGCAACCAGGGAGGCGGCAACGGCCTGCCGAACGGTACGAACCGGCCAGACCTTGTTGGCAAGATTTCTTACCCCAGTACGGTGTTGGCGGGGAACCAAAAAATCCAATATATCGATCCGTCGGCCTTCGCGGTACCGGCGCTCGGTTCGTTTGGAAACCTGGGCCACAACGCGCTGAGAGGCCCTGGACGCGACAATTGGAATTTGTCGCTGTTCAAAGGCTTCGTCTTCAGCGAAGCACGCGGCAGCCGCCTGGAGTTCCGGCTCCAGACTTATAACACCTGGAACCATACGCAATTCAGGGGCGACACTGGCGGGGGCATCAGTAACAATTTCGGCTCCAGCAACTTCGGCCAGTTCACCCAAGCCTTCGATCCAAGAATTGTTGAGCTTGGATTGAAGCTGTATTTCTAATTCCCCACCCCGGGAAGTCGCACCACCCCGCCCCGCTCGCGCAGTCTGCGAGCGGGGTTTTTGTTTGCTGTGATTGCCTTCTGGAATGGAGGCTGAGATTCAAAGTTTCGCCGTTCGCGGTTGCGGGTTACGATGAACTACTTCGAGGATAGGCCAAAAGAATGCAAACTTTGATTGCGAAGTGTTATCGGGCTTGGCTGATGGTGGCGCTCACGTTGGCTGGTGGTGCGAGTGGACGAGGGCAATCGCCAGAGGCGGCAAAGGCCATTGCCTTCGAACAGCAAGGCAAACTGGAAGACGCTGCGCGCGCCTGGCAGACGGTGATTGAACTGCATCCGCGCGACGCCGCGGCCTTTGCAAGTTTGGGGTTAGTGCTATCAAAGGAACAAAAATATCAAGAGGCCGCGGCGGCCTACCGCAAGGGTCTGGCGCTCAATCCGAAGTTGCCGGGTGTTTCAGTAAATCTCGGACTTGCCGAGTTCAAGCTGGGCAGATTCAACGAAGCGCTGGCTCCGTTGCGCTCGGCGCTAGTGGCTGACGCGAATAACAAGCAGGCACGCGCGCTGCTGGGGCTGAGTTATTACGGAACAGGGCAATTTAGCGAGGCCTCGCAGCAACTCGAACTCGCCGCAAAGTCGGATCCAGGGAACACCGAACTGCGCCAGGTACTTGCGCAAAGCTGCCTGTGGGCCAAGAACTATTCGTGCGCGCTCGACCAATTCCGCGAAATCCTACGACAGAATCCGGATTCCGCAGCCGCCCACGTCCTCACCGGACAAGCGCTGGATGCGTTGGGGAGAACTCCAGAAGCGATTGACGAATTTCGCGCCGCGAACAAGGCTGCGCCGCAGGATCTGAACGCGACGTTCGGACTTGGCTATCTCTATTGGAAGCAGCGCCAGGACAACGAGGCGAGAGCCGCATTCGAAGCGGTCCTGTCAGCTGATCCTGGTCATGCCCAAGCATTGGCATACCTCGGCGACATCGAAATGAGGCAGGGTTCGGAGAGATCTCTCGCTTATCTTAAGAAGTGCATCCAGCTGGATCCGCGCATCCGAATCGCGTATTCCGACCTCGGCGCCATTTACATGGAGCAGAAACTGTATCCAGAGGCGCTGATCGCTTTGCAGCAAGCGGTAAAACTCGATCCGGCGCTACCCGACACCCATTTCAGGCTGGGACGATTGCACCAGGCGATGGGCAATCCGGCTGCCGCGAAACTGGAATTCGACAAAGTGCGTGAACTTGAGAAAAAGTCGGAGGATAACGTGATGGAAAAGATGGGAAGCGCTCCGCCAGCCTTGAAGCCGTAGTCAGAAGCGATGCGCCAATGCGATTGCTGACAACGCTGTGACATCGTTTAGGCTGGAATTTCTTGACCTTCCTGCGCCGCAGGACTACGATTTCACCAGTTCCTACCAGGGTCTTTATGAACTGCGACAATCCGAAAACACCCAACCTGCAGTCGCGAATTCTGCTAATGGCAGCGGCTTTTTCCCTCCCATTGGTAATACCTGCGCGCGGCCAGGATAGCAGTGGCGAAGGAGCGGCGCTGCGCGGAAATCGCGGCGAAATTGCAATTACGGTGCGTGATAGTTCCGGCGGGATTCAAAACTGCCGAAAAAGAGGTGTCGCTTCCGGTAGCGGTGCGTGCCGAAGTAGACGTAATACTGCAGCGAGAATCGGCTTCGGACGATGGCGGAGCGGTGTCCACCAAACCGATTCTCGCGCCGAAAGCCAGGGAGGCATTCGACAAGGCTTTGAAGGCGATGGATGCAAACAAATTGGACGACGCAGAAAAAGATCTGGCGGAAGCGATTCGACTCGCTCCTGGACATCCAGACGTGTTGTTCGTGCAAGGCGTACTTTTCTTGAACCGCCGCAACTGGCCGGAAGCGCAGACCGCTTTAGAGAAAGTCACCCAACTGGATTCCAGTAACGGGCGCGCGTTCGCTGCGCTGGGCATGGCGCTGAACAACCAGAGCAAGTACGCAGACGCCGTGCCAATGTTCGAAAAATCCGTGCAGTTGGATCCGCCGGGCAGTTGGGAAACGAATTTAGCGTTGGCCAAAGCCTACTATTACCACGAGCAGTACGAGCAGGCTCTGAAGACTTCGCAACAAGCGCTGACGGAATCGAACGGCAAAGCGCCGCAAATTGAATTGGTGGTCGCGCAATCGCTTACGGCTGTTGGCAAATATGAGGATGCGGCGGCAACACTGCGAAAGTTTCTGAAAGAGCACAGCGACCGTCCCGAAGCGGCAACCGCGAAACGCTGGCTGGACGGTCTGGCCAAAAACGGAAAGATCCGGCAGAACTAAGGCCGCCAACTTCCTGAATTTTCACCGCCACTAGAGACGCGTAGGTATTATACCAAGGCTCGCCGAAGAACTGCAGAAACTTCTACATCGTGTACGTTAACGTAGGTGCTATACTGCGCCTCGCTTGCCTGTTTCCAACGGTGCATCCTTTCCTCCGGAGCTAGCCATGATCCAGTTCGGTGTCCGTCGTGCCCTCGCGCGCGCGCTTGTGCTTTTCGTTCCCCTTTGCGCTCTCGGATCCTCCCGCGCATTGGCGCAAAACGACTCGCCCTATCGAAACGCAAAATTGGATATCGACCTGCGCGTCGCGGACTTGCTATCGCGAATGACGCTGGATGAAAAAGTGGCCCAACTCCAGGGCGCTTGGCAGAACCGGCAATTTAAGCAGACTCCGGAGGCGTGGTTTGTTGACGAGAAAGGCGCATTCGTGCCGGAGCGCGCCGCGGTCACTCTTAAATACGGGCTCGGAGAGATTTCCCGGCCAAGCGAAAATCGCGGGCCCCGCGAAATGGCGCAGTACACCAACACCGTACAAAAATGGCTGAAGGACAACACTCGCCTGGGAATTCCGGTCATCTTCCACGAAGAGTGTTTGCACGGATTTGTGGCGAGCCGTGGCACATCATTTCCAGCGGCGATCGGTATGGCCGGAACGTGGGATCCGGATCTGGTGCACGACATTTTTTCTACGATAGCCGCGGAAGCTCGCGCGCGTGGTGCGCAACAGTGTTTGGCGCCAGTGCTGGATCTGGCCCGCGATCCACGCTGGGGCCGCACCGAAGAAACCTACGGCGAGGATCCTTACCTGGTGTCCCGTGTCGGCGTTGCTGCAATTCTAGGGCTGCAGGGGCAAGGCGGAGCGATCGATAAGTCGCACGTCATAGCCACAGCAAAACATTTTGCGGTACATGGACAGCCGGAAGGCGGCACAAATGTGGCCCCAGGTAATTTCTCCGAACGAGTCATCCGCGAATATTTTCTCAAACCATTTGCCGCCGGGGTGAAAGAAGGCCACGTACAGAGCTTCATGGCTTCCTACAATGAAATTGATGGCATACCTTCGCACAGCAACACCCACCTTTTGCAAGATATATTGCGGCAGGAGTGGGGCTTCCGCGGCGTACTGGTTTCCGACTACTTTGGAATTGCCGAACTGATTCGCGTGCATCACGTGGCGGAATCCACTGATGTCGCGGCGAAAATGGGGCTCGAGGCTGGCGTGGACGTCGAACTGCCGTTCGTGGAAACATTTGGCAATCTGGCCGCGCAGGTAAAGGCTGGCAAAATCTCCGAATCTTATATTGATCGCGCCGTGGCCAATGTACTTCGCGTGAAACTCCTCACGGGACTATTCGACGACCCATTTGTCGACCCTGAATACGCCGAAAAAATCAGCAATAGTCCCGAACATCAGCAGCTCGCGCTCAAGGCGGCGCATGAAGCGATCACTTTGCTTAAGAACGAGAATAATCTGCTGCCGCTGGACAAATCCAAATACAAGACCATCGCGGTAATCGGTCCCAATGCGGCTGACGTTCACCTCGGCGGGTATAGCGATAAGCCCGGCCGAGGCGTCAGTATTTTGCAAGGAATCAAGGACAAAGCAGGCAAGGGAATTGAAGTTGTGTATTCCGAAGGTTGCAAGATTACCGAAAGCCTGCCGGACTGGAACGCGGACAAAGTTGTTCTTGGCGATCCGGCGCTAAATGCAAAACGAATCCAAGAAGCGGTAAAAGTTGCCAGAAAATCAGACGTCATTGTGCTGGTCCTTGGCGAGAACGAGCAAACTTCGCGTGAGGCCTGGGCGCCGGAGCATAAGGGCGACCGCGATAGTCTGGACCTGCTCGGAAGCCAGGACGATTTGGTCAAAGAGATGCTCGCCGTCGGCAAGCCAGTAGTAGTGTTGCTGCTGCACGGCCGCCCGAACTCCATCAATCTGATCGCGGAGCATGTGCCGGCGATCCTGGAAGGCTGGTATCTCGGACAAGAGGGCGGCACGGCTGCGGCGGACGTACTCTTTGGCGACTACAATCCCGGAGGCAAATTGCCGATTACGGTGCCTCGCAATGTTGGGCAGCTTCCCGATTACTATTATCAAAAACCATCCGCCAAGCGCGAGTACGTCGGAACGACGACCCAACCGCTGTTTCCGTTTGGTTGGGGGTTGAGCTACACCACGTTCAAGTATTCGAACGCCAAACTTTCTCCGGAGGCCATCGGTCCAGAAGGGCGGTCCACCGTCACTGTCGATGTAACCAACACTGGCTCGCGTCGCGGAGACGAGGTCGTGCAGCTTTACATCCGGGATGAAGTCAGCTCGGTGACCCGTCCGGTTAAGGAGCTGCGCGGATTTCGCCGGGTGGAGCTCGACCCTGGACAAACGAAGACCGTGGAATTT
>WNFI01178132.1_pt1 | contig 10248 bp, 10 predicted proteins | sample 5400471 | NCBI WGS metagenome assembly WNFI01 (sample SAMN13153348, study PRJNA577476) | soil metagenome | isolation source: 100 cm saprolite on Douglas fir-dominated hillslope | place: USA:California | collected 2013-09-17 | reverse complement strand
TGCACGCAACTCCTTCTCATAGGTTATATGTATTCGCGCAACATGCATACCTGCTCGCTCATAGAGCCGTGTTGCGCCGGTTAAATTCTGTGAATCGACTTTATCTCCAGGCGCAATCACCATCCAGGCATCGCTTGCTATGTTGAAGGTAGGTGATTGCCATAAGATTCGTAAATCGTCGAGGGTAATTTCGGGTTCACCATATTCCGCGATATCGCACTCCTCAATCAATTTATGGACGACTAGCAGGTCATCCATGGTGGGAGGACGCACGAAAAAGTCTTTTGGAAGTATATCTATCATTAAACTATTCTCCTTCTATGATGCCTGACCGGAATAGATACAGGGCGGAGACATTACTTACCCATTATTGAGAAAAAACACCCAGCGGTTCGTTTCCGTTTCACGAAACGCTTCATGCCGCTTCTCTCACCCTTCCTTATATCTACTCCAGTCATAGCCAAACGTTATCCGTTTCTCTTCAGCTTGCCAGTTCGCTTTGCATAGCGTTCAGCAATCCTGAAGATGTAGATGCTGAGCGGAATACTCACGATACCCGTAATAATCAGCGGCCACGTGTAACTCCAGATCTCTGACGACCAGATCACCTGGTTGCCCAGGAGAGCTGACCGTAAGCCTTCCAGCACGTAAGTCGCGGGCGAAATGCCTGCCAGGGGCTGCATCCATCCCGGTAGAACCGTGACTGGATAGTAGACACCTGAAACCAGCAATAACACCGCTCGAACGATGTAGGACATCTGTGAACCCCTCTCGGTAAAGAGCAGCGGTAGTACAGATGCCGCAATGCCGAAACCAATGAACGAGACGCTTCCAGCCAGCAGCATGAAGGTCGCCGTCAGGTAGTTAGCATGGCTCAGATCGAGGTGGAAGAATGCCCCCACCACGAGCAACTGTATAAAGGTGAACAGCAACCCATGCACTACCGCGTACCAACAGCTTCCTATCAGGTGTGTGAAACGCGAGATAGGAGCCATAAAGGTATGCTCGATGGTTCCCTCCCAGCGTTCGATGGTGATCATATCTGTCACGCCCTCGAAAGTCACGCTGAGGTAGGACCAGACGGCCGTTCCAATCAGCAGGTAGAGGATCAAGGGAGCAGTATCTATCTTCAAACCTCTCACGCCAGGCAGCAGTGATGCGGCAGCACCAATATAAGTGACCGCCATAGCGTTTACGATATTGTAGACTAGCCATACAAGCTCCCACGCCCAGTAACGCTTGGTCAGGTTCCAGTTGCGTTCGAAAAAGGCGTATGATGCACGCCCTTGATGTAACAGCGAAGACATTGGTCTTAATACTCCTATTTACTCCTGCTCATCCTCTTTTTGGGCCTCAAACGCTTCGAAGGCCTTTTCCCAGCTTCCGTAACGTTCAATGTCGGCATCGCTAATCAGATGAGCGACGGTATAATGCATGAATACTTCATGCATTGTGACGGGCGTTGTACGCTCCATACGTTCAGCAACAGCACGCTTGAGTTCGTCAACGGTGCCCATTGCTACGATGCGTCCCTGGTCGATAATGGCAACGCGGTCACACAATGCTTCCGCCTCGTCCATATCATGTGTAGTAATCAGGATAGTTGCATCATGGTCCGCACGTAGCTGCCTGACAAAGTTCTGAACATCAATCTTTGAGCGCGGATCGAGTCCGGTCGTGGGCTCATCTAGCAGCAGCACGATCGGCGCCGTGAGAAATGCACGCGCAATGGCAACTTTCTGCTGCATACCACGCGACATATGCTCCAGAGGCGACCCGATTCGATCCTGAGGAATACCCAGGCGGCCCAGGATACTTCTGATCTTAGCCCGCGCTTCTGCCCCCGGCATATTGTAGAGCCGGGCCGCGTAGATTAGATTCTCCATTGGCGATAGCTTTTTGAAGAACGATGCCTCTACACTCACGCGGTTGATGAGCCGCTGCACCATGCGTTCATCCTTCTCAACATCGTAACCAAATATGGTTACATGCCCTGTGTCTGGGATCAACAACGTTGAGAGAATGCGGACCAGCGTTGATTTACCCGAGCCATTTGCGCCCAGGATACCCATTATCTCGCGGCGCTTAACTGTCATAGTTACATCATCGACGGCACGCACCTCGCGCTTCTCTTCCTTCTGCTCCCTCCATGGCAAGCGCAGCAATGGACGTGACTTCTTGAATATTTTTGAGACACCATCAATCACTACAGCATCTTTGGTTGTGTCAATAACGATATCTTCTGTTAACCGCATATCTTCAAGACTATGGATGACCACGAGTTTAGCTCCTTTTTGAAACTATAAGCGAGGTGCTTCGCCTGATATTACTTCAAGCTTACTACTAACCCCTGACATATACATCGAACATTAGAACAGATGTGTACCTGTACAACTGGGCAAGACTACAGGACTGATACTCTTCTTCTCGATATCTCATCACCCCCATCTTGACGAGTTTCATTCAGCTTGGATGCACAATGCTAACATAAGAATCTTGACAGCCACTGTCAGGATTCGTGGCACTTCAGCAGAACATCCCTCCTCAATGCAGCGATCCAAACATCAGTAATGCTTTGTACCATTCTTTTCTCCGATACTTACAAGAGCAATAAAAAACCGTGGGACTGAATTTTCGTTTTCGTCAGTGCCCACGGTCGGGATATCTCTTCAATTGTCACCTATATATCATGGTATAGGCGGAGATCCCCTGGAGATGGGCACACTGCGACCCTGAGCGAAGACAACGATGGGTGCAGAGAAATTCCCCGTCACGTCAATGCTGAGCTTCACCAGGCCGAAAGGCATAGCATGGCCATAGAAGGCAGAATCATTGCGCAAACGCATAATGCTAAGCAACTTGGTATTTGTAGCCATGCTCGCCATCTCCTTTCGTGAGATTTGAGTAATAATGCTTGCCAGGCAATAATACCTGGTCGTCCAGGATGAGAAGTTTAGATTGCCACAGCAATCCCACTGTAGGGAGTATACGGGATGACTTGGCGTTTTGTCAAGGGCAATTTATACACTCAATTACAGTTCTCATTGGAACTTGTGTAGCATCTCACCATATGATACTATCATCTTAACTTACAAACGTCACTACTTCGTATTTTTCGGGCCTCAATCCTTCGGAGCGAAACTCCTGTACGCAAAAGGATCAAGACCTTTTAATGTAGGGGAAATCAATCTAATCATGGATAACCAGACACAAACTCGCACACCCGGCAGATATGGCATAGAGGAGATCGAGTCCAGCCAACTGGAGGCTTGGCCAAATGCCAACCCCGAGCGCGATTACGTAGCTCACTTCGAGATTCCAGAGTTCACCTGTCTCTGCCCAAGATCAGGCTTCCCTGATTTCGCTACGATCATCATCGACTACGTACCTGATAAGTACGTAGTGGAACTGAAAAGCTTAAAGCTCTATATCAATAAATATCGCAATCGGCAGATCAGCCATGAGTCAGCGACCAATACCATCCTGGACGACCTGCTTAAGCTGCTCTCTCCCCGCTGGATGCGCGTGGTCGCCGATTTCACTGTACGCGGCAATATCAAGACCATCATCTTTGCCGAGCATAGTGCGCCTGGCTACCAGGGGCCTCGCCCGGAGTACCGCCGCTACCTTCCTGGGAACCTGTGACCTAACTGCCCTGGCTTCCGGGCAACTCACGCCGGAAGAGGAACGGGCTAAAGTTTGTACGATAGTCGTAGGCATCAATGTTCTCGCGTCGCTTGAGAAAGCCTACCACCAGGTATGTAAATGGCGTAGCCACGATCTCATAAGTAACCTTGAAGATCCACTGCGTCAAAATAGTAGTGAGCATCAACTGCGCAGGAATGATTCCCCAAAAAGCGATGCTGATAAAGATTAGCGTATCAAAACCCTCACCTACGAGGGTCGAGCCAATAGTGCGTGTCCACAACCAGCGCCCTTGCGTGGCAATCTTCAACTTGGCAAGTATAAAGGAGTTGGTAAACTCCCCAACCAGGTAAGCTACAAAGGAAGCCAGCAGCAAGCGCGGAGTGAATCCGAGGATAGCACTATAGGCAGCCTGCTGCGTCCAGAATGGTGCAGCAGGCGCGACACCACCAATATAAATCGCGATTACTGCAAGCAAATTACATGCGAAGCCCAGCCAGATAACTCGACGGGCCGCTCCGTATCCGTAAACCTCCGTAAGCACATCCCCGAACAGGTAGCTAAGTGGGAATATGATAATGCCGGCGGGCACCGGAAACCCAAGAAACAAAATAAGCTTTACAGCAATGATATTGGCTGTGATGAGACAGGTGACAAAGATAGAGGCAATAACAACAAACCAGAATGAGACTTTCAAACGTAACTGCCTTTCTTCAGGAACATGCTTCCCGAAAATGAAACTGCCATTACGATGCCTGTAAGTAGCCAATCGGATCTCGTAATCCTGCTTCCGCAAATCCATTAAGGCGTAGCAGGCAACTGTCGCATGTGCCGCAGGCCAGTTCCCCACCCTCGTAGCAACTCCACGTAAGTTCGTAAGGGACACCGAGTTCGATACCCTTGCGAATGATTTCGGCTTTGTTCATATGCAGGAGCGGCGCATGAATATGAAACCTTCGTCCATCCTGGGTTGTAGCTTTCGTAGCCAGGTTCGCCATACGTTCATACGCTTCCAGGTACTCTGGTCTGCAATCGGGATAGCCGCTGTAATCGATCGCGTTAATGCCCAGGAAGAGGTCGTCGGCGCCTGTAACTTCTGCATATGCAAGGGCAAACGAGAGAAAAATTGTATTCCTGGCCGGAACATATGTAATGGGTATCTCTTGTGACATCTTCTCAAGGCTTCTCGCGTGTGGTACATCAAAGCCAGCGGTCAAGGCGCTCCCACCGAAAGCACGCAGATCAATAGTAACCGTCTTTTGTACTTGCACATGATAATGCCTGGCAATGGCCCCAGCCGCCTCAACTTCCCTCTGATGGCGCTGCCCATAATCAAAAGAAAGCGTGTGTAATTCAAACCCCTCGTGATGAGCAATGGCAAGTGCTGTCGAGGAGTCTAAGCCACCCGATAAAAGCACTACGGCTTTTTTATTCATAACAACTACCCCCGCATTATAACTTTTACTTTCTCTAGTCGATCTTCAAAACATGCTTGTTCAATCGGCTACTCTCAACACATATTGACTTCTGGGTCTCCAACCTACAGATCTCAGTGGATAGAGCACACAAGAAAGGCTCCCCAATCCGCCTGGGGAGCCTGGGCGATCCCGAGAGGGGTCGAACCTCCGACCTACAGATCCGCAATCTGTCGCTCTATCCACTGAGCTACGGGATCATCGATTGGCCTGGGAAGCCAGTTGAAAAATTGGGCTTCTCGGATGTTTGCCGGTCTACAAGCCATTATCTTTCGTTCTTCGACCAAAGTATATCAAAAGACTTGTTCAGATGTCAAGCAGATACGGTATACTTGCTCGAAAACTATTGCTTTTTGGGCTTTTGATGCTAGACTACAAACACAGCAGTCGAAATGACTCTTGATTCATGTGCCTGGGAACAAACATGGCCAAAGAGAACTGTTGGATGGAGTAGTATCTATCCAGCAGTTCTCTTTGTTATTTGAAGATGCGAATGATGAGGCAGAACCTAAATGTTGTTATGTTGTCGTCTTGTGTGCCTCGTTACAAATACTTAGTTCCTTCGTTCCAAGAGTGATATTACCGGATGGTCTTGAGCCCATAGGTCCTGGATAGCGAGGTGCAACAACGTTGTAGGAGTACATGATGAAACAACAGCCATCTACTGCGAGGAATCTCGCGCTCACGCTGCTCATTAGTGCTGCGGCACTAGCAGGAGTAGTCTTTTTCTGGTTTGGGTATGTTCACGCCACGTGTACAGTCGGGGTGAGTGGCTTTGCGGCCACCGTCACCTTTGACGGGCCAGGTGCGCCAGATACCTGCTCAAGCATGCTTCGCAACAATTCCTCCTATTTTTATCAATTCCAAGGCGATCCAACGGGCACAGAACTCTGTGTTGGAAGCTACCAGACGGGCAAGCTTTTTCCTCTCCAATTTATTGTACGCGACACTGGGCTCTTGCATCTTGTTGGTGGAGTGCTCTGCAAAACGCTCCAGAGCAATGAGACAGGAGCACAACAATGAATAGATATGATCCGACACAGTATGGTCCTCCGCCAGGTGAGCCGACGCCAATCATAGAACCAACTTCACACGCGCTTCCATATCTCTACGGGCATACGCCTTATCCTGACTTTGGACCTCCACCACCATCTCCACCGCCACCAGAGGTACAAAAAGGCCGTGTCTGGTTCTACTGGGTCGCGATTGCGCTTCTTGTGTGCTTATGTGCGCCCGTGTATGTTGTTGGCGTTGGGAACGGATATGCGAGTGGCTATACCAATGGGCAAAAAGACGGGTTTAGCAATGGGCAGCAAAGCGGGTACACACGAGGATATACAAAAGGCAAGGCCGATGGATATAACCAAGGACATCTTGATGGCTATGATAAAGGACTGGCCGACGGAAAAGGACAAGCACAATCTGCACAAGATTCCTATAGTAGCGGCTATACGCAAGGCGGAAACGATGCGTTAGCCAACCTGTACGCCTATCTCAATAACTCATGTGGGAAAGACATCTATGGCTATTATCACATGGTTGAATACCAGGACGCTACTGGTAAATGGAGCTATACCTGTGTCGTCTAATCACAGCTAGACAGCATTGTGTCTGGCTGTATTCAGGTACTTTTGTAGCAATTGACGTTTAGACTAATAACGACCTAGCCGACTTCCTCTGAGAAGTCGGAATGGATGACCAATGAGACCAAGTGGAATGCTCTTAGGCCCGTTTGCGGTGCGTTTTGGGCACCGGTTTGGGTTTACGCACCACCAGAAAGCGCGGTGCGGGTGTTCTTCCCCTGCCTTTGGGCCATCCGGGCGATTTACCACGCGGTTTGGGCGGCGCGGCCGGTGTACCAAGGTGAGACAAAATACTGGGCATCACCCGACGAACCTGCCGAGGCGTGACCGCGCGCTGGGTGCTTTCCCAGGGACGCAGGACAGCCTGGCCGAGTGGTTTAGCCAACAGCAATTGATTGCAGGCACACGCCACGATCCAACTCCAGCGTTCCACTTGCTCAGGCGTGCGCAGGTGGGCATGCGTCCAGAGCAGATCTTGCTTGAGAAAGCGATAGCCATGCTCGTGCGAGAACCGCTTGCGATACCAGGGACGCACCTGCTCCAACGGAATGTCCTCTTGGCCGGTCCAGATGAACCAACTTTCCCGTGGGTCGCGTTTGGTCTCACGGGTGGCTTCCTTCAGCACGCGGATCACACTGACTTCCACCAGAGGCGCCTCCCGAAAATGCAGGCCTTTCCAGCAGGAGACCACCACCCGCTTGCCGTGCTCATCGACCCCTTCCCACTCGGCATTGGCAGGCCCATAGGTCTCCGGGCGTGTGCCCTGAAAAAGCGGACCATGTTTGCAGGGCGCGCCGCGCTGTTTCTGCTTGCGTGGGGGCGCCGCGCGATACAACTTGCGGTTGCGCTTCAGCCGGATCAGCGCCTGAGCACCCAACTCGCAGCAGGCACGCACAAAGCTGGCGGTGGCGTACCAGCGATCCGCCAGCAGGATGATGGGATGCCGGATCAAGGGCAGCACCGCGCGCAGTTGCTCGATGCCCACTTCGATGGCGGTCTGGTCTGTGCTGATGCGCCGTTGCTCCAGGATGCCCACCCAACTACTGGGTTGCTCGGGCAAGAGCATCAGCGTCGAAAACTGCCAGCCCGCACTCACGGGTTTGGTGGCATGTGGCATATTCGGCACGTAGATCATGCCACGATCTCGGCTGCTTTCTGCTTCCAGACGCTGCATGCCACTACTATCAAGGCCCAACCAGATCGGCTCCTCTGTCGGTGTGTCCGCAAGCAAGGCCTGCACGAAGACCGCTCGCAAGCGCTCTACGTTGATGCGCCCATCTTGCAGCGCTTCGTAGACGCTGGGCCAGCGACGCTCGAAGAAGACCGACAGCGACAATTCGGGCAGACTGCGCGCTTGCGACTCGCTCACCAGCGCATCGCTCAAGTTGAACAGCGCATCCCGACCGCGCTCAAAGCAGCCATACATCTGCTGACGAACATCGTCCAATGTGTTAAAGTGCATCTGAGTAATGCTCCTTTGGTTTGTTTTTTAGAACATTACTCTGGTAGGCATGCCTCCGCAAGGGGGCTTACCTTTTGGCTTCCATTAGTCTAAACACCAATAGCAAGATGAATTCTAAAAACTAGTGGGAGTAGAGAGAGCTCACATACTCGTAAGGCCGTGTATATAGAGAGCTAACATGGCCAAAAGAAATGCGGGCTGGGGTAATCTGGCCCGCATTTCTTTGTTACCTGAGAATGCCGCTCATTTTAGAGATCAGTTCTCTATCGATCACTCATCGGCATATAAATCCTTGTGATACGCATTGAACATACTCCTCCAGGTAATTTCTACACCTCTTTTCCAATGCCACGGTGGCGTCCACAAGAATTGTGCTATGTACTTAGAATCTCGTGCCTGGAATAGTACTTGTAAATCTGATTGTTTCCAGATACGCACATCATTGCGCTCTTGGAAATCGTCGGCAGTTGGTTCGCCTAGATTCACAAGTACACCGAATACTTGCCATCCTGGAAGCAATTTTCTTACCTTTTGGGATTCATCAGACAAGAGGCGAATCTCTATATCCTTTGGTTGATTTCTAGTACTCTTACAGCTAATAAGAACCGCAGTGGGTCCTCGCATTGGCGCTCCGAAATTCAATGCTACCAGATCAAATATGGGTGTTTGTGGACCACTATGTTCCTTCTCTCCGGTAATAGGCTGCGTCCACTCTATATCTCCGCCGAACAAGGCTGGAACACCTAACCTTGTGAGAGCATTAAGCAACGCGACCTCCAATTTGGTTCCAGTTTTTTCATTCGGCTCCGTCAAATTTTTTGCCCATGTTTCAATACCTGATATCGCATCTTCCGAACCCGGCTTTCGATACATATATCCGAGTAAGGACTTCACTTGATCTGCTGAGCTTATTGTCCTGCTGTTTGGCTTATCTCGCCTTTCCAGGTATTCATCAATAGACAGTATGCCATCGAATTTGCGTATTTCTCTCGTAAGAATGTATTGCCAAGTAGCACCAAAGCCATCAACACGATCCACTTCACTTCCGATGTAAAGCCAACTCTCGCCTTTAATTAGTTCTCCAACCTTTCGAATAGAAGATTCTGGCATATTCAGTTCGCGCCACAAGTCTGCACCAGTAACTGTAAGATCGGTAACAACAGCTTTTTTAAAGTGCATATCAGCAAAGAGGCGAATTGCCTTGATAAAATTTTCCAGGTCTTCTTGTGAGTTCTTGCACTGTTGTATAGCTGCAATAGAGAGAACCGCTTTTTCGTCGTATTTGTGATTGTGTGCCAATAGGTTACCGAAGCCACTGGGAAGATCCTTTACTATTTCCTCGATGTCCAGCTTTCTATCTATCTGAATCAGCTGCTCATCGATCTCTCGGTACGTAGGCCAAGTTTCCTTTTCACGAAAGTAGTCATATACCATCTGAACATAGAGACGCTGCTGTTCATTTGAATGCAGGTCGGCGCGAGCGAATTTCTCAATGGTTGCTTCGTCAGCCGTAAGCCCGGTGCTTCTGTATTTAATGGTCTTCACATATGGTCCTACAGGATGATCGTAATAGCCGGGTGCTGGATATTCAATTTCTATTTCGTCAATGCCAGCTTCTTGCATTTTCTGCTTGTACTTTTTAATTTCTTGTTCGTCTGTTGGGAATTTCGGAATATCCATTGCAATATCTCCACGCGGTCAACAATGTCCAGATTTAGAAAGTTTACATTCTGGCAATCTCATGGAGTTAGACGAAATGGCATTGTCTTGAGTAACTCCAGAACGCTGATTTCTTGAGTGTACCGGTAAGCTGGCGCGAGCCAAACATTCTACGAGGCGCATTTAAAGGAGAGCAACGAGGAGATGCGGGCCAGATCACTCCAGCCCGCATCTCCTCGTTTTTTCGGACTTTGAGTTAATCGTTATGATAAAGAAAATCCATCATGTACTGCGATGGCACGATGAAATTCTGACCCGGCAAAAGTATAGTATCCCCCATTGTCAAGACAAAAATGGGTCCAAATTAAGAGTGAACTCAGCAATTCAAAGAACGTTGTGAATCATGATCGGTAATACACCTGTA
>WNFI01051215.1_pt1 | contig 10248 bp, 7 predicted proteins | sample 5400471 | NCBI WGS metagenome assembly WNFI01 (sample SAMN13153348, study PRJNA577476) | soil metagenome | isolation source: 100 cm saprolite on Douglas fir-dominated hillslope | place: USA:California | collected 2013-09-17 | reverse complement strand
TTTCTCACGCCGATCTGCGTCCTGATTTCGTGGCGTTCCATCGACAAGCGCGTGAAAGAATTCTTCGCCTTCCTGCTGTTGCTCGAATTCGGCCTCATCGGCGTCTTCGCTTCGCTCGATCTTTTCCTGTTCTACGCTTTCTGGGAAATCTCGCTCGTGCCCATGTACTTCCTGATCGGCATCTGGGGCCACGAGCGCCGCATTTACGCCGCGGTGAAATTTTTCCTCTATACGATGGCCGGTTCCGTCCTGATGCTGGCCGCCATCATCTACCTTTACAATCGTGCCGGGACTTTCAACTACACCACCATCCTTGACATGTTCACCAGCGGGCGGCTGTCCTTTACTTCCTCCGAGCAGTTGCTGCTGTTCCTGGCGTTCTTCATTGCCTTCGCCATCAAGGTTCCGCTCTTCCCGCTGCACACCTGGCTGCCGGACGCGCACGTGGAAGCGCCCACCGCAGGGTCCGTGATGCTGGCGTCCGTGATGCTGAAAATGGGAACCTACGGCCTGGTGCGCTATTGCCTGCCGATGTTCCCCGAAGCGTCGCGCACCTGCGCTCCCTGGATCGTCGTGCTCGCCATCATCGGCATCATCTATGGCGCGCTCGTGGCCATGGTGCAGCCCAATATGAAAAAGCTGGTGGCGTATTCGTCGGTCAGCCACCTGGGCTTCGTCGTTCTCGGCGTGTTCAGCTTCACGCAACTGGGTCTCGATGGCGCCGTTTACCAGATGCTGAATCACGGCATCTCGACCGGCGCACTCTTCGTCCTCGTCGGTCTGCTCTACGAGCGAAGGCACTCGCTCGAAATTGCCGACTACGGCGGCGTGGCCAAGCCCGCGCCCTGCCTCTCCACGATTTTTCTGATCACCACGCTCGCCAGCATCGGCCTGCCCATGCTCAACAATTTCGTGGGCGAGTACCTGGTGCTGCAGGGCGCCGCGCAAGCCAACTTCCGCTGGGCCGTCTACGCCACCATCGGCGTGATTCTCTCCGCGTGTTACATGCTGTGGCTCTACCAGCGCGTCTTCTATGGCGACACTCCCGCTGAAGTCGCTTCTCACATGCACGATCTCAACGGCCGCGAATGGGCCGCTGTCCTCCCGCTCATCGCCATGATGGTCTGGATGGGCGTCTACACCGCCAGCTTCCTGCCGCCGGTCACACGCACGAATGCCGCGATCCTCGAACAATCCAAGATGAACGTGCGCTTCCACGTGGCTCTGCCGCCGTCCGCACCCTTCCTGACCGCTCGCGAGGCCCCGCATGCCCACTGATTTCTTTCCCAAATCGGTCGAGCTGCTGCGCTTTCTGCCCGAAACCATTCTCATCGCCGTGGGCGCGCTGCTCATGGTCGTCGAGCCGCTGGCCGGGCAGCGCTGGTCAAAACTCTACGGGCATATTTCGATTGCGGGCCTCGCCGCGGCGCTCGTGGCCGCAATCTCGGCTTACAGCTCGCCCGGTCCCGCGTTTTCCGGCATGCTCATGGCCGATGGCTTTGCCGCTTTCTTCCGCGTGCTCGTCATCAGCGTCGGCATTCTGGTGGTGCTGGCGTCGTACCGTTTTCTCGACCGTGAAGGCGCCGAGACGGGCGAATATCATGCACTGATTTTGTTCTCGGTGGTGGGCCAGTGCGTGATGGTGGCGGCCAATGAGCTGATCATGATCTTCATCGGCCTCGAGATTTCCTCCATTGCGTCCTACATCCTGGCCGGCTACCTCCGCGACGACAAGCGCGCTAACGAGGCCTCGCTGAAATACTTCCTGCTAGGTTCATTTGCCACCGCGTTTTTCCTTTATGGCATCGCGTGGATCTACGGGCTCACCGGCTCGACGAACCTGGCTGCCATCCGCGGCGCACTCACTTCACGCGACCTGGCGCCATCATCGGGGCTCGTCGGGTTCTCCGCGGCGCTGATGTTCGTCGGCCTGGGCTTCAAGGTTTCGGGCGCGCCGTTCCAAGTCTGGGCCCCCGACGTTTACCAGGGCGCGCCTACGCCCGTCTCGGCCTTCATGTCGGCCGGGCCCAAAGCCGCCGCATTCGCCGTATTCCTACGGATTTTCATGGGAGCGTTCGAGCCGATCGGATCCGGTTGGGAGCCTCTGGTCTGGCTCTCGGCGCTGCTCTCCATGACCATCGGCAACTTCGGCGCGTTGACGCAATCGAACGTCAAACGACTGCTGGCCTACAGCTCCATTGCGCACGCCGGATACGTGCTGGTGGCGCTCGCGGCGCGCTCTGAAACCGGAACGGCAGCCGCCATGTTCTATCTCGCGGCCTACGCGCTCATGAACATCGGTGCGTTCGCCGTGGTAACGCATCTGTCCGGCAAAGGCGAGCGTTTTCTCAACGTCGACGATTTCGCCGGTCTGGCCGCGCGCCAGCCCTTCACCGCCGCTCTGCTCACTATTTTTCTGCTATCCCTAATCGGCGTGCCGCTCACCGGCGGTTTCTTCGGCAAATTCTATATCTTCAAAGCCGCGCTGCAATCGAATCTGGTGTGGCTGACGGTGCTGGGCTTGCTGAACAGCGCCGTAGCCGCGTATTACTACCTGCGCATCCTGGTGGTCATGTACATGCACGAGCCCAGCGAAGCCGCCACGCTCGCCGAGCCGCTGGGCATCGGCATGAAGGCCGCGCTTGTGCTGCCGGCTCTTGGAACATTCTTTCTCGGCGTCGCCCCCAGCGCCGTCTTGAACTTCGCCGTAAAGTCGGCCGTGCTCAACCGCTAGCGCGCGTCAACCCTGCAGTTATTTCTTGATCGCCAGCACCGCGTCGAGCGGCGCTCCCGTGAAGCGGCCCTGCACGTCGCGAAAACCCGCGGCTTCGAGCAGCGCGCGATACTCGCCCAGCGTGCGCTCCGTCCCCTCGGTGCAAACCAGCATGTTGAGCGACTGCATGTGCGCCGGCGTTGGCCCGGACTTGTCCTCCGCCAGCAGCTTCTCCGCGATCAGCAGGCCGCCGCCAGTCGGCAGCTTCGCAAAAATCTTGGCGAGCAGCACGCCGATTTTCTCCGCCGACCAGTCGTGCAAAATGCGGCCTACGGCGAACAAATCGGACTCCGGCAAATCGTCCGCGAAGAAATCTCCCGCGACCATCTCGATGCGCCCGGCCGCCGGCGACCGGCTTACCAGCTCTCGCGCCACCTCGATCACACGCGGCAGATCGAAGACCGCTGCGCGCAAGTCCGGATACCGCTCGCAGGCCGCGATCGCCAGGTGCCCGGTCGCGCCGCCCAGATCGGTCAGCCTGCGGAACCGCGAAAGGTCGAACGCCGCCACCACTTTGGGCGAGCTCAGCACGCCGAAGCCGTGCATGCCCATCAGAAACGTGCGCATGGCTTCCTCGGTCTTGAAAAAGTGATTGAAGATCGCGCCTTCGAGCCCAAACGTCTGCCGCCAGCGATGGCTGCCTTCGCGCACCGCGTCCTCGAGGTGCGCCCACATCGGAAACAGCACCTCGTTCGAATACAGAATGTAGCCGGTCAGCGAGCGGTCACCCACCCGGCACAGGTAAGCCGAGGCGACAGGTTGGTTGGCGTACCGGCCGTCACTCTTGCGCAGAAATCCCAGGCCCACGCACGCATCCAGCAGCCGCTCCATCGACTGCGGCTGCGCGCCGAGATCTGCCGCCAGCGACACCGCGCTCGCCGGGCTGCGCTCCAGACGATCGAAAACACCCAGCGCCACCGCCGCGAACATGGTTTTCGAGCGCCGGAACGCCTCAATCAAATCGATAACGGGAGCGGGATCGGGTGTAGTCATGAGTGTTTGAAATGATCGTAGCCAAGTGCGGTGGCGTTGGGGGCTAACAATGTTCCAATTGGCCTTCGTTCTGGCTATCATAGGCCATGGCTGCATCGTATGCTTGCCTGGACTGTCGCGAGCAGTTCTAGACCTATCTTTCCTAATTGTTTATAAAGACGCCCGTGAGGTATTTTGATTTCGAATCAGCGCTAGTTCGACGCCTTGAAGCTGCCACAAACGATGAAGAGCGTTGGACGGCAAGAACAGTAGTCAGCAAAGAAGAGTTTGGTCCTGCCGCGGGCCGGGCTGGGTTGCGGGTTCTGCAACCTGGCGACAATTTCGAACTACCGGTGGGGCCATTTCTAATTATTGGCGTCGCAACTTGGAGCGACCCGGATATTGCAGCGCTGGATTCTGCTGTGGATCGCATTCGAGCCGGCTGTATTCCAACTTGCGTATTTGACATAGACGAGCGCCAATCTTCGTCCGATATGCACATGTTGCTGCCACAAACGGGCATGCACCCGACAAGAACGCCCATCTTTGCGTACTATATGGACGGAAAATTGCAAACTTTCGGACAAGGGCACGATGCCCTGCACTGGCTTCAGCAGCTGTAACGAGATCGGCGTCTGAAATGATCGTAACCTAGCGCTACCAGCGGCTGCCCCGAGAGAAGCACGCGGCCCGCCGGCCCGCGCTCAATCACGCCGATGCGCGTGAGCGGCAGATTTTCGAAGCGCGTCGGCACGCGCGTGCCGGCTGGAACGGTGAACAGAAGCTCGTAATCTTCGCCGCCATGCAAAGCCTGATCGAGCGTGGCGCCAGGAAAAATCGGCGGAGGTTCGATCGCGGCCGCTACTTTCGACGCTAACGCCAGTCGCCGCAAATCGAGCGACAGACCGTCGCTCAAATCCATCGCCGCCGTCGCGCCGACTTTCTTCCGTAAGTACTGGCCCAGCGCCAATCTCGGCTCTGGGTATGTATGGCGCTTCCAGGCAAGCCCCCGCTGCGTGGCCAGCCCCAGCGCCGATCCTCCCAGCCTTCCTGAAACGTAAATCTCGTCCCCAGCCCTCGCCCCACTGCGCCGGAGCGCGCAGCCTCGCGGAACCGATCCCGCCACCACGATGTCGCATGTCACCCGCTCGGCTCGCGCCAGATCCCCGCCCGCGAGCACCGCCCCCGCCTGCGCCGCCAGCTTCAGCAGCCCTCCGTAGAAGCGGTCCACCCATGCGTCGCCGGCCCAGCCCGGCAGCGCGAGTGAGACCAGGCAGAACAGCGGATCGCCGCCCATGGCCGCGATATCGCTCAAACCGCGCGCCAGCGCCTTGTGCCCCACGGCGGCTGGCGAGTGTGTAGCCCGCTCGAAATGCACGCCTTCGATGAGCAAATCGGTGGTGAACAGCAGGTCTTCATTCGCGCCGGGCGGGCGGAAAATGGCGCAGTCGTCTCCAATTCCCGCCACTACCCCCGACCCGCGCGGGATGGCCACGCGCCGCTTGAGCCGCTCCAGAATGCTCTCTTCAGTCAACTCCCACAGGTTAGGATACGCGCGGGCGGCTGTCCACGCCTGAAAAAGGGCCCCGCAAATCGCGGCTTTTTCTAATCGTAAACCGCTATTTCCATCTTGACCCCAAAGTGCCTATCTGAGAGAATGCAAATGTAGTTACAAATGGTTGTTCGCACAGGCAACGGGAGATCTAAAAAGAGCTACGAATGTTGTCCGTCGTAGCTTTTTTGTTTTTAGAGCCCATTTGCGCTGCTGTGAGCAATGTTCAGGAGATTAGTAGTGAAAGAAAAAGGTGTTGTGAAGTGGTTTAATGCCGCCAAAGGCTATGGATTCATCCAGCGCGCCAGTGGCGACGACGTGTTTGTGCATTTCTCGGCCATCCAGGCGAATGGGTATCGCAGTCTGGATGAAGGCGCGGAGGTAGAGTTCGAGGTGAAGCAAGGTCCGAAGGGACTGCAAGCCGAGAACGTGAATCGAATCTAACCACCTTACCCGACATTCACAACGAGGAGCCGCCCTAAACAGGCGGCTTTTCTATTTTTGGGGCTTTATTTGCGGACGCGCCGCTTACGGCTCCAGGTAGACGCGAACGCGATTGCTTTCCTGCCCATCTGCGCTGATATAGAATTCCGCTGGACCGGCGTTCACCAGCGCCGGCAATTGCAGCTCAATCAGATACAGACCCACATATCCGGGCGCCAGCGTGGCGCGCGTGACTTCCACCGGCGCGCGGTCCAGAAACGCTTTTACGCTCGCCGCCACTGCCGGCGGGTTTTCGAGCGGCGCGGCGAGCCCTGTACGCCACTGTGGCGTCACCCGGCCGAGTCCAGTCGCCAGAATCTGAATGCGCGTGTTGGAACGCGCCGTGTTGGCCGCATCGAAAATCAGCCCCGTATCCGCGTCCAGCACCATGGGCGCTCCGTCGCGGTCCAGAAAAATCGCGGGCGACGCCGGCTGCACCGCCAGCCCCATCGACACGCGGCCCGAAGCGGATTCGAGCGACAGGCCGACCGTCGGTCCATTCACTTCAAACGGAACCTGAATCTGCGTGCTGCCGCCGGATGAATCGAGGATCGGGAATTCGAGGTCTCCCGCCCGCGCCGATCGAACCGCGCCGCCCGCATATACACCGTAGCCCTCAACCGCCACAAAAAGCTGGTTTCTGGAACGATCCAGCTCGACAGCCGTCGCGCGCGCAGCCGGCAGATTGCCGCTGACGAGCGTCCAACTCGCAGGCGGGCCGGCGGCTTCAAGATCCTCGTGCGCCATGTAAACGCCCCGGTCGGTCGCCAGGTAGACTGCCCCCGCCTCACGATCCGCCGCCACATCATGCGCCGCAACATCCGGCAGGTTGGCCGTCAAATCATCCCAAAATCCGCCTGCGTTGATCGTGCGCAAGACGTGCGCCCCCAAGCCTCCCACCGCCGCCAGCGCCATGCGCGGGGCTTGCGCGTCCACAAAGAAGCTTTCGACGGGCCCGTTTCCGGCAGGGCGGGGAGGATTCCAGGTGCGCCCCCGGTCCGTCGAAACCCAGATGCGCCCGTCGGTCGAGCCGGCATACACAATGTCGCCTGCCGTGGCGGCCGCCGTGATTTCAGCCCCGAGTTGTGCCCCATACGCCCGGCGCATTTCCGCGTCCCGCCCGCTGCGCGCATTGGCAACTGCCTGCCACGCCGCCGTCGCGCCGCTGTTGCCAGCAGGAAGCTCCGCCGCGCCCAGGCCGTCGATCTCCACTTCAACGCCACGCCCGTTGGCGGGAGTTGACAGTATCCTCCGCACGGTCAAGTTAGGCAGGAAGCGGTTCAGCCCGGTCCAGGACATCCCGCCGTCCAGCGATCGCCACACCCCCCGCTCGTTGGCTACAACCAATTGCTGCGCGTCCACGGGCGAAACCGCGAGATCGTGCTGCCCCGGCCCGATCACCGATTCATTCTTGTAGGCGCTCAGATTCGTCCAGGTGCGCCCGCCATCTTCCGATTCATACACCTGATTGGCCAGCGCGTACAGACGCCGGGAATCGGCCTGGCTGGGGCGCAAAACAGCGTTCGGCGCCGGGAGCCGCTCGGCCGTCACGGCGCGGGCAGGATCGGGGCGTGAGGCCGTCGATGGCGCCCAATTCTCAAAATCAGCCGTTTCAAACGTTTTACCGGAGTGTGTCCGCGCGTAGAGCGTGCGCCCATCGGGCGCGAACCAGACGCTGTCCACCGCGCCCGTGGCCGGAGCCGCCAGCATCAGCTCCACCGAGCTGCTGCCCACTTTACGCCAGGCCGGGCGCAACGCTTCGGTAGCCGTCTGGCCGAGCGCGACTCCGCCAACCAGCAGGCTCGCTACCAGCCACCGTTGCCGTCCCCGCCCGCCTGTATACGTCTGACACATCAGCGTGTCCTATTTTACCGCAGGAGCCTGTCCCCCTACTTCAAAAGTGTTGTATTTACGATAGTTATCGCATTTTTTTTACTGCGGTGATCTAGTTGCTATGCATCTTTGATGCTAGACTAGGGGGCGATCGTGCCTAGAAGAGGGAAAAGCGCGCCCGGTCGTTACGGGATCGTGGGTGGATGGCTGGCCACTGCCATCATGCTCGGTGCCTGGGCCACCACGGCACACGCGCAGGAAAGCGCTGCGGCCACTGTTATCACGCTGACCGGGCAAGTGTCCGTGCTGCGCGACAACTCGCCCTGGGCGCTCAACCTCGGGGATTCCGTCCAGCCGCGCCAAATCATTGTCACCGGTGTAGACGGCTATGCGCTGCTGCGCGTTTCGGACGGCAGCACGTTTGAAGTATTCCAGAATTCGCGCGTCGTTTTCCGCGATAATCCTGGTAATTGGAAAGACCTGCTCGAAGTATTCCTCGGCCGCGTGAAAATTCAGATCGAAAAGGTCGGCGGCCAGCCGAATTACAACAAGGTACGGACGCCAACTGCAGTCATCTCCGTGCGGGGCACGGTTTTCGACGTTACGGTCGAGGATGAAGACGCCACGACTATGGTCACGGTCGATGAAGGCCAGGTCGCGGTGCAGCACGCCCTGTTGCCGCGCGGCGATCCCAAGATCTTAAATCCCGGCGAATGGATTCGCGTCTACAAGAACCAGCCCCTGAGCGCGAAAGCGGTCGATCGCGGCGGCGTCCTGCGCGGCGCTATGCGCGCGGCGGCGGATGCGGTATATGAAGTGATCTACCGCACCTCGCGCGTGCCCACGTCGCCCGGCGGAAGTCCCGGCGGTAACGGCGGAAATCCCGGCGATTGCGGCAAGCCCGGCGGATGCAAGACCGGCGGCTCCGGCGGCGGCAGTAGTACGTCGCCCCCACCCCCGCCACCACCCCCTCCGCCTCCGCACTAAAGTATCGGCGGCGATCGCCTGCCCGCGGTCTGATCCCGACCTAACTCATATTCTCGGATTGTTTTTGGCGCGTGACACGCCTATTATTAGCCGGGAGGATCTTATGTCCACTACGGCAACAGGGCCTGCAATCGCTCCGTTCGAGCCCGCCTTCGCTATCAACGTGATGCTGCCGCTTGCCCAATCCGCCTATGACATGGCGCGCGGCGATACGTTGATTTTGCCAGCAGGCTTCAACGTGACCGGAAAAATCCTGGTGGACGAGAGTCAATTTCTCGTGGCCCTGGCCTCAGCTGCCCAGAGCCAGCAGCGCATGCTGAATGCCATGAAAGTGGACGGCAACATCTTTGGTTTGACAGCCGTGAACACCGCGACCAAGACCGTTGCGGTGAGCTTTCGCGGTACCCAGAGCTTGGAAGATTGGCTGGCGAATCTGGATTTTGTGGCGCTCCCGTATTCATCCGCGAAAGAGGCAGGCAACGTCCACATGGGCTTTCAGCTTGTCTACAACGCCGTGCGCGACAGCGTGGCGCAGTTGGTCCGTTCGGCGCTGGCCGCCGGATGCCAGAACATCTGGATCACCGGCCACAGTCTGGGCGGCGCGCTGGCTCTGCTATGCGCGCCGGATCTGGTCGCCAATGTCAACAAGACGATCCTGCCCCGGCTTTACACGTTCGCGGGCCCGCGCGTGGCCCAGGACGGGCTCCTGAAGCCGGGCTTCCAGGAATTTTTCGACCGACTCATCCCGCTTTGCTACCGTGTAGTCAATCGTTGGGACAAAGTCCCCGATCTCCCGCCGAAGATCGCGCTCTATGAACACGTGGGCCACGCCGTCCTCATCGATGGCGGCTTCACGCTCGACCTGGCCAGGGCCCACAGCCTGCAGCAGTCTTATCTGCCGGGTTTGAGGAAGCTGCTCACGACTCCGTCATTGATTGGCAAGGTCTCCTGAGCGTCTGTCGTCACTTCACGGAAGCAAAATCCGTCGTTTGGGAGAGCCGCGGCGCTCGTTCCGGCCTTGACAGCTATATCGTCTCGTGACGATCCTGGATTCCGCGGTTATAATCGAAGGAATGGCGTCCGTGCGCATCTATGTTTGGAAGCTGGTGCTCGTACTCCTGATTGCGTACGGCACGCTGGCTTCACAGGGCGCCTGGGTCACTCCCGGCCACACCCATCCGAGCGGCCCTGAGCACTGCTGCGGCGTTTGCCATGCCGGCCACCTGCCGCTCATTCAGCCGGTCAATTCGTTAAGCATCCTTCCATCAGTGCGTCGAGACTGGTTCCGGTCAATCGAGAAGCACCACTGCCAGCAAGATGCGCTGATAGTCCTTAGACAATCCCGCGCACCACCTCTCTCTCCGGTTCTCTAGATTCGTTCAGTTGCTTTGGAAGCAGACGGCCGTTCTCCGCGACCGCCGCGCTGCTTTCTTTCATTGGCGTAAGTTCTAGAAACTCTCAAGGAGGATACAACTGTGCGGTTTATACGTTTCCAAATTCTAGTGTGCTTAGCTTTATTAGCCAGAGGGCCGGCCTATTCACAATCCATCAACAGCGGCACCGTCACGGGCACGGTGACCGATGAATCGGGAGCCGTCATTTCCAACGCAGGAATTCACCTGCGCAACGCGGTGACCGGCTATGAACA
>WNFI01049472.1_pt1 | contig 10248 bp, 13 predicted proteins | sample 5400471 | NCBI WGS metagenome assembly WNFI01 (sample SAMN13153348, study PRJNA577476) | soil metagenome | isolation source: 100 cm saprolite on Douglas fir-dominated hillslope | place: USA:California | collected 2013-09-17 | reverse complement strand
AAGCCGTCAACGCTTTCGTCATTCATCAGCAGGAAGAAGTAGTCGGTCGACGAAGCGCCAACCTGCGCCCCGAAGCTCGCGCCGCCGCCGCGAAAGAAGACCGGACTGCTCCAGCCATTGCCTTGCCGTTTGCTGACCACGCCGCGGCCGCCTTCGCCGCCGACGCTGAACGCGACCTTGAGCACTCGCGGGAACACGGCGATCGCCCTCGCCTTCCCGACCAGGTCGCTCGGAATCGCCTTGTCGGGCACTTGCATGATCGCCTCGAAGGCCTTCGCGGCCTTCGTCGATTGCTCGGCCGCGTCCTGTCGTTTCTTGTCGCGCGAGTCCAACGCCCGCGCCTGCGGCGCGTGCGCGCTGACGATCGCGATCGCGGCGAGAGCGCCGACGACTATCAAAACGTTCTTGGTCTTCATCATCATGATCCTCTCTCCTACGAGTACGACGGCGACAGCTTGTTGACCGCCGCCGCGAACATCAGAAGCGCCCAGCCGTAGAGCATCAGGTCGAGTCCGACGACGAACCCGATGAACCACATGCTCGACGCTGGCCACTGCATCGCGAGCATCACGCCGAGCGCGATCGAGACCAGGCCCGACGCCACGCTCCATCCCCAGCTCGGAAACCTCAGCGCGCCCGACGCGATGGCTTTGAACGTACCGCCGACGACGAAGTAGAAGCTGAGAAGCAAGGTGAGCGCTTCTGCGCCAGCGCCGGGATAGATGACCATCATCGTTCCGACCGCCGCGCGGATGATGCCGTCCAGCAGATACAGGAAGAATCCGCTCCAGGTGCGAACCTGGAACGCGTGCACGATCTGCGTGACGCCGGCGAGCAGCAACAGCCAGCCGAACACGACCACCGATGCGAACGTCGCCGTGACGTCGTAGATGACGGCCGTCGTCCCGGTCAGCAGCATCGCGATGCCGGCGAAGATGATCCAGCCGCGGTAGCTCCTGACGGCGTCCCCGCCGTCGCCGAAGATATCCGCGGCCATTGCGTGTGAGCTCATGACATACTCCCTGCGGCCTACGCGGCCTTGAACTTCGCTTCGATCGACTTCACCGACTCTTCGAGCTGCGCGACGCGCGACTCGACGTCGCTCTTCGCCTGCTGGTACGCGGTGTCGCCCGACTTCTTCAGGTCGGTGAGCTTCTGGTCGATCGTCTGCTTCTTCGTCAGCAGGTCCGCGATCAACTTCAGTTCAGCGTTCGCCTTCGTCGCCTGAGCCTTCGCCTTCAGCGTTTCGAGCTTCGCCTGGACGGTGTTGATCTGCGACTCGATCTTGTCGTGGACGGCCTTCTTCGCGATGTTCATCTCGGTGCTCATTGCCTGCTCCTTTGTGTGTGCCTATGCCCTCGTAAATCGCCGCCTGATCGCGGCGGCGTTCTTCTCGTGCTCCTCGTCCGCGACGTCGCCGAGCGCGCGGCGGAACACGATCCCTTCGAGCGCCGCCATGCGCTCGTTCACCGGACCCGTGTCCTCTTCGTAGATCTGCGCCACGACGGCGCTCTTGCCGGGCTCGAGCGAGCGTTCGACGCCGGCGAGAAAATCGCGCGCGACCTTCATGTCGAACACATCAGTCGCGGCGCCAAGCGCGAGTCCGGTCGCGGCGCCGATCGCCAGTCCCACGACGCCGCCCAGCATGCCGATGAGCGTGCCGACCGCAGTTCCACCGAGCGTCCCTTCCGGTGCCGGCCGGTGCGCGCCACTCACCGTGATCGCGCCGCCGGCGCCTTTGGTGACGATGGCGCCGGCATTCAGCCGGATCGTGTCGGCTTCGGCCAGCGCTTCGAGCGCGCGTGATGCGTCGCGCGCTTTCGCTTCGCTTTCGAAGACCGCTACGAGCATCGTTTCCATATTGCTCGTGACCAGTGCAGGGACGGTGCCGAAGGCGATCGAAAGAACAGGAGGGAAATCGTCGAAACCGGAGGCGATCCGTGCGGCGGCGTGCCAGCGGGCCAGCGGCTGCCAACCTGCTGGCAAGCCGGGATCGCATCAGCGGGAGGGCGCGGATTGCTCGACCGTCCGTTTAATCGACGCGAGCGCGCTCTCGAGAGATGAGCGCGTCCTGTCGATGACAATCTTCCGCAGCATCGAGCCTTTGACGCCGGTCAGCCCTTCCTGCTGCGAGCCTTTGAGCGTCAGCAGATAGAACCCGTGCGGGTTCGCCGCCGCGCCGTCGTCGAGGCACACCGACAGGTCGAGCGCGGTATGGAAATAGTGCGTGGCATAGAGCTGCTTGATCGCGACGGCGCCGTAGTCACGCCCTTGCGTGCGGCCGCGATAGACGACGGCGTGATTCACGCGGATCGTGGGCTTCATGCCGAACGACACTTTCTCCCAGTAGAAAACGCTGTCGGAGCCGGCGAGGGTGCCGTTCGGGTAGTCGAGCAGGTACTGGCGCAGCTCCGGCAACGCGTCGGGGAGCGCCGAGGCGCGGCCGATCATCGTCTGGAATTGTTCGGCAACCCGGGCGGGATTCTGTTTATCGCGATAGTCGCCGAGCGCTTCGTTCCCGCCGCGTTGATACGCGCGGACCAGTCCCAGCACCTTCGGACGCGCGAGCGTGTTCACCTGCTGCGCAACGTCGGGACGCGACCAGTCGACGTCGTCATGAAACGATTGAATCGCGGCCGTCGGCAGCTGCACGTCGCAGGAGCCTTCGCGACACTTCGCGAGCGCCTTGACATCGTCGGGGTCCAGCGTGAGCGCGCTGAGATCCGCGACGGTCGCGCTGTCGCGAATCACGCCGACACCCTGATAGCCCGGCGTCCCGCTCAAACGGCCGACGTCGCGCGCGGCGTCGAGATACGTCTCGCGTGAGCCGTCCACGTGCACCGCGCCGAAGACGTAGACCTCGGACGGCCCACCCCACGAGAGCACTTTCGCCACCGGACGGCCGGCATCGACGGCCGCGATCTGCTGCGACGTCAGCCCGAGGTCGGTGAAGGTTTTCAACGGGACGCGCGGCGCGGCCGCCTGAACCAGTGCGACCGACGGCGGGTCGCGATGGACGGCGGGCGCCCGGCGCCCACCATCCGTCGCGTTCAAGCGTTGGCAGGTGCTCGCAAATAGGCAGGTAACGCGAGTGTCGGCGAGGCTTGAAATCAAGCCGACCGCGAGCAGTACCAGATGTCGTTGCATGGTCGATGCCTTTGTCAGGGTTTGACGAGCGCCACAGGCGATACGTCGCGTGACGTGCGATCGCGCGACACGATGCGAAGCACGGCGACGAGGGGAATCGAGAGAATCGCACCCGGCAGCCCGCCGACCTCGCTGCCGATCATCAGCGCGAGCAGCACGGTGAGTGGTTCCATCTGCAGCCGATCGCCCATCACTCGTCCAAGCACGGGCACGAACTCGAGCGCGCCGCCGATGATGCCGAGCGCCACCGCGTACGGGATGCGCAGGACCGCCATCGACACAATGTAGAACGCCACAGAAAGTGCGGCGAGGATCAGTTGGGCGCGCGTGTACTGCGCCAGCGCTTCGTCGACCTGGTGAATGGTGCGCCTGGCCTTCGCGCGATCCCCGCGCTTCCCAAACAGATCGACGAGGGCGTCGAGGAACGCGGTGCGATTGCCGAGAAAGAAGATGGCCACCACCGGCACCAGCAGCAGCCACACGGCGTTTTCGGCGGCCGAGGCCGCGGCTTCTGTCGCGCGCGCGGCGACACCCGCCATCACATCGCCACGGCCAGTCCAACTCATGGCGTTCACACGTGCGGCCAGGGCCGGCACCGCCGTGTTGAACCGCCGAAACTGGTCAGCGGCGGCCGGTAGGATCGAGTACGTCGCGGCAATGGCCACGACGACAGCGACGATCGCGGCAAACGCCGCGATCGTCGTCAGGATGTTGCCGGTCCGATCGTCGATCGTGAACACGCGGTCCGCCTTTCAGCGCAGGAAGACCTCAGTGGCGTTCTTGGGTACGACCAACGCCCTGGCGCTCGCAGGATTCGGCGAGAACGATCCGAACACCTCCGGACGCTCGAGGAAGTGTGCCTTCAGCGCCGCAACGCGATGCGGATTGTCCGGGTGATCCGACAGGAGCTGCGGCACCTGCGCGGTATCGGCCCTGTCGAAGTCCTGAAACAACCACACGAGGCCCCAGGGGTTGTAGCCGCTGGCCGCGGTGATGTCTGCGCCGGTCAGGTCCGCTGCCGATTCCGCGTCGCGCGAATACCCGAGCGAGCGAAGCTTGCCGATGAGCGTGATCGCCAGCACGTGAGCCGCCGACGGTCCAAGGAGAATCGCGGCGCCGAGTTCCCGCCGCTCGATCCGCTGCTCCTTCTCGATGAGCTTCATCGAGTCGCGGTGGATCGTGTGCGACACTTCGTGGCTCAGCGTGCCCGCCAGTTGTTCGCTGTTCCGGACGAAATAGAGCAGCGAGTCGGTGACGTAGACGTTTCCGCCCGGCACGGAGAACGCGTTCGGCTGCGCCTCGTGAACCAGGTAGAACTTGAACGGATGGCTGTAACGCGGCTGCGCGGTCCGGACGATGGCCGTCGCAATCGGCGTCAGCGTGTCATAGAGCGGCGACGACGCGACGATTTCCCCCTTGGCCTTCAGCTCGTCGAACACCTGCTGTCCGATCTGCTGTTCGTCGTCGGGCGAGTCGTTTGCCGCGCGGGCGGACGGGCCAGCCGCGATCGCCACGATCGCGGCACACCCGACGGCGATCATCCATGTACGCGTCATGGTTGGTGGCCTACTGCGACTTCTGGCTGCCCGCGATTTGGTTCGCGATCACCGCGCGCGCATGCGCCTGGTTCAAGTCGCGCTCGACGTTCTGCACCCACCGATCGTTGAGGACGACGACCAGCGCCGAGCTGTCTGCCGTGAGTGAGGACCGTATGGCCTCGACCTTGTCCCGCGGAATCCCGACGGCGTCGCCGGTCAAATAGCCGACGGACCCGCCGGCGGCTGCGCCCGCGGCCACTCCCGCCGGTCCCCCGATGAGGCAGATGACGCCACCGAGCACCGCGCCGACGCCCGCGTCGCGCCTGCGCTGGTCGCGGACACGAACCTTGCCCTTCAGATCCTTCGAGACCACCGCGTACGACTCGATCCTCTCCCCCGTATCGCGCTGCGCGCTCTTCATCGACTGGAAGACCTGGCCGGCCGTGTTCTGGCCGTCGTACACCGCGTACACGAGCGTCTCCGATTGATCGGCGGCGCGGATCGCCCCCGCACCAGGACCGACGACGAGCGCGGCCGCGAGGGCCGCAATCGCCCGATTCGAAACATATTTCGACGTCATGACTGTTCCCTTCTTTACTTTTTGCTGCTCTTGAATTTCGTGCCGAGCTCCTCGACCGACGCCTTGAACTTCGCGACGTCGGCTTCGATGTCGCTCTTCGCGTGCGCAACATGCGCCTCGTGGGTCGCCTTGAGGTCCTGGAGCTTCCGATCGATGTTCTGCTTCGCCGTTTTCAGGTTGTTGACGGTCGCGGTCTCTGCCGCGGACCGCTTCTCCTTCGCCGTCGCCTCGAACTGCTGCAGCTTCGTTTTCGCCCCTTCGATTTGCGCGTGAATCTTCTCTTCGAACGCCTTGAGCGTGGATGCGGTCTGCGTGCTCCCCTGCGTTGCGGTGGCCATGTGACAAGTCCTTTCGACAGGTCCGACGGTTACCGGGCGGCGTGCAGCGTCCCCTCGACGCGTGCCCGCTGAGCGTCGTTCAGCGTCGTGCGGAGGATTGTTCCGCCGTAGCCGTGGAACGCTTCGGCGACGAGATCGGGATTGATCGTCCGCGCCAACACGAAGACGGCGGAATCGCCGGGCTGGATCATCGACCCGACGCGGTCCACGAAGTCCTCCGAGATCCCGTAGTCGTCCTTCCACGATTCAGCGTCGATGGCGCCGAAGGTCGCACCGAGCGCCACGCCGCTCATCGAGCCCGCCGCGAGCGCCGCCACGGCGCTGGCGCCGCCGGTGAACGGCGCCGCGAGCAGCGCGCCGATCATGCCGCCGAACAGTCCGCCCCACGCGGCCCCCTCGCCAGTCGTCATCTGAAAGCTCTGATCCACGCGGAGCTTGCCCTTATAGTCGCGGTACACCGCGACGGCGTCGCTCAGATCCACCATCCAGCTGCTGTTCATGTCCTGGAGCATGTTGAGCGCCTCCGACGCGCGGTACATGTCCTTCTTGAATCCGACGACGATCAATTCAGCCATTTGTGTCTCCTTCGTTCTGTTGTGATTACTTCGCCCGCGAGACGCTCGCGAGCACGGCTTCCGTGTAGGTGATGTCTATGTGGTCGCCCTTCTGACGCGTCGAGATCGGAACGGTTGTGGACATCAACGCGATGCCGGCAGCGAAAAGGTCGGTCCGTGACATGACCGGTGCGGCTGCAACCGCACGGCCAGCGGCTCCGCGCGGATCTCCGCCGCATTTCGTGACTCGAGGCGCGCGGCGTGCTCGTGCGCTGGCATCGTGCGAGCCGATTGGCACTTGCCGCACGGCCCGTCGTTTGCGTCACAACCGCCGCCTGTCGATTCGTCACACGTCGATCACACACGTGGTGGCGGAGGTCTTTCGCGACGTGGACGCGGCGTCGCGGTGGCTCGATCAATTCAGCCGCGGAGACGAGTAGCAAGGTGAGGCTATGGAAGACCGATCCCGTGTGTTGACCGCCGCCTGCGTCGGAGCTGTGCTCGGTGGAGTGTGGGGGTGGCTGTATATGACAACGAGCGGACCTCAGGTTCGCGATCGAATCGAGTCCACGTTCGATTCCCTCGTCGACGGAATCCGGGAGGCGCGAGCCGCGGGTGACAAAGCGAAGGCCGCCATCGACGAAGGGCGCCGACTCCTGACCGACGTGATGCCGTCGGGAAGTCAGTCTAAGGGCGGCGCGTGAATCGCTATCCGCCGCTCGAGTGAGGCGGAGCAAACACGCCGCACAGAACGATGGCGATGCCGAGGAGCCCGAGGGTCACACCGAGTGGCAGCATGACGATGGTCGCGATCATCGCGAGGCCGACCATCGTTATGACGAAGCCAGCGATGATGGTCACCAGGCGGCCGAGTGGTGCCGCGACGCGCACGGCGATATGACTGAGCGTGTGTGAGAGGGTTTCCACGCCGTGGCCATCGAGCAAGAATCGTACTTGCTCTGCGTCTGGAACATGAAATCCTCGGATCCGGATAGGAGTATGATTTCGGCAACCTGAACAATTCTTAGCAGATCACGTCTCGGAGATGTGCTGCGAGATATCTCGCAGTCACGTAAAAGGGTATCCAGTCGAAGTTCCGTTACCTGGGGAGATCGGAACGCCGGCTTGAGGTGACGCCTGACACGGATTGATCGCCGAACGTTTCTCGCCGCCACGATCGCGTCGCTAGGCGCTACAGGCACCGCCGATCGCATCCGTGCGGCGGCGCTGCTGGAGCGCGGACAGGGCTCTCCGAACCCTCGGCGCATCGACGTGCACCATCATTTCGCACCGCCCGCGTGGATATCCGCCGTCAAAGGCCGTCCGCTCTTGAACGCCGCGAACTTGCAGTGGACGCCTGGATTGTCGCTCGACGACATGGACAAGGGTGGAGTGGCCGCCTCGATCGTGTCGATCACGAATCCGGGCATCTGGTTCGGTGACAAGGAGCAGACGCGGGTCCTGGCCCGCGATTGCAACGAGTTCGGCGCGAAACTGGTGCAGGCGAACCCCACCCGGTTCGGTCTATTCGCGACGTTGCCGCTTCCGGACGTGGACGCTTCGCTCAAGGAGATCGCCTACGCGTACGACGTACTCAAGACGGACGGCATCGGTCTTCTGACCAGTTACGACGATCTCTGGTTGGGAAACAAGGCGTTCCGGCCGGTCATGGAAGAGCTCAACAGGCGCAAGGCGGTCGTGGCCGTCCATCCCACAGCAGCAAACTGCTGCCGGAGCCTTGAATACGGACTCGGGCCCGGCAGCATTGAGTACGGCACCGACACTACTCGGGCGATCATTGGCGTGGCGTTCAGCGGCGACGCGGCGCGGTTTCCGGAGATCCGCTTTATCTGGTCGCACGCCGGAGGCAGCCTCCCGTTTCTGGCGAGTCGCGTTGACGGCGGATCGAACCGTGCGAAAGAAGCGCTCCCGAACGGGTTCATGGCCGAAGCAAGGAGGTTCTACTACGATCTCGCCGGTGCCGCGAACAAGGGCGCCATCGCCTCGCTCCTTCAGCTCGTCAAACCGTCACAGATCGTGTTCGGGACTGATTTCCCACCGGGCGGCTCGGCCGCATCGGAAGCTGCGGCGATCGCAGGTACTGACATGTTCAGCGCAGCCGACCTGCGCGCGATCGACCGCGACAACGCAGTGCGCCTGTTACCACGCTTCGCGTAAGCTGACAGCATCTACTGATCGTCAGGGCGGCGACGTTTCCGACACCGACGGACTACTTCTTCAAGCCGTTGAACGAACACGTCAACGTCTTCGCCCGGCCATTTCGGATCGTTCAGGATCTGATGATCGATGCGTCACGCGACGCGGAAGCGTTGCTGAAGGATCGCACCAGCATCACGATCCAAGCGACCCTCGACTATCAGGCGTGCGACGACAAGCTCTGTTTCAATCCGCAGTCCATTCCTCTGTCGTGGACAGTCGGCCTCAGGCCGTTAGACCGCGAGCGAACGCGCCCCTAGCGGGCACGCCGCTTCACGATCGCCGCGGGGCCGAAGCCGTGAGGACTCGACCGACCGCAAACGTCGATGGTGAGCGGAATCGCTTCCACTTCTTCGACAGGGATCGGTTCCAGTACATCAGGAAACCGCTGATCATCAGCCCGAACGGCGCGACGCCGATGACGACGTAAAGGACCATGACGCCGTAGAACGCAACCGGGCTCCACCGGCCACCGAACCGTCCGAAATGGAGTGGATACATGAAGAGAATGGCCTTCGTCCCGGCTGTGACTTCGGAAAACCGGTCGCTCCTGATTACACGACCGTCACCCGGCTCGAGATAGACGTAGTTGAGTCCGACACGGTGCCAGTCGCGCGCTTCCTTAGTCCGCACGGTGACGGGATCGCCGGGCTTCTGCGGAATGGCAAATTGCACCGCGCTCGCCCCGGGCTGGGCGCGTTCCGCGATGCGAATGAACTCCTCCATCGAGATGGTTCGCTCGGTCCATCGGCTGAGCGCTCGTGGCGTGCCTACGGTGACTTTCGTTCCTGTCAGCTTCGCGGTGGCTCGTTGATACACCGACGGAAAAGCGAAGTACGCGCCTGAGAACGCGACGATCGCGATGAGCGCGCTCCCATAGAAGCCGACGATCTTGTGCAGATCGTAGTTCTGCCGCTTCCAGTTCGCGCCCCACAGGTAACGAAATCCGAATCGCCAGCGCGCGGCGCCTGGCCACCAGACAATGAGACCGGTGACACTGAAGATCAGCGTCGCCAAGCCGACGAATCCGTTGACGAACTCGCCCTTGTCCCCCGCGAGCAGATACGCATGCAGATCGAACATCCACTGCATGAACTTGTTCTGATAATCGTCACGGCCGGTAATCGTGCCGGTGTACTGGTCGATGTACGTATGAATCCGGTGCCCTTCCGGAGAGCTCGCACGAAAGTTCCAAGCCGTTGTCGGACCCGCTTCGCCCCATCCGGCCTGGTTGATGCGGTCGGCTGGCCGCGCAGCGTGCACGCGTTCGAACAGCTCGTCGAGCGTCAGACGGGTAGCCCGAGGAGTCACGTACGCGGTGCCGGGCGTCGTCTGCCGGTTCAACTCGTACCGAAAAACCACGATCGCGCCTGTGAGCGAGACGATGCCGACGACCGGCCCAACGATCAGTCCGAGCCACAAGTGGATCTGAAAGAGCCATCGTCGTGACGTCGAGCGCCGCGGCGTCGTGAGGAAGGACATGGGTTAGAAAGGCACGTTCAGCGATAAGGTGAAGGAGCGCGGCGATCCCAGCAGCCACTGCGTGGTCGTCCCCGAATCGGCGTAGAGCTCGTCGAAGGCGTTGTCGAGCCGCGCGTCAATGCCCAGCCGCGGCCGGAGCCGCCAGCGCCCGCCGACGTTCACCACCCGATAGGACGGGATGATTGCGCTCGCGGTATTGGTGTTGTCCGCGAAGCGGCGGCCGACGACTTGAATCGCGGCGCGCGCTTCCCACGCCGGCGTCGGATTCCAGAATACCATCACGTTCGCGCTGCGCTCGGGAACGTTCAGCGGCACGTTGCCCGCCAGCTGCACGACGCGATTGCTGACGACAGCGCTGAAATCGTCGAAGTGCGCCCGCAGTACCGTGCCGT
>WNFI01185498.1_pt1 | contig 10249 bp, 9 predicted proteins | sample 5400471 | NCBI WGS metagenome assembly WNFI01 (sample SAMN13153348, study PRJNA577476) | soil metagenome | isolation source: 100 cm saprolite on Douglas fir-dominated hillslope | place: USA:California | collected 2013-09-17 | reverse complement strand
CCGCGTTCCGGCGCCGCCGCACATGATCAGTGGAATGATACGATTGCTCATTGCGCCCTGCTGTCAGAGGTTGTGATAGTCACGATACCATTTTGCAAATCTTGCGATGCCATCTTCAATCGTGGTCGCCGGGGCGAACCCGATCTCGCGCGCCAGATCATCGACATCGGCATAGGTTTCCGGCACGTCACCCGGCTGCATCGGCAGCATCTCTTTGCTGGCGGTGCGGCCGAACTCTTTTTCCAAGAGCGAAACCACGTGCATCAGATCTTCCGGATGGTTGTTGCCGATGTTGTAGAGCTTCCACGGCGCAGCACTAGTTGCCGGATCAGGCTTTTGCCCGGACCAAGCCGGATTCCCCTGCGGTGGACGATCGATCAGGCGCACGATGGCCTCGCTGACATCGTCGACAAAGGTAAAATCGCGGCGCATGTTGCCATGATTGAACAATTTGATCGGTTTCCCCTCGATGATCGCCTTGGCAAAAATGAACATCGCCATGTCCGGACGGCCCCAGGGTCCGTAGACCGTAAAGAACCGGAGGCCGGTTGCGGGAATGCGATACAAATGGCTATAGGCATGCGCCATCAATTCGTTGGCTCTTTTCGATGCCGCATAGAGGCTGACCGGATGATCGACATTATCCTGCACCGAAAACGGCAATTTGGTGTTGGCGCCATATACTGAAGACGAGGATGCGAACAACAGATGCCTGCAATCATTATGCCGGCACCCTTCCAGCACATTGATGAAACCTTCGATATTTGCATCGATATAGGCGTGAGGCTGCTGCAGCGAATAGCGGACGCCCGCCTGCGCGGCGAGGTGGATGACGGCCGGAAAGCGGTGCTGCGCGAAAAGTAGGCTCGTTGCCGCGCGATCTGCCAGATCGAGCTTCACAAAACTGAAATTCGGATCGCGCTTCAATATCTCGAGGCGAGCTTCTTTCAGTTTGGGATCGTAATAGTCATTGACGACATCGAGCCCGACCACCTCGCGGCCGGCCGACAGCAGGCGCTGAGCCACATGGAAACCGATAAAGCCGGCAGCTCCGGTGACTAATACCGCATTGTCCGACATCGGTGCGCGACCGCCAGAATAACCGCATCCGCGGGTCGCAATGCCTCGAGGTCCGTTATCGACACGCCGTACTCCTGGCTAGCGTCCGCAGCACTCGCCAAGGGGTCGTGCACCTGCACCGAGAGACCGAAGGACTCCAGTTCGCGGATGATATCGACCACGCGAGAGTTGCGCGTATCCGGGACGTCCTCCTTGAAGGTCAGGCCGAGTATCGTGACAACACCTCCACTGCCCCTTCGACGAAGCAGCCCCCGAACACATTCTCGTGCAACGCGCTGACCCATGCCGTCATTGATCCGGCGCCCGGCCAGAATGACTTCGGGGTGGTAGCCCGCTTTTTCCGCGCGAAAGGTCAGATAATAGGGATCTACCCCGATGCAGTGGCCGCCGACCAGGCCGGGCTGGAATGGCAAAAAATTCCATTTGGTGCGCGCGGCTGCCAGCACGTCGCCGGTGTCGATGTTGAGTGCCTGGAAGATCAGCGACAATTCGTTCATGAACGCGATGTTGAGGTCGCGCTGGGTGTTTTCGATGACTTTCGCCGCCTCGGCGACCTTGATCGAGGGGGCGCGGTGAATGCCGGCCATCACCACAGACCCATAAACCTCCGCCACGATATCGAGGGTCTCTCGGTTCTGCGCCGAAACCACTTTCACGATCGATTCGAAGCGATGTTCCTTATCGCCGGGATTGATGCGTTCGGGCGAATATCCGACGTTGAAATCCGAGCCGGCCCTAAGCGCGGAATATTGCTCTAGGATCGGCACACAATCATCTTCCACTGCACCGGGATAGACGGTCGATTCATAGACGACAATGTCACCCTGCTTGAGGGCAGTGCCCACTAGCCGCGAGGCTTCAAACATGGCGCCGAGATCAGGCCTGCGCGCGGCATCGATCGGAGTTGGAACCGTCACGATAAAAAAATCGCATGCGCGTAGCGCCGTTGCCTCGGTGGTAAGGCTCAACGAGGCAAGCTTCAGGTCGGAAGGCTCGACCTCGCGCGTGCTATCCCGGCCTGCCTTTAGTTCCAGGATGCGGGCCTGATCGACATCGAAACCGACGACCGGGTGACCGGCGCGCGCGAAGGCTGCCGCCACCGGTAGTCCGACATAACCCAAACCGATAACCGCGATCTTACGGCGGTGTGACATCAAATGACATTCCAGCCTCTGGGGACGCCATTGACGCCGCTCCGCCGACTGTTTAGCCGCCGTGCCATAGGCACCGCAAGGGGTGAACGCCCGGGTTTATCAGGGTTATTGCCTTGGCGGCGCTAAAGCCATACCAAGGCGGGGAAGGAGCGCCTGGCGCACTCGCCTTCGATCATTTTGACCTATCAGCGAACACGGCCCGGAATGCGTCCGTTTCTTATGTTGTCGATCCGTATTCTGGTGTCGTTGGCGCTGCTTTACCTGGCGCTGCGCGGGATCAACTTTACGGTGATCCAGTTGCGCCTCAGCCAGATCAATCTCGGCTGGATTGCATTTGCCCTGGTGATCACGGTGGTTCAGATATTCATCGGCGCATTGCGCTGGCGTGAAATCTCTCAGCTGTGCCAGGCGCCGCTGACCGATTTGCAGGCCTTCCGCTACAACATGATCGGCGCGTTTTTCAATCAGACGCTGCCCTCCTCGATTGGCGGCGACGCCGTGCGGCTCTGGCTCGTCAACCGCACCGGCGCAGGTTGGCGCGCGGCGACCTATTCGATCCTGACCGATCGGGCCATCGGGCTGATCGCACTGGCCCTGATCATTGTCGCCAGCCTGCCATGGAGCTACGGCATGATCGCCGACTTTAACGGGCGCCTTGCGCTGGTGTTCGTCGACTTCGCGGCGCTTGCGGGCGGGTTGGGCTTTCTATTGCTCGGTCACCTGCCGTGGAATTGGCTGAAGACCTGGTGGCCGACCAAACATGTTCACGCCTGTTCGGTGATCGCCAACAAGGTCATTTTCGACCGGCGGAGCGGGCCAAAGATCGCCGTGCTGTCGCTCTCGATTCACGTGCTGGCTGTGGTGATCGCCTGGTGCGCCGTTCGCTCGATCGCCGCACCTGCCGATTTCGAGCAAATATTCCTGCTGATCCCGCCGATCATGCTGATTACCATGATGCCGATCTCGATCGCGGGCTGGGGGGTGCGCGAGGCGACGATGATGGTCGCGTTTGGCTACGCGGGGCTGGCCCAAACGGATGGAACGGTGGTTTCCATCTTGTTTGGCGCGGTTTCGTTCATCGTGGGCTGCATCGGAGGGTTGGTCTGGATCTTCAGCGCGGAGAAGACCAGCAAGCCAATACAGATGGCAGAATTCGACGCGAATTGATGAACAATTTCCGTTACGCGCCGGCGGGCTTGGAGAGCAGCGACAGGCAATCCAGGTCATCTAACCCCCATCCATCCGCCGTTCCGCTCAAGCGCTGAAACTTAATGTCTAGACCGGCCTCTTGTGCATATTCACGCATCAAACTGGCGGTCATATCACTTCTGTTACCGTGATTTTTCGTCCAGCTGCTGTCAGGGGCAACCGTTCCATAATTGGAGTGGTGGAGAAAAGCACTCCCACCGGGCTTGAGGACTCTGTAAAATTCTTTGACGTAATCCTGAACGACCAACTTATCGAAGTGGACCATAGAGTCCCACGAATAGCCGAATGAAATCGATCCACTCTGCACCGGCAGGGCGTTTCCGGACGTCACATGGTAGCGGAAAGTGCAGCCGTCTTTCTCCGACCCGAATCGTTGCACGCAAGCATCAATGCAGTTTTGATTCACGTCGATGACGTCGATGGATTTTGCATACCGGCGCAAATATTCAGTGTTTCTTCCGTGACCGCAGGCAAGCTCCAGCGTCGACTCAAAATTTTCGTCTTTGATGATGGGCCAGATCGTTCGTTCCCATTGAAGCGGCATGAACTCTTCGGCATGAGCAAAATACAGACCGGCTCGGTGGGCGTGTGCGCATTGCGACACGGTTACCCAACGAATAATTTCATCGATGGCTTCCGCGATGGCCGCAGGCGTCGGATTGACAGCGAGGCTCTGCAACTTGGCTCCCGCACCTTTTTCGATGTCGCTCTGAAAGAACGCAATCGTGCCCGAATCCGTTACGAGGTCATGATGATCCATCAATAATTGTGTCTGAGGCGGAAGGGAGTCAATTTTTTCCCTTGCGAGCGTTATCCAGGCCCTTGGATTACGGGGCTCTGAACGAATCGAAGGTGTCTGCATGCGCCGACGAAATTGACTAAATATCCGCCTCGGAAGAACCCTGAGCTTTGCTTCCAGAACGCTCATCTCACGACTCATTTTCATCTCCCTTGGCGCCCCAAGGCTATGGCGCGACCAGACCATATACCCACGCTCTAAGATCTAGCAACGACCGTCGGCGGCCGCCGCGCGCCACGTATCGTACCAAGCCTGAACCATCAAAATATTCCACAGCCAATAACCGTGATTGCGACGGCCGCGCAAATGTTCACCAAGCTTCTCTTCGATGCGCTTTGCGTTGAACAATCCCTGCCGCCGTAACCGATCCGGTGACAGCAGGTCGCTCGCCCATGTTTTCAGCGGTCCCCGAAGCCACTCGTCGAGCGGAATACTAAAGCCCGTCTTCGGCCGGTCGATCAAGACCTCCGGCACATGCTTATAGAGCACTTGCCTTGTCAGCCACTTACCCCGGCCGGCGCGAACCTTCATCCCCGGTGGAACCTTCGCGGCAAATTCAACCACATCCTTGTCCAGGAACGGGACCCGCGTCTCAAGGCCCACCGCCATCGCCGCCCGGTCCACTTTCTGCAAGATATCATCGGTTAGATAGCTCAGCGAGTCCGCAAGCGTCATGCGATCGAGCGGATCGAGCGCGACCGTCACCTTGTTCATCTCGTCGGTCGACCAGTCGGCGCGCTCGTCGCCCTGCAAGACCGTTTGCGACGGATCACTGTCGATCGAACAGAGCAATCGATACATATCGTCAAATGACGTCGAACCGGCGATGCGCGCCAGTTTTGCCACCTGATCCCCGGCCCGGCGGACATGCAGCCGCGACGGCAGCAGCGGCTGCGCCAGACGAGCGAGGCTGCCGGCCGGCTCCGGCGAGACCGCGTTCAATAGCGCGCTCACGACCCGCCTGAACGGCGCCGGCATCTTGCCGAACCGCGCGTCCAGTTGCCCGCCCCAGACATGCCGGTTGTAGCCGCCGAACAGCTCGTCGCCGCCATCGCCGGACAACGCCACGGTGACGTGCTGACGCGCCAGCGCGGCCACCAGATGGGTCGGAATTTGCGAGGAGTCGGCGAACGGCTCGTCATACATCCGCGGCAGCGTGGGGATCACTTCCATGGCGGTCTTCGAATCGACCTCGAGTTCGGTGTGCGAGGTGCCGAGATGAGCGGCGACCTTGCGCGCATCGTCGGCCTCGTTGAACGCGCTGTTGGCGAAACCGATCGTGAACGTCCGCACTGGCTGGCTCGCCTGCGCCTGCATCAGCGCGACGATGGTCGAGGAATCGATGCCGCCTGACAGAAACGCGCCGAGCGGCACGTCGGAAAGGCACTGGCGTTTGATCGCGATCGACAACAGCCGTTGTAGCTCCTCACTCGCTTCGGCCGCATTACCGATGCGTGCGCCCTGCGCCGCGACCACCTGCTCCCGGTGCGACCAGTAGGGAACCGGTTGCGGCATCGATCCGGGCAACGCATCGGCGGCAAACGTCACAAAAGATGCAGATGGAATCTTCTTGATAGGCGACCACTCCGGATGGACCGCCAGCGCTTTCAGTTCCGACGCGAATACGAGATCGCGGCCGCACCATCCATAGGACAACGGCTTCTCGCCGAAGCGATCGCGGCACAGCGCAAGCGCTTGCTCCTTCTCGTCCCACAGCGCGAAGGCGAACATACCGATGAAACGCTGCAGCGCGCCCGCCACCCCCCAATGCCGGACGGCATACAACAGCGTCTCCGTATCGGAGTGCCCGCGCCAGTTCGGGCCGGCTCCGCTTGCCTCGAGCTCGCTGCGAATATCGAGGTGATTATAGATCTCGCCGTTGAAAGTGACCGTGAAGCGCCCGCAGTCGCTGTGCATCGGCTGGGCGCCGGCTTCGGAGAGATCGAGAATCGACAATCGGCGATGGCCGAAAGCAATGCCGGCGGGAGCATTGGTCCAGACGCCGCCGGCATCGGGGCCGCGATGGGTAAGCGCGTCCGCCATTCGCTTCGCTGCAAATCCTGCCATTGTTGCGCGACTGAGAGCGGCACGGGCTTCAGCCTGTGCTGCTGCATCAACCGATTGAGACCGAGCCCGATCGTCGCGATGTCCACCGCGCTTTTAAGCAGATGGATACCGATCCCGGTCAGTGCAGGCAGAAATTCGGTTGAACGCCGCCCATAACGCCATAGTGACCCAATGAAGGCTCGACGCCCAGCCACAAGCTTTTTGAGAGCAAGTCGATTTTGACGATAGCCCAAGAGAACGGTCTCCAGCGCACCAAACTTGCTGTGTCGAAAGGTCCGCAACAGCAGATCCTGGTCTTCCGCATACATTAGTTCGGAATCATATGGATTGTCGCGGAACCAGGCCGTGCGTCCGCACCACGTTGGATGCGGGAATGGAAAGCCCTGAAAGGGTTGCGCGGTAATTTCTTGGTGGGTCAGTCCGATCGGCAGTTCGCCGACGAGCTTCGCATCGCCAGTGAACACCACAGCCTCACACCCGAGAAGATCGAGATCCAGGTCCTGCTGCAATCGCGTGACCTGACGCGCCAGCCGCTCTGGAAAGCAGATGTCATCGGAGTCCATACGAGCAATGAATTCCCCTCTGCATAGAGAGACGGCCTGATTGAGCCGCGTCGCAAGCCCGGAAGAGGAAGCTTCGCGGAATAGGCGAATCCGGCCGTCGTTAAATCCATCGACGATCGAACTACTTTGGTCGGAGGAACCATCGTCGATGATAATGAATTCCCAATCCTGCAGCGTCTGAAGCTGCACCGATCGAACGGCCGCGCCCACGGTGACTGCACTGTTACGCATTGACATGATGATCGAAACAAGGGGTGCGCGCGATGCGGTGCTCATTCCGGCACACATCCACGCAGATCTGCCGCAATCACCGGCATTATACGGCGAGAGTCCCAATTAGCGCGATAGATAGGCACTTTCGCCGGCTCATCGGCACAACATGACCCTATACGATCAATGAAAGCATGTCGTAATGATGAAGCTATTTCCGCAGCTATCGAGTGCTTGCTTAAGACAACCGAGACCGAGCTTGGATCAGATCGTCGCAAGCAATGTCATGCCCGGTAATCCGAGGCCCGACTTTATGATCTTGAAGCGCGATGGAAAGCGTCTCATAACCTCATCGATCGCGAGCGCGGGTCCGACATTATAATTCGATTCCGCGGATTGAAAGAACGTGTCATGCGCGAGTACGCTGGCATCCGGAATCGCCGAAAAGATCTCGCTCAGTTCATCGCGAACGGATTCGAAGGCGTGATCGCCATCGACAAAAAACAACGACCGCTTCGGCTCTCCAAGCTTGCGCCATAACTCAAGTGCCACCTTGACACCGTCTCCTCGGTGCAGGTGGACCTTGTCTAAACCGCGGACCAGACGACCATGCTCCTGACCGGGGTGTTCGACGTGAGTTGCGTCCGCCGGCAGGTCGATCGAATGGATTTCATAACCGAGGTTGAACGCGTTGGCGCATTCGAAAAAAATGCGGGCGGAGACACCGATATGTGTGCCCCAATCAAACACCACTGACGGTTTCAGCCGACAGGCCGCGGCTGTCATGAGCAGCAACCCATCGCGCGCCGCGCCTGGCGACGAAATCTGCCGAGTATCGAACGCGCAGTTACCAGCGACACCGAGAAACTCCAGTTGGAAATCAGAAATTCAGCTTGGTCGAATTACTACAACAGAATCCAATCAGGTGGATAGAGATCGCAGGTATTGCGCTGGCGGAGTTCGCCGGGAGTAAACCAGGCCCGCGGTGCGACAACGATCTTTTCGGTGGATGGATTGAGCCACGCACCCCACCAGCTGAACGAGCTATTGGCGATGATCTGATGGCGGCACCGGGCCATTAGCGCCATATCCTCCCACGGCTTGTCAGGATCGCCGCGCACATGGACAAGATTGTCCTGCGGTACAAAATCAAATACCGCCTCCGCGTCGTCCGGATCATCGGAAAAGACAAATATTGTTATCTTCGAGTCCAGCATACCCTGGAGGACACTCAACGCCTTCTTGTAATACGCGGCACTCAACGATCCATGGACGCGCGCGGTTTCGGCTGATTTGACATAATCGCCTCGGCGGATGTGAACGGATACTGGCATGTCGGCGCGCGCGATCATATCCGCAATGGCCTGCGCCCGGGGCCCAAGCGGCTCACGCGGCCGGAAATAATCCCGCAACTTGTCGGCGATTTCGCTGAAATAGCGTTCACTCTGGAAATATCCAAAGAGCGACACGTTATCGCCGAGTTCAAAGAAATCAGGGTCGAACTGAAAATGGGGCTCCGAATAGGTACCTGACGCTTGGGGTAGCTTGTCCAGCCCGCGACGGGTCATGAACCGATCTAGGCGGTTTCGCCATCGTATGGCGGCAAAATCCTTTGTCTGCACCAACTCGCTTCGAGGACATTTGTCTGTTGATGCATCGACTTCGGGGATTTGGAACCGATCCAGCAGAAATGAGCGGAGCGCATAGGTGCGGAAGGAACTTTCATCAATGACAAGTTCGACGCCATGTCGACATGCCAACGATTTGGCCGCCGCATACTGAAACATCTGGTTCCCCAGACCGCCTAATATCGAAACAGTTATCACTGGCTCGACCGACCTGCCCTTAGTAGCCGCTGCCGGTCATGGCAGCAACCGCAGCTCTGACGCCGGTTTCCAGATCGATTTGCGGATGCCATCCCAACTCCGCGCGCATTAGCTCGGAGTTTCCGACCAGCCATGGCTCGTCATCCTTGCGCATCGCAATTTCACCGAATCCGAGCAAATTGGGGTCGGCGTTCATGGCGCCTGCAACCAGTTGCGCGAAGCGGCGAACCGAATGTCCATCACCTGTCGAGACATTCCAAGTCGCGACGGCGCCATGATCGCGAATGTGATGATCCGCCCGCAACAGCGCTTCGACCACGTCGTCGATATAGACGAAGTCGAGAATCTGTGTACCTGAGGAAATCGCAACGCGCTGTCTTTGCTTCAGGCCGGATACTAGCGCCGGCAGCAGCCGATGAGGCGCTTCACCCGATCCATAGACTTTGAAGAGCCGCAGGATTCGCAAGCCGGCTCCTATCTCCTTCGCTACCGCGCTGGCTAGGAGGCCCCCTGCGGCTTTGGACGACCCATAAAGCTTATATGGTTCTAGCGGTGAGAGCTCGGTAAGCGGCTCACTTGATGCAGGCTTCATGTATTCCGAAAACGTTCCGGAGATCACGAGGCGTGATTTCCATTCGTGGCAGAGACGCACCAGCGCCGCTGGCAGCGCGACATTGATCTCGATCATACGATCGATGTCGCGATTGTGGGGGCGAACTCCATATGCCGCGAGGTGAAATACACTCTCGTAGCCGGATCCGGAAAGCGATCGCTGCAGTCCCGCTTCACACCAATCATCACACAATACTTTGCTTAACCTACCCTGCCACCGATCTGGCAGCACACTGTCGGGGCGAATCAACACCGTCACGATGACGCCATCGGCGAGCAGCCGGTCCACGAGATGACATCCAATGAACCCGCCGGCTCCAGTTACAAGGGCACTACGAATGGGCATGGACCGCGATACTTTCACGATATTGGTCGATCTGCTGAACAGTCAGTTGCTTCGCCTGGGCGGGCCGAGCGCTGAACCCGTGGTACCAATCCGCCGTCAGCTGCACCGTTTGTTCGAAGGTGAGAGCCGGACACCAGCGCAGCAATGCGCGGGCCTTGGTGCTGTCAAGATGCAGGAAACGGGTCTCGGGAAAGCCACCCTCCGCATAGACGATCTCCGGACGCTGCCACGCCATGCTCAACCGCTCGACTAATAATCGCACCGGTTTTGCGTCGTCGGGCGCAGGCCCAAAATTCCAATTGTCAGCAGCGATCGGGTCTCCTTCAAGCAGACGGCCGGCCAGCACTAGATAACCATGAATGAGCGCCATGACGTGCTGCCAT
>WNFI01112132.1_pt1 | contig 10249 bp, 17 predicted proteins | sample 5400471 | NCBI WGS metagenome assembly WNFI01 (sample SAMN13153348, study PRJNA577476) | soil metagenome | isolation source: 100 cm saprolite on Douglas fir-dominated hillslope | place: USA:California | collected 2013-09-17 | reverse complement strand
CTGACAGATGAATCCAGGTAAGACACGATGAAAAGATGATCCTTTATAGTGCATCTTCCTCTTGTGAAAACGCCCGTTCCCGAGAATCTCTCCCGTGCATAATGCTATGAAATTATCACAGGTGAAAGGGACCTGGTCTCGAAACAAAGTGACCTCTATTCGACCAAGCTACTTTCGGGTGAAGAAACAGAAACATTGAATAGTAGCAAGAGAAAAGATCCATGTCGTAAGGATCAATGGCCAGAGAGAGACGGAATTCTCACAGGAATATCGTCTTGAGAAACATCTAGGAAAGCCACTGGACGCTCTTCTGGGGAGTGAGTTTTAACGTGCGCCGCGCCAAGAGGAGACTCTCTTGGTCGATCCAAGATTTTGGCCACTGGCTGAGCAGGAGCGGAAGACATTTAGATAGAATATGCGACAAGATCACTTAAATATCTGGTCTGGAAATGGAGCCAACACCAAAGACTAAAGGATCAACATTTAGCAGACGCCACAAATTTCTTTTGTGAGTTTTGTTTGCCTCTGTGTATCAATCGGCAATTCCCTAGCAACATCCCGCCACACACGTCCGGTTCCCACGCGACCGCGGGGTAACAAATCATCATCACCATCATCATCGTCCGGTTGTGCCTCACGAGACTCCCATATTATGTATCTGGGAGGTATAATTGAATCTAGACCAACCCTATCAGAAAAGAGGGTAAAAATATTGGTATCTGGATGTTGGCACTTGACTGTTCATGTTAGAAGTACTGGCTGTGAGTCAGGCTATCGCTGACACTTGAGGCCAAAGCCACCGACCAGGTGGCGGGGATATTAGTTTCCCTTTGTCACTTGTGCTCTGGAGAGTGAGAGCAATGCTTTGGCATTTGCATAACGACCCTCTCGAGAGTGCCGCTTAAACTCCTTTTTTCCCTTTTTGTTGCTTGCCATATTATATATATATGTGGCTACGTGTACGCTAGTTGGTTGGGAGCACATCCATCTAACGAAGGATGCCTTGCACTCAGTTCAACAGATCGCCCAACCTTTCACAGTTCAGTCTCTCGAAAGGGCATAGACATTCTTGGGGGATGACAGACTCAATCGGGCTGGCAGACAAAGCACGGAGCTGAGTGGAATGCAGCAGAGATGCCCGAACTGCTCGCCACGCGCACACGGTAAAATGCTTAGTTGGATTGAGAAGCTCCTGGGCCTCGAAATCGACTCAATCACAAATGAATATAAGGACTGTCCACACATCCAGCCATATTACTACGACATACGTGATCAAATTCTGCAATTTGAAGAGTTGGTCTTGGTTTATCGGATCATCTCTTGATCATTACATCCAGCCAATGGTAAACACATGACGGAGTCATTGGTGTTACAGACAGAAAGGAACCCAATCGAAGCTGTAGATTACATCGGAAATGAACAGCCGAGGAAAGTGAGGAGCAAGGGAGCACCGGGACACTATTAGCACATACGGTATAACGAAGTCGCTGGGAAGAGGGAGAAATAAATAGCATCGATCAATAAACCTGGCGCTCTAAACTCTCCGTTTCGCGAATACTTTGTTTAACAGATTGAGGACTTTAGGCACATTTAACTGGACGTATTCGAGATCAAGAAGATGCTTGTTCTCTTTTTGCTAGTGTAGGAATTGTCGTTTAGTGTGGTGGTCACCCAGATCACCCCAAGAATAGCGGACCTTCTCTAGTAAGTCATCAATCTTAAGGTCCATTTCCAGAATGGCCTTGTCCCGTCCTTTGTAATGAAGAGCGATGATGAAGGTTCCAGGAGAGGGTGATGTGATGTTGAAGTAAATGTTAGGCCGACTGTAACAATAGCCGTCAGCATATGCTTCTGGACGAAAAACATGCTCTCAAACCGATTATCGGGAACGTTGCTCTCCACAATAACTCCATCCTTCTCGAGTTGAGCATGTGTGAAACGATATGGCCCCTGAACAGTCGTTTTGGGCATTTTCTTCTCTTTCCCGTTAATGCCGACAACTCCAACACCAACAGAACCTGCACCTCTTTCCTTATTGCTCGCAGTGAGACGGGAGTTCTGCAGATAGGCTTTGTACTGCTCCAGCTGTGACCTCAGCCAGGCATTGTGATCGCAGATCGTCTTGTACACGGCCTCGAGAGACCGCGTCTCCATTAATACCTTCTCACGCAAATTACCCAGGTGGGTTAGCTCCGCTGCAACTTCCTCGCACATGAGCTTGTAGCCGTCCTCGCGAGTGACCACGCCTGCCTCTTCCAGCTCCCGGAGCATCTCCTTGACTTTGATGCCTTTGCGAACGAGGATGGCGTCCTTCGTGGTTGCAGCGCGTTCGGCCAGCGCAGGCAGATTTATCGGACGTTTATCAGCGGCATGCGGAATAGAACGGATGAGTTGCACGAAGATCGACTTCGTCTCCATATACAGAATGTCGTTTTGTGTGAGATTGTTATCCGTCATTAGGGACGCTGCTAGATCCTGAACGGTCGTTTCCCAGCGACTGTACAGGAGAAGTTCAATTTGACGGTTCTCCTTCCGAGGCACCTGAGGTGGAGCAGGACCAAGCTCGTCCACGAGAACTCGGAGGTGGGATTTCTCGTTTGGTGCCTAACGCGACAAACAACTAGGTTCAGATTTACAAGAACTTATCAAACAGTCACCCACCAACGCCTCAATATGTTGCAGAACGAGTGAGTGTGTGTTGTAAAGCTCATTCATAGTGATGCTGATCGTAAGATCTTTCTTTGAGAGTGCCATGTACTGATCGAGCTCTAGCGATTCATAGAAATCGCCAACATCACACAGACTGTTGAGGAACTGATTGATTCGCGATTTGTTGTTCTCTACGAATGGGTTGAGAGTAATCATGTACTGCTCCTTGGCATATGATGGCTTATTTGCAAGATTTTGCAACATCTTCGCAATCTGCATGATTTGGTGATGCCAAGTGAGGGTGGTGTCAAAACGAACACCCAAAGGAAATCATACCAATGTCAGTGTTCGCCTGGGGTACTTAGCAGGAGCTCCATCGACTAGCATATAGGCTTGCGGGGTGACAATTGCAGGGTTGATGAACCGGAGAAAGAAGAAACCCCCGATGAGGGAGCAAATTGCATAATCAGAAGCATCAGGATACTTTCGCTTGGAGTTCTTTAGTACGAGAGTTGCATAAGCAGAAGTGGGTGATTCACACCTTCGTCAAACTCCGAATCTGCTTGCATATCCATCGTATCCCATAGGGCACGGACTCAAGGCTTTCCATGATAGTCAAAAGAAAACTATTTGCTATTTCCATCAACATGGTCAAACGTGGGGCAATAATAGCTTGGACGTCGGGATTAGCCGCTGCAACTTCAGGTGGCACGCCACGAGGGAGATTAGGAGGAAGAGTTCCGGCTTCCTCTTCAATTTGATGTATCATCTGCTCGTAAACCTAAGCAACACCTGCATTAGCATCTGCGGAAACGGAGTGGGTCAATTCGCTCGAACCTTGAGTGGGTTAATCTCGAGATTCAGATCCTTATGTTCAATCAAACTATTGATACGGTCGGCAAGGACACTCTTCAAGTAGCTTTGCCCTGGGCCCCGCCGTGTATACGTCGTCATCATACGAGATACAGGGGTATTTGCCCGAAGCAATGATCCAAACTCGGTTGCAGTCTCAAACTGAGCCGCGAGAACAGCCTGTTGAAAGCTTCATGCGGTTCGCTTCGTAAATTACATTTCTCCGACCCACCTGGAACATAGATAGCAGGAGATGTTCTTCTCGGCTCTCATATTGGTTACCATAGAGCGTAAACATGACCGTCTGCAGAAGTGTATCGATCTCTGTCAAACTGACAAGGCGGCAGAGAGTTGCGATGTGTCGGGGTTCGCCTTGAAGCAGAAAGAAGAGATTGGAATATTGCTGAAATATATGTTCGAATCGCATGTACTCATAGGCAGCAGTGAACGAACCTGTATTTTTCGATCATCGGGGTATGCGCCCTCAGTAGGGTCAACATCCTCCAGGTGTCTTTCCACTTCTTGACGCTTTCGAATATCGTAAGTATTGTCGTCGTAGGTCGATAATGACTACCAACCTCATCGAGAGCCATTCGATTTTGGATTAGGAGCGCTATCCTAGTGTCCAGATAACGGACGTCCCTATCAAGGACAAAGTTCTTCTTCGATTGCGCAGAGATTCTCGTCTTCAGTTCACGAAGTCGTTTCTGCGCTGTACAGAGACAGCAACAAGTGATATCAAGTAAAGTATAAAGGATTGTAGCATTGAATCGTTACATACCTCGTGCAAGATCATCCTCTACCTCCACGTCCTGCTCGGCCGCCATACTGAACAGCGCGGTTACCGAATAACGGTTCGTGTTGCGATTATTCGTGAGTCGCTTCGACATTGCCGCTGACTGCTCCTGTGCATAAGACATCGGAGAATGTGTGGTAAACTGTTGGGAAAGGTATCAAATATGAAAGAATGTGGTTGGTATACACCAAATGCACTACTGGAATCGATGGATACGGAGGAGAGAAAAGCAATGTTACAGTGTAACAACGCTAGCGGAGACGCGCGTCACAGCTGAGGGGGAGCTTAGAGCCTGTCGCTACAGGATTGTCGTAGTCGTCGATGTCGTGCAGGGTTTGCTTTCAGAAGAGAGAAAAGTTCAGAATAGCAATCGAATACTGCCTTCAACCACTGAATATGAAGGCAATCACCGAAAGCGTCAACTCAATTACGAAGATGTTCGTATTCTTTAATCCCTGCCTGCCAGAATTAGCCGTTTGGGACCTGTCTTGTATTCTGCATTTCTAAATCTAGGCCAGCCGCCTTCAAGCCTTCCACTGACACTAGAGCCCGTCTGTGATGCATCAAGTTCATGTTCACCTCATTCTTCATGCTCGCTTCCCCAACAGGGATCGCATTACCTGGATCGATCCTCTGAGGACAAGCGTCTTATATTGGGCCTGTAGACAGATTTACGTGACGTGATTAGCCTCAAGCTTGGATAGACTAGCTACCAGCCTATTCATGGAGGGTTGCGCTATGAAGGGACAGGGTAATGGAGTTGGTCTGGGGGAGCGTGTCGTGGATGGGAAAGATAGGCCGAAGCTCGATCGATCCTCGGGGAACTTTGGACACAGATCAGGATAAGAACATCAGTATTCTGGAATCTGTGCGTGTATAGGCGTCCCTGAATTCTGTATCTCGCGTTCTTCACCAAGAGCAGGAGTTAATAGCGGCTATTGGTTAGCAAGTCCATGTACAAACAATAGAGATGGTGGAGGTCTCTTTGGGAGACGAGACACTAGGCGCAACAACTCGTCCCTCCGGTTACATTATTTCGGGGTGAGAACAACCGGACTGGCACGAAACACTACATTGGGAACCGTTAGCACCGAGGTTCAGAGTAACACGATGGCAGGCCCCGCAACACATCCGAGGCTAATAAACCGAACTCACTCTCAAGGCGCGGAGCAGGAATGTCAAGCAACTTGTTTGGATTTCTTTTTCTTAATTGGTGTCTTCTTGGGGTATCTGGCGACAAGGAGGTGACAGAGGGAGGACCAGGAGATAACAGTGTCTCATTCCCTCTATGAGCTCTCTCCTTTATACGCTGTGTACTGGGCTTCGGCTCTTCTCGCGAAACTCTTGATGCTTCCGCCTTGAATTTGACTGGAGCTGACACTCGTGAGCCTGATGGCAGTGCTATGTGTTCTGGCACCTCGATTAAGCACTCAATCAACCAACTATGGGACCACACGATAAACGGCCTGACGAAATTCGCAGGTTGCACACGAACCGAATACCCGAACGACGTTCGTCAATCCATTCATTCACAGCCGATCTGAAATCATTCAGCTCCACGGCTTCTTTGTTGTAGAACTACACGGTCATAATCATGAGTTTGAACCATAGATGAAATCTAAATTACTCACGTGTATGTTTTTTTCTAATCCCCTCTTGATCTCAACGTAAGCCTGGTAGGCTTTACTCAGTGATCTCAGCATCTCCTCGCGTTCTTTGATTGCAGGATCCTCCTTCCTGGAACTCAAGAAGCGCTCGTTTGTTTCCTAGGAAAGTCATCTAATGGAGTTCTAATTGGCACTAAATCATCACGACCTTACCTCTATCTGGACTAACATCCCTTCCTGAGCTACCGCGTTCTCCTCTAAATCGTCCTTAAACCGGTCATACTTGAGCAAACCCTCATTCACAACATCTTCGAAAACTTCAGGTCCGATCTGGGTCCAACCATCGAATGTCGTCGCTTTCCGCAATACGTTGGGTTTGATATCCTCCATCGATGCAAGTCGTTTTGCCCGAGATATTATAGAGTCACGCGCATCCTTCATCTCATCCAGCTGTTCAAGCAACTGACGAAGTCTGCGAGCCTGTACTCTGGTTTCGGAATGTTGGCGTGTGCTTCCAGAGCGAGCATTAACATCGACTCGGATGGTAGACTGAGGCACCTTTCCCTCCAGATCTGCCTACGGTCATACCTCAGACGAGTCCTCATGAATTCAGAGTAAAGCGACCAACCTCATCTCTCGCCAGTAAATTTATGTAATCCTCCCATTCTTCCCATTCTTCTATGAGATTACGGTCACTCTCTGTGGCCTGTGTCAATGAGTCGTTCTCGGATTGCGCACGCTGAGTGAGTGCACGATTCGCTTCTTCCGATGATGGCCTGGTCCACCTATCATGCTCTTCGTAGGCAGTACGAAGCTCCTCATCTTCTTCTGCCTCTTTATCGAGAGCATCATAAGCCTACGGGTTGTACAACTTGTCTTCTTGCAGATCAGGAGGGGTGTTGAGTTAACTAACCTCATCAAGAATCTCACGGCAGCTATTAGCCAGCATTCGTGAGTCGCCAAGCATCTTCATTATCCTATCCGGACCATTTTCAGACCTCACTTTTCCGGCTTGCTGGAGCAGACTAGGTGGTAGGCCAACTGGCTGGGAAAGAGCATCCAGGGATACTGGAAGATTGAGTGCATTCAACTTTCTGCGCAATGAATCACCATCATCATAATTGAATATAGATGTCATTTGATTGTTTAGTTACTCACTTCATGGCCACGAGATCGTACTCGTGCTGCAGGCCAACAAGCTCATCATCTATGTAAGTATCTCGCCGGTTCTTGAATACGTCTGTAGTATGGGACTCAGTAAATGGATACTCCAGTGAAGGCTGGGAAGCCTCACCGCATGCCCTTCGAATACCCCAACCTTCTAGCCCACCGAAAATTGCAGTCCTTGACCCGGTACCACCGATAACTGAAGCCGGATTGCTGAGTTGTAAAATGATACTCTCCATGACGACAGCGTGGCCGGGAATTGCAGGAACAGCTGATGAAGGTAAAACGTCCTGGTGAAAAATCATATCATTCAGATGAGATACGTCTCTGAGGCCAGCAGTGATTCTGTCATTCAGCGACTAAAATCCATCCGTTTAGCTGTCATCAATAAAGACGAAGAGACTGGCCCAATGAAATTACTTTTGCATCACTCAAAACCTCTCGCGATGCTTTCCCTTTGCTTGCAGAATCCATCGCGAGCTTTGACTCCAGTGAGGCGATCTCTAACCGAGATATCTGCATCCCATATCTGCGAACAAGCACTTAAAAGAGTTGTGGGTATCTTCACGATAGAATGACTGACTTCTCATCTACACCTTGATCCACACTTAGCCTATACTGCGCGACGGCGGTGAAATGGTGGGCTTTGCATCTTAAGTGAGCGACGACGTTCTGTGCATCCCTCATCCTCATCAAATGATAACTCCCCACCACAATGTATAACATACCTTAGGTAGGTAGGAAGAAAGACACGTATCACGATCAATGGGCTCTAGACATTCAGAGTAGAATTTTGAAGCCTAAAGAAAACCGGGTCTAACTCTCATTGAACGCCAATGAGTTGTTGTCCCACCTGTACAGCAAGCTTGGCCTGGATCCCATTCTTCATCTGAGCCAGACGAGCTTTTTGCCAGGCACACTCCTGCGCTTCAGCCATCATGACGCCACGAAGAAACTTCAGGAAGCCATCATCGAAATCAAGGGGCATCTCTAGGCCAGCATTCTCTAAAGACTTCCGAAGAGGTGAGATGACGTTGTCAAATAGGTACGATATGGTCCCTGCCCCTTTCTTCATCACTCAATGGAAACTTAGCACCACTACTTGCAAGGAGGACTACGTCACATACCGCGAAATGTGTGACTGCGCGTTTTATCCCTTCTTCGGATACTCGATCTTCACATGTCCCTAGCTGACAGAAAAGGCAGGCCAAGTTCAGAAGAATAGAGGCGCGTTCATAGTGCAGATTTGAAAGTGCCACAGGAGAACCTGTAACAAACATTTGTTCATAGGAGAAGGATAATCCAACCTACCGGCAGGACTAATGAAGACGCGATCAGAAAAGAAAACACGAAATATCATACATCTGGAGGGAGCTTCGTGAGAAGAAAGACGAGCTGGGCATGATAGCTACTCGATAGGGGAAGGTCAACTGATGTTGCGTCGAGTAACACGCAATATGCACCACTTGCCTTAATAAATGTGGTATCGTATCCTCATGAACATCCATCTGTACGGTTTCCTTTCGTTGTGATTCCCATTCAGATATGTCCCACTCGAAGGCTTCCGGGTGCGTTTCAGGGTGCTTCTGGTTGATGTATGTTCTCAGCGCTTGTCGAATCGGAGACTGCGACGTTCGTCGCAGAGGAACATTCAACAAATTATGTGACATGATGGATCAGTTATGACTTGAGAAAAAGGCCACGAAGCAACTTAATGAGGCCGAGGACAGGGAGCAGCGTTGTTATATGACGAACACTGACATTTGGAAATCGAACCGGTCGGTCCCGAGAGTGATTCAACTTGCTGGTTTATTTTCCGCTACCTCGAGCTACGATGGCCGAAGTGAAAAAAGATGCAGATGGTTTTATTGTATCAACCGGAAGCGGTGGGCAGGGATTCATATTCACTTCCTAGAAGGTATTTACTCATCACTGGGGAACCTTTAGACTCGAAAGAGCAAACCAAATCCGATGCGGGTCAATCGGAGCCCAAAACGGGCGAACAGGCCGATACACAAGCTGAGGCTGCCCAGCCAACAAGTGGTAAGTTCTTAGACTAACTGAATAAACCCCTCGCCCCAGGCTCTGACGAATCTTTACCATGCTTCAGCAACTGATTTACTCAAGTCATCCTATGAAGTCACCGTAAGTGGATTTGACAAGCTCTCTCGCGCGTACTTGCGATCGAACAACAGGAATATAGGTCACACTCGCCGATCAGCAAGCCGATCCTAATTCGCCGCTGTACAGCGCAAAGACTTTCGAGGAGTTGGGCTTGTAAGTAATTTGATCGAGTTTTCTTTTCTTTTCTTTTTTTTTGTGGGTTCTACGTGGATACTCAATCGACGTGTTACAATCCATAGACATGAAGACTTGCTGAAAGGGATATACGCCATGAAGTTCCAGAAGCCTTCGAAAATCCAGGAACGCGCGCTACCACTACTGCTTCAGAATCCGTACGCTCCAATCCGCATGACTCATCCACGGGGTCTAACAGCTGCAATGTTAGTCCACGGAATATGATTGGTCAATCGCAATCTGGGACTGGAAAGACAGCTGCATTCGTATTGGCAATGCTAAGTCGGATAGATTACGACAAGGAGGCAACGCAAGTCCGTCCATTCATGTGCTTTGACTTCCAGCATACCAACCCACATGACGATCTTTTCCACTCAGGCCATATGCATTGCGCCATCCCGAGAGCTGGCACGTCAAATCATGCAGGTCATTACTACCATGGCTGCATTCACAAAAGCTACCACTGGCTACGCCATTCAAGGATCCGTTGTGAAGGGGGCCACTCTGAATCAGCACATCATCGTTGCTACACCTGGCACCCTATTAAATGCCATTTTGAAGAAACAGGTCGACACAAGTCAGGTGAAGATTTTCGTGGCTGACGAAGCCGACAACATGTTGGATCAGCAAGGACTAGGAGACCAGACTCTAAGAGTGAAGAAGTGAGTTGGAGACGAACGTTTCGTGCTTTCTCTTCACGAAATCTCTCTTTACTCATGACCATGTGACACCCCCCTTCAACTAGCCAAGTACCTCGCGACTGCCAAATCGTCCTCTTCTCCGCCACCTTCCCTGAACACGTACGCAAATTTGCCAATAAGTTTGCTCCTGCTTCAAACGAAATACGATTACGTCAAGAAGAGTTGTCCGTAGAGGGCAT
>WNFI01402219.1_pt1 | contig 10250 bp, 16 predicted proteins | sample 5400471 | NCBI WGS metagenome assembly WNFI01 (sample SAMN13153348, study PRJNA577476) | soil metagenome | isolation source: 100 cm saprolite on Douglas fir-dominated hillslope | place: USA:California | collected 2013-09-17 | reverse complement strand
GCTCAGCGATCAACCATCTGTGGTGAGGTCAACGCTGCTCAACTTCATGCATCTCCACAACAAACAATCGACGCACTAAGTAGCACCCTTGAAGCGTTCAGATTGTTCGATTTGGAGCCAGGAGCACATCTTGCACAGGTAGACTCTTTGTCTCAACACCCAAGTATTTCACCATATGGGGACTTTATTCGAAAATATCCAGAACAGCTTCCGTTGTCAGCTCCAACACTCAGGATGCTTATGGAAGCAACTTGTTTGCAGCCACTACTGGCACATGCACAAATCCTATCATCCTCACTTCTTGATCTCTTTCTCTCTGATCTTGACTTCCTCTCCCATGTGGATCTTCTCCGCCGCTTCTTACTGATGGGGGACCCGTCTTTTGCGTCAAGATTACGTTGTGCCTTATTCATTGAGGAAAAAGATGACGGAAACTCAACAGGACGTCTTCGGTCGCGAAGTCGCAGTAGGTCCAACAGAAGCAAGCGTAAAGGCGCTTGGGGCGTCGGTCTCAACCCACATTTGAATGACCGAGGGACTTGGCCCCCAGGCGGTTCTGAGCTTGCATTTTCGTTGCGACGAGTGGTTGTAGACACTTTAGATGAGGCCAGATTGGAAGCTGAAGACGGCGAAAGGAAGACAGGTGGCGGCCGGAAAAGAGACTTGATCTGGAACGAGGGAGAGTGGCGATTGGGCTTCGTAATTCGGCCAGTCGAAGATGATCAGAATGAGCCGAGCTGGCTAGATCCAACCAGTAAGTCTGGTCCATCTCTCACCAATCTCTCGGCATTGACGTTGTGCCTGACGTGCCCTAGCCGTGCATGCCCTGGACTTCTTGGATATGGACTACAAGTCCCCAGAAACCTTGTTAACATTATTGAGTCCAGAGTTGCTCGAAAAGTACAAGCGTGTATTTGCTTTCTTACTGAAGCTGCTACGAGGTCTGCTGGTTTATCCAAATAATACTTGGATGCTCACCTATATCTTTCCTAGTCGACACCGTGTGCAGAATGCTCTATCGTTTCACCCGCAGTATGAGTTCGAATTCTTTTAGCTCTCACACGGCGCGATTGGCCCTGTACACGTTCACCTTCGAATCACAGTCATTCGTTAGCTCGTTTATGTCTTATGTAGAAGACTGTGCAATAGGGTGTCGCCATAATGCTTTCACCGAGCGCCTCTCAAAGCTTATCCATGGGGTTCCCGATACACATCCCCAGCATCGATCGGTGGATAATGACTATGACGATGGTGCTTCCGAGGACTTGTCCGATATCTTCTCCGCCCTAGCGTACCATATGAAGACAATGGATGACATACTGGAGGCGTGTCTACTCAAGGCGAGACACCGAACTGTTGCCGGTGTCGTGGTGGAAGAGTGCTTGCAGGTCATACTTGATTTCGGACAGCTAGTCTCTGACGTCGCCGAAGACCAACTGGCGGCAGAAATCAGCGAACAGCGACTGTATAAGCTGCATCGGAAATTCCGTGGATCACTTAGGAGATTGGTAAGATCATTCTTCAAGCAGTAACCTGATAGTTTGACGCTAAATATTGGCCTTGTTCACGGAAGCTCGATGCGCTCAAGCTGCTTGTCGAACGCGGTCAAGGGAAGTTAGCTGGTCAGACCGGTCTAGACATGCGTATTGACGGGATCTCCAAGCGGGATCAAGAGTTGATTGCACGGTACTCAAATATGCGGGGCGACTCGAGGTCGTTCCGCGAACTGCTAGTACGACTCGATGTTGCCGGTTGGTACGCAGCTGCAGAGGATTGATGCAGGGCTCCAGCCTTCACCCTGACGCGTGGCCACACAGCTGATCTTGTGAGGGGTGATTTTCTGGTGTTCATTATTATATTTTATTCATATATATGCATGGACCCGTGCGCAATTGCGACCTGATCAAGAGAGATTGAAGTTCCGGAGAAATAATATACATCATTATGGAGTACTAACGTCACTAAAAGCGACAAAAACAAGGCCAAATTCATATAAATCTAAGCCTAATTGGAGCATCCCTCGTCTCTAATGTAATACTACTCTCGGGTGGCCCCTTGCGGAGTCCCCAATACCAGGAGCCTTCTGCATAACCATTCCTACCAGAACATTCAAGTTGCGGAACCCGGCCCAGGCCTGAGGGATCTTCCCGAGGACCAAGGTCGAACTTGGCTATCGATGGAGCGGCGTTTGTTGTAAGCATTTTGAATACGCCTTCAAATGCGCGGTACACAGCGGCGCTGATGGCGGCATTTGTGGTGCTGACTTTGAGGGAGATTAATGACTGCGCAGGGACTTCGGCGATACGAGTGTTGACTTCTGCATTCGTGGTCGCTACATCAAGGTCAAAAACAGCTTCTTTCGGCCAGGAGCTACTGTTAGCCCCGATAGAGTGTAAAACCATTGAAGTGTCAATGAATCTGGGATCCAGTCATGAATTTAATCAGGGATTCCTTTCGGCGATAAGCAAAGTGACGGACCCGTTGGTAGTGTAAGCACTTAACCTCGTAGCTTGCGTGTTTACAGGCTCGTTGAGTAAGTTGATCTCAGCATGAATTGGGGCATTAGAAGTCTTCAGAGAGAGAGAGCCATCCGTAAAGAAGCGCCCATATATACGGTCGTTCGTTGTATGCACAGAAATGTCGTGCGCCCTGAGTGACTAACGAACCATGTGTCAAAAGTGCATTTCGCGCTCATATTGATGGGATACACACCTCTGCAAACACTCTCGAGTTAGATCCAAAAATAGTAACCGCATCGAGCTCGCTATGACTCAGATTCCGAAGCATATGCCCAAAGTTAGGTAACGTCGTGTCAAACCGTTTGATAGGAGATGATGTGTCAATTGGCAACAAAACTTTGACATGAAAGCTAAGCATCCGGCGGTCCGCAGGTAGCCAGCGCCATTGTTTTCGAGGAGTCTGGGAAACTAGGTTCAAACTCGAGAATTGACATCTGTCAGCGAGGATGGACCCACGAAGATGCCGAATCCCTTGGATCTCTCGTCCCGTGCAAGCAAGCACATGTTGACAGTCGATAAAGCGTCGGCATTCCACGACAATGCACTAACCTCGAAGATGACTTCGTTGACCGATTCCGATGACTGTACCTCGACCAACCCATGGGCGTGATGTCCTCTGGTAACCAAGTACAGACTTTCTGGAGGCCAGTGTAACACATACCGAGCTCTCAAGTAATACGGCGGAAGGTGGTCCCAATCAGGACCTGGTGACCTCTTCTCAAGGTGACCTGGCACACCGTGTGAGTATGGGCACCATCGATATTCGCTCCCCAAACGCCCTTCGCCGTTAGCAGGGAAAGAGCAGGCGCTAAGGGGAATTGAGATTGAGGGAAATGGATCAGAGGTAGAAAATGATGACTCGGGTCCTTGGGGATGACGGCCCATGGTTAGCTGGCGGTATCCGTTTTGATAGTCCGAAAACACTTCATATACATCAGCTTGACATGCTGTTTCCCCAAGCTTCAAACCATCTTGGATCTCCGGTTCGGCAGGGTCACCCTGCAAGGTGATATCAATTTGATAAGCTGCCATGATCTGATCCACTCTGGCTGCCTCTGGCACCTACCCATTTACTCCATATAAGTCTGAAATCATGCTTTATGAGACCAAGAAAGGTGCCAAAGAGTGTGCCTGCGATAATCCAAATGAGGGAACTAAAGATGGCCATTACTAAGCGCTAACTTGAGTTACTTGACTATCAAGCATGGCACACCCGATCAGTAGTGCAGATAAAAAGCGTCTTTGAACTCTTTGACTGATGGGGCGAGGATCTTCGGTGCGCGTCAGAAGTGGTGCTCTGGCTCCTTCTGGCGAGGACACTGAAGGTACAGCTTCATAAGCAGGTGGTGGACTAATGAATGTCTGGGTGTGCAATGTCTGTCTTGGTACCAGGCTTGGAATACGACTGGAAGCCTCCAAGCCTGCCTTATTGTCACCCTCTGTAATGATCATTATGGAAGAGCGGCAGCTTATCGTAAGACCATGAGCTGAGGTGCTGCGGCATACCCGACTCTATTGAGGAGATTCATCCCAAATCATCACGTTTCTTTACCCTCACCCGTGACCAGACGACACCACCCAGAGGATTAGAGAACCCCTCCTTGCTGTATAAATCATGTAGGGTGTTCCCCCATGTAACGTTCATGTAAGGAAGACCGCACTGTCGCGTTCTCACGCGACCACGGGCCCGGGATAACAAATGAGATTCATCGCCAATGGGAATGTCGTTAGTTAGAGTCGAACGCGTCAAACCCTGACTCTCAAACAAGCCAGCGGATTTCCTATCTTCCTTGTAACGGCAGCTTCACTATTCGGAATGCATCAAGGACACAGCAAGCGCTACGGCGCGCATACCCGTAAATTAGAATTTAAACACGCAGCGGAGTTGGCCGTTTTATTGTTTTCATAGTACTCTCGATTCAGACTCATCAACAATGTCGAACAGCCTTGAACTGCTGAATCCGAACGCGCAAACCGTTAGGCGTGCTGCTGCGCTGCAAGTTAATACTACTGGTGCAATGGGGCTTGCCAATGTCGTGAAAAGCAATCTCGGTACTGCGCTTAATTTTAAGATTTGGCCATGCTTCACATTACAATGGTAGGGCCGCGAGGAACAACAAAGATGCTGGTGGATGGTGCTGGCCAGATTAAGTTGACTAAGGTTTTTCGTCCTTATATCCACATATCGAGTTTCGAATCTTATGAACGATAATTTTTGCCTCCAGGACGGCAAGGTATTACTGTCGGAAATGCAAATCCAAGTACGAGCGTGTGTCTTTCTTTACTTGGGGTTCTATTCACATAAGCTACCTAGAATCCTACAGCAGCCATGATTGCAAGAACAGCTGTTGCACAAGACGATCAGGTTGGCGATGGGACAACATCTGTTGTCCTTCTGGTCGGTGAGCTTCTAAAACAAGCGGATCGCTACATATCAGAAGGCGTGCACCCCACCGTCATTGCGGAAGGATTCGATATCGCTAAAAAGGAGGCCCTTGCTGTCAGTATAACACTCAGTGTCGATGACGCAAATTTGAACTATTCGTCTGCAGTTCCTGGACACATTCCGTGTTAAAAGGAGTCTTGACAGAGCCACGCTAATAAACGTCGCCCACACATCACTCGCAACGAAGCTTCAACCCCGTCTCGCTAAGCAGCTGGCCGCAGACGTTGTTGATGCAGTTCTGCTTATAAGACCAAAACCTCCAAAACCTGGTGCAACGGGCATTGATGCCGTCCAAGAGCCTATTAATCTTCATATGATCGAGATCATGAAGATGCAGCACCGGACAGAACTCGATACGCAGCTCGTTCGCGGTCTTGTGCTTGATCATGGCGCTCGACATCCTGATATGCCAAAACGCTTAGAAAATGCCTATATTTTGACGCTGAATGTCTCCTTGGAATACGAGAAGACGTGTGTTCGAAGCGTTATTCAAGCATGGAATTACTGAATAGCTTTCTACTTTCAGCGAGGTGAACTCCGGGTTCTTTTACTCAACCGCAGAGCAGAGGGAAAAGCTCGTAGAATCGGAACGTCGCTTTTTGGACGCGAAGCTTAAGAAAATCGTGGAGTTGAAGAAGCTTGTTTGCGACCAAGCTGTTGACGAAACGGGAAAGACGAAATCGAAGCCCAAGAGTTTTGTTGTAATCAACCAGAAAGGTATTGATCCTCTCTCTCTGGATATCCTCGTTAAGAACGGTATTCTCGCTCTGCGACGGGCGAAGCGGCGAAATATGGAAAGGTACTGTTTTACAGACTTTGGACATGGATGGTCTCTACTTCTAATCATTGATGGTTCTCAGGCTTCAGCTCGTGTGTGGTGGAGTTGCACAGAATTCAGTAGAGGATCTTACTCCTGAAGTTTTGGGATGGGCCGGACTGGTCTACGAGCATACTCTCGGCGAGGAGAAGTACACGTTCGTGGAAGACGTGAAGGAACCAAAGAGCGTCACTCTTCTCATAAAGGGTCAGTTCGCCGCAAATACGTCTACTTATGACATACACACTATTTTGCTCTCGCGTCAGGTCCAAATGCCCACACAATGAACCAAATCAATGACGCATTGCGTGATGGGTTACGGAGCGTAAAGAACGCGCTTGAGGATGAAGCTCTGATTCCAGGCGCTGGAGCTTTCGAGGTTGCCTGCGCAGCACATCTATTAACTGCAGTTAAAAAAGCCGCCAAGGGGCGGGCCAAGCTGGGAGTTCAAGCATTTGCAGAAGCGTTTTTGATCATCCCAAAAATACTCGCTGCCAATGGAGGGTTTGACGTTCAGGACTCAATTGTCGCCTTGCAGGTTAGAGCCAGCATACGATGGTCTCGATCGAGGAGGCATACTAACACTAGATTTGATGTAGGACGAGCAAGCGGAAGGGAATTTGGTTGGACTCAACCTTCAAACGGGAGAACCTTTCGATCCTACTGTCGAAGGAGTATGGGATAACTATAGAGTCAAACGTCAAATGCTGCATTCTTGGTCCGTCCAATCTTCCGCTAATATATACCGAGGTGTAGTGATGTTCTTTGTTGCAGCTCGGTCATTGCGGTCAACTTGCTATCGACGGACGAGATATTGCGAGCGGGTGTGTCAATGACAAGGCCTGAGAATCCAGGCCCCCAATAATTTTTGTTACCGTATTCGGCAATGTGCAGCACCACAACTGGAATATGCATAGTCCATATCTGGCTTGAGACAGTGTGCGCCTGTTTGAATATTCCAAATGCATTGCATGGATGTACAAAACCCACCGAGTTGTGTGTGCAAGGAAGCTGAGCGGTCGGGTGGAGGCCACACGTCGACGAAAACCTCTGACTCATACGTGTCATATCTTGCAGCGGTCCCTGAATACAGATTCTGGGTGATACTTGCATAATCCTGTCGCAGTGATGATTAATGGGTTCAGTCAGCATTGCAGCACTTGCTAGCTCTGAGCCCAGTACATATCGATACACAGTATTTCACGCTCTCAATAGCATCCAATATATAACTAGCTCATGTATGCATTACTTATACTGCATTTTATATAGAGATTAAAAGCTGGCCCCTTGAGGATGAAACTAAAGGAACTAGCGGACCACTGGAGGCTCAGATCGGTGATACGATTAGTAGTTGGTGCCCTTTTTTAGGGCCTGCCCCAGTACCTCACGAGTCTTAATGCCCCTCATTTCAGAACATCACATCATGTAGTATTGGTGTTCAACGGAGGTACTTATGGGAGCAAAGAGCAGAACCCGAATCAGCTTGTAATCAATTTTCGCTCCCACGATCGATCATGGACGGCTCCACCATGTCTAGTGACACCTGGAAGTGAAGCAGAAACTCCAGATGGTATCTGTGCGCGTGTAGAACAGCGCTTCCAAAGGGCTGGTGTGACCGTGAGAAAATCCTGCCCAATCTTTCGTTTCCGATCCACTTGTACTTTGCTTTGTGGTGAAGTCGGGAACAGAACGTGAGTCTTCCCTGGATTCTAGAGGTTTTCCCTCAAGTAGCGAACAGAGTTGAGCTCAAGATTCCACAGGTGCTCTATCTCGTTTCAGGCTCCATCTTTCATTTATGATAATTGCGTCTATCGATCCATCTCCGCTTTACTATGATCCTGTCACTGGAAAGTTTACCCCAACCAAGCCATTAGAAAGAGATAGTCCAAAGTTTAACAAGAATCGTCCGAGAAATGAATCTTCCACATCTCGCCACTCATCAAGTTACACCGATGAAGATAAAAAAGGGCGGCGGAGACGTAGAAGAGCGCGTGGTGAGAGGAATAACCCGTTGGCGACACGTCGCAACGCGCGTTCACCAATGCGAAACAGCACTTCAATTTCAAAGGCTAACGGAATGGTGAAGGATTTGCGCGGGGTTCAGCGGCCTCCATATCATTATGACCGCCCACTTAATTCTCGGAGCCCAAAGTTCTTTCCTTCTTCCACCTCATCGAAACTAACAACATGTTCGTGTGACGTGTCCATTCCGTCTTCTCCATTTTCCACCGGGAACTCGCCTCTTTCTCGGCGATCCACGGAGACAGCTGACGACGTTGACTCACCAATCGATTCCACCATCACATTGGAGCCAGATCACTCTGCATCTCATGCCAATTTTTTATCTGACATTCCCTCTGAGACAAATATTACTATTGCTTCGGACATAGATGGAGAGGCAGTATATCCTTCTCCGTCATCGTTATGCAACGCTTTTTCTTGTGCAAATCAAACTGCCTCGTCGTTGGCCCTCTGCGCTTCTTCGCATGATTCAAACATTCTCAGTAGGACAGCACCTTTTGTGGCCCTTGATATGCCTTCAGAAATCCAGTTGAATCGTTTGCCTGATGACCCTTCGTCCATTGAGCGGATCCTCGTCGAACACAGAAGATCTATCAACTGCTTCATCTGCGTCGCAGCAGCGTACAAACAAAAGGGGATGTTCCTCATTTCGGAAATGATTGGAGTGGCTGGGTTGTGTCGTAAGTGTAGATCTCTCGGAAGAGGTGCATGGTTTGATGATGTCCGACTTTCATCCCAGTTTGGGATACTGAAGCAAATGATTATCCATCTCTTATTATTCCCATGTTATTGTTTCTAGCTTCGTTATGTGTTGATGCGGCCCAATCGCAGGGGAGTGCGGGAAAAGGGAAGACGTATCAAGAACGTGCGATTGCATATCTGAGGAAATTTGAATCTCTTGACAGTGAACGATGGCAGAGGTTTCGTGATATAGCCGTGGGTAAGCCAGGATCGCCACTTGGGCCGTAAGGTTACCCGTATTCACCAGTCCTTTCATAGCTGACAAGAAGTCGAACCTTCATGATCTTATTTCCTCCTTTCCCACGGAGTTCCGAGGCGAGGAGGTGGAGATCCAACCTAACTCTGTCGTTGACGTCCCATCGGCCGCGCCGGAATTATTGTCAATGAAAGTCGAGCTTCAGCGAGAGCGAGCATCCAAACGCATAGCAGAAGATAATCACTTCAAGGCTCGACTATCCCAAAGACGACTTGAGGATGACCTGATTCGGAAGGAAGAAAAGATCAGGCACTTGGAGGACGAGGTTGACAGACTGCATACTGAGCGAATTGTGCTCGGTACTCACTCATAATCCTTTTTCCTTGTTTCAATTCCTCGTGGCCTCGATTATCCGAGGATTTTTATTCCAACTATTGTTAAGCTCTCATCTTCCATTATCCGCATTACCCCATTGATGCATAAGCTTTTCTCACCCTCGGTCATCGATTTTTTTTATCGCGGCCATCACTGTAATTAGTTTCCATTGGCATCCGAAGTTGTGAGGGCTTGAATCCTCCGAGCTTTCGGTCCGTGCCACTCTTGCAAATAATCTTCCACCGACGCAAGTCACTGACCCTGAAGGTCACTCGGGGAGCGCCCGTCTTCGCAAAAACTAGCCCGCTACTTTATTTCCCGACGTTTCTAAGATAGTTACACCCACGAGAACTGAGATGGAGTTTTTCCTTGGTTTCTCCGATACAACAGCGAATCCTGACAGGACTGGCGGGTATATGCAGTCAGCTAAGAGTGCCGTGCAGTTCACGGACTTTGAGGCTTTCCCCCCTTTTTTCTTGTGCATTCTCCTGTGTTGTTGCATCAAAGATGGGCCGAGTCGTCATCACTGGATGTTCCGGAGTGGTGGGGACCGTCGTCGTCGCCTATGCGATACAATTCACCAAGCACTATCTGGTCCTGATCGATGTTAAACCACCGTCGCCTACAGAGGAACAGATCTTTAAATTGAAAGCCGACAGAGTCGAAAGACATTTACTCGATCTCCGTGACTTCGCCAGATGGGCTGAGGTGATGCGGGGAGCGGACGCGCTAATACACCTGGCTGCTTTCGCTCAACCAGCCCATGTGCCTCCACATATAACACACAACACCAATGTCACCTTGTCATACAACGCTCTACAGGCATGCGTGGAGGCAGGAGTCAAAAGGGTTGTCATGGCAGGAAGGTATGCCGTGACTATATCCGAATTATTTCTTAACTCACCACGCCATTTATCCAGTATCAATGCCATTGGTGGTTGTTACAACGAAGAAACGCCACGTTGGAGTTACCTCCCATTGGACGAAGACCACCCATCGCTTGCAGAAGAACCATATTCACTTTCGAAGTACGTCTCGGAGGTGCAGGCAGATAGCGTCGCCCGTTCCCATCCCGATATATCAATCGCCACGTTGCGCTTCCACTTTGTCACAGCGACAAAGCCAAGCCTCGGC
>WNFI01153981.1_pt1 | contig 10250 bp, 11 predicted proteins | sample 5400471 | NCBI WGS metagenome assembly WNFI01 (sample SAMN13153348, study PRJNA577476) | soil metagenome | isolation source: 100 cm saprolite on Douglas fir-dominated hillslope | place: USA:California | collected 2013-09-17 | reverse complement strand
ATGAATCAGCATAATCTACGGAATATCGCAATAATAGCGCATGTCGACCACGGAAAGACTACCCTCGTGGACGGCATGCTTCGCCAGGGCAATGTTTTCCGTGCCAACCAGAGTATTGCAGAGCGAGTCATGGACTCCATGGACCAGGAACGCGAGCGCGGAATAACCATCGTCTCTAAGAATACGGCGATCCTCTATTATCCGACGGCGGACGATGGACGAACGACGATCACTGGAAATGCAGAGGCATCGTCCACCGTCCATCGTCCATCGTCACCCGTCAAAATCAACATCGTCGATACTCCCGGCCACGCAGACTTTGGCGGCGAAGTCGAGCGCGTCATGAGCATGGTGGATGGCGTCCTTCTGTTGGTCGATGCAGTTGAAGGTCCGATGCCACAGACCCGATTTGTACTGCAAAAGGCCCTCCAGGCGGGGCACAAGGCCATAGTGGTGGTAAACAAGATCGACCGGCACGACGCGCGGCCTGAATTTGTCATCGACTCTACTTTCGATCTCTTCGTCCAACTGGGTGCCGACGACCGCCAGCTAGATTTCCCGATCGTCTACGCCAATGCGCTTTCCGGCGTCTCGGTGCTGGACCCATCGGAGCTCACGAATCACGAATCACGAATCACGAAACACAGCCTTCGCCCTCTCTTCGACTGCATTATCGAGCACATTCCGCCACCCCACGGAGACCCTACGTCTCCTCTCGCCATGCTGGTTAGCACCATCGATTACGACGATTATCGCGGTCGAATCGCGGTTGGCAAGATTTATGCGGGTTCGCTGACGCCGAACGAGCCAGTGCTCTATATCACCCGCGAAGATGAACACAAGCAGGGCAAAGTCGTTGGGCTGTTCGTGTTCGAGGGGCTCAAGCGAGTAGAAGTGGAGCGTGCGGAAGCCGGCGAGATTGTGGCCATTACCGGCATTTCTGATATCAATATTGGCGAAACGGTTACGGACAAGCTGAACCCCACGCCGCTCACCAGCATCAAGGTGGACGAGCCGACGCTCCGTATGACCTTTTCGGTCAATACTTCGCCGTTCGCGGGGCGCGAAGGACAGTACAGCACTTCGCGAAAGCTACGGGAGAGGCTCTTCAAGGAGCTTGAGACCAATGTGAGTCTGCGGGTACAGGAGTCGGACAGTCCGGATGCCTTCCTTGTCTCAGGCAGGGGCGAGCTTCATCTAGCCGTGCTAATCGAAGCAATGCGGCGCGAAGGGTACGAGCTGCAGGTTTCCCAGCCGGAGGTCATCTACCGGCAGATAGACGGCGCCCTCTGCGAGCCGATTGAAGAAGTTATCATCGACGTTAGCGAAGAGTACCAGGGAACGGTCATCGAGCAACTCGGGCGCCGGCGGGGCGAAATGACGGACATGAACGCGCCCGGCAACGGAACGGTCCACATGGTCTATCGCGTGCCGACCCGAGGGCTGCTTGGGTTCCGGTCGGACTTCATTACCTCAACCCGAGGAACCGGCGTCCTCAATGCGCTCTTTGGCGGTTATCAGCCTCTGGCGGGCGAGATCGGCATCGAGAAGTCCGGTTCACTCCTTGCCTGAGATCGGCATCGAGAAGTCCGGTTCACTCCTCGCCTCAGAGTCCGGCTCGACCACCGCTTTCGGACTGAGCAACGCGGAAGAACGCGGAACGCTGTTTATTGGCGCGGGCGTCGAGGTCTACGCAGGGATGATAGTCGGCAGGCACCAGCGCGAGTCCGACCTGGAGGTGAACGTCTGCAAGCTGAAGCATCTCACCAATATGCGCTCCAGCACCAGCGACATAGCCGTTCGCCTGACGCCGCCGACTACCATGAGCCTGGATCGGGCCATTGAGTACATTGGGCCGGACGAACTGGTTGAGGTCACCCCCAAGAACATCCGAATGCGGAAACGCGTCCTGGATACGAACCTGCGGCGGCGCGGAGAGAAACGGGCGGAAGCGCTGAGGGTTTGAGGGCGAAGGGGATTGGTTTTTGGACGGGATTAACGGGATTGACGGGATAGGAAAGGCTATTTTTTGGAGAGGATTAAGAGGATTTTTGAGGATGAGAGGATAAAACCCCTTAGACTTAATCCTCAAAATCCTCTCGATCCTCTGATCCTCTCAAAAAGACTCCCGACTTTATCCTGTTAATCCCGTCCAAAAGCCGTTTCTGGTGGCTGCATTCGTTTCACGGCTTCGCAAACGCCTTTGCGTCCAGCTTGTCAAAAAACTCAATTTCAGTCACCCTTGCATCCACGACCTTCTTGCCATCGCGGTAGAGAACCAGCTTTCTGTAATGCTTAAGGCCGTCTTTGTCTTGATAGTCGCTGAAAAGGACTTCTTGCAGGACCAGCCTGCCCGGGGAAGTATCCGGCAGCCGGTGCTCGCGCTTGACCAACAGGCCAGTCGCTTTATCGAAGTACAGCTTCACATCCCGGTGACCTTTGGATTTAATCAGGATGCCCGCAGCAGGCTTTCCATTTACTGTAATGTCGGCGACCGTTGAAAGCTCTACATTTTTGTCCTTTAAGAATCCAAACCGGTCGAAGTCCTCCGCGTATTTCTGCTCCTTCATTTCGGCGAGGGCTTCTTTGGGAAGGTCCATACTCACACCGTCGAGCTGACTCCAGCCGGCGCTTCCGTTGATGACTTCCGTTTGGACGTGCTTTTCACCATTGAATTGTATGGTCGACGAGGTCTTGTATCGGTCCGGCATCTGCCACATGTCCTCGATGGTGAAGGGAAGGTTCGGATGGCCTGGAACAAAGTCGGTGGTCCCTTCCACCTTGATGCGCATGCATCGCAGTTTCGCGATCTTCGACTTTCCGCCCTGCGCGACTATGGCCCTCTCGACTATCTCCCGGGCTTTGTCTTGGGAAAAGCCTCTTGCTGGCAAGACGAGCGATGAATACAAAACGATTACACTACAAACTATTCGCATTTCAATCTCCCGCAGTCAATTCGGCGCTTGGCGGAGGAATCCTACCCTTGACACCGGTCGCGTCCCAAACATATACTCTTCCTACCATCGATCCAAGGAGCGGAACATGACCCGAATCTGTCCACGTTGCGGAGACAATCTCGAGGAGCGCCCGTTTGGAAATATAGCCCTGGACGGCTGCGGCGGCTGCGGCGGAATTTGGTTCGATTGCCAGGAGTTGAATGCGCTTGTCCGCGATCCGGAAGCGGGACTCATGGAGATCGAACGAGCCTTCAACGCTGCCGTGTTCGGCGGAGGCGCTGCCGGACAGATGCTCTGCCCGCGATGCCGGCAGCCGCTTTCACCGTTCTCGTTCCCCCACACGCCGGAAGTCGGTCTGGATGTATGCCGGCAATGTAAGGGGATATGGCTGGATGATGGGGAGATGCAGAAGATTGCCGAACGGGTGGATGCCGCGCGCCAAAAGGCTCGGCCCTCCCCTCGGCCGCGCGCGACAACCGAGCAAACCAGGGCGGTGGTCGGGTTCCTGCTGTCCGCGCCATGCCCATCCTGCCAGACTACCAACCCCGCCTCCGCCCTTTCCTGTTGGGCGTGCGGGCAGACCATAAAGACCCGGTCTCTGCTCCGCCTGTGCCCGAAGTGCGACCGTGCCATGGACTCCACCGTTTTCGGCCAGCAGACATCGGTGGAGACATGTCTCGCGTGCGGAGGGGTTTGGTTTGAGGCCGGCGAGCTTAGCGTTTTCTTCCAACTTGGTCCAGCAGTCATAAAGGACGTGGGGTCGCGAATCGCCTCAAGCAGCTCAAATCGAAATCAGGATCTCATTCAGCGCAATTTGAAATGTCCGGGGTGCCACTATTCCATGGAGTGCCGTACGTTCGGCGCCGACACAGCCTTGAAAATCGAGACTTGCACTTATTGCAGCAGTGTTTGGCGGGTGATTGGGTGAGCCAAATTCAAACCTCCAAGACAAGCCGTTGTGCCGCACAAACGCCGTCATTCCCGAATGCCTCTGTCGGGAACCTACAATTCCAATGGGTTCCCGACAGAGGCATTCGGGAATGACGGCGTTTTTCGTTCTCGACGGTCTTTTTGAAACCAACTCGGGCGATTGGGTGATTATTGCTCAGATTGGCGACATGTTGGAATTATACAGTTGAACTGTTAGCCCGCTAACGGAGATATTGTCCGCGATAGACGAAAATAAACTCGGTCGACATTCCAAACCACGGAGGCAAAAGAATGCGAGTTCTAACCCTTTTGATTGACGTGCTTGTTGTTTCTCTGGCTATCAGCGGTCTGCTTACTGGCATACTATGCACAAGCTTTACCGCCGGGCCGGTCGGACGCTAAAACCTTCGCAAGTAGGCAAAGCTTTTTACAAGCGCCCAGGTTATCGGGACGATCATTACGAACAACCCGATCATCGCTATTGTTTCCGATGAAAGTAACAAGCCGAGCGGAACCAGCAATAACGAGCCCGCCGCAATAATCAAGCCACTAACGTAGAGGCACTTGCCCGAATACGCGTTTACCGGGTACCAGACCGAATCCGACCGCAGGGTCTTGGGCATGCGGAAGCCGTACCACCGATTTCTGGGGATTCTCCCCTTGATCAGTGGAACGGAAATCAAGCAGAACATTATTCCGGTCGCCATGTACGCAAGCGCAAACCCGAGCGCCGAATGCATCGTAGTCCTCCCGCGCATTAAATAAAGTCGTTGCGCGAATATCTTTACGGATGCAATGCCGCTCGGGTTGCGTTATTATCCGCCGTTGGAACTGAGATCACGCGCCCGGTATTTTGGCCGTCACAAGGTCTCCGGTTGCCGCATCGATCACGATTGTTGCGGTCCGCTTCCCGGAGACGCAGTTAATTCGCCACCTGTATTCAACCAGTTCCGGCGATCCAGCTACGCGCCAGTTTTCACCGGCTTTGGGAATCTCCAATCTCAATAGCCAGTACCTGGCGAACCGTATACCGCTCGACCGGGAGATGGCGGCTGGAGGCCACGGCCCGACTTCATCCGTCTGCCTGCTAACCCATGTCATCTCCCCGGAATCCGCATTCCAGCAGACGTGGACTAAATCGCTATTGCTGTTATAACAGTCTACCGTCCAGAAATGGCGTGGAGCGCCATTTCTCCCATAACTGGTCAGCTTATCCGCTTTCAAGTTCGCAGGATGAGTAATTGGGATTATCTCCCTGCATAAGCGGTCCGTTTTATCAAGTATCTGGCCCTGAGTTGTATTGCCAAAACTGGTTGCATCTCTGTTTTGGCTCAGTTTTGCCTGTGTTCCAGCGGAAAACAAAGCCAGTAATGCTGCCGCGTTTGCGGCGGCCACAGCCCTACGTTTTACGTCCATTTGCGTTCTCTCCCTGTAGTTGAGTGTTGGAATTGTTGCAGGGAGTGCAGCCTCGCACGATTTAACGGTCTTACTATGGACTCGCTAACAGCGTCTGATGATTTCCAATTTCAGACGTATCCCAATATTCTCGAAGTTCATATCCCCATAGACGCGAAAAAGGGCGCGGGATTGTACCCAAACGCCCTTGATCTCATCCCTATGCCTTATAGGAACAAAAACGGGCGACGCCATGAACAACATGACGACGCCCGCGTCGCAGTTTTCTTAATCGTTAAAAAGCTACGGCCAACTCAACAATAAGGTACCCGATTTTCACACATATGTCAACCTCGTATCCCCATTTTTGCAGGATTTAACCAGACCTTAATCTAAGCAGCCATTGTAACAAGGTCATTATTGGTCCCGGTGAGTAAGTGAGTAAGTGAGTGGTGAGTGGGTACGGCCGGCCCATTACTCACCACTCACTTACTCACCACTCACCACCATTTGACGTATCAGAAATGGAATTCAGGCGCTATGAACAGGGCGGCAAGTCGAGGATTTTCTCTGATCGAGTTATTAGTCGTAATAGCAATAATCTCCATACTTGCAGGTCTTCTCTTTCCCGTCTTCGCCCAGGCCCGCAGCAAGGCCCGGGAGATAGTCTGCATTTCCAATTTACGGCAGGCTGGCTTGGCCTTTTCCATGTACGCCCAGGACTACAGCGGATTTTATCCTTATGCTGTTGACCCCGCGGATCGCGATACGCCCCAGATTTGGAACGCCTTTCCCGCCTTCAAAGCCGAGATTCCCTTACTGCCCTGGGTGCACGAAGTATTGCAGCCCTATATAAAGTCCACGGAGCTGTTCCATTGCCCATCTGACCGGGGGATCGTTATCGAGGACTTCACCGGGCTTCGGCTGGACTGCTTGCCGACCTGCTATGGCAAGTACGGAACGAGCTATTTATACCGAACAGAGATTGCCGCTCGCCACTTAAGCGAAGCATCTTTCAACGACACTTCCAGCGCAAACGTATATATGGAAGGCTCCGGAATCTGGCACGGCAGCGGCCCGGACGATCTTTCTATCGGGGTCGCAAACTGGTTCAAGACTAATCCAGCGCTTTTCAACCGGCGCTTCAATACGCTCCATGCCGATATGCACGTGAAGAGCTTGCTTTTCAAGCAACTCCAAGCCCTTTGGGATATGCCGCTGTAAGTGAGCCAATTTCAAATCTCCAAGACAAGCCGTTGTGCCACGCAAACGCCGTCATTCCCGAACATCCCTGTCGGGAACCCAGATGTGTTGTAGGTTCCCGATAGAGGCATTCGGGAATGACGGCGTTTTTCTTAAACGGCAGTCAATTCTGAAATTAGGTCAACCACAGGGCTAATTGATCGGAACTCCCATACCATTTGTGCGGATCCGGATGTATTTTCTTGCCATCGTCCGCCACATACCCTGAAATAGATCGAACAACGCGAGCGTCAGCGGGGGAGCGGGGATGAACATTACTTTGGATTTAGGCTTGAGCGCGCATTGAACGATGCGCCTTGCAACCTTTTCCGCGGAATGAGTCAGGGCTTTTGGTCCGTTTGCATCGGGAATCTTTTTCACTACTGCATTTGAGAATTCCGTTTCCGTAACGTTCGGCATAATCAGGCAGGCTCGGATTCCGGTTCCTTGAAGTTCCAAATCCAATGCCTCCGTCAGTCCATTCATGGCAAATTTAGTCGCGGTGTAGGCGCCGTGGAGGGGCAGCGGGAACCGCGCGGCCATGGAGCTTACATTAATAATAACGCCGCTCTCCTGTCTTCTCATTTGTTGAAGCGCGACCTGGCAGCCGTGAAATGCGCCCATATAGTTTGTGCGCCAAATCTGTTCCATTTCTTCCGGCGTAGTCTGTTCGATACTGCCCACCAGGCCGTAACCGGCGTTGTTTACCCATACATCCACCCGGCCGAAGTGTTCCAGCGTTGCGTCCAGGAGGCGCTGAACCTGCGGTCTCTCGGATACGTCCGTTTGAACGGCCAGGCACTTTCCGCCTTGCGCCTCGATTTCGCTGGAGAATTGCAAAAGCCGCTCTATCCTGCGGGCGGCGATGACAACGTGTGCACCCTCCCTGGCAAAGAGGAAAGCAGTCGCTTTGCCTATGCCCGCGGACGCGCCCGTGATAACGACGACCTTGTTCTTCAGATTTCTTTGCATTCGTATTGAATACTTAAGCAAAGAAGCACCCTGCCACCTGGCTGGATGCTTCATTCAATCGACCTCATTACAAGCGCCGGCCGCTCCTATGAAGCGGCGGTCTTGCGGGTGCGAGCTCGGGAGGGGGTAGCAGGGGTTTTAGCCGATTTTGCAACTTTGATCCCGGCCTTTATCCGTTCTTCCTCGCGCTTTCTCGATTTTCTAATCTCTTTCTGGCGAATCCGCATTCAGTGCTCCTGGCGTTGAAATTTGTAGGTGTTCAGGTGTGCAGTTTAGCCAAAGTCAAAACTCAAGCGGAAACGTAGAAGGATCGGGAATGACTGATTGAATGCTTGTCGCTCATGTTTTTGAACTTGGCTCACCCGAACACCTGAATACCCAGATACCACTTGACGCAACTTCACCAGTATAGTCAAAAGAAAGCGCTTCTGTCAATTTCCGGTTGCAATGCGAAATTGCTAGTGGTATACTTGCGGAGTTCAATTGAGGGTAGTTTGGCGATGGGCCGGGATCCGCGCCATGTCCGAACATTTCGGACAGCTATTCCTTCCTGCTCCGGGGAAGACCGGAGCCAGAGTTCTCGTGCCCGCCACCGGTTCAAGGGCATGAGACATAGACCGAGGGGAGGTAAAGAGATTTGCGCCACTACGAGGCGATGTACATTGTCGACTCCGAGCTGACTGAAGAGCTGCTCGAGCCGATCTTTGAGAAGTACAAGAAGGTCGTTACCGACATGGGTGGAGTTGTCGGGGAAACCGGCAAGTTTGAGCAGGGCCGCCGCCGATTGGCCTACACAATCGACAAGAAACGCGAAGGCATCTATGTTCTGATGAACTTCGAATCCGGCCCCGATGTTCCTCTTGAGCTGGACCGCGTGTTTAGAATTAGCGATGACGTTTTCAGGCACATGGTCGTGCGCCAGGATTTGGACGAAGAGTAGCAACCGACCGGGCGGCGTATATCCCGGATACATCAACGAAAGAGCATGGGGACCGTTGTTGTTCTTATAGGAACAGCATCAGGGAGAAAAGAAAATGGTAAATCGAATCGTTCTAGTAGGACGTCTTACGCGGGATCCGGAATCGCAGTACACCACCAACGGCATTGCCATCGCGAAGTTCTCGGTTGCGGTCGATCGTTTCTCAAAGAATCCGGAAACCGGCGAAAAAGAAACAGACTTTATTGACATTGTCGCATTTCGCCGAACTGCCGAGTTTGTGACGCAATATATTACCAAGGGCAGGCTGGTTGCAGTCGAGGGTAGATTGCAAATCCGATCATGGGTGGCACATCCGTTTGCCGATGACTAACCACACTCTTGCACACTTGAGCCAATTGCAAAAATGACCCTTCTTCACGAATGACGGCGTTATTGTAATACAAGGGCTTGATTTGGAGTTCTGAAATTAGATCACTATTAGACAGTCTACGGAAGGTACAAATTTATGCCACCACCACCGAGGAAGCGGCCACCGAGCAAATTCAAAAAGCCGAGACGCAAGGTGTGCGCGTTCTGCGTAGAAAAAATCACCGTCATTGATTATAAGCAGTACAACAGACTGCGAAAGTTTGTGACCGAGCGAGGGAAGATAGTTCCCCGCCGAAGCAGCGGTACGTGCGCCAACCATCAGCGGCCGCTTTGCGAGGCTATCAAGCGCGCCCGCCACATGGCGCTGCTGCATTTTGTAGCTGACTAACGGCCAGTCAGTTTTGTTTTGGCGGCCCGGCATTTCCCGGATTTTGGGGAATGCCGGGCCGGTTTTGCGTGTGTTGAGGAATCCGGCACGTGGGCATAATCTATTGTGAACAGTTTCATTTCGCGGAGGGAATCATTCCCGTTATGGTGAACCGCTAATCCAATGGTTAAAACGCCTATCTATTTGGATAATAACGCGACCACGCCCGTCGACCCGCGGGTCCTTGAGGCTATGCTGCCGTATTTCAATGAGTTCTTTGGGAATGCAGCCAGCGCGGGCCATTCGTTTGGCCGGACAGCTCTGGGAGCAGTTACGAAGGCGCGGAACTCGATCTCCCAGGCGATCAACTCAGCCGATCCCAGGGAGATCGTTTTCACGTCCGGCGCAACCGAGTCGGACAACCTCGCCATCAAGGGCGTCGCCGAAGCTTATGCCGAAAAGGGCGACCACATTATTACAACTCAAACTGAGCACAAGGCGGTTTTGGACACATGCAATCGCCTGGAGGCCGAGGGATTCCGCGTCACTTACCTGCCGGCCGCCGCAGATGGCCTGATCGATCTGAACGAGTTGAAAGATGCCCTTACGCGTGACACAATCCTCGTCACTATCATGGCGGCGAACAACGAGATCGGAGTCGTTCAGGACGTGGCGGCCATCGGGGCGATCTGCCGTGACCGTGGGGTCTTTTTCCATACAGACGCCACCCAGGCTATCGGCAAGGTCCCGTTTGACGTCCAAGCGATGAAAGTGGACCTTGCCTCCTTTACCGCCCACAAAATCTATGGCCCAAAAGGGGTAGGGGGACTCTATGTCCGCCGGGAGGACCCTCGCGTAAAACTGAACGCGCAGATAGACGGCGGCGGGCATGAAGCGGGCTTTCGTTCCGGAACGTTAAACGTCCCTGGAATCGTTGGGCTTGCAAAGGCCGTGGATCTTTGCCTCGAAGATATGGAGGAAGAAACCATGCGGCTCGTTTTCCTGCGTGACCGTTTGAAGAACGGGCTCTTTAGCGCGCTGGACGACGTGTATCTTAACGGCCACCCAACAAAGAGAC
>WNFI01101805.1_pt1 | contig 10250 bp, 11 predicted proteins | sample 5400471 | NCBI WGS metagenome assembly WNFI01 (sample SAMN13153348, study PRJNA577476) | soil metagenome | isolation source: 100 cm saprolite on Douglas fir-dominated hillslope | place: USA:California | collected 2013-09-17 | reverse complement strand
CCTCCTTCATGCGGACTCTTTTTTTTTTACGGACTCAACCTCCTCTGCTTCACTCATTCCATTTTCTGGGAGTCCACGACCCGCCCTTGCACGCACTGGCCGTACGTTCGATTCTAGCCTTCTTTTGGAGAGAAGAGAGGATTCAACTTTCATCGTACCGTGATGAGTATCCGTTGTCCGCCTTCCCTCTCTAATATTCCAAACCCAAAGATAGCGCGCTGCATGTGCGTCACATTGGGTGAATTACAAGGTATACGGGCCAGACACAGTCCTAGCATTGTGGAAAAAAGGATATGTATATGACAAGGAACGGTATGACACATCAGTCTAAGGATGCTGTCCATTATCATCAGTACTAGGAACAGATCACAGATGGCGATGTACTCGTCAACAATATCAGTGGCACTAATGGAAACCAGCAACATAGGCAAAAACCCAAATAAAAGAACCCAAGATTCGCATAAGACATTGAAACCGGATAGCTAAGCGAAACGAAACGCGACTTGGACCGAAAAAAAGAGGGGCATAGACAGGATGCGATCTACAGGGTTAGCAGTGACTGGATGAATTTAGCGGTGATGGAGGGGATAAACAAAGCTCAGATAAAAGCCAAGTCGAAGTGCATCCAGAGTGCCATACCAAAGGGCTGCTTCCAAAGTATGTCTCTTTGGAAAATAGACTTATCGCCATATTTGGCTAAGAGGGTCGAGAATGGGAGTAAAAGTGGTTGATGGTCTGAATACCGCGGGATGCAATGATGTGATACCATGTTGAAGGCAGGCTTACGCGGAGGGATCGGGTGCCATGCCAGGGTTTGGGGGGCTCGTCGTCGAGTTCTGAGCAGCACGAGCGGCTTCACGCCGGGCGTCGCGAAAGCTCAGAGCTTTAGTTGCCCAAGCTACCATATCCACCTCCCTTGTCCGATCATCCGCGAGGAATGGATGTTCCTGTCCAAAAGGTAGTTCGAGAAAAGTTCGTTAAAACATCATCCACGACTCACGAGAAGTTCCGCATATGTAGCTCGCACTGTATGTTCTTTCATCAGACTGCAAGAAGTATATGGGATCATCGTTCATCTTGAACAGGCTGTGGACACAATTTGCTTACCATTTAGCCACAAATCCCTGGGCCTGCTCTGAAAATTCATTGGGAAGCTCAGGAGGGTCACCATGTACAATGGCGGTGAGTTGCGCGAAGACGTTTGAATATGTCTCCGGTGGGTACGGATACCTCCCCATAGCCATTTCAACGATTGACAAGCCAAGCGACCAGACATCCGACGCTACGGTGTACGTCCCAAGGTTGTTCTGAGATTCCCCCTGTATTCGCTCGGGCTACCAAAATTTCAATCAATACGATCGATGTAGCGAGGGGTTGCTAGGAGAACTTACCGCCATGTAGCTTTGACACCCGATGTTTGTCTTTGCAAGGCTCTTCTCAAGCTGACCCGAAACTCCGAAGTCACAGAGTTTAACTTCTCCTTTCTTGTTTACCAAAACATTTGTAGGTTTCACGTCTTTAGAGGCTCCATGAGTCCAATGAGTAAGAGAACATGGCGAGAAGAGCAAACCTCGGTGCATGACTTGCAGTTGGTCCTTCAAAAACTTCAAACCCCTTACCATAGACTGTGTGATACGAGCGATGATATGTTCTGGGATGCCGTCATGCTGCAGCTGCTCCAAGCTCCCTGCATCCATATATTCCATGCAGTAGTAGACGCACGACTCGATGAAGAAAGCGCCATAGAACTCGACAATTTCAGGTGCAACTGCTCGATGCAGAATATCCAGCTCCATGATAATAGCATTGAGTTTTGCTTCTTCGAGCTCAAGTCGAATTTCCTGCCGATGCTAGTTAATCAAGACCGGCGCCTGAGGGCCAGAAGATGAATACCTTCATGGCCATCAGGACATTGGTCGGTTTGTGTAAAACTTTCTTGACGGCTCCATAATTACCTCGTCCTAGCTCTTCATCTAACCGAAGCTCGCTCATATTGATAGCGAAAGACTTTCCATTGGAGAAATTCACACCACTGGCATGCAACACGGCCTTCCCGCCGAAGTTGAGAGCAGCTCCCAAGCCGGCGCCCCCCGTTCCACCCCCACGACCCCCAGTTCTAATGATATTCCCAAGATTCAACCCCGGTTTCGGTCTTTTTCCAGAGGACGACATCCCAGGAGGGACACGGAGCTGAGGCTTAACGGTACCGATGCTCATCTGACTAAAGCCATTTACTGCATTTTCAATAGACGTAGTGTTGACTCCGATCGACGATGAATTTGCCCCCGATGTACGAGGTGCACGGGAGGCATTCTTGGGGTATGATAAGGCCATTAGATCGTTCATAATCTGCAACGTGATAGCATACCAGTTTTGCTTGTAAGCTTGGCGGGATCGGGGTTGCAGCTGAGGCAATAGGTGTTCGTAGAGACGAGCCAACACCACCTCCTCGACCCAATGCGCGGTGATGTGCTAGTCTAGCCGCGAATGGTGTTCTAGAGGCGGTTTCAGATGTGGAGCTCGTCAGTGGAGGTGGCGCTACCGTTGAATTCTGGGAGGATGCCTGCGATGAGAGTAATGACACCTTCGGACTGGTGGCATCCTGCATGCAGAACTCCGCCGGCGAACCTGGTTCGGAGTCAGTGTCGCTCATTGTAAGGAGAGTGGACGTTGCTGAAGCGTTTCTTCAACTCCCAGCGATGCGGCGAACGCCGACCTTTGACTTGACTTCGTGGAGTCACCCAATTTAAAATTGCCGCAGCTCGTCTACTTCGGGCACATTTACATCGCCATCCTGTATTTGACCGGTATGCATGGGGCCAGCATGAACCGTGGACGTGGTGGTTAAGCTTATTCGATTTGTCAGTTGGCCTCTTAGTCGCGGTCGGCATTGCCCTTCTCGCCCTTGTAAAACTTGCATCAGCTTCGACGAGCTTCGCTGGACGTATCTGGCCTCGTAGAAGGCAGATGAGTATAACGTGCAAATGGGGTAAAGAGCGGTGAGTTCGCTCTCACTTCGTCTTTTGACCACTTTACTCACGAACAGAAAGAATACGACTCACGCTCCCCCCAGATCCAAATGCGCCACTGAGGGTCTTACGAAATGCTATCGCTGAACATACAGGACTGGAAGCAGACCGCTTCAAAATGGTACATTCCGGTGCTGTCATGAAAAATGATTCCGTACCGCTCTCGACATATTGCATCAAGCCCAATTCCACCATAGCTATCATTGGTACAAATGATTCGCCCCTAATAGGACCCTCAGCAACTGATTCTAAAGGAATGCCTTCAACTTCCTCGCAGATGACGGCATCTGCAACCGAGCAGTCTACCCTCAACACGATAAAATCTGAACTTGAAACTGTCCGAATATCGCTCAAGCCCTCTGTAGACACATTTCTTGAGTCGCTCGAGCATCCCCAACCATCTCCACCCGCTGCTGCGGATCCCACACCCTTGCTGAACCGCAACGATCCGAAGCAATCGCATCGCATATTGGCGGAGCTCTTACTACAGAGTCTCCTTCGGCTCGACGCCATCATGCCGGAAGGGGACTGGATCGAAGTGCGCTCCGCACGAAAAGGGGCGGTGAGAGAGATTCAAGGACTTCTTGATAGACTCGCCGAAGGATGGAGGACATCTTCTCATTCTTAGAATCCCTTCCTTTGCGCCACCCAGTGTCATGCCTTGCCGAATAGATTCGCTTGTATCGATGTTGTACGTTGTGGTGTTACAAATCGAATGAGAGAAGGAAAGTCAGCCAGCTTCCATCCACTCAGCAGATCGGTGTGAAACTCATTATCTAAACTACCGAATCATCATCCTTGTTCACCTTGACGTACTGAACCCCAATCCGCTGTCCCCGAAAGGCCTTCATCTGGTTTGCGAGGATGCCGCGTGACTGCCAGCATATGATACCAAGTAAGAGACAAATAATGGCGAAAATTCCGAGCGAAAGTCTATCTTTTGGAATGGCGACTTTTGTGGATAATGGAGCGGATAAACCTGTTGACGTTGAATGATGTTCCGGAGATGCGAGCCCAGCCTCCTAGAGACAGAAGAATGCATTTTGATTTTTGGGGGATACAAAGTAATTAACGATCATTCCCAATTCAGAGTTCAGCACGGAGAGGCACCTTGTTGCCCTCCTCGTCGGTTTCCTCAGGAACAGGAAGCTATGTAGTAAAAAATCTCTTTAGTAATGAAGTGTGCGTGGACACCAATGGTTAGTACCTCGCCGCAATCCACAATGATGACTTCCTCCTGAGGTTTGTCTGAGGCTCCCTTCGATACATTCTCTGCACATCATCATCAGTATAGAGACGAGTAGGTGCATCATAATCACTTACCAACGGCGTGTACAACGCTCATCCCTTCAATGACCTTACCAAAAACAACATGACGACCATCTAACCAGCTGGTTTTGACCGTAGTGATGAACTGGAGGAAGGAGTGTCAGATTTCCGCGAGAGTGGAATGCTTCCAAGCCTCACGAATTGAGAGCCTTCAGACGTGAATTAGGAGGAGGATGAATAATGCAATTGCAGCGTTTTAAATCAACGGGCATACCATTGGTGTCCTGCCAGGGACAACGCGGTTAGATAAAGTCGTCAATCACCGATCAAGTGTTTACCTTTCCAGAGTTAGCCATAGACAGAAGGCCAGGACGGGTGTGCTTTAACTTGCTGTAACATAATCACGACATACGCTCCTGCTGACTGAAATACGAGACTCACAAGTTCTCGTCAGGAAACTTGGCACCGTAAATAGATTTGCCACCGGTTCCATCACCACGAGCTATCAAAGTAAGGTTAGGCCAATTTTTGAACGTTGTCCTAATTGAACTCACTGAAATCGCCGCCTTGAATCCTGTGAACGGAACGTAAGCAAGGAACATGTACAAGGTGAAGCTAGACTAACATGAAATCCTTAATAACACGGTGGAATTTGGAACCCTTGTAACCAAAATCGATCTTCGTTCCGTCCTTCTTGGTCTGTGTAGTCAAAGCACGAAAGTTCTCAGCAGTCTTGGGGACAGTGCCACCGAAAAGCCCCATAGTAACTGAAATGATAAATGCTATCCGTGAGACACTTCTAGCACGAACAGGTGTGTGAAAACTGACCGCGACCCAGTGGCTTTCCTCCATGCTCAATGTCGAAATAAACAACACTGGTGATTTTTGGTCCTTTTTTGGGCGCTGAATCAGTGGCAGCAACCCCCAAAAGAAGTAAGAAGAAAGAAAGCAAGAAGCCCAGGAGGGGAGAGCCGAGTTTGAGCATATTACAGGGCAAGTTGAGAACGTGGCAAAGCAAAGTTTGAATAAACTGATCACGTTACTTTTTGACCACCAGAAAGTTCAATTCAATCGAGGTAATGGATGACGGACTCATTCTGAACTTGGTCAATGATGAGCCTCCGAGACCGAGCTTACTTGTACAAGGCCAAAATAGTGGCCAGCGAGCCAAAAGGTGAGCGAGTTGTTTTTGTGATGTGCCACAAACATCCCTAAATGATTGCTCCAGTGCTCATTCCAAACAGAAAGCTGAGCAGAAAGCAAAGGTAGCGGCTCCCCCATCAGAGCTTGACGTCCACAAGTCAACTCGCCCTATTAAGCGCCGGAGAATTGAACCCCATGGGGCTGAAACCCCCAAATCTGTCCGTTCTGAACCCAGATCCGCTGCCCCTTCCCGTCCTACACAGATCATTTCCTCACTCTTCTCATTCAACCCCGAAATCATTGTACCTGAATCCGAAATCCAAAATATATCCAAGAAACCTAGTAATGCGCCTCTCAAAGACAAATTTACTTTTGACGAGCTGGGCTTGGATCCCTTGCTAATCGCTCACCTCAGGAAGAAGATGTCCATCAATACGCCTACGTCCATACAGCGTGCTTCTTTGGAAAATATGCTCGGGAAGTCTAACACTCCTCAGGACCTGTTTATTCAGGCTCAAACCGGTTCAGGAAAGACTCTTGCATATCTACTCCCCATTGTTCACAGTCTCCTGCCTCTCAGCGGTCTCTCTTATATAGACCGATCCGTTGGAACCCTGGCCATCATCATAGCACCAACTAGAGAACTCGCAACGCAAATATCCGACGTGCTTGAGGCACTTCTTCAGCTACGTCTTAGGCCTGAAACAGCAAGTCTGCGAGTTGAGGACCGTGAAGGACTCGGGCGCTTCACGAGGTGGCTTGTATCCGGTGTTCTTACCGGAGGCTCCACTCGGACTCATGAAAAGGCGCGCCTACGGAAAGGCATCCCGATATTGGTGGGGACACCTGGAAGGCTGTTGGATCACTTGCAAAACACTGAATCTTTCAACTTCGGGAAATGCCAATGGCTCGTCCTCGATGAAGCTGATCGACTGATGGAGTTGGGATTCGAAGAGACTATCAAAGGCATTATTCATGCTTTGGACGAAAGACGGAGGTTAGCTGCTGTGGGAGCAGTCAAAGGTATTACTACAACCGATGTTGGGGGTTGGAACTGGAATACACGTCGTAGAACGGTTTTATGTTCAGCGACTATCCGTGACCACGTTCAACAGCTGGCAGGACACGCGCTATCAAACCCCATCATGATCAAAGGTGATGAGCTTCAAGTCGTGAGCACTGATGCCGTCGTGCACCCCTCAGCCGTATCTAAAGGGGGGAAGACTGGGCCTTCGGACCCTGTTACCAAGTTCACTCCTCCATCTCAGCTCGCCCAAAAATATGTGACAGTGCCCCTAAAACTCCGACTGGTTTCATTAATTGCCCTCATTCGCTCCATCATCAGCGATGCTTCGACCAGTTCCCGAAACAATGGGGGCGGCACTCGCATCATCATATTCCTGAGTTGTACCGACTCTGTCGATTTTCATTGGCAACTACTAGAAGGGGTCACCATGGGCGGTCAAAGAGCGTCTAGCAGCAGCGGACTGGATTCTGATGTGGATGTTGTAGTTGATTCGGGCGACGACACAAGCGTTAAGCGTCATAAGCCATTCAAATCCGCTGAATCGATGCCTATCGCTGTAAAAAGTGCGCTCCTACCCAATACGAGCATTTTTCGGCTTCATGGCTCTCTTCCTCTTTCCACTCGCCTCGCGACTATGAAGGCTTTCTCGGCTCGATCAGGCAACTCCATTCACAAGCGGCAGGACGGGACTAGCACAAAGTCTGAGTCCGCTGTCCTTTTCTGTACATCTGTTGCTTCGCGTGGTCTCGATTTGCCGCTCGTCCGAGCCGTCATTCAATATGATTTGCCAACGGAGAACGGGTCTGATGAGTATGTGCATCGTGTGGGTCGTACTGCACGAGCTGGGAAAGGAGGTGAAGCATGGTCCTTTATCATCCCGAGCGAGACAGAGTGGGTGCCTTGGATCGAAAAGAGCATTTCGGAGGACAACACTCAGGGTGTAAGGCTTGAGCCTATTGCAGTTCAGGAGCTGTTAAAACGTGGGTTTGGGGGGAAAGGAAGCGAGTATGAAGCTCGTGCCACGCAGTTACAACTGGCTTTTGAGCGATGGGTACTCGGATCCAATGAGGTGTGTCTGTCTCCTAATCGGTCCTATCGAATGAGGTATTAGCTCATACCGGTGTTCAAGAACTCTGGCTGTGCACGGAAGGCTTATCAGTCTCACATGCGCGCGTATGCCACCCACCCGTCAAACGAGAAGCACATTTTTCACGTGAAGAATCTACATCTTGGCCATTTGGCGAAAGCCTAGAAAGCGGAAAGTCGTTGACGAGGAGGAGGAAGTAGACATCAAGTCTGCAGCTGCGAAGATGAAGCAGGCCATCCGAAAGCAAGGGAAGTTAACGAAGAAAGGGGGGATGCTGATGGCTATCGGGGCTGATGAATTCCAGCTTGCTAGCGGTGACGCACTCGAGAAGATTGTAAATAGAACATAATCTTGCCCGTTTTGTACCAGCCCTTTAGTTTGGTCTTTAATTGGTACCTGTTACTTCTTTACTCAGTGCCAGACATTAAGTGTGCTAAGTAATTAACTGTATTGCGACAAGCAATGTCATTGTCCTGATATCTCAGGGCATGACATTCTGATCCTCGTGCTGCGTTCGTGACATCTCCAGAACACCGATGCTATTCCCATTCGCAACTAAACCATTCTCAATCGCCCCAGCTCCATGTCCCATCCTGATAGCCTCCCATTCAACTCTCAAAAACACCCACATCCATCTCCGGATAAGCTCGAGAGCTTCCAATAAGAAAACACCTGACTCAAGCTCCGCGACTGTGTGCAGATGAGACGAGAGCTTCAATGACCATGTGAAACGGAGGAGGAAGTTAAAGAAGACGACGATGTAGTATATCATTGGATCCTGGAAGAGCAGGGTATGGCGCAAGCCTGGCGGTGGAGTCACAAAGGCGTGATGTTGGTGATCCACAGGTGATGAAAGCCTGGGTGAGCCTCCGGGCGATGTACTCCAGGTGTGAGGGAGAAAGTGAATCGGTAACGGGTCATGAACTGATTGTCTTCGGGCATGTGCGGAGAGATGTGAATTTGAGAATGGAGCTGTCGAGCCGCTATCGGGTGACGAGTTTCCGTATGGTAAACCCGGCCCATGTTCGGGGGTGTGGATCCGATGAGGCAGGGACAAATAAGGTGACAGCAATGACAAGCCCCAGTCGTTAGCCACGTCCCACCAAAAGGAGTATACAGAGTTTACTAGAACCGCCAGTACCCTACAAACAGTTTTCGGCGAACCCTCCCAACACAAATGGTAAGAGAACGACGTACCACATACGAAATAACGGATATTCTGCCCTCCAGGAGTCATCTTCATCTTTATCAACGATCAAGCGCTGCGTTGCAGATAAAAGTATAACAGGAAATGCGGTAGCATATTTCGCTGCGTTGTAAAGAGGTCTACGCGATCCTCCCGACGAGCCAATGTACTCGATGATGCATTGACGCAAACGAACGGCGTACGGGAGGCTGATTATACAAGCAGTCCATTAGCACCTCCCTAGATAGAAGTCGGATACACCAAAGTACCTCATTAACAAGGGGATTGCAATCTCTGATAGGCCCTCGGTCTTTGGTTGACGCTCTAACGAACCTCCTGGGAGGAGTGTTGCTCCGAATATCCACAAGTCTCCGAGAACTTTGGCGAATGAAGTTAACACATCGGCGATGATGACGTCTGCAAAGTGTACGGGCTCCGTGCGAGGTGATGTGAAGCATCTCCATAACGACCTGAAAAATGCGATATATTTAAGTTGACTTCAATTACCACCGTAAGAGGTTGACCAACTGGTATAACATTGAGCGATATAGTTTATACGTGCTTGATAAAGGCACTGTCGCTGCAAATAACAAGCCCACGGTTGTGATGCTCGGAATGAACATGAATTCGTCCAGGCGAGTGCGGTCTCCACCCGTAGATAACAAAAATAGAACCCAGCTGAGACCAATGAGACCAAAATAGATGGATACGATCTTGTAGATTGAGGCATATATAGTTTGAGAAGGGGTATACGATTGAGTGCTGTATAAATGCTGCGATCGGTTTACATTTACAGAGAGAGAATCAGGACGTGTTTGGAGAACTGCAGCAGTGTCTATTCCAGCGAGGCTCAGTATGTGCAAGTTGAGTGCCCAGCATGCACCGCCCAGTCCAAGCAGAAACAGAACACGGTATGGAAGAGGGAATCTGACGCTGAAGCTAGATACTGGAAGCCCTAAGGCATCACTGCCTGGATCATCAATATCCATTCAGAGAAGCTTGAAGTCAGGACAGAGAACTCGAAGCGCCGTCTTAGCCGACGTGCTCGTGCGTCGTGTAAGGACAATTTTCCTCTGGAATGTATAGCCGACTTAAATCGGTAGTCGAGAGGCTCGGATGCAAATTTGATACCTGTAACAACGCCGCCCATCCATGGGCAGACGTTTTAGATCATTTCATACCCCGTTGGACAGCCCTCTAGCCCCTCTAGATGAAAGCTTAATTTTTTGTAATTTCTGCAATATGATTTTGTATTAAGCAGCATGGAGAAATATTCCCGTAGCGCCGCCAACGTTGAGGCATACTCGCCCAGTTCGCAGTGACGTGGAAGCGCACTAGGACATGCAATATCCTGGTTTTCATTTTTGATCTGCGCACAGTTCATACGCCAGGACGTGACGACGATGACTAAAATTGGCCTCTTGTCGTTAGAGTTATTCCGCACTTGGTACCAATACTATGTAGATCTCCCTACCAACCTTTCAGTAAAGGACCCGACGCTCCACTCAA